>Ga0318534_10000919_pt1 | contig 10907 bp, 8 predicted proteins | sample GRESIP117b4f26_FD_202502 | JGI IMG/M metagenome (GOLD analysis project Ga0318534, IMG submission 202502) | Tropical soil microbial communities from Luquillo Experimental Forest, Puerto Rico - GRE.SIPMG.117b4f26 | ecosystem: Environmental > Terrestrial > Soil > Tropical forest > Bulk soil...
CCCCGCCCGCGCCGACTGGATGCAGCGCACCGAAGCGATCATGGGCACGCGGTGTTACGTGGAGCTGTGGGCCGATGATCTGGACAAAGGTAACGGCGCTATCGATGCGGTCATGGCCGAGCTGCGCCGCATCGACAACCTCATGAGCCACTATAAGCCCGAGAGTCAGCTATCGCAGATCAACCAGTACGCGAACGAGCGACCGGTGCCGGTGGATAAGGAGCTTTTTGACCTCATCAAGCTGTCCACTCATTACTCGCAAATAACCGAAGGCGCTTTCGACATCACGTACGCGAGCGTCGGTTATCTGTACGATTACCCGAAGCACGTCCACCCGACCGAGACGCAGATCCGCGAGAAGCTGCCGGCGGTCAACTGGCGCAACATGCTCCTCGATGAGGAGCACCACACCGTGCGCTTCGAGCATCCCGGCATGCGCATCGATCTGGGCGGCATCGGCAAGGGCTACGCGGTCGATCGGGGGATTGAGATCCTCAAAGCGCGCGGCGTAACGCGCGCACTCGTCACCGCCGGTGGTGACAGCCGCATCATCGGTGATCGCATGGGCCGGCCCTGGCTCGTTGCCATTCGCCACCCCGACAACCCGAACAAGGTGGTGACGCGCATCCCGCTGGCAGACTCCGCGGTATCCACATCCGGCGATTACGAGCGGTATTTCGATGAGGGCGGCATTCGCTACCACCACATCATCGATCCGCACACCGGGCACTCGGCGAGCAAGGTCCGCAGCGCCACCATTCTCGCCCCAACTGCGACGCAGACCGATGGCATGTCTAAGACTGCCTTCATTCTCGGGCCCGAGAAGGCACTCGAGATCATCAATCGCATGCCCGAGTATGACGCCGTGTTCGTCCTGCCCGATGGGCGGGTGCTGTATTCGAATGGACTGCGGCCGCCGGCGTCGCGACCGCCGGGCGAACCCGCCGCTCCTCCCGCTGCTACTGCTGGGAGCTCTGTTCAGCCCTGAGCAGCGCGTCCACCTCCGCCTCAGCTGCCAGCCAGTCATCGGTCTCCTGCCCCGGAGTGAAACCGCGCCGCTCGGCGCGCAGGTAGGCAGTTTCGGCAATCAAGGCATGACGCGCCTCCGGGGTGAGTTGCGCGGGCGGCAGCGTCGGGATGAGGGGTTTCCGTGAGCGCGCCGGACGGCGCAGGGTGCTGTTCTCGGTAGCCGGAGCGGGTTCGGTGGGGTTCACGACATCGGGCGATCGACGATTGGCCATCGTTTCCTCCTTGCAAGCGGTACGCGCACTTTGCCCTCCTCTGGAGCGCAGGCGCAAGCGCTGAGGTGCAACGGCGTGTCCGCGCGGGGTGTCCGCACCGTGTCCGCGCGTCCGCAGGGCGGACACATTGCGTCACTGCGCGGCGCACGCAGTGCTCGCGCAATTTGCAGTGGACTCAGGCGCTTGGCATGCACTCATCCCGCTACCGCCGCGGCTGGCACAGCCGATGCGCAGAGACGAGCGTATGAAGCTCGCACAGTTGAAGAAAATTCCTGTCGGCGACCCGGGGGCCGGCGCGAGAAGCAGTCCCGCGATCCGCGGGACCGGGGCCCAGGACACGCCGCTTGCGACGCCCGTACCGCTTTGGCGCCGCTATCGTGTAGCGTCCGCCGTCGCCGCCGCCGCTCTCGTGCTGCTGACGCTGGGCCTCGCGTTCAAGGGGTGGCTGAGCACCGGGCAGGTGGTGGCCCGGGAGCGGCTCCGCCTGGCGACAGTGACGCGTGGAGAGTTCGTACGCGATGTGGCCGCCGATGGCACCGTCGTGGCGGCCGTCAGTCCGACGCTCTTTGCGATCGCACCGGGCACCGTGGACTATGCGGTGCACGCCGGGGACGCCGTGCACAAAGGGCAGCTGCTGGCCACGCTCGAGAGCCCCGAGCTCACCAACGAGCTGCAGCGCGAGCAGGCAACGCTCGACAGCCTCGATGCTGCCCTCGCGCGCCAGCAGATCGAGATCCGCCGGCAGATCCTCGGTGGTCAGCAACATGCCGATCTTGCGCAGGTCGCGATCGACGCCGCCGAACGCGAGCTGAAGCGCTCGCAATGGGCCTGGGACCAGCGGGTCATCAGCGAGCGTGATTACGCGCGGGCTATCGACGAGGTGAAGACCTCGCAGCTGAACTTCGATCATGCGCGCGATACGGCTGCACTCGAGCGCGACAGCCTCGCCCTCGAGCTGCGGACCAAGCGCCTGGAGCGTGATCGCCAGGCACTCGCCGTCGCTGCACTCAAGGAGCGCGTCGCGCAGCTCTCGGTGCACTCGCCGGTCGCCGGGATGGTGGCGAATCTCGCGCAGCCGCAGCGCACCCGTCTCGCGGCCGATGCGCCGCTGCTCACGGTGGTGGATCTGTCCGCATTCGAGATCGAGTTCCAGGTGGCCGAGGTCTATGCGCGCGATCTCAAGCCTGGCATGCACGCGGAGGTCACCGTCGAAGGGCGCATCGTCCCCGGCACCGTCACGGCGATCTCCCCCGAAGTGCGTCAGAGCCAGGTCACCGGGCGCGTCAAGTTAAACGGCAGCCAGCCGCCCGGCCTGCGGCAGAACGAACGCACCGCGGTGCGCATCGTGCTCGATGAGCGCGCGCGGGTGATGAAGTTCGAGCGCGGCCCGTTCATCGACGATAACAGCCGCGCGGTCTACGTGGTGCGCGGCGCGCAGGCGCTGCGCGTGCCGGTGATGCTGGGCGCCGCCGCGGTGGCCGAGATCGAGGTGCTCCGCGGGCTCGCGGTCGGCGACGAGGTGGTGATCTCCGATATGCGCGATGCCCATGAGGCACCCCGCGTGGCCATTTCCAACTGAAGGAAGACGCCGATGCTCAAGATGCAGGATGTCAGCAAAATCTACCGCACCGATCTGATCGAGACCTACGCGCTGCGCCGGTTCTCGCTCGAGGTCTCCGCGGGGGAGTTTGTCGCGATTACCGGTCCGTCGGGCTCGGGCAAGACCACCTTCCTCAACGTGGCCGGACTCCTCGAGGAGTTCGATTCCGGCAGCTACCGGCTCGAGGGGTACGACGTGCGCGGGCTCTCCGACGATGAGCGCTCGCGGCTGCGTAACGAGCGTATCGGCTTCATCTTTCAGAGCTTCAATCTCATTCCCGACCTCGATGTGTACGACAACATAGAGGTGCCGCTGCGCTACCGCCGGCTGAGCGGTGCAGACCGGCGCGAGCGCATCGGCAGCGCGCTCGAGCTCGTCGGGCTCGCCTCGCGTGCGAGTCACATGCCCGCGCAGCTCTCCGGCGGGCAGCAGCAGCGTGTCGCCATCGCGCGCGCCATCGCCGGCGACCCGGCCTTCCTGCTCGCGGATGAGCCGACCGGCAACCTCGACTCGCTGATGTCGCGCCAGGTGATGGACCTGCTCGAACAGATCAACGAGATGGGCACCACCATCCTGCTGGTGACACATGATCCCGAGCTCGCGCGTCGCGCGCAGCGCAACGTGCACCTGATCGATGGGCAGATCTCGGACTTCCGCGCCTACGAGCCGCGTCCTGCCGGAGCCGGAGCCGCCGGGGCAATCGCGTAGCTGCAGGGCGGCAACGGAGAACGAACATGGTGGGCTATTACCTGCGACTTGCGCTCAAGAGCTTCGCTCGCAACCCCGGCATCACCGCGCTCATGGTGCTCGCGATCGCTCTCGGTATCGCCGTTTGCGTGATGACGCTCACCGTCTATCACGCGATGTCGGGCAATCCCATCTGGTGGAAGAACGACCGCCTTTATGCGGTCACCATGGACAACTGGGACCCGAACCATCCGCTGAACCCGAAGTCCAACCTGCCGCCGCCGGAGATGACCTACAAGGACACGCAATTCCTCTACCGCTCCAACATCCCCCTGCGCAAGGTGGTGATGTACAGCACCGAGGGAGTGGTCAGCGCGGCGGGCAAGGAGCCGCCGGCACAGATCGCCACACGGGTCACGACCGCCGACTTCTTCGCCATGTTCGAGGTGCCATTTCTCTACGGCAGCGGCTGGGTCACGAGTGCCGATGCGCCGGCGCAACCGCTCATCGTGTTATCCCGCAAGGAGAACGACCTGCTGTTCGCCGGCGCCAACAGCGTCGGGCAGACCGTGCGCTGGAACGATCACGAGTTCCGCGTGGCCGGCGTGGTGAATGACTGGTTCCCGCGTCCGCGCTACTACGACCTCAACGGCGGCAACTTCCAGGAGCCCGACGACGCCTACATTCCTTACGGCTGGGGCCCGCAGCTCGAGCTGCAGAACAAGGAGGAGAACGACTGCTGGCGCCCGGAGAAGCTCGACAACTTTCAGGACTACCTTGCCTCCGACTGTGTATGGCAGCAGATGTGGGTGGAGTTGCCGGATGCTACGAGCCGCGAGCGCTTCCAGTCGTTCGTGGACGGCTACTGGGCCGAGCAACGCGGGGCCGGCCGCTTCCCGCGACCGAAGAACAACCGCCTGAGCAATGTCGCCGAGTGGCTGCACGATAACGAGGTCGTCAGCAACGACAACCGCGTGCTGGTGGGCCTGGCATTTGCCTTCCTCGCGCTGTGCCTGATCAACACCGTCGGGCTGCTGCTCGCCAAGTTCCTGAACGGTGCGGCGGTGAGCGGAATCCGTCGCGCACTGGGCGCGAGCCGCCAGCAGATCTTCGCGCAGCTGCTGATCGAAGTCGGTGTCCTGTCGGCGCTCGGCGCCCTCTTCGGCCTCGTGCTCGCGGCGCTGGGCCTTGCCGCTGTGCATCACCTGTACGCCGCCGCCCACCTCGGACACCGCGGGGGCTACCAGGAGCTGATGCATTTCGATGTCGTCGGAGTCATCTGGGCCGTAGTCCTCGCGATCGCCGCGACGCTGGCGGCTGGGTTTTACCCGGCGTGGCGCATCGGGCGGCTGGCGCCGGCCGTGTATCTGAAGAGCCAGTAGGAGCTCGCCAATGAGTCTCAACATCCGACCCGTGCTCAGGGCACTGCTGCGTAACCGCACCGGCGCCGTGCTGGTCGCCGTGCAGGTCGCCATCGCGCTCGCGGTGCTGGTCAACGCCGCTTACATCACCGTGCAGCGCTTCGAGAAGGTGCATCGTCCGACCGGCATCGACGAGCAGAACATCATGGTCATCGAGAGCGCCGGCTTCACCAACCGCTTCCGGCAGGGCCCCTCGGTGCAGGAAGACCTGGCATATCTGCGCGGACTACGCGGGGTGATTGCGGCAACCGCCACCAACGCCGTGCCGCTCTCGAGCGGAGGCAACAGCGACTCGATCGTGACGCGCCCCGAGGCCACGCGCACCGGCTACATCAACGACATGGAGATCGACGAGCAGGGCCTGGATGCGCTCGGGGTGAGACTCATCGCCGGGCGCAACTTTCGCCACGAGGAAATACTGCCGCCGCGTACCAAGGCCGACATCTCGGGCTCCGTGCCGCAGATCATAGTCAGCCGCGCCCTCGGCGAATATCTGTTTCCCCACCAGAGTCCGCTTGGCAAGCAGGTATACGACGTCAAGAACCACGCCGCGACGATCATCGGTGTGGTCGATCCGGTCATGGGTAACTTCCCCGACAGCGACCACCCGGATTGGGTCTTTTTCCTGCCACGGATGCCGGATGAGTTCATCGTGGTGCGTTACCTGGTACGCACGGTTCCGGGTCAGCGCGCAGCGCTGATGCGCCTGATCGAGGCGCAGCTGGCGACGTCCAACCCTGACCGCGTCATCAACTACGTGCGACCGCTGGGCTATTTCAAGAACCTGAGCTATCTCGCCGACAGCTCGATGGAGATCTACCTGCTCACGGTGACCGGGCTGGTGATCGCAGTGACCAGTCTCGGCATCTTTGCGCTCGCCACCTTCAACGTAAGCACACGTACCCGGCAGATCGGCACACGCCGGGCGGTCGGTGCCCGCCGCCGCGACATCGTGAGCTACTTCCTGGTCGAGAACGCTCTCATCACCAGCACCGGAGTGCTGCTCGGTTGTGTGCTCGCGCTCGCGGCCGGCTATTGGCTCTCGCTGCACTACGCCCTGCCGCGGGTCGACCTGTATTACCTCGTCGGCGGTGTGCTGTCACTCTGGGGCATCGGGCAGCTCGCGGCCTGGGCGCCGGCGCACCGCGCCGCGCTGGTGCCGCCCTCGGTGGCAACGCGCACGGTGTGAGGAGCGCCGGGCGCGATGCGCGGTGTTAGCATCGGCTCCATGAGCACCGTCTCCGCAGACTCGCTGCGGGCGAGCCTTGGCCGGCGCACTGTCCTCGTGATCGATGACAGCGAGGCGGTGCGCACCGCGTTCGATGTGCTGCTGTCGCTGCACGGCGCGCGGGTGCTCCCCACGGCCAGCCCGGCAGAAGGACTCGCCGCGCTCGCCAGTGAGCACGTCGACCTCGTGATACAGGACATGAACTTCCGCCGCGAGGCGACCAGCGGCGAAGAAGGCATCGCGCTCTTTCATGAGATCCGCGCGCGCTTTCCAGACCTGCCGATCGTGCTGCTCACTGCCTGGACACACCTCGAGACTGCGGTCGAGCTGGTGCGCGCGGGTGCCGCCGACTACATCGCCAAGCCCTGGGATGACGCGCGCCTGCTGACGAGCGTGCGCAACCTGCTCGACCTGGGCAGTGCCCGCGCCGAGGCGGCCGGGCTGCGCAGTGCACGGCGCGAGGCCCGCGCAGCACTCGCCGAGCGTTTCGACTTACGCGGCATGGTGTATGAGAGCGAGGCCATGCACACCCTGATGTCGACGGCGACGCAGGTTGCACGCGCCGAGGTCCCGGTGCTGATCACAGGTCCGAATGGTGTCGGCAAGGAGGTGTTGGCGGATATCGTGCAGGCCAACTCGGAGCGCGCCGCACGCAGCTACTTCAAGGTGAACCTCGGTGCCCTGCCCAATGAGCTCATCGAGGCGGAGCTCTTTGGCACCGAGGCGGGTGCCTTCACCGGGGCGCGCGCCCGCAGCGGGCGATTCGAGGCGGCGGATGGCGGTACGCTGTTTCTCGATGAGCTCGGCACCCTGAGCGGCGGCGGCCAGGCAAAGCTGCTGCGCGTGCTGCAGACCGGGGAATTCGAGCGTCTCGGGTCGAACGTCACCCGGCGCACCCGGGTGCGGGTGATTGCCGCAACCAACAGCAACCTGCGCCAGGCGATCCGTGCCGGCACCTTCCGCGAGGATCTCTACTACCGCCTCAACGTCATCGAGCTCGAGGTACCCCCGCTCGCCGAGCGGCCTGAGGACATCCTGCCGCTGGCGCAGCACTTCCTCGAGCGCGGTTTCAAGCTCGCACCCGCCGCCGAGGAGGCGCTGCTGCGCTACTCCTGGCCCGGCAACGTACGCGAGCTGCAGAACGCCATCCGCCGCGCCTGCCTGCTCGCGGGCGGCAGCGTCATCGGCGTCGCCGCACTCAACCTCCCGGCCGCGGGAGCGGCAAGCGAGGAGGCGGCGCACCTCGACCGCGCCGCCGTCGAGCGCGCCCTCGAGCGTGCCCAGGGCGTGATCGCCCAGGCGGCGCGCGAGCTCGGCCTCTCGCGCCAGGCACTCTATCGGCGCATGGAGAAGCTCGGCTTGCGGAGCGAGGTGCTCCGCACGCCGCCGGCCTCCTGATGGTGCGCTGGTCGCTCGCCGGGCGTGCTGCCGCAGCGCTCGCCGTGAGCGGCGCAATCGCCGGCTTCGTGACCGCGTTGGCCGTGCGCTGGCTGCCACCCGCGCTGGCCGCAGTGCCCGGCGTGGCCGCGGTGGCGCTCCTCGCCCCGTGGCTCGCGCAGCGGCTCACCCGGCGGTGGGTGCAGGTGGTGCGGGCCGTGCGCGATGGCATCGTGAGCCTGCACGATCGCGACTTCAGCGTGAGTGTCGCGGCCACCTCCGATGCCGAGCTCAGCGCTCTCAGCAAGGCTTACAACTCCCTCGGCGACGTGCTGCGCCGGGAGCGTCTCGATCTCTATCAACGGGAGCTGCTGCTCGATACCGTGATCCAGGCGACGCCGCTGGCGCTGGTGCTGACCGATGACTCCGGGCGAGTCATCTATAGCAATATCGCCGCGCGGCAGCTGCTGTACGCGGGCCACAAGCTCGAAGGTCTCGAGTTCGAAGCCGTGCTGACCAGCTCACCGGCGCCGTTGCGCGAAGCGATCGGTGGCGGTGGTGACACGCTCTTCACGATGGAAGTTGCCGGCGAGGCGCAGGTGTACCACCTGTCGCAGCGCCGCTTTTTGCTCAATGCGCGACCGCACCGGCTGTTGTTGCTGAAGCAGCTCACGCGCGAGCTCGCGGCCCAGGAAGTCGCGGTGTGGAAGAAGGTGATCCGCGTCATCGCGCACGAGCTCAATAACTCGCTTGCCCCGATCACCTCGCTCGCTCATTCCGGGCGGCTGCTGGCGCAGCAGCCGGATGAGGGGCAGCTCGAGCGCGTGTTCACGACCATCGCCGGCCGTGCCGCGCACCTTGCGAGCTTCATCGATGGCTACGCGCGATTCGCGAAGCTGCCGCAGCCCCGGCCGACGACCGTCGCCTGGGACCGCTTCATCGCGCGTTTCGAGGGCACGCTGCCTTTTCGCATCACCGGGCCCCTGCCGCAGCAACCCGCGCGCTTCGACCAAAGCCAACTCGAGCAGGTGATGATCAATTTGCTGAAGAACGCGGCGGAGTCTGGCTCAGCCCCCGATGAGATCACCGTCGCCGTCCGCGCTGCAGCGCCCGGTGTCGTGCTGGAGGTCGGGGATCGCGGCAGCGGCCTGAGCGACAGCACGCTGCGCGACGCGCTGTTGCCCTTCTATTCCACCAAGCCCGCCGGCACCGGGCTCGGACTCACGCTGTGCCGCGAGATCATCGAGGCGCACGGCGGGAGACTCAGCCTCGCCAACCGCGAAGGCGGCGGCGCCCTCGTCACCGTCTGGTTGCCGTAGGAAAATTCAGGAAGGGCCGGCGCCCGGAGCACTGCGCCGCCGGCCGCCCCCACGCAGCGACCCCTTCGGCGAACCGGGCTGACGCCGTGCGCCGCCTCCGTTGGCGCGCCGCTTACCCGTACCCGCATCAGACTCGCTGCGCGCTCCTGTGTCTGCCGCCAGCGCCGGAGCGCGCGTCGCTACGGCAGCGGCAGCCACCGCCGGAATGTCCAGCCCCTGAAGGTAGCGGCGGAAATCACGACCGAGCGCAGCGTGGCCGAGGGCGTATTCGACAGTCGCCTGCAGATACCCGAGCTTGCTGCCGCAGTCATAGCGCTTGCCCTCGAAGCGATAGGCGTACACCGCCTCCTCACGCATCAGGGAAGCGATGCCGTCGGTGAGCTGGATCTCTCCGCCCGCACCGCGGCCGATGCGCTCCAGGTGGTCGAAAATCGCCGGTGCCAGCACGTAGCGGCCAACCACGGCCAGATTGGAGGGCGCGACGGCGGGCTTTGGCTTCTCGACGATGCTGCGTACGCGACTGGTGACCGAACGATCGGCCTCCACGGCGACGATACCGTACTTGTCCGTATCCTGGCGCGGTACCGACTCGACACCGAGGATGCTGGCGCGCTTGGCTTCGTAGACCTGCGCCATCTGCGCGAGACAGGCCACCTCGCTGCGAATCAGGTCATCCGCGAGGTGCACGAAGAAAGGCTCCGCCCCCACGGCAGGCTGCGCACACAGCACCGCGTGGCCGAGCCCGAGTGGCGCGGGCTGGCGGATGTAGATACAGGAGGCGTACGAAGGCAGCACGCTGCGCAGCTGGTTGAGCAGATCGCTCTTGCCCTGTTGCTGCAGCATGAGCTCGAGCTCCTGATCGGAATCGAAGTGGTCCTCGATAGCGCGCTTGGAGGCGCCGGTGATGAACACCAGGCGTTGCGCACCGGCTGCGAGGGCCTCCTCGACCGCATACTGGATCAAGGGCTTGTCGACCACCGGCAGCATTTCCTTGGGGCTCGCCTTGGTGGCCGGCAGGAAGCGCGTCCCGCGCCCCGCCACCGGGAATACGGCGGTACGGATCGCCGGTCTCGAGGTGGGCCTCATCACAATCTCTCCTCAGCTTCCATGACTCTCACGATGCGCGCACCGCGTGCTCGGCGCGCTCGGCCCACTTGAAGATCGCGGGCCGCAGGCTGTCCCACGCGTGACACTTGGGGCAGCGCCAGTACCAGCGCACACTGTTGAGCCCGCAGTCATCACACTGGTAACGGCCGCCGGCCTCGCCGATGCGCGTCAGCAGCGTGCTGAGCGAGCTCGCCTCGGCGAGCGAATCGACACCGGCACCGAGCTGCGAGGTGATGCCCGGAAGATCCGCAACGTGCTCCGGCGGCACGGCCGTTGCCAGCAGCCAGGCGAGCTGCCGCGGGGTGATGCCACCGTTGTGTCGCAGCCGCCGGCTGAGCTCACCAAGCATGTCGGCATTGTTCATCTGGCGCGCGATCGCCAGGGCGGCAGGAATGATCTCGAGCGCAAGCCCGGGGCTGGTCTCGAGGGCGTGCAGATACAGCGGCAGCGCACCGGCGAGATCGCCCGCCCGCTCGGCGATGCGCGCGGTCAGCATGTCGGCACGAGGCAGCTCGGGCTGGTGCGTGCGGGCCTGGCGGAGCAGCGTGCGCGCACGCCCGCTGTCACCTTGCACCAGCGCCTGCTCGGCGAGCTCGCACAGGTAGTGCGCCGCCACCCGGGCACGCTCGAGCTGCACCGCCTGCGGCAGCTCGTGAAAGACCTTGAGGGCCTTCGCCCAGTCGCCCTGTGCCTCGTAGATTCCCTCGAGATGATCGAGCGCCGCGCGTCGATACTCGCGCGACGCGGCAAGCTCCTCGAGCACCCGCTCGGCGCGGTCCATCAGGCCGGCGCTCTGGTAGTCGAGCGCCAGGGCGAATGCCGCCTTGTCCGCGAGCGCGGCGCTACCGTGCTCGCGCAGCCGCGAGTGAATCGCGATGGCGCGATCGACCTCGCCGCGGCGGCGGAACAGGCTCCCGAGAGCAAACT
>Ga0318534_10000922_pt1 | contig 10902 bp, 8 predicted proteins | sample GRESIP117b4f26_FD_202502 | JGI IMG/M metagenome (GOLD analysis project Ga0318534, IMG submission 202502) | Tropical soil microbial communities from Luquillo Experimental Forest, Puerto Rico - GRE.SIPMG.117b4f26 | ecosystem: Environmental > Terrestrial > Soil > Tropical forest > Bulk soil...
GGTGATCAGCATCGCGTACAGGCCGAGCATGAAGAACTGGGCCGTGCGCAGCGCGTCGGCCTCCGGGTATGTCTCGCCCCGGTCCCGCGCGAGCCCGATCGCCCGCACCACCAGGGCCATCATGGGATAGTCGGCCCACTGATCGGTGCCGGGCAGCGTCTCGGGACGGTTCGGGGAGAAGTGCAGCGCGAGCATCTCCCGGAAGAGCACCTTGCCGACGCGCCGCTCCATCTGGGCCATCAGCCGGACGATCTCGGCCAGCGCGCCGGCCAGGTGATGCGGCCGGGCCAGGAACTTCTCCAGCTGGGCGGCCAGCCGTGCCTCCTCATGCCGCTCGAGCTCGGCGAGGACGTGCTCCTTCGTCGGGAAATGGAAGTAGAAGGTGCCGCGCGCCACGCCCGCCTCCTTGGCGATGACGCTGACGTCGGCGGCGGCCATACCGACCCGCCTGAACTCCGCGACCGCCGCCGTGTACACGCGCTGGCGAGTCTCCCGCCGCTGTACTTCACGCCCGTTGGGCCTGTCTTCCCTGGTTGTCATCGCGCTCCCATTCATACGCCTGTCACTGACAGCCGTCAATGACAGGCGACAGCGGGGGGGTTGTCAGCGGCCGGGAACGTGGTCTATACAGATGAGTGATCGCTCACTCTAACTACGGGAGGCTACGGCGTGGACTCCGACGCCCTCTACTGGGACCCGTACGACGCCCGCTTCGCGGCCGACCCGTGGCCGCTGTTCAACCGGATGCGGGAGGAAGCCCCGCTTTACTACAACGAGCCGCATGACTTCTACGCCGTCAGCCGCTACGCCGATGTCGAGCGGGTCCTGACGGACACCGAGGCGTACTCCTCCGCCCGCGGGGTCATGCTGGAACTGATCAAGGCGAACATGGAGATCCCGCCGGGCACGCTCATCATGGAGGACCCGCCGATCCACAACATCCACCGGCAGCTGCTTGCCCGGGTGTTCTCGCCGCGCCGGGTGGCCGACCTGGAACCGCAGATACGCGAGTACTGCACCGCCTGCCTGGATCCGCTGGTCGGCGAGTCCCGGTTCGACCTCATCGACAAGCTGGGGCTGGAGATGCCGATGAAGGTCATCGGCATGCTGCTCGGCATCCCCGAGGAGGGGCAGGCCGCCTTCCGCGCAGAGTCCAACGCCAAGCTCCTGACCGAGGACGGCGGCAAGATGGACTTCAGCGAGGGGGCCGTCCTCTCGCATGAGGCGATGGGTGACTACGTCGACTGGCGGTACACCCACCCGTCCGACGACGTGATGACCGAGCTGATCAACGCGGAGTTCGAGGACGAGAACGGCGTGACCCGCACGCTGACCCGCGACGAGGTCGTGATGTATGTCACGGTCATCGGCGGCGCGGGGAACGAGACGACGGGCAGGCTCATCGGCTGGATGGGCTCGACCCTCGCGAAGCACCCCGAACAGCGCGCGGAGATCGCCGCCGACCCGTCGCTGGTCCCCGGCGCGGTCGAGGAGGTGCTGCGGTTCGAGCCGCCCGGCCCGTTCAACGCGCGCTACGTGACGCGGGATGCCGAGTGGTACGGGCAGACCGTGCCGGCGGGCAGCGCGATGCTGTGCATGGTGGGCGCGGCCAACCGTGATCCGCGCCGGTACGACAACCCGGACCGGTTCGACGTGCACCGCAAGAAGGGCATGCACCTGACCTTCATCCTCGGCCCGCACTACTGCCTCGGCTCCGCCCTGGCCCGGCTGGAGGGCCGCGTCGCGCTGGAGGAGATCCTCAAGCGCTGGCCGGCCTGGGAGGTCGACTGGGACGGGGCCAAGCTGCAGCAGACCTCGTCGGTGCGCGGCTGGGAGAAGCTCCCGCTGGTGGTCGGATGACCGCCGTCGGGGCGGCCCGCTACGCCGGCAGCCGCGTGCAGCGCATCGAGGACGCCCGGCTGCTCACGGGCACCGGCACGTTCGTCGACGACATAACCCGGCCGGGCATGCTCCATGCCTGCTTCGTCCGCAGCCCGCACCCGAGGGCGCGCATCCTGTCCATCGACACCTCGGCCGCGCTGGCACTGCCCGGCGTCCACGCGGTCTTCACGGCCGACGACCTCAACGGTGATGTCGTCGAGGCCTGGTACACCGGGACGGGGAACATGGTCCCGGACACGCCGCGGCCGCCGCTTGCCACCGGCGAGGCCCGGTTCGCCGGCGACATCGTCGCCCTCGTCGTGGCCGGCAGCCGCTACCTCGCGGAGGACGCCGCCGAGCTGGTCGACGTCGACTACGAGCCGCTGCCGGCGGTCGCCGACTACGCCTCCGCCCGGACGGCGGAAGCGCTCGTGCACGAGGGCTACGCCGGCAACCTCGCGGGCGAGCTGGCCGGCGCGCCCGCGGAGACGATCGCCGACGCGTACGACTCGGCCGCGCACGTGGTCAGCGAGACGATCTGGGAGCAGGGGCAGGGCGCTGTCCCGATGGAAACCCGCGGCCTGGTCGCGGAGTGGTCCCGGGCCAGCGGCGAGCTGACCGTCTGGGCGGGCACGCAGGCCCCGCACGAGGTGCGGATGTTCGCCGCCCGGCTGCTCGGCATCCCCGAGCACAGCGTCCGGGTGATCACCCGAGACGTCGGCGGCGGCTTCGGGCAGAAGGTCATGCCGCTGCGCGAGGACATCTGCGTCCTGCTGGCGGCGCGCAAGCTGCCGGCCGCGGTCAAGTGGATCGAGGACCGCCGGGAGAACCTGCAATCCGCTGGCCATGCGCGGCACGAGCACGGCGAAGCGAGGCTCGCCTTCGACGAGGCGGGAACGATCCTCGCCGCGTCGCTCGACCACGTACAGGACGTCGGCGCTTACCCCACGCCGTGGCCGGTCGGCACGGGCGCGGCGACCGGGATGATATTCCCCGGCCCGTACCGGATCGCGAAGGGCACGTTCAGCCACGCCTCGGTGTTCTCCAGCACCGCCGGCCGGACCGCCTACCGGGGACCGTGGGCGTTCGAGACCCTGGCCCGCGAGGTCGCCCTCGATATCGCGGCCCGCCGGATGGGCATCGACCCGGCGGAACTGCGCCGCAGGAACCTGCTGCGCCTCGATGAGATGCCGTACTCCAGCCCGACCGGCATGCCCTACGACCACATGGATCCCCTGGAGACGCTGGAACAGGCCCTGGGGATCCTGGACTACGACGCGTTCCGCGAGGAACAGGCCGCCGCCCGCGAGCAGGGCCGCTACCTGGGCGTGGGGATCGCCTGCTACGCCGAGCCGACGGCGCCCGCGTTCGGCTACTACACGACCGAGGGCGCGACCATTCGGATCGAGCCGTCCGGGGTGGTCAACGTTTACGTGGCTGGCGGCTCGACCGGCAACAGCCTGGAGACGACGGCGGTGCAGCTCGCCGCCGACGCGCTCGGGGCCGACATCGCGGACGTGCACACGATCCAGGGCGACACGGCGGTCACGCCGTTCGGCGCGGGCACCGGCGGCAGCCGCAGCGGCTCGATGATCGCCGGGGCCGTCGGTGTCACGGCGGCGGAACTGCGGGACAAGCTCACCAAGCTGGCCGCGCACAAGCTGGAGGCGAGCGATGCCGACATCGAGCTGGCGCGCAGCCGGGCGGCCGTGAAGGGCGACCCGGACGCCGGGGTCAGCTTCGCCGAGCTGGCCGACATCGCCTACTTCCAGCCGTACGCGCTGCCGCCGGGGATGTCGCCAGGCCTGGAGGCATCCGCCCGGTACGCGGCGACGGGCATCGGCCTGTGGGCGTGCGCCACGCACGTGTGCACCTGCGAGGTCGACGTCACGACGGGCAAGGTGACGCTGCTGCGCTACATCGTCGGCGAGGACTGCGGCCACATGATCAACCCGGCCGTCGTCGAGGGCCAGATCGCCGGCGGCGTCGTGCAGGGTATCGGCGGCGCGCTGCTGGAGGAACTCGCCTACGATGCCGACGGCAACCCGGTCGCCACCACCTTCATGGACTACCTGCTGCCCACCGCCACCGAGGTGCCGCTGATCGAGTACGCGCACGTCGAGACGGCACCCGGCCCCGGCCCCGGCGGGTACAAGGGCGTTGGCGAGGGCGGCGCGATCGGTGCGCCCCCAGCCGTCGTCAACGCGGTGGCGGACGCGCTGGCCCCGTTCGGGGTGACGATCACCAGGCTCCCGCTCTCCCCGGCGGCCATCGCCGGGCTGATCGATCAAGCAGGAGGCGGGCAATGAAGCCAGCTCCGTTCGAGTACCACGCGCCGGACAGCGCCAAGGAGGCCGTCGACCTGCTCGCCGAGCTGGGCGACGGCGCGAAGGTGATCGCCGGCGGGCAGAGCCTGGTCCCGGTGCTCGCCATGCGGCTCGCGGTCTTCGACCACCTCATCGACATCCGCCGGATCGAGGCGCTACGCGGCATCGAGGAGCGCGGCGACTCCGTCTGGGTCGGGGCGGGCACCACCGAGGCGGAGATCGGCCGCTCGGAGCTGGTCGCCAGGCGCGTGCCGCTGCTGTCTCGCGCCACTCCGCTGATCGGCCACTTCCAGATCCGCAGCCGGGGCACCCTCGGCGGATCGCTGGCCCACGCGGACGCCTCGGCCGAGTACCCAGCGGTGGCGCTCGCCCTGGACGCGACCATCGAGGCGCTGTCGCCGCGCGGCCAGCGGACGATCCCGGCGGCGGAGTTCTTCACCGGCATCTGGACCACCGCGCTGGAGCCCGACGAGCTGCTCACCGGGGTTAGCTTCCCCTCGGCAACCGGGAAGCAGGGCTTCGCGATCGAGGAGTTCGCCCGGCGCTCGGGCGACTTCGCGGTGGCAGGCGCGGCCGTCGCGGTCGGGCTCGACCTCGACGGCCGGATCAGCCGGAGCGCCATCGGCCTGTTCGGCCTTGGCCCGACCGCGCTGCGCGCTGCCGCTGCCGAGGCAGCCACCCCGGGCGCGGCCGCCAGCGACATCGACGCGGCGGAGATCGGGCGAGCCGCCGTCGCGGACCTCGACTCGGTCCCGTCCGACCTGCACGGCACCGACGACTACCGGAAGAAGGTGGGCGCGGCCATGGTGGCACGCGCCTGGGAGAAGGCCATCATGGAGGCAGCCAATGGCTGACGTCAGCATCGAGGTCACCGTCAACGGGCAGCCCCGGAGGGCGGCCGTCGAGCCGCGGCTGACCCTGGCCGACTTCCTCCGCGAGCGCTGCCAGCTCACCGGCACGCACCTAGGCTGCGAGCACGGCGTCTGCGGCGCGTGCACCGTCATACTCGACGGGCAGGCGGTACGCAGCTGCCTCGTCTTCGCGGTGCAGGCCGACGGCGGCGAGATCACCACCGTCGAGGGCATCGCCGGGCCCGACGGCACGCTGTCCCCCGTCCAGCAGGCGTTCCGGGAGCACCACGGGCTGCAGTGCGGCTTCTGCACCCCCGGCTTCGTCACCTCGGTGACCGCGTTCCTGCGCGACAATCCCAGCCCCACGGACGAGGAGATCCGTGCAGCCCTGTCGGGCAACCTGTGCCGCTGCACCGGCTATCAGGGCATCCTGGCCGCCGTCCGCGCGGCCGCCGACACCACCATTAATCAAGAAGCGAGGTAACAAAGCATGCCTGGAAGAGTCGAGGGCAAGGTCGCCTTCATCACCGGTGCCGGCCGCGGTCAGGGCCGCAGCCACGCGGTGAAGCTGGCCTCCGAGGGCGCGGACATCATCGCGATCGACATTCTCCATGACGTCGAGGGCGCGCTGCCGATGGCCACGCCGGACGACCTCGCCGAGACAGTCAAGCTGGTAGAGACGCACGACCGGCGGATCATCGCGACCCAGGCGGACGTGCGCGACCTCGACGGGCTCAAGGCGGCGGTGGACGCCGGCGTCGAGGAACTCGGCCGGCTGGACATCGTGGTGGCCAACGCGGGCATCGCGAGCATGGGCGGCCCGGTGGAGAAGATGAGCCAGGACAACTGGAAGCACACCATCGACATCAACCTGACCGGCCTGTGGAACACCGCCCGGGTGGCTATCCCGCACATGATCGCGGGCGGCCAGGGCGGCGCGATCGTGCTCACCAGCTCCGTGGGCGGCATGCACGCGATGCCGAACATGAGCCACTACGTCTCGGCCAAGCACGGCGTCATCGGGCTGATGCGGTCGCTGGCCGTGGAGCTCGGGCAGTACCACATCCGGGTCAACTCGGTCCTCCCGACCAACGTGAACACCCCGATGTTCATGAACGAGGGCACGTTCAAGATGTTCCGCCCCGACCTGGAGAACCCGACCGCGGCCGACGTGGAGCCGATCGCCGCGCAGTTCATGCACGTCCTGCCGCACGGCTGGATCGAGCCGGAGGACGTCAGCAACGCGATCCTCTTCCTGGCCTCCGACGAGTCCCGCTACATCACCGGCGTCCCCCTCCCCATCGACCTCGGCGCCCTCCTTAAGTAAGGCAAGATCGTTACTGCCGCGATTTGATTGCGTTTTCCCGTGTCATAGCACGGGAAAACGCAATCAAAGCAGGCGGGCCGGGTGATTTGTCCCGGTTTTCTGTCGCTATAGCAGCGGAAACCGGGAACAAAGCCCGCTTCTTTTCTCCAAACGGAAGGTAGTGACTGCCTGTCCGCTGGACGTGGGCTCCGGCGCCGGTCATCGGCGCACCGTTGGGCGTAGAGTCGCCAGCAGGAGCGACGCTGCTCACGCGGGAGGCTATCGTGGCGGACGCTGAACTCGAGGTCCTGGTCAACGCCGGGCACTATCCGATGTTCGAGGTCCCGGTGGCGCTGGCCACGTCCATCGAGCGCTTCCTGGGCCGCGAATGACGCGAGCCGCCCCGTCAGCGAAGCCCGACACCGAGGTCGTATTCGACCCCGCCACTTATGTGGACGGCGTGCCCTTCGACGCGCTGGCCCGGCTGCGCCGTGACCGCCCGGTCGCGTGGGTGCCTGAGATTCCCGTGCTCGGCTGGCCGGAGGGCCCGGGGTTCTGGCTCGTGCTCAGGCACGCGGACGTTGAATCGGTGCTGACGCGGCCGGGGCTGTTCTCCTCCGCGCTCGGCGCGACCCAGATCCGCGATCCGGCTACCCCGGAAGCGCTCGGCTATGTCCGGCGGATGATGCTCAACATGGACCCGCCGGAGCACTCCCGGCTGCGGCGGCTGCTGGGCCGGTCGTTCACGCCGCGGGCGGTCGCCCGGCTTGAGGACAAGATCCGCGGCCACGCGCGCGCGATCTGCGATCGCGCGCTGGCCGGCCCGCGGGGTGAGTGCGACTTCGCCAAAGACCTGGCCGCGGACCTGCCGCTGCTCACCCTGGCCGACGTGCTCGGCCTGCCGGAGCAGGACCGCTGGCTGCTGTTCGACTGGTCCAACCGGGTGATCGGGTACCAGGACCCCGACTACGCCGCCTCTGCGGAGTTCGACCCGGCCGCGGGCACGCCGATGGCCGCCGAGGCGCTCGCGCTGCGCCCGGTGCCGGACCGGGACGGCCGGCTGCCTGACCCGCGGACCCGGGAGGGAATGCCTGACCTGTACGCCTACGCCCACCTGCTGGCCGAACACAAACGGCGTCATCCGGGCGACGACGTGATGTCGATCCTGCTGGCGCAGACGGACGAGAACGGCGGCCAGGTCTCGGTGGCGGAGTTCGAGAACATGTTCTGGCTGTTCGCGGTGGCCGGGAACGAGACGCTGCGCAACGGCCTGCCGGGAGCGTGCGTCGCGCTGCTGGAGCATCCGCGGGCCGCCGCCGAGCTGCGTGCGGATCCGGCGCTGCTGCCGGTCGCGGTCGACGAGATGCTGCGCTGGTGGACCCCGGTCATGACGTTCCGCCGGACCGCGGCCGCGGACTGCGAGCTCGGCGGACAGGCGATCCGCGCCGGGGAGAAGGTAGTCGTCTCCTTCACCTCGGCCAATCGCGACGAGGCCGTCTTCGCCGATCCCGGCCGCTTCGACATCCGCCGCCATCCCAACCCGCACCTGGTCTTCGGCCACGGCCCGCATTTCTGCCTGGGCGCCCACCTGGCCCGCGCCCAGATGCGCGCCCTGTTCGGGGAGGTGCTGACCCGCACCTCGTCCCTCAGCTACGCCGGCCCTCCGTCCTACCTGCGCTCCAACTTCCAGCGCGGCATCAAGCGCCTCCCCGTAGCCTGGACCGCCCGAAAGTAGCAAGGGCCCCCTTTGGGTCTAGCGGTAGCCAGGCGGCGGTTCTAAGGTCTTTTTGAGTATCGCCGTGGAACGGAGGGGCCTGATGGTGAGCATCCGCCGTGGTATGCGCATGGTTTCCGCGTCCGGAGCGGTCGCACTCGGGTGCGGCGCGCTGCTGGCCCTGACGGCATCGCCTGGCGGGGCCGCCACGGACAGCTGGAGTCCGAAGGTACTGCAGGTCGGGACGTTCCACGGCAAGGCGGGACAGTTCACGACCATCCAGGCCGCCGTCAACGCGGCGCGGCCCGGCGACTGGATCCTGGTCGGCCCGGGCGACTACCACGAGAACGCTGACCACACCGGCCCGTTCGGCAATCCCGGCGTCGGCGCTATGGGTGGCGTCTACATCACCAAATCGGGGATTACCCTGCGCGGCATGAACCGCAAGACGGTCATCGTCGACGGGACCAAGAAGGGGTCGGCGCCGTGCAGCTCAAAGCCGTCGGCACAGGACTACGGCAGGCTCGGGAAGAACGGCGTCCCGGTCGGGCGCAACGGGATCCTGGTCTTCAAGGCGAACGACGTGAGCGTCGAGAACCTCACCGTCTGCAACTTCATGGCCGGCACGGGAGCTTCCGGCAACCAGATCTGGTGGAACGGCGGTGCCGACTCCGGCAAGATCGGCCTGACCAGATACCGGGGGAGTTACCTCACGGCGACGTCGACGTTCGTCAAGGACGAGGCCAGCGCCGCCGAGTACGGGATCTTCGCCGCCAACGCGGCGGGGCCGGCGAGCTGGAACCAGCTCTACGCGAGCAACATGAACGACTCGGGCACGTACGTGGGCGCGTGCATGCGGCGGTGCAACGTGGTCCTGAACCACATGTGGATGGAGAACAACGCGCTCGGCTACTCGGGCACGAACTCCGGCGGCACCATCGTCATCGAGAACTCCCAGTTCGACGAGAACCAGGACGGCCTTGACACCAACACCGCGGTCGTCGGGGACCCGCCCGCACCGCAGGACGGCCGGTGCCCGGGCGGCAAGACCAGCCGCATCACGCACACCACCTCGTGCTGGGTGCTGATGCACAACTACATTCACAACAACAACAACGCCACGGCCCCTTCGGCGGGCAGCGCCGCCGCTGGTCCCGTCGGAACGGGGATGACGATCTCGGGCGGCCGCTTCGACACCGTCATGAACAATTACATCGCCGACAACGGGGCCTGGGGCGTGCTGTTCATCCCATACGCTCAGCAGGGCACGCCGAGCCTGGGGCAGACCTGCACCGGCGTCGGCGGCCAGGAGGTCCCGGGCCTCGGCTGCGTGCTGGACCCCATGGGCAACGCGCTGCTGCACAACGTCTTCCACCACAACGGCTTCTTCGGCAACCCGTCCAACTCTGACTTCGGGCAGATCACCCTGTTCGGCGGCGAGCCGGAGAACTGCTTCGCGGGAAACAAGGCGCCCGACGGCAGCGCTCCCCCCAACCTGGAGAAGATCCAGCCGCGCTGCGGGGGCACCAGCACAGCCGGGAACACCGGCGGCCCGCTGCTCGAGCAGGTGCTGTGCGACACCGGACTGGGGGCCTGCCCGCCGGGCTCGCACTACCCGAAGCCGGGCGAGCACGTGGTACTGAAGCCGCTGCCCAAGGGCCTGCCCACGATGCGTAATCCCTGCGCGGGAGTGCCGGCCAACTCGTGGTGCCCCTGCCCGGCCACGCCCGGCAGCGGCGGCTCCCGCGCGGCCGCGGTCGCCGCGACGACCGCGGGCCTGCTCGCGGTTCCAGCACTAAGACCCCGCCGAGTCCGCGTGGCCTGAGCGCAGTCACCCGAGGTCCGTTCGGACCGGTGTGCGACGATGTGACTGAGGGAGGCAGGGGATGGGCGGTCCTCAGTCGGCGCAGTCCGCGGCAGGCGACAGGCCTGCTGACGGCGATGCGCTGGTCCTGCTGGCCGGGCCGGTGAGCCCGGCGGAGCATGCGCTGGTCATGCGATGGCTGCGTGACGGCCACCTGCGTCCGTCCGCGGTGCTGCCGCTGAACGACCCGGGCCTGGCCCGGGCGCTGGACCAGTCAGTACCCGAGACGGTGGTGACCGCCGTCCGCGTCGCCTGGCTGCCGCCCGAACGAGGTGGCGAACGGCGGGTCCACTGGGCGGACATCATGTCGCAGGTCAACCTGCGCCGGCCGCCGTTGTTCGTGCAGAACCGGATCATGCGCCGGGAGCCCGACCGGGCCCAGATGGTCGTCGCGGAACCCGCCACGGTGGCCGCGCTGCGCGGGCGGTGGGGTGGCACCGGCTCGTTCGCTCAGTTCGTGTCCCGGCAGGCCAGACTCGCGCTAGACCGCTCCGAGCGAACGCTGCTCGGGTACCGGTACAAGGTGCCGAGGGAGGTCACCGAGACGATCCAGGACAGCCCGGACTTCCGAGCTGAGGTCGCCAGGCTCGCGGACCGGCAGGGCCTGACCGAGCAGGAGGCGATGGGGCGGGCCGAGGCGGATCTGGACAGCCTAGTTGCCTCGATGAGCCCGATCGCGATCGACCTGCTGTCCGGCACGCTGCGCCCGCTGCACGCCCGCGCGTGGGACGTGCAGGCCGACACCGCCGGGCTGGACCGGTTGCGGGCGCTGAACCACGAGCATGCCCTGGTCTTCCTGCCCAGCCACCGCTCGTACACCGATCCGCTGCTGCTCGCCGATGTTCTCGCCGAGCACGACTTCCCCCGTAACCACGTGCTCGCCGGCGACAACCTCCGGTTCTGGCCGATCGCCCCGCTGGCCCGGCGGGCCGGCGTCGTGTTCATCCGGCGCAGTTTCG
>Ga0318534_10000925_pt1 | contig 10896 bp, 10 predicted proteins | sample GRESIP117b4f26_FD_202502 | JGI IMG/M metagenome (GOLD analysis project Ga0318534, IMG submission 202502) | Tropical soil microbial communities from Luquillo Experimental Forest, Puerto Rico - GRE.SIPMG.117b4f26 | ecosystem: Environmental > Terrestrial > Soil > Tropical forest > Bulk soil...
GAGGAGGCCGAGCAGGATGTGCTCGGTACCGATGTAGCTGTGGCCGAGAGCGTGGGATTCCCTGGACGCCAGCTCGAGCACCTTCTTGGCCCGCGGGGTGAAGGGAAGTTTCCCTGACGGCACCTGCTGGCCCCGGCCGATGATCTCCTCGGTCTGCTGCCGCACCGCGGCCAGGCTGATCCCCAGCGACTCCAGCGCCCTGGCGGCCACGCCGTCGCCCTCCCCGATGAGCCCGAGCAGGAGGTGCTCGGTGCCGACCCAGCTATGGTCCAGCATCCTGGCCTCGTCTTGCGCCAGTACCACCGCCCGGCGGGCCCGGTCGGTATACCGCTCGAACATGTTCCGCGCCGCCCTTCTCTGCTCATCCCGGTTATCCCCGACGTTAACACGATACATCGCGTTTTGCGGGGTCGGCGAGCGGCCCGGGTCAGGGATGCCCGGGACGATATTGGTACCGGCCGGGGGCTACCCCGGAGGCTGGGCACGGCCTTGAATTGACTTCATGGCCAAGGAGCCCGGCAGATGACTGCGCGGCGGAACCATGGAGGTCCATTCATGTCGTCCCACGTTCCGGTGATCGACCTCGCGCCCTGGTTCTGCGGTGACGAGGAGGCCCGGGCGGCGGTGGCCGCCGACGTCGACGGCGCACTGCGCAGCGTCGGGTTCTTCCTGATCATCGGGCACGGCGTGGCGGAGGAGCTGCGGACGCGGGTGCGGGAGCAGGCCCGGGCGTTCTTCGCGCTGCCGCCCGAGGTCAAGCAGCGCTACGCGGTCACCGTGGGCGGCCGGGGCTGGCTGCCGCCTGGCGTGGAGGGCACAGTGACCCCGCCGGACATGAAGGAGTCGTTCGCGGTCGGCGCCGACCAGCCGACCGGGGATCGTGAGGTCGACGCGTTCTGGTTCCAGCCGAACGTCTACCCGGCCGAGCTGCCGGGCCTGCAGCCCGCGGTCGTGGCCTACCTGGCCCGGATGCGCGCGCTCGCGGACGAGCTGCTGGTGCTGTGCGCCGCGGCGCTGGGACTGGAACGCGACTTCTTCACCCGGCACACCGGGCACGCCACGCACACGATGAACATCAACTGGTACCCGCCGGTGGCGGTGGCCGGCCAGCCGGAACCCGGCCAGTTCCGCATCGGCCCGCACACCGACTTCGGCACCGTGACCATCTTGGACCGGGAGCCGGGCCGGGGCGGGCTGCAGGTCTGGACGCAGCAGGACGGGTGGGAGGACGCGCCGTACCAGGACGGCGCCTTCACCATCAACACCGGCGACCTGCTGGCCCGGTGGAGCGGCGGCCGGTGGAAGTCCAACCGGCACCGGGTGCTGCCGCCGCAGGCCGAGGCGCCCGACGAGGACCTGGTCTCGCTGGTCTACTTCTACGAGGCCGATCACGACGCGGTGATCGAGTCGCTGAAGCCGCCGATCGGCCGGCCCAACGACTACGCCCCGGTGGTGTCCGCGCAGTTCATCAAGGAACGCCTGGACGCGATCACGCTCGGCTAGCGGCCGGTGCCCTAGCCGGGCAGGCGGTATTCCTCGAGGAGGCGGCGGCCGATGATCATCTTCTGGATCTCCGCGGTGCCCTCGCCGATCAGCAGCATCGGCACCTCGCGGTACAGGCGCTCGATCTCGTACTCCTTGGAGAAGCCGTAGCCGCCGTGGATGCGGAAGGAATCCTCGACGACCTCCTTGGCGTACTCCGACGCGAGGTACTTGGCCATGCCGGCCTCGAGGTCGTTGCGCTGGCCGGAGTCCTTCTTGCGGGCCGCCATCACCATCATCTGGTGCGCGGCCTCGACCTTGACGCCCATCTCGGCCAGCTTGAACGCGATGGCCTGGTGCTGGACGATCGGCCGGCCGAAGGCCCGCCGGACCTGCGCGTAGGCGATGCCGAGCTCGAAGGCGCGCAGCGCGACCCCGCAGCCGCGGGCGGCCACGTTGACCCGGCCGACCTCCACGCCGTCCATCATCTGGTAGAAGCCGCGGCCGGGGGCGGCGCCGAGGACGCGGCTGGCCGGGATGCGGACGTCGTGCAGGATCAGCTCGGTGGTGTCGACGCCCTTGTAACCCATCTTCTCGATCTTGCCCGGCACGGTCAGGCCCGGCACCGCGGGGTTGGGCCCGAAGCCCGGCTCCTTCTCGATCAGGAACGTGGTCATGTTCCGGTGCGGCGCGTCGTGGCCCTCGTCGGTCCGGCCCAGCAGCGCGACCAGGTTGGCGGTGCCGCCGTTGGTCAGCCACATCTTCTGGCCGTTGATCACGTAGTCGTCACCGTCGGGGACGGCCTTGGTGGTGATGGCCGAGACGTCCGAGCCCAGGCCGGGCTCGGACATGGAGAAGGCGCCGCGCACCTCCCCGGCCGCCATCCTGGGCAGGAAGTAGTCCTTCTGCTCGGCCGTGCCGTGCTGGCCGATCATGTAGGCCACGATGAAGTGGGTGTTGACGATGCCCGACACCGACATCCAGCCGCGGGCGAGCTGCTCCACCACCAGCGCGTAGGTGAGCAGCGACTCGCCCAGACCGCCGTACTCCTCGCCAATCGTCAGCCCGAACAGGCCGAGCTTGCGCATCCCCTCGACGATCTGGGCCGGGTACTCGTCGCGGTGCTCAAGTTCGGTGGCGACCGGCAGGATCTCCTTGTCCACGAAGTCCCGCACGGTGGCGAGGATGTCCTGCTGGATGTCGGTCAGGCCCTCGGTCTGGGCGAGGCGTTCCATGGCGGCTCCTCGGATCAGCTGGCGGGCTCGGGACCCTGCGGCTCGGGACGGGCGGGCTGCTCGCCGCCGCGCTCCTTGACGTAGGTCCGGGTCGGCACCATCACCTTGCGGCGGAACACGCAGACCAGGGCGCCGTCCTGGTTGTAACCGCGGGTCTCGACCTCCACGATGCCCCGGTCGTCCCGGCTCGCGGACAGCCGCTTGTCCAGGACGGTGGTCTCGCCGTAGATGGTGTCGCCGTGGAAGGTCGGCGCCACGTGCCTGAGCGAGCTGACCTCGAGGTTCGCGAGGGCCTTCCCCGAGACGTCCGGCACCGACATGCCGAGCAGCAGCGAGTAGATGTAGTTGCCCACCACCACGTTCCGGCCGAAGTCGGTGGCCCGCTCGGCGTAGTTCGCGTCCAGGTGCAGCGGATGGTGGTTCATCGTGAGCAGGCAGAACAGGTGATCGTCGTACTCGGTGACGGTCTTGCCTGGCCAGTGCCTGTAGACCGTCCCGATCTCGAACTCCTCGTAGGTCCGTCCGAACTGCATGCTGCTCACTCTCCAGAGGGCTCGAACACCGAGGTCCGCTGCATTCCTGCGGCCCGGCCCTTGGCCGCGATGACCAGGGCCATCTTGCGGGAGGCCTCGTCGATCATCTCGTCGCCGAGCATCGCGGAGCCCTTCGCCCCGCCGGCGGCCGAGGTGCACCAGTCGTAGGCGTCCAGGATCAGCTCGGCGTGGTCGTAGTCCTGCTGCGACGGGGAGAAGACCTCGTTGGCGGCGGCGATCTGGTCCGGGTGCAGCACCCACTTGCCGTCGTAGCCCAGCGCCGCGGCCCGCCCGGCGACCTCGCGGAACCCGTCGGTGTTGCGGATCTGCAGGTAAGGCCCGTCGATGGCCTGCAGGTCATGAGCGCGCGCGGCGATCAGGATGCGCATCAGGATGTAGTGATAGGCATCCGCCGGGTACCCGGGCGGCTGTTCGCCGACGACCAGCGATTTCATGTTGATCGAGGCCATGAAGTCCGCGGGGCCGAAGATGATGGTCTCCAGCCGCGGCGAGGCGGCGGCGATCGCGTCGACGTTCATCAGGCCGCGGGCGTTCTCGATCTGGGCTTCGATGCCGATCCGGCCCACCGGCAGGCCCGCCGTCTTCTCGACCTGGGTGAGCAGCAGGTCCAGCGCGGTGACCTGCCCGGCGTCCTGGACCTTCGGCAGCATCAGGCAGTCCAGGTTGGCGCCGGCGCCCTCGACCACCGTGATCACGTCCCGGTAGGTCCAGTGGGTGGTCCAGTCGTTGACCCGGACCACGCGGATCTTGCCGCCCCAGTCGCCGTCGTTGAGCGCGTCGACGATCAGCTGCCTTGCGCTCGGTTTGACCAGCGGCGCGCAGGCATCCTCCAGGTCAAGGAACACCTGGTCGGCGGGCAGCTGCTGGGCCTTCTCCAGGAAGCGCGGGTTGCTGCCGGGGACGGCCAGGCAGGAGCGGCGCGGCCGCAGGCGATCGGCCGACGTGATCGGTGCGGTCATGGCGGTCGTCATGTTCACCCTTCGATTGTCGCGGCGGCGGCGGGCTGGGTCGTCACGGCCTGCCCGGCCGGCCACGGCGGGAGCTGATGGGCCAGCCGGATCACCTCGACGATGCGGCCGACGATGGCGGTGAGGCCGAAGTCCCTGGGCGTGAAGACGGCGGCCACGCCCTGAGCGCGCAGCCGGGCCGCGTCGGCCGGCGGGATGATCCCGCCGACCACCACCGGGATGTCCCCGGCCCCGGCCTGGCGGAGCCGCCACTGCACCTCGGGCACCAGCTCGGCGTGCCCGCCGGACAGGATGGACAGGCCCACGCAGTGCACGTCCTCGGCCGCCGCGGCCGCGGCGATCTGCGCCGGGGTCAGCCGGATGCCGGAGTAGATCACCTCGAACCCGGCGTCGCGGGCCCGGACGGCGATCTGCTCGGCGCCGTTGGAGTGCCCGTCCAGGCCGGGCTTGCCCACCAGCAGCCGCAGCCGGCCGGCGCCAAGTTCCCGGGCCGTGGCGTGCGCCGCCTCGCGCACCGCGGCGAGTTCCCGGGCCGAGGCGACACCGGCCGGGGCGGCGCCCACGCCGGTGGGGGCGCGGTACTCGCCGAACACCTCGCGCAGCGCGAAGGCCCACTCGCCGGTGGTGGCGCCGGCCCGGGCGCAGGCCAGGGTGGCGTCCATCAGGTTGACGTCCGGGCGCGCGGCATCGGCCCGCAGCCGGTCCAGGGCGGCCCGCACCGGGGCCTCGTCGCGCCGCCGCCGCCACCGGTCCAGGTCGGCCAGCACCGCGCGCTCGTAGGCCGGGTCCACGTGGTGCACCGCGGTGTCGGCGTTCGCGGTGAGCGGGCTCGGCTCGGTGGCCTCGAAGCAGTTGACGCCCACGATCTTGAGCTCTCCTGCCTCGATGCGGGCGCGGCGGGCCGCGTGCGAGGCGACCAGCCGGGCCTTGAGGTAACCGGACTCGACCGCCGGGACCATGCCGCCCAGGCCGGCGATCTTGGCCATCTCCGCCTCGGCGCCGGCCGTCAGCTCCTCGGTCTTGGCCGCTACCACCACAGAACCCTGGAACAGGTCGCCGTACTCCAGCAGATCCGACTCATACGCCAGGACCTGCTGGATGCGCAGGCTCCACTGCTGGTCCCAGGGGCGCGGCAGGCCGAGCGCCTCGTTCCAGGCCGGGAGCTGGATGGCGCGGGCCCTGGCGTCCCGCGACAGCGTGACGGCCAGCATCTCCAGCACGATCCGCTGGATGTTGTTCTCAGGCTGCTCCTCGGTCAGGCCGAGCGAGTTGACCTGCACCCCGTAACGGAACCTGCGCTGGGCCGGGTCGGTGATCCCGTAGCGTTCCAATGCCACGCGGTCCCACAGCCGGGCGAAGGCCCGCATCTTGCACATCTCCTCGACGAACCGGACGCCCGCGTTGACGAAGAAGGAGATCCGCGCCACCACCTCGCCCATCCGCTCCGGGGGGACCTGCCCGGAGTCCCGGACCGCGTCCAGGATCGTGGTCGCGGTGGACAGCGCGTACGCGATCTCCTGCACCGGGGTGGCCCCGGCCTCCTGCAGGTGATAGCTGCACACGTTGACCGGGTTCCACTTGGGCATCCGGGCCACCGTGTACGCGATCAGGTCGGTGGTCAGCCGCACCGACGGGCCCGGCGGGAACACGTAGGTGCCGCGGGACAGGTACTCCTTTATGATGTCGTTCTGCGTGGTGCCGGTCAGCGCGCGGAGGTCGGCGCCCTGCTCCTCCGCCACCACCACGTAGAGCGCCAGCAGCCACATGGCCGTGGCGTTGATCGTCATCGAGGTGTTGGTCCGCTCCAGCGGGATGCCGTCGAACAGGGCCCGCATGTCACCCAGGTGCCCGACCGGGACGCCGACCCGGCCGACCTCGCCGCGGGCCAGCACGTGGTCGGCGTCGTACCCGGTCTGGGTGGGCAGGTCGAACGCCACCGACAGGCCGGTCTGGCCCTTGGCCAGGTTCCGCCGGAACAGCGCGTTGGACTGGCTCGCGGTCGAGTGCCCGGCGTAGGTCCGCATCAGCCAGGGGCGGTCGGTCATGTTACTCATTCCTGAAGCGGTTGATCTGGCTCAGGTGCCTCTCGCGCAGCTGGTGATCGCGGACGCCGAGCCCCTCGCGGGGGGCCAGGCAGAGCACCGCGACCTTGCCGTGGTGCAGGTTCCTGTGCACGTCCAGGGCGGCCTGGCCGGTCGCCTGCAGCGGGTAGACGGCCGACATGGTCGGGTGGATCACGCCCTTGGCGACCAGCCGGTTGGCCTGCCAGGCCTCACGGTAGTTCGCGAAGTGCGAGCCGATGATCCGCTTCAGGCTCATCCACAGGTACCTGTTGTCATACTCATGCATATACCCCGAGGTCGAGGCGCAGGTCACGATCGTGCCGCCCCTGCGGGTCACGTAGACCGAGGCGCCGAACGTCTCCCGGCCGGGGTGCTCGAAGACGATGTCGACGTCCTCGCCGCCGGTCAGCTCGCGGATCCTGGCCCCGAACCGCTTCCATTCCTTGGGATCCTGGGTCGTGGCGTCCTTCCAGAACTGGTAGCCCTCGGCGGCGCGGTTGATGATCAGCTCCGCGCCCATCGACCGGCACAGCTCCGCCTTGTGCTCGCTGGATACCACGCAGATCGGGATCGCCCCGCCCGCCAGCGCGTACTGGGTGGCGTAGGCGCCCAGGCCGCCGCTGGCCCCCCAGATCAGCACGTTGTGGCCCACGTGCATCGCAGCGCCGTTGTCCGAGACCAGCTGCCGGAAGGCGGTCGAGTTCACCAGGCCGGGCGTGGCGGCCTCCTCCCAGGTCAGGTGGCCCGGCTTGGGCATCAGCTGGTTGGTCTTGACCAGGGCCAGCTCGGCCAGGCCGCCGAAGTTGGTCTCATACCCCCAGATCCGCTGCTCGGGGTCGAGCATGGTGTCGTTGTGGCCGTCGGCGCTTTCCAGCTCGACGGACAGGCAGTGCGCGACCACCTCCTCGCCCGGCTTCCATACCGTCACCCCCGGCCCGGTGCGCAGCACCACGCCGGCCAGGTCCGAGCCGACCACGTGGTAGGGCAGGTCGTGCCGCGCGGTGAGCCCGGACAGCCGGCCATACCTGCGCAGGAACGCGAAGGTGGGCACCGGGGCGAAGATCGAGCTCCACACCGTGTTGTAGTTCACCGAGCTGGCCATGACGGCGACCAGCGCCTCACCCAGGCCCAGCTCGGGAACCGGCACCTGTTCGGCGTGCAGGGACAGGCGAGGATCCCGCTCGGCGGGCTCGATGCCGTCGAACATGTGCTCCTCGTCCCGGTGCAGCGTGACGGCCCGGTATGAGCGCGGCAGCGGCAGCGCGGCGAAGTCCGCGGGCTGGCTGCCGGGATCGAGGATGGCGTCGAGTATCTGTTTCATGGCTGCCTCCAACCACCTCCCTCAGGCTCGGCCGGGATCCGGGGCGGGGCTAGCGCCAATGGACCGCTGGCCGCGGGACCAAGGACCCGAAGTTCCCGCCGGCGGCGGCGCCGGGGAATCCCAGCATGCGGCCGGGCCCGGCCCGGGCACCACGGACCGTTCGGCGTAAAAAAGAAAGATTTTTGATTTTTCCGAACGGCCAGTGGTTTTTGCGGTTCCCGGGCAGCCCGGAGCGGGGGGCGGCAGGTGCCCGCCGCTGCCGTGGCGGCCGGTTCAGCCTCTGGAGTGCTGACCCGGTACCGGGATAGCCTTAGTCAGGGGGGTGGACATGACCGACGTCGGACGCATACAGGCGGCGCCTTCGGCGCCCGTCGTGGCTCGGCCCCGGATCCAGATCGTGCCGCTGCGGGGGCTGCCGATCGTGGCCGCGGTCGTGGTGTTCGTCATCGCGTCGATCGCGGGCAACTGGCTGTGGGCCCTGACCTTCTGCCATGTCGTGGGCGGCGCCCTGTGGACGGCGATCGACCTGTTCGTCGGGCTGATCGTGGGGCCGATCCTGGGGCGGCTGTCCGTCCCGGCCCGGGCGGAGTTCGCGGCCAGGTTCATGCCCAAGATGGTCCTGCTCATGCCCACCCTGGTGCTGATGACGCTGGCGGCCGGGTTCCAGCTGGCGCTGCGGGAGGGCAACCTGGCACCCGGTAATCCCAACCACGCCTGGCTGGTCGCCTCCTTCTGCGTCGTCGGGGTGATGGCGGTGATCGCGCTCGGCGTGCTCGAGCCCGCCAATATCGCCGTCCTGTTCGAGATGCGCAAGACGCAGCCGGACGGAACGGTCATCGCCCAGCTGATGCGGCGGTTCGTCTATACCGCCGGGATCACCGGCGTGATGCAGGTCGCGACGCTGATCATCATGACCCGGGTGGCGACGCAGTGAGCGAGCCGAAGGGGCGCGGTGCCGCCTGGACCGAGGAGCGAAGCGACGAGGGAAGGCGGGGCCTAAAAGCGCCCCGGAGGCGAGCGGAGACAACACAGTGAGCAGCGAGCTGGCCGCGATGACGGGCGCGCCCGCGGCGACCCGGCGCTTCCCTCCGGTCGCCGAGCTGGGCATCGGCTCGCTGGCCCTGGTCGTCATCGGCGGGATCCTGATGGCGTCCTACGTGCCGCGCCGGCCGCCGCTCGGCGTGCCCCTCGCTCTCGCCGCGGTGAGCGCGGCGCTGCTGCTGGCGGCCGTGTTCCTGCTGTCCCGGCTGGACCAGTTCGCCTGGCCGCGGTTCTTCGTGGTGTTCCGGTGGGCGCTGCTGGCCTACGTCATCTCGGCCGGGGTGATCGGTTTCGCGTTTATCTATGATCACACCCGGGGCGCTCCGCTGGCCCTGGTGATCGTGATGCTGGTGATCTTCGCGCTCGACGTGCCGCTCATCATCGCGTTCACCGCGGCGCGCTACTCCTCGCCGCCGCACTCCGCAGACTAGAGCGCGAGCGTGGCCAGTTTCAGTGTCCATGCACGTGCTGGCCCGGATATCGTGGCCGAGCTGGCCCGCTACCATCGCGGGCAGGTGGGCGGAGCGAGGAGCGGGCATGCGCATCGAATCATCGATCACCAGCGTGTCGTGGATACCGTCGGAGTCGATGCCCGGGGCGTTGAAGATCGGGTACTTCCTGGGCCTGACCCACTACGACGAACCGCCGCCTGAGGTCCTTGACGACCTGCCCGGCCTGTTCGCGGCCGAGCGGTTCCGGTTCGCCAACCACCTGGCGGCCTGGATCGAGGTGGACGACGGCCGCGTGGTCGAGGCCGGGTACGCCGGCCGCGGGTACATTTCCCGCAGCAGGATCGGCGCGCACGGGGAGGTGGCGTTCCAGCCGGCCGAGTTCCCTGAGCTCAGGCCGGCGCCCGAGATCACCGCGACCGGGGCCCGGTTCACCCAGACCACCGGCGGCCGGACCGGGGTGCCGATCCCCCGGCCGGTCAGCGGCGAGCGCTTCTTCCAGTGGCACGCGCCCACCGTCTGGACCACCCTGTCCCTGGTCATCGGCACCGACGGGTCCTGCCACGGGGAGATGACCGGCGCCAGCCAGTTCCCCCGGCACTGGATCTACGACGAGCGGGGCCAGCTCGTGGCCAAGTCCGGGCTGGCCGACTTCCGCGAATGGTCGCTCACCGCGTACGGCCAGCACAGCCCCTGGGGCCACGAGGACAGCCAGCCCCTGGTGACCGTCGCGGAAAGCGCACTCGAGCGGCAGATGTCGGCCACCATCATGCGCGCCGGCGCCCGGCCCGCCGTCCGCAAGCTGGCCAAGGGCGCCATGCTCACCGAGCAGGGTGCGCCCGGCGAGGACATCTACCTGCTGCTCGACGGGGTGCTCAGCGTCTGGGTCGACGGCGCCGAGGTCGGCGAGCTCGGCCCCGGCGCGGTGATGGGGGAACGTGCCCTGCTGGAGTACGGCCGCCGGACCGCCACGCTGCGCGCCGTCACCAACTGCCTCATCGCCACCGCCGCCCAGAACCAGATCAACCGGGATAGGCTGGCCGCCTTGGCCGAGCTTCACCACCGGGAAGACCCCGGGGCGTAGCAGGCACCTCACTGAGGGGGGACGTAAATGTCGACATCACAGCCGATCGAAGTACGCGATATGGCGATCGTGCACCGCATGTTCCGGCGGGCGTACGACGAAGCCGCGCGGCTGGTCCGCGCGGCACCGACGCCGTCGCCGGGGCGGGTCACGTTCCTGGCCGATCACATCGATCTCGTCCTCGGCGGGCTGCACGCGCATCACCAGGACGAAGACGAGCTGCTGTACCCCAAGCTCATCGAGCGGGCGCCCGAGCAGGCCCCGATGACCGAGCAGGTCGAGCACGAGCACCAGGTCATCGCGACGGCACTGGACGCCGCGATGGCCGCCTGCGCGACCTGGCGCCAGCGGCCCTCGGCCGAGACCGGCGAGGCACTGGCGGTGGCGCTCGACCACCTCAACGAGGTTGTCCAGCCGCACCTGGACGACGAGGAGCAGAAGGTCGTCCCGCTCGCCGCGGTGACGCTCACCCAGGAGGAGTGGGACGCCATGGGCCGGCGCGGGATGAACTCGGTTCCGCGTAACAAGAGGGGCATCGCGGCGGGGATGATGCTCGAACCGCTCGACGCGGCCGATCGCGCCTACATGATGAAGCACATGCCTGCCCCGGTGCGGCTGCTGTTCCCGCTGCTGGTCGAGCGGCCCTGGAATAAGTACGCGAACACGCTGCGCCACGGGACCTAGGCCCGGCCTGGGCCC
>Ga0318534_10000929_pt1 | contig 10886 bp, 10 predicted proteins | sample GRESIP117b4f26_FD_202502 | JGI IMG/M metagenome (GOLD analysis project Ga0318534, IMG submission 202502) | Tropical soil microbial communities from Luquillo Experimental Forest, Puerto Rico - GRE.SIPMG.117b4f26 | ecosystem: Environmental > Terrestrial > Soil > Tropical forest > Bulk soil...
ACCTTACGCACTGTTGTGTCTGCTGTGTTTTATCCTCTACGCGCCGGGGCTGACGGCGATCCCGCCGCTCGACCGCGACGAGGCGCGCTTTGCGCAGGCGACGCGGCAGATGCTCGAGACCGGCGATTTCATTCGCATCCGCTTCCAGGACGAGTCCCGTAACAAAAAACCGATCGGCATCCACTGGCTGCAGGCGGCGTCGGTCGCGGCGTTCAGCTCGCCCGAGAGCGCTGCAATCTGGCCCTATCGCGTGCCCTCGGCATTGGCCGCAACGATGGCGGCGCTGCTGACCTTCGTGCTCGGCGCGCGCCTTTTGGGCTCGCGGTCGGCCGGGTTCTTTGGCGCTGTGCTGGCCGCGAGCGCGATCAGTGTCGTGGTCGAGGCGCATCTCGCCAAAACTGATGCGGCGCTTCTCGCGGCTGTTGTCGCGGCGCAGGGGGCGCTCGGGCTGGTCTACGCGGCAACCCGGTCGGGCCGCCCGGTTTCTCGCTCGCTCGCGCTCGTCTTTTGGCTCGCCGAGGCTGCGGCGATCTTGCTGAAGGGCCCGCCCGGCCCCGTGCTGGCGCTGCTGACGGCGGCCGCCCTGTCGCTTGCCGATCGCGATATCCAATGGCTCAAAGGATTGCGGCCGCTTGCCGGACTGCCAATCGTGGCGCTGATCGTCGCTCCGTGGTTCATCGCGGTCGAAAGCGTTACGCGCGGGGAATTCGTCTCAGATTCGCTCGCGCACGACCTGTTGCCGAAGCTCCTCGGCGCCCAAGAAGCGCACGGCGCACCGCCGGGCTACTACCTCGCGCTCGCGGTATTCAGTTTCTGGCCGGGTTCGCTGTTTATCGTACCGGCGCTGGTCCGAGGTTGGCGCCGGCGCCGCGCCGCGGCCGAGCGCTTTCTGCTCGCCTGGCTTGTCCCGGCCTGGGCTTTAGTCGAGCTGGTGCCGACCAAACTGCCGCATTATGTCCTGCCGCTGTATCCCGCGCTGGCTCTACTCGCCGGGGGTGCCCTCGATGGCGGGTTCGCCAACGCTCTGGCCGGCCCAGTGCGATATCTGGCAATCGCGATCAAGCTCTTATGGGCTGCACTAACGGTCGCCCTTGCCGGCGCGCTTCTCCTTCTGCCCGGCCGGTTTGGGGGCACAGGTTCGCCCTGGGCCATTGCCGCTTCGCTGGTGATGCTGGCTTTGGCGTCTCTGCTACTGTTGCGTAACTGGCGGCCGGCGCCCACGGTCGGCATGGCGGCGGCGCTTGCCGCGGCGTTTGTCATAGCAGCTGGAGCCAAAGTCGCGCCCGGCTTCGATCGTCTCTGGCTCAGCCAGACGGCCGCAGCGGCTGTTGCCCGTCACCGCCCGGCTACCGACACCGCCGTGCTGTCGGTCGGCTACAGCGAGCCGAGCCTTGTCTTCCTGCTCGGCACGGCGACGCGCTTGGTCACCGCAACGCCCTCTATCGCTCAGTTGGCTGGCGCTGGTTTAGCGCTGGTCAACGACCGTGACGAAGCGCAGTTCCGCCAATCATTGGCCGGCCACGGGCTGACCGCCCGAACACTGGAGCGCGTCACGGGGCTCGACTATTCGGCGGGGGGCACAAAGGTGGTCCTGACTCTCTATGGCCTGGAGCCGGGTTAAATGCAGGCAGCGCCCGGCCGATTGTACGGACTCGGCGTTGGGCCCGGCGATCCCGAGCTGCTGACCCTGAAGGCGCTTCGGTTACTGCGGCAAGTGCCGGTGATCGCGTATCCGGCCCCGGAGCACGGCGAAAGTTTCGCCCGCTCGATCGTCGCCGATTGGATCGCCGGTCATCAGCGAGAGATTGCGATCCGCTTTCCGATGCGGCCAGGGCCGCCGCCGGTTTCAATCTACGACGCTGCCGCCGCCGGTCTCGCCGCCGAACTCGACGGCGGCCAAGATGTCGCTCTCTTGTGCCAGGGCGACCCGTTGTTCTACGGCAGTTCGATCAATGTATTCGGCCGCCTCGCCGGGCAATATCGGGTCGAGATTGTTCCGGGTGTCTCATCTTTGACCGCCTGCGCCGCCGCTGCGATGGTCCCGCTCGTTTCGCGCGACGAGAGCCTCAGCGTCATACCGGCGCCGCTCGCGGAAGGCGAAATCGCGGCCCGGCTCGCCACAGCGGAAACCGCCGCGATCGTCAAGCTCGGCCGCCATCTTGAAAAGGTTCGCCGAACTCTTGGCCGGCTCGGTCTTCTCGACTGCGCGGTCTATGTCGAACACGCGACACTGCCGAGCCAGCAAGTGATGCCGCTGGCTCACGTTGATACCGGAGAGGCACCCTATTTTTCGACCGCGCTGGTCTATCGCCGCGGCCTTGATTGGACTTGCCCCCAACCTTGGACCACTCGGGGCTGGAAAATTCAGCTTCATCGGACAGCCGCCTGGCCGGGATTGCCGGCTAACCGGTGAAGCATTGCGGGTACTTGGTTGCCGATCGCGCTGTGCGGTCGGACCTCGTTGTAGTCTCTACGCCAAGCCTCGCATTTTCGGCGCGCCTCGTCGAGGCTGAGGAACCAGTTCGCGTTCAGGCACTCGGCGCGGAACTTGCCGTTCAGGCTTTCGATGAAGGCATTGTCGGTCGGCTTGCCAGGCCGGCTGAAGTCGAGCGTGACACCGCGCATGAAGGCCCAGAGATCGAGTTCCCGGCTCACGAATTCCGGACCATTGTCGAGCCGGATCGTCTTTGGGCAGCCGATCTCTCGGAACACCCGTTCGAGCACAGCAACGACATCGGCGCCGCGGAATTGCTGCCGCACTTCCATCGCTGGCGACAGCCGAGTGAAGGTGTCGACAACAGTCAGAATGCGGATCTTGCGGCCGTCGAACAGCTGGTCATGAACAAAGTCCATGGCCCAGACCTGGTTGGGAGCGGTCGCCGGCGCGCGATCGTCCCGCAGCTGCGCCTTGACGCGGCGCTTAGGTGATTTGTTGCGCAGTTGCAGGCCCATTTCACGGTACAGCCGGCACACCCGCTTGCTATTGACCAACCAGCCCTCGCGCCGCAGCAGCACATGAATGCGGCGATATCCGTAGCGGACGCGGGTCTCGGCGATCTCCTTGATTCGCTTCATCAGAACAGCCTGCCCGGAGCGTTTGGGTCGGTAGTGATAGGTCGACCGGTCGACCGGTAATGCCTGGCAGGCGCGCCGGATACTGACCTGCCAAGCCCGCCGGATGTCGTCGACCATCTCCCGCTTCCGGGCAGGCTTCATATTTTCCGGCGGATCACGTCCTGCAGCATCTCTTTGTCCAGCGACAGGTCGGCGACTAGCTTCTTCAGACGTTGGTTTTCCTCGTCGAGCTGCTTCAGCCGCTTCATCTCGGACGGCAGCAGCCCCCCGTACTTCTTGCGCCAGGCGTAGAACGACGCCTCGCTGATCCCTGCCTTGCGGCACACCTCCGCGATCGCCGTTCCTTCCTCCGCTTGCCGCAACACAAACGCGATCTGCTGCTCGCTGAACCGCGACTTCTTCATCCCCAATCTCCGCCCGGCCAGGACGGCTACACTAGAATTTTCCAGCTCGCCGCGGTCCAGTTTTCCGGGAGCATGTCATGATATGCACGCGGTGGGCTAAGGGGAGCAGCCGGGCACCGACGGCGAGCGAGCGCGTGTGGCTATTTTTGCGCGCCGCGAACGGTTGCGCGCGAGCGCATATTCTTCCAGTTCAGCGCGATCGGCTGCGGCGACCGAGGCTTGAGTCGGCGAGACACATGCAGTCGGGCAGCGCGTGACTCCCTTGCTCCGGATGAATTCGGCAATCACCACGTCGTGCTCAATCTCATGCATCTGTCGACTCGGCTGTTTCGGTCGCCTTCGCCATGGGGCGGCGGCTTGCCCTTCGGGCTTACTGGGATAAGGTGCTTGCCTACCTGGTAACCAAATATATCAAAATGTATCAGTTCTGCAACAAAGCGATTCATCCGATTAGATGGGTGACCGTCGGCACGGCGCCGAGACGAAATGCGGACGCCCGACAAAAAGATCGTCCTGCCGCGACGGAGTGTCGCGGACGACATTTGAACCGTATATCAGTGTTCGTCGCGCTATGTGGCGGTGCCCAACGTCATCGGAGCGGAGCTTGGCCATGCTGATCGGCGTCCCAAAGGAGGTTAAGACCCACGAATATCGTGTCGGCCTGACCCCCGGCAGCGTGCGCGAACTGGCGCATCATGGTCACAAAGCGATCGTCGAGACCGGGGCAGGGGTCGACATCGGCTTCGATGACGCCTCCTATGAGGCGGTCGGCGCTACCATCGTGCCGAGCGCCGCGGATGTGTTCGCCGCCGCCGAAACCATCGTCAAGGTCAAAGAGCCGCAGCCGGAAGAGGTGTCTGCGCTGCGCGAAGGGCAAGTCCTCTTCACTTATCTGCACCTCGCCGCAGACAAGCCGCTGACCGAGGATCTAGTCCGGTCCGGGCTAACCGCGATCGCGTATGAAACGGTCACGGATGCCCGCGGCGGACTGCCGCTTCTGGCCCCGATGAGCGAGGTCGCGGGGCGGATGGCCGTGCAGGTGGGAGCCCACTGCCTCGAGAAGGAGCAGGGCGGCATCGGCGTGCTGCTCGGCGGTGTACCCGGTGTCCCGGCAGCAAAGGTGGTCATTCTCGGCGGCGGCGTCTCGGGCACGAATGCGGCGCGAATGGCCATGGGCGTCGAAGCCTATGTCACGGTCATCGATCGCTCGTTGCCTCGGTTGTACGAGCTCGATCTCCAATTCGGAGCGCAGCTTCACACCCTGTTCTCGACAATGGAGAACATCGAGCGAGAGGTGATCGCTGCCGATCTCGTCATCGGCGCGGTTCTGATCCCGGGAGCGGCGGCGCCCAAACTCGTAAGTCGCGCGCTCGTTCGAACCATGAAGCCGGGCGCCGTCATCGTCGACATTTCGATCGACCAGGGCGGCTGCTTCGAGACGAGCAAACCGACCACTCACGCAGCGCCGACCTACGTCGACGAAGGCGTAGTCCACTATTGCGTGACCAATATGCCGGCGGCAGTCGCCCGCACCTCGACGGTCGCACTCAACAATGCCACCCTTCCCTTCGTGCTGGCTATCGCCGACCGTGGCTGGCGGCGGGCGCTGTCCGAAGATGCGCACCTGCGAAACGGGCTGAATATTTGTGAGGGGCAGGTGACGCATCCCGCGGTTGCTCGCGATCTCGACCTGCCCTTTTCCCCGTCCGACCGACTCCTCGCAGAGCCCTGAAACTGGCTTTCGCGTTTAGCTGAGAGTTTCGGGCCTCGGCTATGGATCGAGCGGTCCGCAATCCCTATCTCAAGCCAAACAGGCTGGAGGGGGAAATGAGGCTCCTTCCGATCACTGCGCCAGCGCGCCGCGACGTGCTACTCGATGCTTCTCCGGGCCCCGAGCCCGCCGGCGTCCGACAAATCGACGCCGCCGCGATCGCGGCGGTGACCGAGCTGTATCGGGAGACCCTTCCGCCCGGCGGGGTAATTCTTGATTTGATGTCGGGCTGGGTCAGTCACTTGCCACCGGAGATACAGTATTCGCGGGTCGTCGGCCTCGGCCTCGACGCCCGGGAGCTGGCGGAAAACCCGTTTCTCGATGAATGGTGTGTGCAGGATCTGAACCGCGATCCGCGGCTCCCGTTCGCGACCGCCGAGTTCGACGGCGCAGCGATCTGCGTGTCCATCCAGTACTTGACCCGGCCGTGCGAAGTCATCCGCGAAGCCGGCCGGGCGTTGAAGCCGGGCGCACCGCTCATTGTGACTTTCTCGAACCGCTGTCTGCCGACCCGTGCAATCGGGTGCTGGTGCCTGCTCGACGATGCCGGACATCTGTGCCTTATCGCCCAGCACTTCGTCCAGGCTGGCAACTGGGGCGACATCCGCTGCCTCGATCGAACGCCGCCCGGCGGCGGAGATCCGCTCTATGCCGTCGTCGGCCGCAGCCTCGGCCCGACCCCGCCGAGCGGGGATGACTAGGAATCGTACACGATCATTGACGTGAAGGGCACGTCGAGACGGTTGCGGCCCCCTAAAAACCCCAGTTCGATGATGCACGCCGCCGCCGTGACGATCCCACCACGCTGACGCACGAGATCAATCGCCGCCCGCATCGTCCCTCCGGTGGCGACGAGATCATCGACCACGACAACCCGCCGGCCAGGGGTGATCGCATCTTGCTGGATTTCGATCGTGTCCGTCCCATATTCGAGGTCGTAGGTGAAGCGTACGGTCCGTCCGGGGAGTTTGCCCTCTTTGCGAACCATTGCAAAACCGCGGCGGAGTTCGTAGGCGAGCGGGGCGGCAACCAAAAAGCCGCGGGATTCGATGCCGATAAGCAGATCGGGCTCGTGGGGACGCAACGACTGGGCGAGACGGCGGACTGTCGTCTGCCAAGCGTCGGGATGACCGAGCAACGTGGAGATGTCGTAAAACAGAATGCCCGGCTTGGGGAAATCCGGTATCGCTCGAATATGGCTCTTCAGATCCATGGCATCGTCCCTGACGATCCGGCGGCGGCAGTCGGAACCGCGGCCGTTGCGGCATAGCGGCTTTTCTCGTGGTTGGAAAGAGCTTGCTCGGCGGCGGATGAGCACTCACTGAAGCCCTGGAGCCATGGCGTCCGTCGCCGCGACATTGGTCGAGACTGAGGAGGCTGGATCGTTCGTCTTGGCGGCGGCCGGCGACTGGTTGGTCGCGACCGCCGGCGAACTCGATCGGCGAATTCGCGCCATTCAGATGCCGAGCGGCAAGCGGGTCACTCTTGATCTGACCCGGATCGACCGCCTCGATACCGCCGGTGCCTGGCTGTTGCTGCGCACCGAAAACGCTCTGAAATCGCGCGGCAATGCCGTCGTTATCCGGGATCTCCGCGCGCATCTCGCGCCGCTTTTCGATCAAGTGCGGGCGGGCGGAATGGTGGCTCCCGCCCGCCACCCCCGGCCGGCCCATCACACGATTGTCGGGTTTCTTGCGAGGATCGGCGAAACCTCGCTGGGACTGCTCGCTCGCGCCATCAATCTTCTCGGCTTCTTTGGTGTGACTTGCATTACCGCCGGACGAGTGCTGCTTCGCCCCCGCCGGCTGCGGATCACCGCGCTAGTGGCGCAAATGGAACAGACCGGGGTCAACGCCTTACCGATTGTCAGCCTGCTCTCGTTCCTCGTCGGGGTGGTTATCGCCTATCAAGGCGCCGATCAGCTGCGCCGCTTTGGTGCCGAAATCTACACCGTCAATTTATTGGGGGTGGGGATTCTGCGCGAGCTCGGGGTGCTGATGGCGGCGATCACCATTGCCGGCCGCTCAGGCAGCGCCTTTACCGCCCAACTCGGGACGATGCGGGTCAACGAGGAAATCGACGCGCTGCGGACCATTGGCCTCGACCCGGTCGAGGTGCTGGTCATACCGCGCCTGTTCGGGCTGATGCTGACCCTGCCGATGCTCGCCCTTTGCGCGAACCTTTGCGCACTGCTCGGTGGCTGCTTGATGGCTTGGGGATCACTCGGCATCACGCCGCCGCAATTTACCCGGCAGCTGCAGTCGGGGCTCTATCCCTGGACATTCTGGATCGGCTTGATGAAGGCGCCGTTCTTCGCCTTGATAATCGCGCTCGTCGGTTGCTACGAGGGGTTCCAAGTGGCGCGCAGCGCCGAGAGCGTCGGACGGCAGACCACCTTGTCGGTGGTCGAGGCGATCTTTCTCGTCATCGTCGCCGACGCGGCCTTTTCGATCGTCTTTTCCAAGCTGCGGATTTGATCGTGGCGGATTTCCCGGGCGAACCGATCATCCGCGTGCACGCGCTCGTCAATCGGTTTGGCGTAGAGATCGTCCACGACGGCCTCAACCTCGATGTCCGTCGCGGCGAAGTTCTCGGGATCGTCGGCGGCTCCGGCTCGGGAAAGTCGGTGTTGCTGCGGACGATCATCGGCCTTAATCGGCCGGCCGAAGGCGAGGTCGAAGTCTTTGGGCAGAATGTCCTTTCGGCAAGCGAACGCGAGATGCACGATCTTGAAAAACGTTGGGGGGTGCTGTTTCAGGACGGGGCGCTGTTCAGCTCGCTGACGGTAGCACAGAACATCGAGGTGCCGATGAAAGAGCATTTCGACATGCCGCTACACCTGATGGATGAGATCTCAGCCGTCAAAGTGGCGCTGGTCGGGCTCCCGGGGGATGCCGGGGAGAAGTATCCCGCCCAGTTGTCCGGCGGCATGCGCAAACGCGCGGGGCTGGCTCGCGCGCTGGCCCTCGACCCAGAAATCGTTTTTCTCGACGAGCCTACCGCCGGCCTTGATCCGATAGCCGCCGGCGCGTTCGACGAATTGATCCGGGATCTGAAAGCCAGCCTTGGTCTGACCGTGTTCATGGTGACCCACGATCTCGACAGCCTCTTTGCGATCTGCGATCGCGTCGCGGTGCTAGTGGACAAAATGCTGCGCGTCGGCACCTTGGAACAGCTCCTCGAGGACAATCATCCCTGGATCCGGTCGTACTTTCACGGCCCCCGCGGACGCGCGGCGCAGCACTCGGAGCCCGGTGGGATGGCGAACGAGCAAGAGCGCAGCGCGGCGCCGGCCTGAGCCGCGGTCGCGGTAGGAGAGAGTAGATGGAGACAAGAGCCCATTATGTGGCGGTCGGCGCATTCGTGCTCGCCGTGATTGTTCTTGGCTTTGTCGCGGTGGTGTCGCTCGGGCGGATCGAGTTCGCGCAGGAGCTGAGCCGCTATTACGTCTTCTTCAGAGGGTCGGTGAGCGGGCTGAGCAAAGGCTCGCTCGTGCAATACAACGGGATCACCGTTGGCCGGGTCGTCGACGTACGGGTCGATCCGGACGACCTCGAGAACATCCAGGTCACGGTCGAGATCGACAAAAGCCTTGTCCCGATCAAGGCCGATGCTCGCGCCTTCATCGATACCAATCTGGTGAGCGGCGTCTCGACGATGCAAATCCGCGGCGGAACCAGCGAGGCCAAAGATCTGGAGGCAGCGCCTGGTCATCGCTATCCGGTAATCGTAGCAGGGAGTTCGGTGTTTCAGCACGTCAGCGAGGCGGGGCCCCAACTGCTCGACCGACTGATGGTCGCCGTCAATAACCTCAATGACCTGCTGAACGAGCAGGATCGCAAGGCGTTGTCCGACAGCCTCCAAAATGTGCGAACCGTAACCGAAGCTTTTGTCGCGCCGAGCAAGGAGGTGCGGGAGTTCGTCGCCAATGCGAATGCGGCCGTGCTCGAGGTGACCAAGCTGGTAGACCACATCGATGAGGGTCTTTCCGGCAAGAGCGGCCTCAAAGACCAGGCGTCGCAAGCACTGGGCGACTTCGATCGGTTGGCGAGGAACCTCATCGACACCAACCGGCAACTGCAGCAGGTGATCCAGGAGAACCGCCCGGCCTTGCGCGACTTCACCGCAGGCACCCTGATCCAGGTGGGCAATCTGGTCAGCGACATGCAGCGCTCCGTCGACGCGCTGAGCCGGTTCCTCACTTCCGTCGAACGGGATCCGGCGCGGCTGCTGTTCGGCGAGCGGCGGGAGGGGTACCGGCCGCAATGACGTGGCGGGCGCGTCCGGTATCGCGCCGTTTGGTCCCAATCGTCCTCGTTCTCGCTCTCGCGGGGTGCTCCGGCCTGCGGGGCGCCGGCGCCCCGCAACTCTATCGCGTCACCTCGAAGAGCACTTATCCGGCGAATTTGCCGCATCACTCGCTCCAGCTCCTTGTCGATGTGCCGCTGGCACCGGCTGGGCTCGATACTTCACGGATCGCGCTCACCCGGTCCGCGGTGTCGATCGACTATTTCGCCGATTCCGAGTGGACGGAACGCGCTCCGCTTCTGGTGCAGACGGCGCTTCTCGACTCGTTCGAGAACAGCAAGGCGATTAGTGCCATCGGTCGGGAATCGATCGGGCTGCGCGCGGACTTCATCCTCAGGACCGAGCTCCGGCATTTCGAAGCGGTATACGATTCGCCCAACGGGCCGCCCGAGATCTGGGTCGTGATCAGCGTCCGGCTCGTTAATCCCGCCGGCCGCGACATCGTCGCGCAAACCTCGTTCGAGCGGCGCGAGCGGGCCTCCGCGAACGACATGCAGAGCATTGTCTCGGCATTTGACGAAGCCCTCGGTGGCGTGATGAAGGCGATCGTCGTCTGGACGGTCACCAATCCGGCTTTATCGGGAAAGCGCAGTTAGCTATTATGATCTGGTTTTGTTCGCAGGAGGAGCCGGTTGGCTAGTCGGGAAGATTGTTTGCGGGTCAGCCGGGCCGAACTTGAACAGATGACATCCGCTGCGGCAGTAATTCGCGCGTGCCGGCGCGAACTAGCTGCCGGGAATGCCAAACTGCTCGACGAGATCGCACCGGGCGGGGTCTGCGAGTGGCAGCGGTATCCCGATGGAGAGGCGTATGATCCGAAAAGCCATGCGCAGTACTTCTTTCACGCGCATGCGGAGAGCGGCCGGCAACACCGGGAATGCGGCCATTTCCACACCTTTCTGCGTGCCGAAGGCATGCCCCGGGGCGTCGCGCCGCTGCTCCTCCCCGAGCTGGCGGTCGCCAATGTCGCCTCGCCGCTGCCGCCGCAAGCCGCACCCCTCAAACGCGGGACGCGGGACGAAGTCAGCCACTTGATCGCGATCTCCATCGATGCTCAGGGCGAACCGGTTCGGCTTTTTACCACCAACCGCTGGGTCACCGGAGAAAGTTGGTATCGCGCCGAAGACGTAATTCAGATGCTCGAACGGTTCGTCGTTGCCGGTTCGCAGCCCTCCGAGGTGCTCAACCGATGGATCGCCGCGATGATCCGGCTCTTTCGTCCGCAAATCGCGGCTTTGCTGCGGGCTCGTGACGAGACGGTCATGGGATGGCGCCGCCGCCGCAGCACGCACGTGTTCGAAGACCCGCGGCTTGAGGTCACATCGAGT
>Ga0318534_10000934_pt1 | contig 10880 bp, 6 predicted proteins | sample GRESIP117b4f26_FD_202502 | JGI IMG/M metagenome (GOLD analysis project Ga0318534, IMG submission 202502) | Tropical soil microbial communities from Luquillo Experimental Forest, Puerto Rico - GRE.SIPMG.117b4f26 | ecosystem: Environmental > Terrestrial > Soil > Tropical forest > Bulk soil...
GCGGACGAGCGAGCGGACGGCGTCGACTGGGCTGTCGGGCGGGAGTTCGTCCCGGCTCAGGTAGAAGCCGCCGGGCGGTAGCGGCGCGGACGACGGCGGCTGGCCAGCGGCGGTGGCTCCGGTGCCTAGCAGGTCGGCTGCGGTGACACCTGCCCAGGCCGCCACCGCGGTAGCGCCGACCGCCGCCAGCTGGGGCGTGGCCTGGGCCGCGATCAGGAGGGAGGGGAGGGAGTAATAGCGGGCCACGTTCCAGAACGCCGATGCGGCGTCGGCCAGGGCAGGGACGTCCGCGGCAGCTACGGCCGCGCGCTCCAGCAGGGCGAGGGCGTCGAGCTCGACCGGGCCCAGGTACTCCTGCAGGCTGATCAGCTCCGTCATCAGGTCATCCATCGAGTCGGGCGTGGCGTCCAGGCCGAGCGAGCCGGCCAGCGTCATCGGCCCGGGCAGCAGGGCCACGATGGCGACCTGGTCGCGCAGCGTGGCCCGGAGCCGGTGCAGGTCCTCCCGCAGCACGGCAAACCCGCAGGCGGCGAGGTCACCGCCGGCCACGACGCGCTCTACCTGGGCGGCCGGGATCTCGATGAGGACGGCCTCCAGGCCGAGCACGGTGATCGATTCGGTGAACGAGCGGACGAACAGCCCCGGGTCAGCCAGCAGGTCGGCGGGGCTGCACTGCGCCAGCTGGGCGGTGTACTGGGTCGCCATGACCAGGAAGGGCGCCCGGTCCGCGGTCCCGCTGGCCAGGAATTGCCGGACCCGGCTCCGGGCGTCCATTGGCGGGCTCAGATCCTGATCACCTCGCGGTTCTTGTGCGCGTCGGGCCAGGTGCCGTAGTACTTCAACGCGTCGTCGGAGGGCTTGAGCTGGTTCCATTCCCGGTGGAAGTCGTCCCAACGCCGGCCGCGGGCCAGTCGGCGGGCCCGCTCCGCCGCGCGCAGCCGCCCGGTCTGCTCGCCGTCCACGGCGAGCCCGTCGTCGGTGACCGCCACCCAGTACACGTGCTCGGCCACCCAGCGCGTGATCACGCCGCCGCGCAGATCCGCCAGCACCCGTTCGGGCTCGCGTTCCAGCACGTCGCCGTACCCGCCGCCGCCCTGGGTGCTGGCGCACAGCAGCTCGCCCTGGTGCAGGATGGTGGCCGGCCGGGTCTGGTGCTCCAGGTGCAGCTCGCCGCCGAGGGTGTTATTCGTGATCAGCTCGATGTCGTCCGCCGGGATGTCAGGATCCCCGCTGGCCAACCTGGCCACGACGTCAGTGCCGGTCACCCGGATGCCAGGCACGACGGTCTCGGCGTAGCCGCCGAACAGCCCGGCGTGGGTGGGGAGCTTGGCCTCCTTCTGGGTGGAGGTCCAGATCACGTACGGAACGTGATGGGTGACATAGCCGATCGCGGCGCCCGCCCCGCCGCGCCACCGGCCGAAACCGCACGTGTTCGGCAGCATCTTCTGGTACAGGTGCAGAACGGGGAACTCGCTCTCGGTGTCCTCGACGTCCGGCTGCTTGCCCCACGGGCAGTGCGGGAAGCCGAACACGTCGACACCGTCGGAGTCAGACCTGGCTGACAGCCCCCACGCGTTCAGCGGGTAACCCATGAAGTCGGTAATCCGGACGCCGTGCTGATTCACCGCCGAAATCATAGGAGCGGATGAGTTCGATGAGGCGAAGCCGCACACCTGGGAGCGCTGGTCGCTGTCGAACATCATCTTCGAGAACGTGACGGCGAGCAGCGGGAAGACCGCCGAGGCGGCCAGTGGCGAACACGAGATCGCGGCCTCGGTATCGGGATCGAGGATCGTGCCGTGGGGAATGACGAAGTCAACGGGCTCGAGCATCCCGGCCGAGACCGGGAAGTCGTGGAACGGGAAGGAGTAGAGGTTCACCGCGCAGTGCGCCCGGGTGGACGCGGCCAGCGCCTGGAAGCTGCCCTCGTGCTCGGGTGAGGTTCCCGTCAGGTCGATGGTGAGGTGATCGTCCTCCTTGACTAGGGCCAGGGATACCCGGATGAGGCCGGCCTCGGCCCCGGTGGTGTCCAGGAACACGGTGTGCCGGTAGATCCCGTCGTTCCAGGCGCGGATCCGGGACCTGGCGCCCTCGGCGGTCTCGGTGATCATCTTCCGGAACAGGCCGGACAGAAAGCCGGCGCCGCGCTTGGCGGCGAGGTCCTCCAGCCGCATCCGCACCCGGTCGGCGCCCGACACCCGGGCTCGCACGTCGGTTACCTGCATGCGCGGGGCCCGGGAGATGAAGTTCTCCATCATCTTCAGCAGGTCGTCGCGCAGCTGGTATCGCTCCCCGATCTTGATGGGGGTGAGCTTCATGCCCTCGTCGTGCCGGGACCTGGCCGTGGTGATCTCGCCGCCTGGCTCGCTGCCGCCGGTCTCGGCCTGGTGCGCGCCGACCACCGACCAGGCGATCAGCTGGCCATCGAGGAACGCGGGAACCACCGCGAACTGGTCGGGGTTGTGGATGCCGCCGTAGATGGCCTCATTGCAGTAGAAGACATCCCCCGGCCGGATCCCGACGGTCGGGTTGTCCTTCCAGTACTTCAGGATGAACTTGATCGGGATCTGCCCGGTCACGCAGTGCAGGTAGGTGCCGAGGATGGCGGTGACCAGGTCTCCGGCCGGGGTGTAGATCGCGGCCACGGAATCTCCGGAGTGCAGCATGGCGGAGATGCCCATCTTCGTCATGATGTCCTTGCCCTCCTGGCAGATGATGGAGAGCATCTCGCTGTAGATCTCGTAGTCAGCCGGGCCGAGCTCGGCCATCGCGGCCAACTCGGCCGGCGTGGCCGGCTGCGGCTTGAGCCCCTGCTCGATCAGGTCAAGGTCAACGGCCATCGCGGTTCCTCTCGATCACGCCGTCCAGGTACTCGCCGATGCGCAGCGTCCAGCCCGGTTCGATGACCACGGTGGTGTCCTCGGCCTCGACGAGGGCCGGCCCGGCCAGGACGTGGCCGGGCCGCAGCAGCGCCTGCCGGTAGACCGGGGTCTCCAGCCAGCCGGTCTCGCGACCCCAGTAGGCGCGGCGCTGTCCGGTGAGCGCGGCCGACGCGTCATCCGGGCCGAGTTCATGCCGTTCTAGCTCGGGCTTCGGCTGCGGCACCCGGCCGCGCAGCGCGAAATTGTGGATCTCGATGCCGGCCTCGGGATTAAGCCCGAGCGGGCTGTAGGCCTGCGCGTACTCCTGCTCGAAGGCGTGCCGGATGGCGAGCACGTCGGCCGGGCTGGTGACCTGCAGGACGGGCGAGGTGGCGCGTTTCACGTTCAGCTGGCCGCCGAACTTCATGTCCAGCTCCAGCACGTACTCGATCTGCCCGGGCTGGTAGCCCTCACCCTCGAAGTCACGCCGGGCGGCTTCGGCCAGCCCCGCGACGATCTCGTTGAAGGCTTGGTAGTCGGTCAGGTACTCGCCGCTGACCGGGTCGAGGAGGTGGAGATGCCGGGACCGCTCGTACAGGTGCACCACGTCCATGGTGGCGGAGCCGAACGCGCAGAACGTCGGGGCGAACGGGTAGATGACGACCTTATCCATCTCCGCCGCGCTGGCATAGCCGCAGCAATGGGTCGGCCCCGCCCCGCCGAAGGCGAACAGGATGAAGTCACGCGGGTCGAAGCCCTTCAGCACCGTTTCCCGCCAGATGGCCTGGCCCATGTTGCCGTCGACGACCCGCCGGATCATCAGGGCGGCTTCCTCGGTGCTGACGCCGAGAGGTTCGGCAATCTTGCGGCGGATCGCCCGCTCAGCCCGCTGCCGGTCCAGCTGGATCGCGCCGCCGTGGAAGTAGCCCGGGTTGATGTAGCCGAGCACGATGTCAGCGTCGGTCACGGTCGGCTCGGTGCCGCCCTGGTTGTAGGCGGCGGGACCAGGCATTGATCCGGCGCTCTCCGGGCCGACTTCCAGCCGGTTGGCGATCAGCTCGTTGACCCGGGCGATGGATCCGCCGCCGGCCCCGATCGAGTGCGTGTCGACCGTGGTCGCATCCACCAGCCACCGGTCGATGACCGGCATGAACTGATAGAAGCGGGGACTGCCCTCGGCGACCATGCCGATATCGAAGCTGGTGCCGCCCATGTCGGTGGTCACCACGTTGCGGTAGCTGTACAGCCGACCGAGATACGAGCTTCCCATGAGCCCGGCCACCGGCCCGCCGTTATAGGTGCTGACGGCGGCCGTCCGCAGCACCGTGGCCATGCCGCCAGTGTTGTGGATCATCATCATGGGCCTGCCGTAGCGCCGCTCGCGAAGCTCGTCGCCGATGCCGGACAGCTCCTCGTACATCGACTGGTGCAGGTAGGCGTTCAGTACCGTCATCATCGTGCGCGGGTACTCGTAGATGCGCGGCGCCACGTCGCTGGACAGGAAGACCGGCATCGCACCCAGGTAAGCCGGGTGATACTCCTGCTCGATCAGCTCGCGGATCCGCCGTTCGTGCGCCGGGTTGAGGAAGCTCCACAGCAGCGAGACCACGAAGCCACGGACGCCCTGGTCCACCAGATAATGGATCTTGTCGATCAGGCTGTCCTCGTGCAGCGGGCGCACGATGGTACCGGTGGAGTCGACTCGCTCGCGGACGCCGACGATCAGGTCCTTGCCGATCAGCGGCACCGGCCTGCTGATTCGCGCGATGTTGCGCTGGTGCTTGACCGGGATGCCGTCGGCCCACTGGGTACCGCGACCGATCAGCGTGGTGTCCTCGAACCCCGCGGTGACCAGCAGGCCGAGGCGCGGGCCGGTCCGCTCGATCAGCCGGTTCATCGCCAGCGTGGTGGAGTACCGGATGATGTCCGTCTTAGCCAGCAGCGCCTCGACGCCCACGCCGAGCCGCCCGGCGGCTTCCGCGATGGCCTCGTTCATCCCGACGGACAGGTTGAAGGCTGTCGTCCGGGTCTTGCACCAGACCCGCCGGTCGCCGAACGTCACGTAGCAGTCGGTGAACGTGCCGCCGATGTCGATGTCGATGGAGGCAGTCATGCCATCGCTCCAGGTGGTAGGGCCCTGGTTTTCATGGCGTCCAGGTCGAGCTCGATGTCACGGGTGAGGGGATGACCGGGCGGCAGGTACTCGACCTCCACTAGCACGGCGCACTCCGGACAGTAGAACTCGACGATCCGGCACCAGTCCCGGTCCGGCGCGAAGCTGTACGCGGACCCGGCCACCAGCGGTGGGTGTACCTCGGCCGGGTCGCGCGCCGCGATCAGGCAGCCCTTTTTGTACGTGTCACGGGCGTCACCCAGGTCGGCCCCGCACCTGTTGCATCGCCAGCGTTCCGCCGCCAGGTCCAGGTCGAGGTACTCGGTGATGCGGCGGGTGGATTCCATGGCTCCCTCCATCTGCGCTCAGGCGCCGGGCGCCAGGATCGCCGTGCCGAAGTGATCGATCCGGCCGGCCATCCCGGCCGGGATCAGGTAGGTACTTCCGCTTGACTCGACCAGACAGGGCCCGCTCAGCACGTGCCCGGCGCGCAGGCGATCCCGCGCGTAGACCGGCACCTCACGCCGACCGCCGGACAGCAACACGGAGCGCTGGCCGGTCTGCGCGCCGCCCGGCGGCACACCGGACCCGTCCGCCCCGGCCTGGCGGGGCAGCCCGGGCTGGTGCACGGCGCAGGTCGCCCGCAGCCGCGCCAGGACAGGCTGGTCCGCGGCCAGGCCGATCCGCTGCACCGCGGCGGCGACCTGGCCCGGTTCCAGGCCGTCGGCCACGACCGTCCCGTCGCCATCCAGGACGCTGACCACCAGCTGGGCCCGTTCCGGATCGAATCCCTCGCCCCGCGCATCCCGACGGGCCGCAGCGACCAAGGCGGCCACGGGCCCCGAGGGGTCCGGCCCGGCGCCGGACAGCTGGCCGGCCGGCACCCGGGCCTCGTAGGCGTGCTGGACGTCGAAGGTGCTGACCCCGAAGGCCGAGAAGACGGGGCTGAGGACAGGCAGGTACACGGGGCCCAGTCCGGCTTGCACCGCGACCGCGGGGAGCAGGCACCCGCCGCCGCCACCGTAGGAGATGAGCGCGAGGTCCGCCGCGGACACGCCGCCGATGCTGGCCCGCACGGCCGGGCGGGCCAGCATCTGCCGGAGACCGGCGGCAGCCGCCTGTACCACTGCCTCCGCGACGGCCAGCGCCGCTTGGTCCGCCGACAGGCCCAGCGGCGCGCCAACCACGCGCAGCAGGGCATCGGCGGCCAGGTCGGGGAACAGCCGGCGGCGTCCGCCGAGATAGTTCGCTGGATCCAGGTAGCCCAGAACCAGCCATGCGTCGGTGGGTGTCGGATCGGATCCGCCCAGGCCAAAGCAGGCCGGTCCGGGTGCAGCGCCCGCGCTGTCTGGCCCGATGCCGATCGTGCCGTCCCGGACGCTGATCACCGAACCGCCGCCCAGCGCGATCGAGTGCAACTCCACCGACGGCTGCGCGATCTCCAGCCCGGCGACATCGATACGCGCTCGCCGTACCGGGCTCCCGGCCACGACCAAGCCGAAGTCAGTGCTGGTTCCGCCGACGTCGGCGGTCAGTGCCGCGCCGAGCCCGTAGCTCCGGGCCAGCAACGCCGCACCATGCACCCCGGCGGCCGGGCCGGACTGGTAGGTGGCCAGCGCTCGCGTCTTGGCCACCCGGGCCACCGAACCGTCCGCGGCCACGATGAGCAGCGGCCGGGCCAGCCCGGTGGCGCGCAGGTCGTCCTCGGCCTTGTACAGCGAGGTAGCCAGACGCCGGTGCAGGTAGCCATTGACCACCGCGGCGGCCATCCGGTCCGCGTCGTCGGCGACGACGCTCACGTCCGTGGACAGCAAGGTGGGTACCGCGCCCAGGTAGTGGCGGGGATAGCTGGCGTTGATGATCCGTCCCACCGCCGCCTCGTTGGCCGGGTTGACGGCGCTGTGGCGCAGGCAGACCACGAGCAGCCTGGCCCCGCGCTCGAGCAGGTCGCGGACCGCGGCGATGATCTCATCTGGCGACGGGCTCAGCAGCACCTCGCCGCCGGGCGAGACGGCCTCGGCGATGCCGGTGATCATGTCCGGCTCAATGAACTGAGCGAGCCTGGCGCCGGCGACGGTCCCGGCCACGCCGTACAGCGCCTGCTGGTCGGCGGCCGTCACCAGCAGGCCCAGCTTGGGCCCGGACCGGGTGAGGGCGGTGTTGGTCGCGATCGTGGAGGAGAACCGGATCACCGCGGTCCGGCGCAGCAGATCGGGCCGGGCCAGGCCGACCGCCTGGGCCGACGCCTCGATCGCAGCGCAGAAGCACACCGTGAGATCGTGCGGCGTAGTCGGTACCTTCACCGTCCAACGCTCACCAGCGTCGTCGGCGATGAAGGCGTCGGTGAACGTGCCGCCGGTATCGACGCCGATGTTGAAGACGGCCTGCGTAGCGTCCACTGCGCCCCTTCCGGTCGCGTCGGTCAGGCGGGATCACCCGGTTGTCGCAGCATGGGGGCGGCCAGGCGGTTCTCGGCCACGGCGGCGAGCGAGGCGGGGTAGCCGGCATCCGCGTGGCGGATGACGCCGAGGCCGGGATCGGTACGCAGCACCCGGTCCAGCCGGGCCTGCGTGCGCTCGGTGCCGTCGATGATGACGGTCAGGCCGGCCGACACCGATCCGCCCATGCCGCTTCCCCCGCCCTGATGCAACGCCACCAGGTCACCGCCGGCCGCGGTGTTCACCAGGGCATTCAGGACCGGCCAGTCCGCCACGGCATCGCTGCCGTCCAGCATGTTCTCGGTCTCGCGGGTCGGCTGCGCGACCGAGCCAGCATCCAGGTGATCCCGGCTCATAGCGACCGGGGCGGCCAGCGTGCCCGCGGCGACGAGCTCGTTGACCATGGTGGCGAATTCCAGGCGCTGCCGGTAGCCGAGCCACGAGGTGCGGGCCGGCAGGCCCTGATGCGGCACTCGGGCCATGGCGATCTCAATCCAGCCGGTGACCGAGGCGTCGCCGGCGAAACGCTCCAACATGGCCCGGTCGATCGTCTCGATGTCAGCCGGGTCGCCGGACAGCGCCACCCACCGGCAGGCCCCGCGGCCGACGCACAGGTTCGGCCGGATGTAGAGCGGCACGAAGCCGGAGAAGGCAAAGGCGCCGTCGTGGCCGGCTCGGGCCGCCTGTTCCCTGATCGCGTTCCCGTACTCGAACACCACACTGCCCGTCTCCAGGTTGGCCAGCATGGCCGACAGGTGCGTGCGGATCGAGGCGAGCGCCTCCCGCTGGTAGCGGTCCGGGTCCCCGCTGCGCAGCGCAGTGGCCTCGCCGACCGTATATCCGGCCGGGATGTAGCCTTCCAGCGCGTCGTGCGCCGCGGTCTGATCGGTCACGATGTCCGGCCGGAAGCCCATCTCGTGCAGTCTCGGCAGCGCGTCGGCGGCGTTCGCGTGCAGCGCCACCGACAGCGCGTCGCCGGATGCGGCCGCCGCGCGGACCAGCCGGACGGCCTCGTCGATGTCCGGGGTGGCGGTGCGCAGGTACCCGGCGCTCAGGCTGCGGTGCACCTTGGCCTCATCGACCTCGCAGATCAGCGACGCGCCGCCCAGGAACTCGACGGCCAGCGGCTGGGCGCTGCCCATGGCGCCCAGCCCGGCGGACAGGACCGTGCGGTGACGCAGGGTGCCGCCGAAGTTCTGCCGGGCGCACTCGGCCAGCGTCTCGTAGGTGCTTTGCAGGATGCCCTGCCTGCCGATGTACTGCCACGCGCCGGCCGTGTACTGGCCGTACATCATCAGGCCGCGGGCCTGCAGCGTGTGAAAGACATCCCAGGTGGCCCAGCGCGGGACGAGCTGAGACGTGGACGTGAGTACCCGTGGGCTGTCCGGGGTGGTCTGGAACCGGGCCACCGGCTTACCCGACTGGACCAGCAGCGTCTCGTCGTCCCCGAGATCGCGCAGCGTGGAGACGATGGCGTCGTAGCAGTCCCAGTTCCGGGCCGCCTGAGCGGCGCCGCCGTAGATGACCAGGTCGGCCGGCCTCTCCCCGATCGCCACCGTGTTCTCGAGCATGCGCAGTAGGCCCTCCTGCCGCCAGGCCCGGCACCGCAGCGCAGGCCCGGTCGCGGGGCGCACGGTCCGCCGCGCGCTGACCGTCACGGCCGCGCTCGCGGCGAGCATCTCGGACTCATGTATCCAATTAGTCAACACAAGAGCGTAACTGGCGTCAAGAGAGGCAGGATGGCATCACGGGTTCGTACGAGGCGGCAATATCGGATCCGTGTATATCCTGGTGCGGTGAGCATCGCCTCGGAACCGATCGTCACCACAAGCCTGGCGGACGAGATCGCGTTCCGGCTGGAGACCGCTATTCTCGACGGCCGCTACCCGCCCGGGTCGCGGCTGCCGCAGGAGGAGTTGTGTGAGCGGTTCGCGGTCAGCCGCACTCCGGTCCGGGAGGCGCTGCGCAAGCTGCAGGCCAAGAGCCTGGTGGTCGTGGTGCCGAACAAGGGCGCGACCGTGCGACTGCTGAGCCGCAAGGAACTGCTCGACATCTACGCCGTGCGCGCCGAGCTCGAGGGCTTCTCCTGCGAGCTGGCCGCGGCGCGCATCACCGACTCTTGCATCGCCGAGCTGGACCGGGCGCAAGGCGAGCTTGAGGAGGCGGTGACCCTGCTCGACCCGGCGGCGGCCGATGACGCCTCCGCGGCCGGCCCGCCGCTGCGGATGAAGCACGCTAACGACTGGTTCCACACCGCGATCCACCAGACCGCCGGGAACGCCCCGCTGCTGCAGGTCATCAAGGATCTGGGTGACCGGTGCCCGAAGGACTACATCTCTCGTGCGCTGCGCGTCTCGGCCGAGGTGCGCGACCTCAACATCGATGAGCACCGGCGGATCCGGGCCGCGCTGGGCGCGGGTGACGCCCGGGCGGCCCGGCAGGCCATGCGGGACCACATCCTGCACGCCCGGACGGTGATCGCGGCCTACCTGGACGAGCAGGGATTCTGGGCGAACGATGAACGAGGCCGGTAAGGCCGCAGGGCCCCGGCCGCCCGGCTCGGTGACCTGCGTCGGCGCGGGCACCATGGGCGCCGGGATCGCGCTGGCGTTTGCGCTCGGCGGTTCGGCGGCCACGATGGTGGCACGCCGCCAGCCGACCCTGGACGCCGCCTGGCGGCGGATCGAGGCATCGGTCGGCCAACTGATCGCGGCGGGCCGACTGCCCGGAGCCGACCGGGAGGCGGTCCTCGGAAGGATCGCGGGCACCACGGACCTGGACGAAACCGACCTGAGCGCCGACATCGTCGTCGAGTCGGTTGCGGAAGACATCGCGGCCAAGCGTGGACTCTACCGGGCGATCGAGCCGCGGCTGGGACCCTCGACGATCCTGGGCACCTGCACGTCGTCGCTCTCGCTGGCCGAGCTGGGCGCCGGGCTGGCCCGGCCCGAGCGGTTCATCGGCTACCACTGGTTCAACCCGCCGGAACTGGTCGCGCTGGTGGAGATTGTGCCCGCCGGGCCGACCGCGGCCGCCGTGATCGACCGGGCGGAGGCGTTCTCGCGGGCGATCGGCAAGCAGCCGGTACGGGTGGCGGCGGACGTACCGGGGTTCGTCGCCAACCGGCTGCAGTACGCGCTGATCCGGGAGGCCTACCATCTCGTCGCGGCCGGCGTGTGCTCTGCGGCTGACGTGGACCGGGTGGTCACCGCGGGCCTGGGCCCACGCTGGGCCGCCATCGGCCCGTTCCTGTCCATGGACCTGGCTGGCCTGGACGTGCACCGGGCCGTGGCCGAGCAGTTGTTCCCCCGGCTGTCGGCGGACGGCGCAGTCCCGCCCGTGCTGACGGCGCTGGCGGACGAGGGCGCGCTCGGGGTCAAGTCCGGGCGCGGGCTGCTGGGCCGCTACGACGAACAGCAGGTCCGGGAGGTCGTCGAGTGGCGGGCGCGCGTACTGCTCATGCTCGAC
>Ga0318534_10000937_pt1 | contig 10869 bp, 8 predicted proteins | sample GRESIP117b4f26_FD_202502 | JGI IMG/M metagenome (GOLD analysis project Ga0318534, IMG submission 202502) | Tropical soil microbial communities from Luquillo Experimental Forest, Puerto Rico - GRE.SIPMG.117b4f26 | ecosystem: Environmental > Terrestrial > Soil > Tropical forest > Bulk soil...
TTCGGCGTGTAGCCGATGAACCACGCGTCGCGCAGACCGTCGGTCGTGCCGGTCTTGCCGGCGGGGTTTTCTTGCAGTCCCCAGCGGGCGCTCGAGCCGCCGGTGCCGCGGCGCATGACGCCTCGCAGGAGATGCGTGACGATGAACGCCGACTCGGGCGAGACGACGCGCGCGGGCTCCGGCAGCGGCTTGAGCGCGACGGCGCCGGCGGAGCTGAGCGTGGTCGGCCACACTCGCGTGCCGCCGTTGGCGAGCGTCGCGAAGGCCGTGGTCATCTCGAGGAGCGTGACCTCCGAGGTGCCGAGCGCGAGCGAGGGCACCGCGGCGAGCGAGCTGGTGATGCCGGCGGCGTGCGCCACGCGGCTCACGTAGCCGAGCCCGACGCCCTGCGCCACCACCGCGGCCGGTACGTTCAGCGAGTCCTCGAGGGCGCGGCGGATCGTCACCGGCCCGTGGAACTGCCCGTCGATGTTGTGCGGGGCCCACGCGCCCCCCTGCGCCTGGATCGCGATCGGCTCGTCGTCGATCAGGGTCGCCGGCGTGATCTCGCGGGCGCGCCCTTCGAACGCCGCCAGGTAGACGAGCGGCTTGAAGAGCGAGCCCGGCTGGCGCCGCGCCCGCGCCGCCCGGTTGAACTCGCTATGGGCGAAGCGCCGGCCGCCCACGAGCGCGCGGATCTGCCCCGACACGGGCTCGATCGCGACCACCGCGGCCTGCAGCGTGTTGGCCGGCAGCCGCCGCGCGTGCTCGACCTGTGCCAGGCGGTCGCGCACGGCCGCCTCCGCGGCTTCCTGGAGGCGGCGGTCGAGGCTCGTTACCAGATGCGCGCCGCCGAGCGCCGCGCCGCCGCGCCGCACGACCTCGCCGCGCACGAGCTCCATGAACCACGGCGCGGGCGCGATGGCCTTCTGCGACGGCCGCGTCGGCCGCGCCATGGCCGCGCGGGCCTCGCTCTCGCTGGCCGCGCCGTCCTTGACCATCGCCTCGAGCACGCGATCGCGCCGGCTCCGCAGGAGCTCCGGCGACTCGACGAAGATGCGGTTGGGCGCACGGATCGCTGCCGCCAGCAACGCGACCTCGTCGAGCCGGAGCGCCTCGAGGCTCTTGCCGAACAGGTGGCGCGCGCCAGCGCCGACGCCCTGGACGGCGGCGCCGCGCTCCTGGCCGAGGTACACCGTGTTGAGATACGCCTCGAGGATCTGCACCTTCGAGTAGCGGAGCTCGAGCACGAGCGCGATCGCGATCTCGCGCGCCTTGCGCCACCAGGTGCGCTCGCGGCTCAGGAAGAGTCCGCGTGCGAGCTGCTGGGTGATCGTGCTGGCCCCGCGGACGACGCTGGCCTCGCGGGCGTTCGTGAAGGCGGCCCGCGCGACCGCCAGCAGGTCCACACCGTGGTGGCGCATGAACCGCCGGTCCTCGGCCGCGATGACGGCGGCGGCGACGGCGGGCGGGATGCGCTCGAGCGGCACCGACACCTGAACGCGCCCCGACGCGGTCTCGAACGACGTGATCTCGCGGCCGTCGATGTCGAGGTAGACAACCGGCGGCATCCCGACCCGCGGCAGGGTCAGGTCCCACCATCCCCAGGCCAGCACGAGCGCGCCGAGGATCGACGCGGCCAGCAGGGCGAAGCCGACGATCGTGCGCGGTCGTTTCACCGTGGGGTCAGCGCTCGCGCTGTCTGACCGCGGCGCGGAAGATGCCCGCCGCAATGGCCTGTACCAGCATCGCCGCAAGCGCGGCGGCAGTGCGCGATCCCAGACCGGCCCCCGCCGCCGGCGCCGCCCGATCCGGATTGTCCGCGATGCGCTCGAAGACCGGCCCCAGCCGGTGGGCCTTGCGCGTGAGCGCGACGCCGCGCGCCAGCAAAGACCTCCGGCGGCGAGCCCGGGCCTTCGCGAGCGCCACCGGCGCCGTCACCGCCACCACCACGACGAGCGCGCCGAGCGCGATGGTGCGCGTGTGCAGCCGCAGGTGGCGCCGCCAGTCCGTCACGTTGTGCCGCCGGCGGTCCAGCTCCATCACGAGCGCGTCCAGCCGCCGACGCACGTCGATGATCTCGTCGCCGAGCGCGCGCACCCGGCCGCTCGTGCCGTTGTCGTCGACTACGCGAGTCGTTCCTTGGCCCATTGCACGTCCTCCTTCACCGTCTTGCGCGTCACCGCCAGCGGCGCGCTCACGCGTTGCTGCCACCCCACGAGCGCGAGCACGCCGCCGATCACGAGCAGGACCGCCGCGACGACGAGCGCCGCGAGCCAGCCCGGCATCCAGACGGTGAGCGCGAAGACCGCGGCGACCAGGAGCATGGTCACGCCGAGCACCGCCACGACGCCGGCCGCGACGAGCATGGTCACCATGCTCAGCTCCCGCTTCACGTCGGCCTTCATCTCGGCGCGGGCCAGCTCGACTTCCTTGGCCACCAGGAGCGACCCCGTCTCGATCAGCTGCGACAGCAGCTGGCGCGTCGAGAGCGATTGGGTGGCCGGATCAATGGGTGCGGCGGACTTCACTGATGCCATGAACGTCTCCTTCGGCAGCGTCACCTCGAGGATCTGCCGGCGGCCGCCGAGCGCGCCGCCGAGCTGGAGCACTTGCCGCGCCTGCCAGTCGTCGAAGGACAGGGGGCGCCGGACGCCGTTCGGTCCTCGGAGCCGCAGCGCATTCGGGGTATAGCGCGGCTTCGAGCTCTCGTCATGAGGCCTCCCGCGACGACGCCGCGAGGCCGACTCCGTCGTCCGTGGCGATCGATCGCTCGTCCTCGGCGCCGACTCGCTCCGGTGCGGGCATCAATCGCATCAGGTCGCTCCGCGCCTGGCCCAGCGTGGTCACGACGTCGTCGGCCCCCGCCGTGCAGAGGTCCGTCCGCCCGTGCAGAGGTCCGTCCGCAGCTTCGGCGAGGCGTGAAGTCCCCAGCATCCGACGATGATCGGGATGTCCGGACACGCCAAGCGGAGTCGTTTCACGAGATGGCGGGCGCGCCCGCTCTCCTCCACGGAGCTCACGAAGATCGCCGCGGGGCACATCGCCACGACGGCCGCGATCGTCTCCGCGACGAGCGCGCCGGCCGGCGCGCTCTGGATGTGGTAACCGTCCGCGTCGAGCAGGCGGTGCAAGGTCGCGAGCACCACGCGGTCGGCTTCGTCCCGGACCGGACAGCCCGCCACGACGACGCGCTCGGGCCTCTCGGTCTCTGGGGTTTCTGGCGCCGCACCGCATGAAGACGATGCGTGCCCAGTAGAGGCACGCGATCGCCACGATCAGGGCGCCGAGCACGGTGAGCCGCGAGGTCGTGCCCGGCGCGGCTATCGGCTTGAGAGGGCTCACGCGCGATCGTGGGCGGCTACTGGGCCCGGACCGTGAGGTTGTTCACGACGGCGCTGACCTGCTTCACGCTCCGCGCGAGCTGTTCGGCTCGGCCGCGCATCTCGGCATTGTCGACCGTGCCGGTGAGGTAGACGGTCCGCCGGTCGGTGTCCACGCCGATCTTGGTGAGCGTCGACACCTTCTCGGTCGCGAGCTTGGCCTTGACCTCGCTGGTGATCGTCGCGTCGTCGATGTTCTCGCCCGCGGTCTTGCCGGTCGTCGACGTGCACGCCGCGAGCACGACCGTGATCAGCGCCACGAACGTGAGAGTCGGAAGAGCTCTGAGGGCACGCATGCTTGCCATTCCTCCTTTGGTATCGTGATAGGCATGCGGCAAACCGTGTGCCAGTGACACTGCCCTCGGCGGCGTGGTCAGCGAGGCGCGACGCGCGAGCGAAACGATGGAAAACCGGTCGCGGAATGCCGGCCGCGGGGCGTGACCCGCGCGCGCGCCTCGGTGAATCCCTCGAAGGCGCGCCAACCCTACTCGGTAAGTTTTACTCCAGGCGAGCGGCGCGAGCGCGGCGGCCTCTGAGCGAGGGCCGCCGCATCGTCGCGCGTCGGGGGTCTAGCGCCCCTTGGCGTGGCCTTTGGCCTTGTGCTGCTTCATGACCGTCCGCGCCGCGACTTCCTTGGCGCGCCGGCCATAGCGACCGGACTTCTGAGTGGACTGTTTGATGTGCTCGTACTGGCGCCGCTCTTTCGAGCCGCCGCCGCGCAGACGTCGTCCTCTCGGCATGACCCTCCTCCGGGATGCGAACGCTCGTCGGTCAGAATGCTAGGACGGACGGATTACGTCCTGCCCGGACTGGGACACCGAGTGAACCTGGTCTTTCGTCCGATCCAGCACGTCCTCGGCCTTTTTGCCGACCGAGCGGATCATGTTCGCCGCGCTCCGGCGAACGCCGACGGTTCGGCTCTCGGCGTATTCGCGCATCTCCTCGCCCCAGTACCAGACGGCGAGCCCTCCGACGAGCGCTCCGATGAGGAATCGAAACATCGCCGTCCTCCTTTCTTCTCGTTGCGACGCCTCGCCGGGAGACGCCCAGTTTCTTCCATTGAGCAAGACGGGTGCCACGGCGACGGGTGCTGTGGCCGTGGAAATCGTGTGGACGACCGTGGATAGCTCGCGCGAACGCGCGTTTTTTACTCGGTAAGTCTTACTCGCTGGTCATTTCTCCGCGTGGCTCTCGCGCCCGCCGGCAAGGCGAGCGACCTCCTCGTCGAACCCGGGCAGGATCGCCTTGAAGAAGGCGTTCTGGACCAGCCGGATCACCGCGGCCACCGTGCCGACCTTCGGGTCGTCGATCCGCCCGAGCACCTCGGCCTTGGTGGCCAGCTCCTCGCGCGACCGGTTTTTGAGGAGCGTCGCGACGCCGCTCACGAGGCGCTCGTACATCTTTCTGACGAGCGGTTTCGACTTGTCCTGCTGCTTGTCGTAGATCTTGAGGTCCTTGAACAACGGCTTGACGTAGCCCGTGACGACGGCGTCCTTCGCGTCGAGCTCCGAATAGAGATCGAAGCGCCCGGCCGACGAGTCGAAGCGGCCATAGGCGCGAAAGAGGTCGTTCAGCTTGGTGACGTCGAGTTCCTCGATGCGCACGCCGATGTCGAAGCTCGGGCCGGCTCGATCCGTCTTGAAGGTCGCTCGGCGGCGGCGCTGCCGCTGCCCATGAAGGAGCCCTCGAGCTTGGCAGCGGCCGTGCCCTCGACCTGCTGGTTGCTGAGGTTCGTCAAGGTGCCGTCGGTGTCGCTGAGGAAGACGCGGTAGGACGGCGTCGTCGCCTTGTTCACGAACCCGACCGTGCTCTTCGTGAGGCGGAGCTCGTTGATCCGCACGAACAGGTCGGGCGCATTGCTCGCCTCCTTGGCCGCCTCCGCCGCCTTCTGCCGCGTCTCGCGCTCGGCCCCCGCGGTCGGCGCCGTATGCACGTAGTCGATCTGGATCCCGTCGACGGCGGCGCGCGACAGCACGATCGTCCTCGTGTCCGCGCCATACTCGAGGTGGCCGGCCGCCGAGAGTACGCCCTTGTCGACCCACAGGTGATCGGCTTGAAGTAGTCGAGCTCGATGTCGGCCAGCTCCACGTCTCCGCGGAAGGTCGGGTTCGGCTCGGCCAGGAAGTTGGCCTGGCCGTCGGCCGACAGGCGGCCCGAGTCGAACACGACGGCCGAGAACTGCACGTCCGATGGATACGGGCGCTTGCTCGAGCGATTTCGGATGTTGGTGGCCACGAGGTCGAGGTTCGCCACCCGCAGCGGCTTGAACGGGCCGTTGTCCACATACGTGATGTCGCCGCCGCGAATCTCGAAGTGGTTGATCTTCAGCGGGTAGATCGCCTCCAGCGCGTCCTGCCACCCGCGCTCCTTCACCGGAGTCGGGTCGGTGATCTCCTTCCGCGCCTGCGGCAGGTTGAGATAGACGGTAGGTTGTTCGAGCTCGACGTCGCCGACGAGGCGCCCCGACAAGAGGGCTCGCCAGTGCACGCTCGCGCTCAGATGCGTGATGCGCAGCACCGGCGGGTCGGGATGGGCGTCCTGCGTGATCACGACGTCGTGGAGATCGAGCGAGTAGCCGAGGGGATGCAGGTCGAGCTTGCCGATGCGCGCGGTGTAGCCCTTGAGCGCGTAGTTCATCTTCGTCTCGGTGTAGAGACGCAGCGGCTCGTCGGTCAGGAACGCGATCGCGTAGACGAGGATCAGGGGGATCGCGACGGGGATGCCGATCGCGATCCAGTGACGCCGGGCCCTGCGCAGTCCGGCGTGCGTGGTTATCGAGAGCCATGACCGGGTATACACGCTCGCCTCGCTCTCTCGATTCGTGGCGAGCAAGAGATCTGCCCGGGACTCGCCCATGGAAAAAGCGCGAGGCGCGGCGATCCTTCCGCGTAAGAGTTACCCGCCACGCCCGGCGCGATGAGCTGGTTGGCGACAGAGAGGTCGCGCAACTCCGCGTCGCGCTGCGGTTCTGCCGTCGCTCCGGTGGCGACGCTGGTTTCGGCACGGCCTTTGCCTGGTCAGGAAAGCGTGTGTATGGTCCGGCCCTCCAGAATCGGCGCCCACGCGAAGGTTCGCGTGGAAGAGCGATCGATGCCGCAGGGCCCTCGAGACGATGAGGGCCACGGTGATCAGAGCGAGCCGAGACCGGAGCGCCACGCGGACCGCGAGCAGCCCCGACGCTGACGCTTCGACCGCGAGCAGAAACATCGCGCCCGCCGTCGCGACGCCGGGCGTATTACATAGAGAGCTGGAGATCCGGTCCCGGGCCGGGTCTTCAGCTCGACGTCCGGAAGATCCTGAAGGGCCACGGCGTTCCGCCAGGACAGGCAACGGGGTGCAAGCGTGCAAACGATCCGGATCCTCGCGATCGTACTGATCGTCGTGGGCCTGGTCGGTCTCGCCTATGAAGGAATCACCTACACGAAGCGTGAGAAGGTGCTCGAGGTCGGACCAATCACGGCCACCAAGGAAACGAAGAAGACCATTCCGCTGCCGCCGATCCTACCCGAGCCAGACGCGCACCTGGTGAGTCGCGGCGTCGTCGACGAGAGGCAGCCCGGCTTGCCCCGCCGGCACGGCGACGCCGTCGATCTCGATGCGCGACACCCCGCGCGTCACAGCGTGGGGATTCTCGACCCGTACCTCGTAGAGGGAGGCGTGATAGCGGAACGTGATCGAGAAGCCCGGCCAGGTGCGCGGGATGCACGGGTCGATGAAGAGCGACGCGCCGCGCAGGCGGAAGCCCAGGAGCCATTCCATGCCCGCCCGGTACATCCAGCCGGCCGAGCCCGTGTACCAGGTCCAGCCGCCTTGCCCCGAATGCGGGGCCTCGGTGTACACGTCGCCGGCGACCACGTAGGGCTCGACCCGATAGCGATAGAGCCCGGCGCGCGTGCTCGTGTGGTTGATGGGGTTCAGGAGCGCGAAGAGCTCGCCCGCGCGGTCGCCGTCACCCAGGGCCGCGAACGCCATGATCGCCCAGATGGCCGCGTGCGTGTACTGGCCGCCGTTCTCCCGGATGCCCGGTGGGTAGCCCTTGATGTAGCCGGGGTCGCGCGAGGCGCGCTGGAAGGGCGGCGTGAAGAGCTGGACGATCGCCTGCTCGCGATGCACCAGATATTCCTCGACCGCGTTCATCGCCCGGGCGGCGCGCCGCGGGTCTGCCGCCCCGGAGAGCACGGCCCACGACTGCGCGATGGAGTCGATGCGACACTCCGCGTTCTCGGCTGCGCCCAGCGGCGTGCCGTCGTCGAAGTACGCGCGCCGGTACCAGTCGCCGTCCCAGCCCGCCGTTTCGAGTGCGTGGCCGAGGGCCTCGAGGTGCTTGCGCCACACGTGCGCGCGCTCCCGGTCGCCGCGTGATTCCGCGATCGGCGCCCAATCGGTGAGGGTCGCGTGCAGGAACCAGCCGAGCCAGACGCTCTCGCCTCGGCCCTTGGCGCCGACGCGATTCATGCCGTCGTTCCAGTCACCGGTGCCGATCAGCGGCAGGCCGTGGCTGCCTACCGCCAGGCTCCGATCGAGCGCGCGGGCGCAGTGCTCGAAGAGCGAGGCGCGCTCCGCCGACACCGTGGGCTCGTAGTACGCCTCGAGGCTCCCCTCGGCCAGCGCGGGCCCGTCGATGAACGGGATCTGCTCGTCGAGCACCGTCGCGTCGGCGGTGACCGCGACGTAGTGCGCGGTCGCGAAGGCGAGCCAGACCCGGTCGTCGGAGATGCGCGTGCGCACGCCACGGCCCGAAGGCGGGTGCCACCAGTGCTGCACGTCGCCCTCCGGGAACTGGCGCGCCGCCGCCCGGCAGAGCTGCGCGCGCGTGACGTCGCGCGCCGCGACCGTCAAGGCCATGACGTCCTGGAGCTGATCGCGAAAACCGTACGCTCCGCTCGCCTGATAGAAACCCGCGCGGGCCCACACCCGGCAGCAGAGCGCCTGGTAGAGGAGCCAGCGGTTGACCATGAGGTCGAACGAGCGGTCCGGGGTCGTGACGTGCACGGCGGCCAGCAGGTCGTCCCACCGTGTCGTGACCGCGCGGAGCACGGCGTCGAGGTTGCCCGCCCGATAGTGCTGGACGATGGCGCGGGCCTCGTCGACCGACGCGCCCTGGCCAAGGAACACGATGACTTCGGTGCTGGCGCCCGCGGCGAGGAGGACCGACACCTGCAGGGCACCGCACGGATCCAGGCCGCCACCCAGCCGGCCCGAGAGCCGCTCGCCGCGCTCGAGCGCGTCGGGATGATCGAGCGTGCCGTTGCGGCCGAGGATCTCGGCGCGATCGCCGGTCCACGACGTCTGGCTCCCGCCGAGATCGAGGAACGCGACGCGACCGGGGAAGTCGGTCGTCCACGCATTGCGCGCGAAGAGCGCGCCGGTCGTCTCGTCGAGCTCGGTCACCACGTGGGGTGCCGTGACCGTGCGCGCGGCGCCGAGCACCCATTCGACGTACGCGGTGACAGTCAGGCGCCGGGGGCGGCGCGACCGGTTCGTGATCCGCAGGCGCGAGATCTTCACCGGATCGTCGAGCGGCACGTACTGAAGGAGCTCGAGGCCGACGCCGTGCGAGTCGTGGGTGAACCGGCTGTAGCCGTGCCCGTGACGACACTGATACGACCAGGCGTCCTCGCGGATCGGCAGCAAGGTCGGGCCCCACAGGCGGCCACTCTCGTCGTCGCGCACGTAGAGCACCTCGCCGGGCGTGTCGCTGACCGGATCGTTCGACCACGGCGTGAGCTGGTTCTCGCGGCTATTGAGGGCCCACGTATGGCCGGCGCCCGACTCCGACACCTGGAAGCCCAGACGCTCGTTCGCGATCACGTTGATCCACGGCGCCGGCGTCCAGTGCCCTTCGTCGAGCACGATCGAGTATTCGCGGCCGTCCTCGACGAAGCCGCCCAGGTCGTTGTCGAACTCCCGCCGCGGCCGCGGGGGTGACGGCTCGAGGACCGGCTCGCGCTCCTGGACCGGCCGCCGCTCGCGGCGCCGTGGCGCCGCCACGCGCTCGGCGCGCTGCACCTGCTCGGCGAGCGTACCCTGGCGGCTCCCCAGCATCACCCGCGCCGCCGCCGCAAGACAGTCGCGCTCGGCGGCCGAGAGCAGATCGGCACGGAGCACCACGATCGAGCCTTCGGGAGTGGCGCCGGGCGTGGGCCGCCCGGCGCGGACCATCCCTTCCAGCGCGGCCTGCAGATCTTGAAGATACGAGGGCGGCTTCTCGTTGAGGATCACCAGGTCGACCGCCAGCCCCTTCATGCGCCAGTACTCGTGCGCGCGCAGGAGCTGGCGCACGATCTCGCGGTCCTCGATCTCGTCGATCCGGACCAGCACGATCGGCAGGTCGCCCGAGATCCGGTGCCCCCAGAGGGCCGCCGGGCCGAGCGAGTTGCGCGCCAGGATCGGCGCGGGCGCGCGCAGCCGGGGGTCGGCGTAGAGGATCCGGTTGGCGATCTGCTGGAAGACGTGCGCCTCCTCCGGCGTGATGTTCAGGTGATGGAGCTGGACTTGGGCCTGCGTCCACGCCAGGGTGGTGATGCGCTCGAACGTCGCCGGATCGCGGTACTTGTCCGCCATCGCGAGCACGGCCGGCCGCGTGCCCGCGAGCAGCGTCGAGAACACCACGCGCCCGCTCTGCCCGGGCGCCAGCCTCAGGCGACGCCGCAGGCTGAAGATCGGGTCCAGCACGTTGCCCGTGGTGTTCGACAGCGGCCGCCCCTCGATCATCGACATCGGCGTGCGGATGCCGCGTCCGCGACCCAGGAAGCGCCCGCGCTCGGTCTCGTACTGCGAGCCGCCGGTGCTGGTGCCCTCCACGGAGGCGACGTGCGCGGCCCAGACGCGCGGCTCGTCGGAGCCGTGCGGGCGGCGCGTGGCCAGAAGCGTGTCGAGCTCGGCGACCGCCTCGGTCTGCACGAAGAGGTTCGAGAAGGCTGGATGCGCCGCGTCGTCGCGGGGCGGCGCCAGCACCACCTCGGCGTACGAGGTCACCTCGATCTCGTGCGGCTCGCTGTCGAGGTTCGTCAGGGTGACGCGGCGGATCTCGGCGTCGTCCTCCGGCGAGACGAGCACCTCGAGGCGCGTCAGGAGATTGCCGTCGCGGCGCTGGATCTCGGCCCGGTCTTCCAGGAACGTCGCCTCGTAGTGATCGGGCTCGACCCCCGACGGCTGAAAGCCCGCCGACCACACCGCCCCGCTCCGCGTGTCGCGCAAGAAGATGAAGGTGCCCCAGTGATCCCGCGTCGTGTCCTCGCGCCAGCGGGTGACCGCGAGCCCGCCGCAGTGGCTGTAGCCGCCGCCGGCCGCCGTCAGCATCACGAAGTACCGGCCGTTGGAGAGGAGATGGGTGCGCGGCAGGGGATCCCAGGCCGAGGTGAACCGTCGTGACGTCGGCGCCACCAGTGCGCGTGCCCAATCGTGCGCCGGCGCCTCTTTCGCGCGCGGCCGCATCACCGGGACGTCGCGCGGTGCGCGCTCCTGGAGGATCAGCTCGGTGGCCTGCACCATCGGCTGGGCGTGG
>Ga0318534_10000940_pt1 | contig 10861 bp, 10 predicted proteins | sample GRESIP117b4f26_FD_202502 | JGI IMG/M metagenome (GOLD analysis project Ga0318534, IMG submission 202502) | Tropical soil microbial communities from Luquillo Experimental Forest, Puerto Rico - GRE.SIPMG.117b4f26 | ecosystem: Environmental > Terrestrial > Soil > Tropical forest > Bulk soil...
CGAACGCCAGCGCGGTCCGCGTGGCGGTGAGCCGCCGCTGCGCCCACGTCTGCGCCAGGAACGCGAACGCGGTCGCGAACAGCCCCGTCACGATCAGCGCGCCCCACACCGTCCAGCCGTGCGGCCACGAGAGCTCGCCGCGCGCGACCGCTACGCCCGAGAAACCGGCGGCGACAGCGAGCATCTCGACGAGCGTGAAGGCGAGCGCGTCGAAGCGCGGCGCGAACCGCTCGAGCAGGACGATCTGCACCGCGAACGCGGCCGCGCCGCCCAGCACGAGCAGGTCGCCCGCGGCGGCGCCCCGGTGCACGCCGGCGAGCAGCGCGAGCCCGACCGTCGCCAGCACCACACCCACCCACACCGCGGCGCCGATGCGCGCGCGGAAGAGCAGCAGCGCGAACACCGGCGTCAGCACGGTCTGCATCCCCGTGATGAAGCCGGTGGCAGAAACGGTCGTGCGCTCGAGCCCGGCCGTCTGGAGCGCGTACCCGCTGCCGAGGAGGCCGCCGAGCAGCACGGCCGCCGCGGCGCCGTCACGGCCCAGCCCGCGCACGCGGCGCGCGCCGGGCAGCGCGAGTGCGCCCGCACCGATCGCGAAGCGCACGGCGAAGAACGCGAACAGCGGGTAGAGCGCGACCGCGTCCTTCACCTGGACGAACGTCACGCCCCACACCGCGGTGACGAGCACGAGGACGAGCAGCGCGGGCACTCGCGCGATTAGATCAGCGAAGCGCCTCGAGCAACTCGTCACGCGTCATCGTCGAGCGACCCTTGACCCCGGCCTCGCGCGCGAGCTGCTGCAGCTCGCGCTTCGACAGAGAGGCGAGGTCGCGCGCGGGCGCGCCGAGGAGGCGATCCGCGTCGAGCACGACGACGAGGCCGTCGTCCGTCTCGACGATCTCGCGCCCGGCCGGCACGTCGCGGATCCCGACCACGGCGCCGACGGCGAGCGCGACCGGCTCCGCAGCGTCCACGACGACGAGCGCCGCGTCGTCGTCCGCGCCGCGCACGCCGAGGCGCACCGCGAGGTCCCAGACGCGGAGCAGCTCGTCGCGCACCGCCACGACGCCGCGCTGCCATGGATCCGCGGCCGGCAGCCGGCGCGGCGCGCGGTACGCGACGACCTCGCGGACGCGTTCGACGGGCAGCGCGTATGGGTCGCCCCCGACCCGGAAGACGAGCACCTGCACAACGCGGAATTAACCACGGCGGGTACCGTCTCCACCGTGGAGCTTCGCGACACATTCGGCCGCCCGCTCCGTGACCTGAGGATCTCGGTCACCGACCGCTGCAACTTCCGCTGCGTCTACTGCATGCCGAAGGACGTCTTCGGCCGCGAATACCGCTTCCTCGACCGCAAGGAGCTGCTGACCTTCGAGGAGATCGCCCGGGTCGCCGGGGTGTTCGTCGGCCTCGGCGTCGAGAAGCTCCGGATCACCGGCGGCGAGCCGCTCGTCCGCCGCGACCTCGAGCGGCTGATCGCCCTGCTCGCCGAGCTGGACGTCGACCTGACGCTGACCACCAACGCGTCGCTGTTGCCGCAGAAGGCGCAGGCGCTCGCCGACGCCGGCCTGCGCCGGATCACCGTCAGCCTCGACGCACTCGACGATGCCACCTTCCGCGCGCTCAACGACGTCGACTTCGGCGCCGACCGCGTGCTCGCAGGCATCGATGCCGCTGCCGCGGCCGGCCTGCCCGTGAAGGTGAACTGCGTCGTGAAGCGCGGTGTCAACGAGGGCGAGATCCTCCCCCTCGCGCGCCATTTCCACGGCAGCGGCCACACGCTCCGCTTCATCGAGTACATGGACGTCGGCCACACGAACGGCTGGCGTCTGGACGACGTCGTACCCGCCGCCGAGATCGTGCAGGCGATCGGCGCCGAGCTGCCCCTGGAGCCGGTCGAGCCGTCGTATCGCGGCGAGGTCGCCCGCCGCTGGCGTTACCGGGACGGCGGCGGCGAGATCGGCGTCATCGCCTCCGTCACGCAGCCGTTCTGCGGCGACTGCACGCGCGCCCGCCTCTCCGCCGAGGGGCGCCTCTTCACGTGCCTCTTCGCCGTGCGCGGCCACGACCTGCGCGCGGCGGTCCGCGGCGGCGCCGCGGACGAAGAGCTGGCAGCGGTCATCGGCGGCGTCTGGGGCGCGCGCGGAGACCGCTATTCGGAGCTCCGCTCCGCCGCGACGACCGACCTGCCGAAGGTCGAGATGTCGTACATCGGCGGCTGAACGCCGCTATTTCCAGCGATTTCCCCCGCCGCCGCCGCGGCGATTAGAATTGCGCTGCATGTCCGCCGTTGTTGCAGTAGGGCGGCGCTATTTGCCGCGCGGTTGGTCGGATCTCGGGCTCCAGCTCGCGATCTGGTTCGGCTTCCTCGGTGCGTACCAGGTGGTGCGCGGCTTCGCCGACCGGAATCCCAGCAAGGCGTTCGCGAACGGCCTCGAGATCGTGCACCTCGAGTCGCACGTCACCAGCCGCCTGTACGAGCTGACACTGCAGAACTTCGTCGACCAGAAGCACTGGCTGGAGACGCTCGTCTCCTGGACCTACTGGAACTCGGAGTTCACCGTGCTCGGGCTCGCGCTCCTCTGGGTCTACCTGCGGCGGCACTCCGCCTTCCCCCGCTTCCGCAATGCGATCCTGCTCGCCAACGTGCTCGGCCTGGTCGGCTACTTCCTGATGCCGACCGCGCCGCCGCGCCTGCTCGGCGTCGGCTTCGCGAACCAGCACCGCGACGGGCTCGTGCAGCTGCTCGCGAACCCCTACGCGGCGATGCCGAGCCTCCACGCGGGCGACGCCCTCATTGTCGGGATCGTCCTCGCCACCCTCTGCCGCTCGACGCTCTGGCAGCTGGTCTGGATCGCGTGGCCGGCCTGGGTCTGGTTCTGCGTGATGGCGACGGGCAACCACTTCTGGCTCGATTGCCTGGCGGGTTCGGCTGTCGCGCTGCTCGCGATGGCCGTGGTCTACCGCGAGCGCATCCGGGCGCCGTTTGCCGTTCGTCCGGCGTAACCGACCGCCTGCCGACGCGCAGGCGGATCCGCTCGGGGACGGTGGTAGCGTCGCCGAGGTGACTACGAGAGCCGCCGCGATCAAGCACGGCTATACGACCGGCGCCCGCAGCCTGGCGAGCAGGTCGGTCACCGGCCTGATCCGGACGCGGATCACCCCCAACATGCTGACCGCCACCGGCGTCAGCCTCTGCGTCCTCGCCGCGGTGATCGTGCTCTTCGAGAACCAGAACGAGATCCTCTTCTACTGGCTGGCGGCCGTCGTCTTCGTGTCGCTGCTCGACATCCTCGACGGCGCCCTGGCGCGGGCCGGCGGCAAGACGACGCCGTTCGGCGCGTTCCTCGACTCGACCACCGACCGCGTCGGCGAGGCGGCGATGCTCACCGCGCTCGCCTACGTGCTCGCGCGCCACCACCACCTCGTGTTCGTCGCCGTCACCGTCCTCGCGGTCGCCGGCTCGATCCTCGTCTCGTATACGCGCGCGAAGGCGGAGGCGCTCGGACTGCGCGGCGACGTCGGGATCGGCTCGCGCGCCGAGCGCGTGATCGTCATCACCGCGGGGCTCGTTCTCGCACCCTGGGGCGTGCTCCCCTGGGCCCTGACCCTCCTCGCCTGCACGGCGTGGGTCACGGTCGCCCAGCGCGTCCTCTACGTCCGCAAGCAACTGATGGAGGCACAGCAGTAATGGAGACCAACGGGAACCACTCGACCGGCGGGCGTCAGCAGGAGAAGGTGCGCGTCGCGATCATCGGCGTCGGCAACTGCGCGAACTCGTTCATGCAGGGCCTCACCTACTACAGGGACGCCAATCCCGACGACTTCGTCCCCGGACTGATGCACGTCGACCTCGGCGGGTACCACATCCACGACGTCGAGGTCGTGGCGGCGTTCGACGTCGTCAAGGGCAAGGTCGGCGAGGACATCGCCGACGCGATGTGGGCGCACCCGAACGACACGATCAAGTTCGCCGAGGTGGCGCCCACCGGCGTCAAGGTCTCGCGCGGCATGACGCACGACGGGCTCGGCAAGTACCTGTCGCAGATCGTGGAGAAGGCCGACGGCCCGACCGACGACGTCGTGGGCATCCTCAAGGAGCGCCAGGTCGACGTCGTCGTCAACTACCTCCCCGTCGGCTCGGAGGAGGCGACGAAGTGGTACGCCGAGCAGATCATGCGCGCAGGCTGCGCGATGGTGAACTGCATGCCGGTCTTCATCGCGCGCGAGAACTACTGGAACAAGCGCTTCCAGGAGGCCGGCGTGCCGATCATCGGCGACGACATCAAGTCACAGGTCGGCGCGACGATCACGCACCGCGTGCTGACGACGCTCTTCCGCGAGCGCGGCGTGCACCTCGACAAGACGATGCAGCTGAACGTCGGCGGCAACTCGGACTTCCTCAACATGCTCGAGCGCGAGCGCCTCGAGTCGAAGAAGATCTCAAAGACGAACGCAGTCACGTCGATGCTCGACTACGACCTCGGCGAGAAGAACGTCCACGTCGGCCCGTCCGACTACGTGCCGTGGCTGACCGACCGCAAGTGGGCGTACATCCGCCTCGAGGGCTCGGCCTTCGGCGACGTGCCGCTGAACGTCGAGTTCAAGCTCGAGGTGTGGGACTCGCCGAACTCGGCCGGCATCGTCATCGACGCCGTCCGCCTCGCGAAGCTGGCGCTGAACAACGGCATCGCCGGCTCGCTCGAGGGCCCCAGCTCGTACCTGATGAAGTCGCCGCCCCGGCAGATCCCGGACGACGACGCCTACGAGCTGGTCGAGGAGTTCATCGAGCGCAACCGCCGCTCGGTGACCGCCCCCGCCCCGGCCGAGGTCTAGCCAAGCCTCCGGTGCCAGGCACCTCTTGGTGCCTGGCACCTATTACCCTGCGCGTATGCGGGTCTGTCTGGTCACGCCCTTCGCCTGGTCGCAGCCCCACGACGTGAACGAGCACGTGGCAGGCGTCGCCTCCGGGCTGCGGGCGCTGGGCCACGAGGTGACGGTGCTCGCACCGTCCACGCGCGCCGCCGACCTGCTGGCCGGGCGCCGGGCGCTCGCCCGCGGCGAGCAGCCCGAGGTGATCGCGGTCGGCCCTGCGGTCCCGGTCTCGCGGCGCTCGCAGATGGGGGTGCCGGTCGGCGTCCAGGCCAACCTCGCGCAGGCCCTCTCCCAGGGCCGCTACGACGTCGTGCACGGCTTCGAGCCGGGCCTCCCCTCGCTCTCGTACCTCGCCCTCCGCGACGCGAACGCGCTGACCGTCGCGACCTTCGTCTCCCGCAACCGGCTCTCGTATCCGCCGGCCCGCTCGCAGCGCGAGCGGCTGCTCGGCCGCATCGACGCGCTCGTCGCGCTCTCGGACGAGACCCGCGCGGCCGCCGAGGAGCGCTTCCCCGGCGACTACCGCGTCCTCTCGCCCGGCGTCGACCGCGATCTCTTCCGGCCGGAGCCGAAGCTGCAGCACATCGTCGTCGAGCTGCGGCCGAACGAGCGGCTGCTCGCCCGCAGCGTCCTGCACGAGCTCGCGCCGCTCGACGGCTGGGAGATCGTCCTGCTGCGGACGCGGCCGCTGATCGCGCGGCCCGCGATCCCGCGGACGATCGCCGGCCGCGTGCGCGTCCGCACGGCGCGCGGCGGCGTCGGCCGCGCCGCGATCCTGAACGAGGCGGCGATTTTCGTCCCGGGGATCGACGGCCTCCAGCGCGTCGCGCTCGAGGCGGCTGCCGCCGGCTGTGCGATCGCCCGCCCGCACGGCGTCGCGGAGCAACCCGAGTTGGCCGCCGCGGCAGCGGCGCGGTTCGCCGAGCACGAGGACGTCCGGCGAGAGGAATCGGCCCGCGCACTCGCCTCGGCCGAGGGTCAGGACTTCGCCGCGGTCGCCGGCGCGCTCGACGACCTCTACCGAGGCCTCGGCACGCGCCGCCACGTGCGCGCGCACGCCGACCCGCTCGCCGACCGCCCGTGGATCGTCGCCGACCTGCACATGCACACGTCCTGGTCGCACGACTGCTCGATGGACGCCGAGGAGCTCGTCGACCACGCCGTCGCCGAGGGGCTCGGCGCGATCGCGGTGACCGACCACAACGTCTTCGGCGGCGCCCTCGAGGCGGCCGACTACGCGCGCCGCAAGCCGCTCGTCGTCATCCCGGGCGAGGAGGTGAAGACCGACAACCAGGGCGAGGTGATCGGCCTGTTCCTCGAGCGGGAGATCCCACGCGGGCTGACCTTCGCCGACACGATCGCCGCGATCCGCGAGCAGGGCGGGCTCGTCTACGTCCCGCACCCGTTCGACCGGATGCACGCGATCCCCGACCCGCGGACGCTGCACCGCCACCTCGCGGACATCGACGTGTTCGAGGTGTACAACGCACGGCTGCTGTTCGAGGCCTACAACGACGAGGCCCTGCGCTTCGCGCGCAAGTACAACCTGACGATGGGCGCGGGCTCGGACGCGCACGTCCTGCAGGGCGTCGGCACCGGCGCGCTGCGCATGCGGGCCTTCGAGGGGCCCGAGGAATTCCTGCTGTCGCTGCGGACGGCCGAAGTCCTGCGCCGTCCGAAATCCCTTGCATATCTGCAGTCCTTGAAGTGGGTGGCGCAGGTCAAGGAGAAGGTGCGGTAGGGCCGAAAGGTCCCCAGGCGTGGCGGCCGTGACGACAGACGAGATCTACGAGCGCTACCTCCAGAAGGCGATCACGGAGATCAATCGCCTGTCCCACGAGATCGCGCAGGCGGCCGACGGGGCGCCGGTCGCGCTGCCGACGGGGCACCCGCTCGCGAACATCTTCCTGCTCAAGTTCGGGCCGCAGGCGCAGGAGCTCCAGGAGGGGGTCGCGTTCCACGGCCGGGCCGGCAACGCCCTGATCAAGTCCCTCCAGCGCCTGCACGTCGACCCGCTCGAGGTGTACGGGACGAACTGCGTCAAGTTCGCGGGCGCCGACGCCGAGGTGTCCCGCAAGTGGCTGGCCCGCGAGCTGCGGATCGTCGAGCCGAAGCTGCTCGTCGTCATGGGCGAGGACGCGCTCGAGTTCCTCAACGGCCTCGGGTTCCCGTTCTCGCGCACGCTCGAGGCGGACGAGGAGCTGCAGCGGTTCACTCCGACGATCGAGGCGCTCGTCGTGCCGGACATCGACTCGTCGCTCGACGACGAGGCGGCGAAGACCGCCTTCTGGAACGCGTTCAAGGCCGTCGGGTCGTGGTTCGCCGCGCTGCCGCCCTACTAGGGTTAGTCGCCCTCCTCTGGGCGTACGACATCGTCGCGCCGCATCTCTGGCGCGAGGGCGTCTGGGCGGACGTCGCGTGGATCGCGTGCGTGCTCATGCCCGCGACCTTCGGGCTCGTGCTGATCGCGCTGCCGTGGCGCACGGAACGGTGGCTGCTGCCGGCGGGGCTCGGGCTCGCGGTCGCCGCCGCCGTCTGCACGGTCGCGGGGTTCGACATCCTCGCGAACTTCACGCGGCTCGGCGCGGCGACGCTGCTCGGCTGGTGGTTCCTCGGGTTCTTCGAGACGCTGAGCTGGGTGGTGGTCGTCGCCAGCATCATCCCGTGGGTCGACGCGTACTCGGTGTGGCGCGGGCCGACGAAGTCGATCACCACGAACCACCCGCACGTCTTCACCAACCTCTCGTACGCGTTCCCGGTGCCGGGGCGCCACTCGGCCGCGAACCTCGGCGTGCCCGACCTCTTCTTCTTCGCGCTGTTCCTCGGCGCCTCGGCGCGCTTCGGGCTGCGCGTCTACTGGACGTGGGTCGGCCTGGTCGCCGGACTCGGGATCACGATCGCGCTCACCGTCTGGTGGGACCTGAGCGGGCTGCCGGCGCTGCCTGCGATCGCGCTCGGGTTCCTGCTCCCGAACGCCGACCTGATCTGGCGGCGCCTACGAGGGCAGCCCGGGCTCGGTGACCGCACGGACGTAGCGCTCGGCGGATCGCCGGACGACGCCTGAGCCGTCGCGCTCGATCACCCTTCCCCACCACGCCCCGTAGATCGCGTCGAACGGGTACGGCTCGAGCGCCGCGGCGATCGCCTGCACCTTCGACGGCGGCAGCGGGATCAGGTTCGGAAACGAGTACATGAAGCTCACGTAACGGCGGTCGGGGATCACCTGGACGATGTCGCCCGACAGCAGCGCGCGCCGCTCCGACCAGTGCAGCACCTGCCCGCCCTCGTAGTGGCCTCCGCAGCGGATCAGCGTCAGCCCGCCGCCGAGGCCGAGCGTCTCGCCGTCCCAGAAGCGGATCGCCGGGTCGGGCCGCATCACCCACTTCCGCTCCGCCTCGTGCACGTAGACCGGGCAGCCGAACGTGTGCGCCCACTCGACCATCGCCGAGTAGTAGTGCGGGTGCGAGATCGCGATCGCCGCAAGCCCGCCCTCGTTGCCGATGCGCTTGCGGACCGCGTCGTCCAGGTACGCGGTGCAGTCCCAGAGCACGTTGCCGGCGTTGCTGCGGACGAGCAGCGCCCGCTGGCCGATCGCGAAGTCGGGCGTGCAGCCGATGCCGAGGATGCCCGCGTCGTCGCGGATGTCCGCCTTGTGGTCGTCGAGGAACGCGTCGTAGCGCACCCATTGCTGGCCGGTGTCGTGCGGCACGTACTGCCGCGGGTCTTCGCAGATCGGGCACGCCCCCGGCGGCGCGTCGCTCGGCGGGTATTGCGTCCCGCAGGTCCGGCAGAGCCAGGTTGGCACGTGAAAACCCTAGACTCGCGGACCATGCGCGTGACGTTCATCAAGACCGGGCCACGTCGGTACGGCGTGCTCGTGGAGCGGGACCGCTGGCCCGACGTCGGCGTCAACCCCGCGCCCGGGTACGACGACTACCTGCCGCACGACCTCCTACACTTCGTCGCCGAAGCCGAATGGCGGATGGACGGCGCCGTCTTCGGCCAACTCGCATCCGGCGGCGACGCCGGGATCTTCCTGCCGCTGGATCCCGAGCTCCTCACGCAGACCGTGCGCGACCGGAAGCGCCGCAAGCGGCTGTCGGCGAAGCCGAAGGGACGCCGCTCGGAGTTGCTGATTGGGAGGAGCAACTCGCGGCCGCGCGGGTTGTCCCGTCGAAGCTCGAGCGTGTCGTCGACCGGCTCGACGAGATCGCGGGCCGCTGGCACAAGCTCCACGTCGGCGAAGGGCTGACGTTCGACTGGCCACGGCCGGAGAGCCGTCACCGCAAGCCGCTGCAGCGCGCGAACTCCCACCACTAAGTAACAGACTGTTACTAGCTTGGCACGCGCTCGAGGAGCGCGACGCACTCGACGTGCGGCGTGTGCGGGAACATGTCGACAGGCTTCGCGCGCACGAGCCGGTAGCCGTAGTCGTCGGCGAGGCGCTTGGCGTCCGATGCGAGCGTCGTGGGGTTGCACGAGACGTAGACGACGCGCGGGGCGCCGATCTCGCCGAGGCGGCGCAGCGCCTTCCCCGCGAGCCCGGCGCGCGGTGGGTCGACGACGACGACGTCGGGGTCGCCTGCGCGGCTGCGCAGCTCTTCCAGCACCTCGCCGACGTTGCCGGCGTAGAACGCCGCGTTGCCGATGCCGTTCAGCTCCGTGTTCTCGATCGCGCATGCGACCGACTCCTCGCTGATCTCGATCCCCCACACCGTCAGCGCCGACGCCGCCAGCGAGAGGCCGATCGTGCCGATGCCGCAGTAGAGGTCGTACACCGTCTCGCCGCCGGTGAGCCCGGCGAACTCGCGCGCGAGTGCGTACAGCTGCGCAGCCATCTCGGTGTTCGTCTGCAGGAAGGCGTTCGGCCGGACGCGGAAGCGCAGCTCCCCGATCTGCTCCTCGATCGCCTCGTCGCCCCACAGCAGCTCGGTCGGCAGGTTCGTCACCTCGGCGACGCCGCGGTTGACCGACCAGTGGATCGACCGCACCTCGGGGAACTCGGTGAGAACCTCGATCAGCCGCTCGCGGTCGAAGCGCTCACCGCGCGCGGTCACGAGCTGCACGAGCGCCTGGCCCGTGTTGCGCCCCTCCCGCACGACGAGGTGCCGGAGGTAGCCCTCCTGCGTCCCCTGGTCGTACGCGACCAGCTTCTCCTCGCGCGCCCACTCGCGCATGCGGTTGCGGATCGCGTTGCCGAGGTCGCTCGTCAGCCAGCACTGCTCGATCTCGAGCACCTCGTCCCAGCGCCCTGCCTTGTGCAAGCCGAGCGTCGCCCCGCTCTCGAGCTGCGCGAACGAGTACTCCATCTTGTTTCGGTAGTGGAACTGCGAGGCAGCAGGAAGGATCGGCTCGAGCGGCGGCTCGCCGAGCCCCGCGAGCCGCTGCAGCGAGTCGAGCACCCACTGCTCCTTCGCGGCCGCCTGCGCGTCGTAGGCGAGGTCCTGGAAGCGGCAGCCGCCGCACGCCGGGTAGTGCTCGCACGGCGCGTCGACACGCTGCGGGCCGGATGCGATCACCTCCGTCGCGAGCGCTTCCGCGTGGCGGCGCTGCACCTTCGTCACGCGCGCGCGCACGGTGTCACCCGGCAGCCCGCGCCGGACGAAGACGACGAACCCGTCCAGGCGTGCGACGCCGTTGCCGCCGTACGCGAGCGAGTCGATCGTGAGCTCGAGCTCCTGGTCTCGCTGGACGGGCGCAGCCACGCGCCCAGGCTACCGAGCCGCTAGTTCGCCTTGCACTGGCGATCGCCGAGCGCGGTGATCGCAGCGTTCGCGGTGGCGTCGGCGGCCTTGTCGTACGGCCCCGGCGACGTGCCCTGCCACATGATGTCCGGCGTCACACCGGGGCCCTCGACCGTGGCGCGGTACTGCGTCCCCTTGCCCGCCGGGTGCGCGCCGTGCGGGTTGAAGCTGTAACAGAACACCCCGCTGCCGGTGTGCGTCAGGAAGCTGTTCTCGCGCTTCCAGCCGCTGCCGTAGAT
>Ga0318534_10000944_pt1 | contig 10857 bp, 9 predicted proteins | sample GRESIP117b4f26_FD_202502 | JGI IMG/M metagenome (GOLD analysis project Ga0318534, IMG submission 202502) | Tropical soil microbial communities from Luquillo Experimental Forest, Puerto Rico - GRE.SIPMG.117b4f26 | ecosystem: Environmental > Terrestrial > Soil > Tropical forest > Bulk soil...
CACTGTCATTAACCGCCGCGACGGTGATCCCCTCGAAGTCCAGATCCTCGAGATGCCGGATGAGCAGGCCCTCGCCGCGTACATGAACGATCCGGAGCGTCTCGCCGTCCTTGAGCGGCGCGATTCGATCATCGCCCGCACACAGGTGCTGCGCTTGCTAGTTCCCTGAGGGCCCGCAATCATTTGCATCGCAATCATCTATATAGGAAGATCGTGATTGCCGTACCCCCGGTCTGGCTCGCGAAGGCGGTGTCCGATGCTGCATGTCACGTCCGAATCCTTGATCTCAGCAGCTAATCGGGGTGTGAGCGCGCGGTCGCTGGCCGCCGGATCGTCGTTCGTCCAATCACTTAATCCGGCTCACTCGACGCTCGGCAGCACGCTTGTCGCGCTCATCCCGATCGTTCTGCTCCTGATCCTGCTGCCCGTGATGCGGATGTCAGCATGGCGCGCGGTGATCATCGGCGCGGTGGTCACCATCATCCTCGCGATCACCGTCTGGGATTCACCGGTGGGGAGCACTCTCGGCGCGTGGGCCATCGGCGCGGGAACCGGCATATGGTCAATCGACTGGATCACGTTCTGGGGCGTGATCATCTACAACACGCTGGTGCGTACCGGAGCCTTCGAAGATTTCAGGCACTGGCTCGTCGCCCAGGCGACACGGGACATCCGGGTCCAGACAATCCTGCTCGCCTGGGCGCTGGGCGCGCTGCTCGAGGGTCTCGTCGGCTTCGGCTACCCGTGGGCGGTCGTCGCGCCCATCCTGGTCGGGCTCGGAGTGGTGGAACTAGACGCGATCAGAGTGGCGGCGCTCGGGAACAACGCCCCGGTCTCGTTCGGCGCACTGGGCGCCCCGATCATCGCGCTGGCGGCGGTGACCAAGGTCCCGCTGGATGAACTGTCGGCCTCGGTCGGCCGGATCGTCGCTATCCTCGCCCTGCTCCCGCCGTGGGTGCTGATCATTCTCGTCACCGGCCGGCGCGGGCTGCGCGGCGCCTGGCCACTGGCCGTGGTGGGCTCGCTCTCCTTCATCGCCGGCCAGTTGCCCGCCTCGCAGTTCCTCGGTCCCTACCTGCCCGACATCATCGGCGCGGTTGTCTGTTTCGGCGCGCTCCTGCTCCTGCTGCGGTTCTGGCAGCCGAAGGAAACGCTGGGGTTCGGCGGGGTGCCGGTAGACCCAGAAGAGGCCGGTTCCGGCCGTATGAACGGAGCTGCCCCGTTCCCCGGCGGTGACGGAGGCGTCGCGGCCGGGACCCGTACACAGGTAACCACCAGGACAAGCACACGCCAGGCTGTCCGGGGACTCGCCCCCTTCGGCATCCTGATAGCGGTCGTTGTCGCCGCGACGGGACCCTGGTCTCACCTGAGCAGCTACAACTTCGTCAAGCCCGCGGTCACCGCGATCGGCTCGCTGTCCCACAAGCCCGCCGATGTCGCCTGGTCGTTCAATCCGGCTGTGGCCGGCACGTGGATCCTGGTTTCATGGCTGATCATCCTGGTGGTGCTCCGCGTCCGTCCGCGGGAGATCCCCGGCGTATTCCGCCTTACGTTCTCGCAGATGTGGGGTGCGCTGATCGTCGCGCCGGTGATCTTCGGGCTCGCCACCGTGTTCAATTATTCCGGAATGGCCAGCACGATGGCTCATGGCTTCGCGGCGATCGGCCCCACGTTCCTCATCCTGGCCCCGATCATCGGCTTCATCGGCGTCGCCCTCTCCGGGAGCAACACCTCGACGAACGCCCTCTTCGGCAGCTTCCAGTACTCGGTGGGAGGCCTGCTGCACATGCCGTCGCTGCTGCTGCCCTCGCTGAGCTCCGTGGGCGCTGAAATCGGAAAGCCGATCGCTCCGCAAACCACGAGCGTCGGAGTTTCGACCACCAAGTACGTGCGCCGTGAGGGCCAGGTGATCAGGCACAATCTCCCCTGGACACTGGTCATGCTCGGCTACCTGATCTTGATCGCCCTCCTCTACCGAGCTGTGCTGCCGGGCGCGATGCAGCCCTGACCATCACCGGGGGCCAGCGTCTTGCGGCGCCGAGGGTGCCTCCGGCATGGTTCCCCGCAGTGAGCATCCAGCGGTCGGCCCGCCAGCGTGAAATAGAGCCCATTAGCCGCCTGGACAGCCGCCACGGTCCGTTCGGGAAAAGACGCCACCGCCCGTTCACAATGCTTTGGTGCGGGCATGGAATATATGCGTGCTTTCAATCACTCGCGTCCGTCGAATGCGCTGCTGTCGCACGGCGTGCAGGGGCGGGAAATTGAAGTGATCTCCATGATGCCCGCACATACACTTGCGAGATGGAGCTGCTTGGTCGGCTCCCAGAGCTTTCCGCGTGCCGGGCGGCTCTATCGGGGGACCAGAATCATGCTGTCGCGGTTATCATTGCCGGGCCACCAGGCATCGGCAAGACTACCTTGTGGCGAGCTGTTGCCGACTCTCAGTCGAGCGACGCGATTGTCCTGCGCACCACGGGCATGCCAGGAGCTCGTGCGGGGCTGGCCAATATCGCCGATCTGCTCGATCCGGTTCTGGACGTGGCACTGCCATCAATGCCGGTGCCACAGGCCAACGCCCTCAGTTCGGCCCTGGGCCGGATATCGCCGCAGGGCCCTGTCACGGACATGCTCCTCGAGCGGGCTATTGTCGGGATGCTGCGGGGGCTTGCCGCGGATGGTGTTCTCATAGCCGTCGATGATGAGCAATGGCTCGACGAGGATTCCCGCCGTCTCCTGGAAGCCGCACTCGTGCGGCTGGCCAGCGTGCCGGTGCGGTGGCTGGTCAGCGTCCGGTCGGAACGAGCTGCCCGCGGCCTGCCGCGAATGCTGGATCATGAACTAGGTCCGCATGCTTCCCGGATCGATGTCGGACAGCTCGGCGATGCCGAGCTGTCCGAGCTGATCATGGCCCGCTTCCCCGGCCCATGGTCGCCTGGTGTGCTGGGGCAGATAATCACCCTTGCGGCGGGCAACCCGTACGCGGCGGTTGAGGTGGCGCGAGAGACGGTGGCACGCGGTGAGCAGGATGGCACGACGGTCCACGTCCCGGCGAGCCTAGCTGCCGCGGTCCGCAGCCGCCTGCGCAGGCTAGGGCCGGGGACGCTGGCTACCGTACAGGCTGTCGCACTCGTCGGCGCGCCCACCCGGGCGCTGTTGCGCACGGTCGCTTCCGGGCCGGTCGATGAGCATGCCGATGAGGCGCTGGAAGCGGGCATCCTGCAGGCATCCCCGCCTGATCCCGTGCTGCGGTTCAGCCATCCGCTGCTGCGGGAAGCGGCCGAGGGCATGCTGACCGATCCGCGGCGCCGTGAACTGCACCGGATCATCGGTGTCGCGATGGACGACCCGCACGAGGCGGTCTGGCACCTCGCTCGCGGTGCGGAGGAACCGGACGAGGACCTGGCCAAGCGTCTGGTCCTCGCCGCCGAGGATGCCGCCGCGCGCGGGGCGCCGGCCCGCGCGGCTGCCCTGGCTCGCGCGGCCGTGGGGCTAACACCCGATCAAGACAGCCCGGAAGGATGGCATCGCCGTCTTATGTGGCTTATCGGGCTCACCGCGGCCGGCGAATACGACCAGGCGCGCCGGAATAGCAGGGAATGGGCTACCCGCGTCCCGGCCTCGTTGCGGGGGAGGCTGAACGTCTGGCGGTCGCACGTCGAGACCAATGTCGAGGAACAGTATGAGCTGCTCCTCGCGGCGCTGGAGGACCTCGCCGGGCGCGACCCGCTCCGCGCCGCACTCGCCTACGCCGAGGCCTCCGTCACCCTAGGCCTCCTGCTGGGGCGGCTGGACCAGGCGCGCCCTCTCGCGGCGGCGGCGATTCCGCACGCGCACGCGGCCGGCTACCCCCCGCTGCTGCGCGGGGCGCTAGCCGCCGACGGGATGCTCGCGGCGCTCGCCGGGGAGCCGGGCGCAGGCGACCAGTTGCGAGACGCAGCAGGGCTTCCAGGCTTCGCGGATTCCCCCCTTCCCTATAGGTCTCCCGAGTCGGCACTGGCGCTGTGGCACATGTGGCGCGGCGAGACCGGCCAGGCCCGCGACCTGCTGCGGGCCGTCATGACACAGGCGGAACGAATAGGGTCCAGCGACTGTGCTTTCAGCGTGAAGATCGCCCTGACAAGCGTCGAGTGGTGGGAAGGCAACTGGGATACGGCAGCCGCGTACGCACAGGCAGCGGCTCGGTGGAGCCGGGAAAGCAGCCACGGACGGAATGGGCCTGTTGCCTTCGTGATGTCGCTTCTCGAGGCCAGTTACGGCGACGCGGAACACGCGCGCGCACTGGCCACCAGCGGGCTTCGCGAGGCCGAAGCCCAGCGAGACTGGGCCTTCGCCGCCCTCAGCCGCTGGGTCCTGGGCCAGGTCGAACTTTCGGTCGACGACCCCGCGGCGGCCTTGCGCTGGCTTGATCCGGTCTCTGACATGCTGCAGGCGGGCGGCATCGGCGAGCCCGGCCTCTATCCATTCACCCCCGACCTGATCGAGGCCTGGGCTAGGACAGGGCACCTCGCCGCGGCAACCGACCGGCTCACCTGGCTGCAGGACGCGGCGCGCCGCCTGGATCACCCGTGGGCCCGGATCACGAGCGGACGCGCGGAAGCGGTCCTGTGCTTGGCCGAGCGTAACCCGGCCGCGGCGACCGACGCGATCGCCCGCGTCCTGCCCGAGGCGCGTGAACGCCGACTCCCCCTCGAACTCGGCCGCTGCCTGCTAGTCCTGGGTACGGCGCAGCGGAAGGCCCGGCAACGCCGCGATGCCGCTGCCTCTCTTGACGAGGCCATCGCCACGTTCGCGCGCCTCGGCGCCGCGCGCTGGAAGGAACTCGCCCAGGCGCAGCGGCAGCGTCTCGCGTCCGGGCGGGACGACTCGCTCACCCCCACCGAGCAGCGCGTAGTCGAGCTCGTGGCCGCCGGGCACACCAATCTCGAGATCGCTGCCACCCTCTTCATCAGCGTCAAGACCGTCGAGGCGAACCTCACGCGCATCTACCGCAAGCTGGGACTGCGCGGGCGCGTCGGGCTGGCCCGCTCCAGCCAAGGGTAGAGCGGGCTCGCCGCGAGGGTATTCCCCGATGCCGCCGGCGGCCCTGGTCGCGCAACCTGGTGCACGTACATCGCAGTCGCGCGATCAGGGGGAATCATGCCGAGCGCCCACCAGTGCGAGCTCACCAGCGTTTACGTGCGCTACACCGACACCGTCGACCACGGCGGGATCTCCGAGGAATCGATCAAGGACAACCAGTCCTTCGACTTGTGCCTCGAGCTCGAAGCGGGACAGGCCATCTTCGACGAGGGTGCTCGGTACACCCTGTTCGTGGTCCTGAACGACCTGTCCGACAGCTCGACGACCGTCTACACGAACACGCAGGCCGGGAGCCTCGGAGACCCGAGCTGGCAGACCATGGGCACCACGTTCTGCTGGACGGTGCCGGCTGGCTCCGTGCCGCTCGTGGATAACCACGTCTACCGGGCCACCGCGGTGATGAGCGTGGGCAAGCACGACCCGATCGTCGACGCGGAACAAAGTGACCTGTTCATCGTCACCCAGCCCTGAGCAGAAGGAAGCCAGCCATGTCCTGGTACCACAGGAGCCTCGCCGCCGGCGTGCTGCTGGCCGGGCTCACGTCGTGCGGTCATGACCCTTATCCGATCCAGACCGCTTACGCCAGCCCCGGCCCGTACGCCACGACGACGAGCACGGTAACCGGCAGCACGGGCACGGTGACCTACGACTTGTACTACCCGGCCAGCTATGCGGCGCTGGGTTTCAAGAGCCCGATCGTGACGTGGGGGAACGGAACCGGAGGCAAGCCGTCCGATACAGCCGTATTCCTGGGCCATCTCGCTTCCTACGGATTCACTGTCATCGCGTCGACCCTGCCGAACACGGGCAGTGGCAAGGAGATCGATGCCGGGGCCCGCTACCTTGTGGCGCAGGACAGCGTCCCGGGCAGTGCTTTTTATCATCGCCTGGACATAACCAAGGTCGCGGCGGTCGGCGCGTCGCAGGGCGCTGGCGGCTCAGTCCGGGCGGCCATGACCGATCCTGCCCTGATCACGACCGTGCTGACGTTCTCGCTGCCGGACACGTTCTGGGTCGAGCCCAACCCCGACTGCCCGACCAGGCAGGACTGCATGTTCGGGCTCTCGGGGCTGACCATGCCCGTCTTCCTCACCTCGACGCACGGGCCGTTCGACGCGGTCATCGCGAGCCCGGCTACCGAGAGGGCTTACTTCCGCAGCACGAAGGTGCAGGCCGCCCTCGGGATCATCTTGTTCTCCGACCACAAGCTGGCCGACCACCCCTCGATCGCGACTAATCCCGGCGGCATGCTCGGCTACGCGACCGCCTGGCTCGAATACCAGCTACGCGGCAACACGACCGCGGCCGGCGCCTTCACCGGCCCTCACCCGGAACTGCTCTCAAACATCAACTGGCCCGGCAGTGCCGCTAAATAACTTGGAAGGAGCATCGCGATGATGCATAGAAAAATCGCAAAGGCGGCCGTTTTCGCGGCCTTGGTCCTGACAGTGGGAACGCTCGGGGCGTGCGGCAGCGGCGGTAACAGCGGCAGCGACGGTGGCGGCGGCAGCAGCGTCAGCGGCGGCAGCAGCGGCACGGACGGCGGCGGCGGCGGCAGCAGCGGCACAGACGGCGGCGGCAGCAGCGGCGGCACGGACGGCGGCGGCAGCAGCAGCGGCGGCTCGGTCACTGGAACCGTCAGGTGGCCGGACGGGACCCCGGCGGCGGGCGCGTCGGTCTACTTCTACGACTACGAGCCTCAGATCAGCCTTGACACCGGCGGCTGGTCCAACGGCAAATACTGGGTGCCCAAGCTCTCCTCTGACGGCAGCTACTCGCTGGGCGGCTGTCCCTGCAACGACCTGACCGCCTACATCTACCTGCCAGGCCAGCCCGGCGGCGACCCGAACAACGGCGGCCAGGACTGCTGGATCATCGCGGGAGACGGCAGCGGGAACTACACGGGCGACCCGGCCAGCCCGGGCGATGTCATCAACTGGCAGGCGCTCGACATGCCCTGTGACAGCTCCTGGTACGCGTCCGACCAGTCGGCCGTCCAGTCGACGGCCTCACTGCTCGCGCAGCAATCCGTCGGCTATGCGGGCACGTGGCAGGCCGCGGAGACCCGCGCCAGCGGCGGCGGATCCGGCGGCTAGCGAGCGACGGCGGGATTCCCGCCGGTCCCTCCGGAATGCGCACTGCCCCCTTTCGCATCCTCGGCTATCTGCACGCGACTTTATTAGACGGGAGACATCATCATGATTCGCCGGCTTTCCAGGCTCACACTCGCCGCCGGGGCCGCGGTCGCCGCAATGGCGGCTGCACCGGCCGTCCCGCTGGGCGCTGTTCCTGCCCAGGCCAGCACCGGCAACCTGTTCGCCAGCGTGAGCCTGTCCGGGACGCTGGTCGCCGGCAGCGGCGTCTCCGGCGTCACCCACCTGGGCACCGGCCGGTACGAGGTCTCCTTCGCCGCCGGCGTGGCCGGCTGCGCCTACGTCGCCACCACCGTCAGCGCCCGCTCCCAGGCGCTGCAGGTCTTCACCGCCGGCGGCCACCTGGGCGCCGGCGGGGTGTACGTGGAAACCAAGAACCAGGGCGGCGGGCTGACCGACGGGCCGTTCAACCTGGCCGTGGACTGCGGGGCGCCCGGCTGGGACTACGCGGTCGTCGGGTACGGCGCCAGCCTGGTCCGCGCCACCCCGGGGACCACCCTGGCCCACCCGGGCGCCGGCCGCTACGACGTCACCGTGCCCGCCAGCGTGCGGGACTGCGCCTACCTGGCCACCGTCGGCGACCCCCGCAACAACCTGGTGGCCAGCCCGGCCGGGGTGTCCACCGGGTCCGGGCCCGGCTCCCGCACCGTCTACATCGAGACCAAGAACCCCGGCGGCGGGCTGAGCAACGGCATCCCGTTCCACCTGGCGGTGATCTGCCCGGCCGCGGCCCGCACCAAGATCGCGGTCGTCGGCGCCACCGGAATCCCGGCCCGCGCCTCGGCCCTGACCAGCTCGTTCAGCCCCTCGACCGGGCAGTACACGCTGGTCACCAGCCGGGCCCTGGCGGCCTGCGCGGCGATCGCCACCCGGGGCTCGGCCGGCACCAGCGTGCCGTCCGGCCCGGCCACCGTGGAGGTCACCGGCGGGCCCGCCGCCAACACCACCGGCATCCAGGTCCGCACCCTGCTGTTCTTCGGCGGCGACCCGGCCAGCGAGTCCTTCCACGCCGCCATGATCTGCTAGCACGGCCAAGGCGGCCTCGCCGGCGCCCCCGGCCACCCACCGCGGCCCGGGGCGCCGCCCCGCGTGGTCAGCGCCCCTGTGGGAAAGCACCCAAGCCTTACGGGGAAACCGCGCCAGCGCCAGATGAGGCATCCGGGCGGCTGCTGGCTACCTCTGACACGCGCGCACCGCGGGTCAGCGCCCGGCCCGTCAGGATCACGCCGCGGGCGCGTCATTTGACGCATCCGCGAGCCGCCGTGGCCACCCCGCCGTGGTGGAAGATGACGGCCGCTGGACCTATCAGCGCTGGTGGCGGACGCCACCGTCAAGGTAAGGCGGCTTCCCGGGCACGTTAGAGCGCCGAAGCCGTCGCATGCCTGGGCACTACTCACCGGATTGGAGTCTTCATATGCGCATTCAGATTGGCTGGCCGGATAGCGTATGGGGAGCGCAGGGCGCCGCGCGGCGCACCGTTCTGCTGACCGGTGCCTCAGGTGTCGTCGGACGTGCCCTGCTGCAGCGGCTGCGTGACTTTGACGTCGTGTGCCTGGTGCACCGGTCGCCGGTCTGCGGGCCGGACCTGACCACGGTGCGGGGCGACATCAGCGAACCGATGCTCGGGCTGGGCGAGCAGGCTTATGCGGAGCTGGCGGCCAGGGTCGACGCGGTCATTCACTGCGCGGCGGTCACCAGCTTCAACCGGACCGACGGCAGCCTCGAGGCGACCAACATCGCGGGCACGCAACGGGTGGCCGCCTTCGCCGCCGCGGCCGATGCCGTGCTGTACCACGTGAGCACCGCGTTTGCCGGCACCACCGCGGACGGCGACCGCGGCCGCACCGCCGTCGGCTACGCCGCGTCGAAGGCGGCGGCCGAACAGGTCGTCCGGTCCAGCGGCGTGCCGCACGTCATCGTCCGGCCGTCGATCGTCATCGGCGACTCGGGCACCGGGGAGATCGCCGCGTTCCAGGGCCTGCACCAAGTCGCGGCCGGCATGTTCGCGGGCATCTCCCCCGAGACTCGGGCGTACCTGGCCAGCGACCGCACCGACGTGCGGCCTAATTGGTTAGGAAAACCAGACGATGACCGCTGCGACCGCTTATGCCTCTTATAAACCCGCGCGAAAGGACGCCGGCCAGCCGGGTGATGCCTCGGTGGTCATCGACTTGGTAGCCCGCGCCAGAGGCGGCGACATCCAAGCGTGGGACACCCTCGTGAAGCGCTACACCCCGGTGATCGAGTCGATTTGCCGCAGGTACCGGCTCGGCCGGGCTGACGCCGACGACGTCCGCCAGAGCGTCTGGCTGTGCCTGGTGAACCACCTGGACAAGATCCGCCAGCCGGCCGCGCTGCCCGGGTGGATCGCTACTACTACCCGCCGCGAGTGCGAGCGCATTGGGCGCGCGGCACGCGGACGGTACGCGGCCACCTGCGCGCTCGACACCGATAACATCCCGGACACGCGTGCCGAGGCGGCCGAGCATAGACTGCTCGCGGCCGAGCGCCATGCGGCGCTGCGCGAGGCTTTCAGTCATCTGCCCCCTAAAGGCCAGCGGCTGATCACCATGCTCGCGGCGGACCCGCCGGTGCCCTACATCGAGATCAGCGCCAGGCTGGGCATACCCGTCGGCAGCATCGGCCCGACCCGCCGCCGCTACCTGGACAGGATGCGCCGCCACCCGGCCGTCGCGGCGCTGATCGACGCTGAGTCGCACGCGCCGCTGCCCGTCATGGCCGCAGCCAGCTGAATCCCAGGAGACAAGGGCATGGTGACGCTGTATTCAGCCGAGAAGGTGCGCAGGAACAGCGCGAACGGCTGACCCCGAGTCGCGGCAGACGCGCAGTGCGGCCTGGGCGCGCAGATGATCATCGAGCAACGCCTGGATGTGCTCCTGGGGAGCGGAGAGCAGGCTCCACCGCTCCTCGTCATCGTCCAGCAGGTCACCGTCGAGCAGTCGGCCTACCTCGAACTCCGCGGACCGAACTTAGGAAGATTGAAGAAAACCTCCATGTCGTTCGACCATGCGCTGCCGTACGGGACATGTCAACGTCCCGCACGATGCCGATGCGCGCTGCACCCCCGGAGGTTGCCCAGTTACGCGGCTAGCCGCGAAGCCCTTGCAGGTGTGCGGCGCGTGAATAGCGGCGCCGTCGCCGGTCATACCCAGCCACCCGGTGAAGACTCGAGTGCTGACCCCGACTAGCTGAGGCCGACCGACGCGGGCGAGTAGGCCAGCGCGGTGGCTGCCCGGCGCAACAGGCCGCCTGGGGCCACAGCCGCAAGCCCGCGCCCTTGCGCCCGGCGAACTCTACGGGAATGAGCTCGGCGAATCGTCAGCACCGTAATCGCCTGATCGCAAGTAAACAGCCAGGCGGGGTAAGTGGAGATGATCCATGCGCCGTTGCCTTCGGCCGCGTGCTCTCTGAACCGACAGTGGCCCATGACGCGGTTGTCGATCTCCAGAGTCATCACGTCGTGCGTGATCCGGAGGGCCACGGTTGAGCCTCCCTCGACCGGAAGGTCCGGCAAACCAGGACCAAATCAAGGACCAACCTGCGCCGCGAGGCGCCCTGTCATATCCCCGGTGCAGCCGGGAGGAATTTGGAGGATATTCCTGGG
>Ga0318534_10000947_pt1 | contig 10849 bp, 10 predicted proteins | sample GRESIP117b4f26_FD_202502 | JGI IMG/M metagenome (GOLD analysis project Ga0318534, IMG submission 202502) | Tropical soil microbial communities from Luquillo Experimental Forest, Puerto Rico - GRE.SIPMG.117b4f26 | ecosystem: Environmental > Terrestrial > Soil > Tropical forest > Bulk soil...
CCACCAACCCCCGGCCTCGGCCCCTGCCTGGACACCCCGCCGACCAGCGGCGGCTTGATCACTTCCGATGCTAGGTATCCCCCGACGCGGCCTGCCGCATGGACGGCGTTAAGACTGGCAGCCAAGCCGTTAGGAATTCATCAAGATCATTAATTCCTGCTCCGCAGGGCCTACGTTCGTGGTCAGGTGAGCCGGGAAGTCTGGTCGGCGCGGTAATGCCGCAACTGCCGGACTCTCCTCCCGGGAGCGCGTGATGACCACGCAGAGCCCGCCTGCCGGCACCTCTCCCGCTCCGCGGGCCGCGGCATGGGCGGTCCCCGGGGCTGTGCCTGCCCCGCCGAGCTGGCCGTGGCGGCGCGGCGCGATGCTCCTGGCCGGCGCCGCGCAGCTGATCACCATCTCGGCGCTGCTGGGCGCTGGCCCGCTGGCGGTTACCTGGTGGTCGCTGCTGCTGGCCATCGCCCCGGCGCCGCTCGCCGCCGCGGCGGCGTTCGCTCCGGCCCGGCTGAACCTGCTGGCCGCGGTGGCCGGTGTCGTGGTGATGGTCGCGGGGATCGCGGGCGGGATCTTGCACATCGGGCTGTTCTTCGTCCCCGCCCTGGTGGTGCTGGCCGTCGGCACCGTGAAGCTCTGGCGCGAGCAGTCCTGACCCGGACGGAGGTGCCACCGATGACCCGTTACCTGACCAGGGACCGCGTCGCGATCCTGGCCGCGCTGGTGGCCCCGCTCGCGGCGGCGGCCATCCTGCTGCCGTTCCGCTCCAGCTGGTCCAACACGAACGTGGCCTTGCTGCTGGTGGTGGTGATCGTCGGGGTGTCGGCGATCGGCAACCGGGTCGCTGGCGCGGCGGCGGCGGTGGGGTCGGCGGTCTGGTTCGACTTCTTCTTCACCCTGCCGTACTACCGGTTCACCATCCGCAGCTCCGGCGATGTCACCACCGCGGTCCTGCTCCTGGTGACCGGACTGGCGGTGTCCCAGCTCGCTGCCCGCGCGCGGCGGCTGCAGGTCGTGGCGATCACCGACGAGGGCTACCTGGCACAGATCCACGACACCACGGCGCTGGCCCAGTCCGCCCGCTCCCCCGACGCGGTGGTCGATCACGTCCGGGAGCAGCTCACCGGCCTGCTGGACCTGGACGGAGCCCGGTTCGAGTACGGCTCCCTGCTGGGACACCCGCCGCGCCTGGAACCAGACGGCACCATCACCATGACGGGCCACTCCCGGTGGGACGTCGCGCAACGCGGGCTACCTGGCGAGGAAATCGAGCTGCGGACCTTCGGCAACGGCCAGTACTACGGCCGGTTCATGCTCAAGCCCAAGCCCGGCTCCAAGCCCACGCTGCAAGCCCGCCTGGTCGCCGTCACGCTCGCCGACCAGGCCGGACGCGCCCTCGCGGCCAGCCAGGCCGCCCGGAACTAACGATCACAGGGCTGGCGTGCCGCGCTGATCATTCGCACAACCCCAGGCGCGGGCGCAGGACTATCGGTACGGAGCTCGCCCGGATCCAGTAGCGGGCATCGACCGCGCATGCAGCAAGCGGGACAGCGCCGCGCAGATCTGGATCATCGGCACCTCGGGGTGGGCACTGAGCGGTCCGGCGATCGGAAGCATAGTCGGCAGGCGCTGGGTGCCCGCGGGCCATGCGCCACCGCCAGTGACGCCAGGTGACCAGGAGCTTGGCCCACCTGCGCGGGCAGATCAGTCAGCCCGCGATGAGGACGGCCGGTTCCGCGTCGGCCAGTGCCGTCAAGGCCGCGAGACCCGCTGGTGCGGATAGGGATACCGGAACCGTGCAAGCCGCCGGATGAGCAGGGCTTCGGCAAAGTCGGTTTGGGTCGGCTTTCCTGGAGTGACCGTATCGGTCAGGCTGTGAGGGCGTATCGATCCTGGCTGAGAGCCTGGTGGCTGCTGTTTACATGCCGAACCGCGCGCGTCGCACAGCTTCGACCGCCGCAGCAGGCCCGCTCACCTCGACATGTGCCGCGCCCTGCCGGCCGAAGAGATAGAGCAGCAACTCGCCGGGAGGTCCGGCGATGCGGGCAGCAGGTTTCCCCCGTCGTGCCCGGACGGTCTTGACGGTCCCCGCCCACTGAAGCTCAAGACCTGCGCCGCGCAATCGCCGCGCGAGGAACCAGGGCGCGCGGCTGACGTTGCGCCAAAGGGCCTCGTCCATGGCCTGCTCGTTCGTCCGGGGACCACGGCCGTTGGCTCTGCGTACGTCCTCGTGGTGGACGAAGAACTCATTGAGGCTCGCGAGCCGGCGCACCCATCCGATGCGGAAGAAGCCAGGCGGCGGTCCCGACCGGATCGTCGCAACCAGCCAGGTGAAGTCCCTCAGCGCGAGCGCTCTTCTTCGCCGCTCCGCCAGGCGGCCCCACGAACCGGGCAGGACAAGCCCCGGGCCCGCGAGGTGGTCGCGCTCGCGCAGGACCAGGTGCGCGGCCAGATCGCGGGTCGTCCACGGCGCGAGGAGAGTCGGTGCGTCGGGACCGAGTTCGTCGAACAGGTCGCTGAGCTGTGCTCGCTCGACGGCGTCAAAGAGCGGACCGGCCACATCGCCGGAGTGTAGCCAGGCCAGCAGCGGGCTGTGTGGCTCCCCTGAGGACGAGCGCATCCAAGCCCGTTAACACTTCATGATCGTCGGTATGGGCGGCCGGCCCGGCCCGCCTGGCGGGCATTCTCATATTCCATCCGGCGACAGGTCACGGTGGGTTTGTTTGTGCCTGCCGCGGTGATACAGGCGAACGGTTCAGTCCCCCCAGACACGAACTGGTCGCCTGTAGCCCTATGACCGTGGTCTCAGTTTTGGTCTCAATTCACTCCCGTCCGGCACCGTTCACCGGCGTTCACCGACGACGCATCTGAGCAGCTCACGTACGGTGGCGGACGTTAGTGAACGCCGGTGAACGCCGGGCAGCATTATTGGAAAGCGTGTTGGGGGCAACCCCTCAGGAGTTCGAATCTCCTATCCTCCGCCACGCTGACCTGCAGAAACACTGATCATCGGCGCAGGCAGCCAGGCGCTCCGGACTTCCGCCGGTCTCATTTGTGGTCTCGGTTCTGAGCGTCGAGAGGCGCCTTCGGCGGCTTTAACGCTGGTTCACGTCCACGGGAGTGGTGTACGGATCTTGAACCGGCCCGGCGTGTTGCCGTGAGCTGAGACGGCCACCGTGCTGATCCTTCGAATTGAGATGCGAACTCATTCGAGGAACGGAGTGCACGATGGCCGACATCACCAGTGTGGACCTTGCCCGGCTGGCGGGCGAGAACCTGGAGCAGGCGAGCCCGGACTTGCTGCGGGCGATGGTCAAGACATTCGCCGAGGCGCTGATGGGCGCGGAGGCGGATGCGATCTGCGGGGCGCCATACGGGCAGCCCAGCGAGGAGCGGGTGAACTACCGCAACGGGTACCGGGACCGGCGATGGGACACCCGGGCGGGCACGATCGAGCTGGCAATACCGAAGCTGCGGGCCGGCAGCTACTTCCCGGACTGGCTGCTAGAGCGGCGCCGCCGGTCCGAGCAGGCCCTGATCTCGGTCGTGGCCACGTCCTATCTGCTGGGGGTGAGCACCCGGCGGGTGGAGAAGCTGGCCGAGACGCTCGGGATCATCAGCTTGTCCAAGAGCCAGGTGTCGCAGCTGGCCAAGAGCCTGGATGCGGCGGTGGAGCAGTTCCGGTCCCGGCCGCTGGATGGCGGCCCGTACCGGTTCGTGCAGGCCGACGCGCTGACCCTGCGGGTCCGTGAGGGTGGCCGCACGGTGCTGGTGCACGGGCTGATCGCCACCGGGGTCAACGCCGGCGGCAAGCGGGAGATCCTCGGCTTCGACGTCGCCTCCGCCGAGGACGGCGCCGGGTGGCTGGCGTTCTTCCGCGGCCTGGTCGCCCGCGGCCTGGCCGGGGTAGTGCTGGTCACCTCCGACGCGCACGCCGGGCTGGTCGCCGCGATCGCCGCCACCCTGCCGGGCGCGAGCTGGCAACGATGCCGGACGCACTGCAGCTGTAAAGATTCAACTTGCTGTGTTGTGGGGCGCGGGATCTGGCGTGGATGTCGCGGCGGCGAGCAGGTCGCGGCCGGTGCGGTAGCGGGCTGTGGCTGGCGTGGGGATGTGCCCGGCCTGGTGGAGGAGCGGGAGGGTTTCGCGGATGGCGTTGCCGACCGAGGACCGGCAGACATCCAGGAGGCTGGCCAGCACGTCCATGGTGCACAGGTGCCGCTGGTAGAGGATGGCCAGCAGGACGCGTTCAGCGTTGCTGATCTTTTGGTGGAAGACGCCGCCGCGGGCGGTGGGCTGGCGCAGGCCGCCGCGCCGCTGATAGCTGAGGCGTTCGGCCTGGGCGGCTTGCCGCGGTGCGAGTCGGCTGGTGAGGTCGTGCAGGCGGGGGCGGCTGAGCCCGGTCAGCGCCGGGTGGGAGAGCTGTTCGGTGATCTGTGCGCGCTGGGGGCGGGCGTCGCTGTCGAGGAAGGCGCGAAGCGCCTGTGCGGTGGGGAAGCGGATGGCCGCGGTGCCGGTGGCGTAGCGGTGGTCCTCGAGGGTTTCGCGGGTTTCCCCGACCAGGTCGCCGATGCAGGTGGCGGTGACTTCGAGCAGGTCGGCGAGCACGTTCATGGAGCACGCCTGCCGCTGGTAGAGGAGGGTGAGCAGGACGCGGGCGGGATCGTCGAACAGCGGCTTGCTGCCGCGTAGCTTGCCGGCGGCGCGGCGGGCGCGGCCTTCGCGCTGCTGGCTGTGGCGCTGCTGGGCGCGGGCTGCCTGACGTGGGGCCAGTGCGGTGCACAGGCTGACGAGCTCGGCGCTGGTCATCCCGGTCAGCCGCTCATCGTTGAGCTTGGCCAGCATCTGCTGCCGGCGGTGGGCCGGGCTGGAGCGCTGATCGGTGGTGCCCTCGCCGACGGGCGGGGCGCCCGCCGCCGGGCGGAGGGTGTAGTTCCAGGCGCCGTGGGTGGCGTGCCGCTGGAGCGGCAGGGCGGCGAAGCGCTCTTTGCTGACCGCCACGCCGGTGGGGTAGCCGCCGGGGTCTAACACCGCCTCGACGCGCAGGCCGCTGGTGGTGCGGGTCGCCGCGATCGTCTGGACGACCACCTCGTGGCTGGTCAGCGGCCGTCCCCGCCAGTTCATGGTGATGTGGCTGAACAGCCGGTGCTCGATCTTGTTCCACTTCGACATGCCGGGCGGGAAGTGGCAGACCGTGATCACCAGCCCGGTCTCCGCCGCCAGAGCGGCCAGTTCGCTCTTCCACACGCGGTAGCGGTAGCTGTTGGAGCCGCCTGCATCCGCGGTGATCAGCAGGCGGGACGCGCCGGGGTAGTCGTCCTGGCCGCGGGCCCGCCACCAGCGGCGGATGGATTCCACCGCGAACACCGAGGTGTCGTGGTCGGTACCGACGTTCACCCAGCCGCTGTTGCGGGCGATGTCGTAGATCCCGTACGGGATCGCCTGCTCCACCACCGGGCCGGTGAAGAAGAAGGAATGATCCTCGACCTGGACCGGCTCGCCCTTGGGCCGCCACTCTCGCCCGGCCATCGGCAACCGCCCCAGCTGCTCCCGCTTCTTGGTGTCCACGCTGACCACCGGCTCCCCGGCCGCCTGGTGGTCTTTGACCTGCTCGTTGATGTAGCGGAACTGGGCGTCCCGGTCACGGTGCTGGGCGCCCTCCAGGGTCTTGGCATTGGCCTGCAGGCTGAACCCGGCCGACCGCAGCAGCCGCCCCACCGTGGGTGCCGAGACCGGGTGCCCCTGCCGGCCCAGCTCGGCGGCCAGGTGCCGCAGCGACCTGGTCGTCCACCGCAGCGGCGACTCCGGATCTCCCCGCTCATCCGGCTCAACCAGCGCCAGCAGCGCCGGGACCAGCCCCGCATCCAGCTCCTCGGTGCTCTTGCGGCCCCCGCCCTCCCGCCGGGCCCGGCCATCCGGAAACGGATCTCGGCCCTCCTCCAGCTCGAAGACACCGGTGCGGACTGTGGTCTCGCTCACCCCGGCCACCTTGGCGACAGCCCGGACCCCGCCATGCCCCAGCAACCGGGCCTCCACCCCCAGCAGCAACCGCCGCTGCCGCTCGTTCAGATGAGGCGACAGCACCTCCAACCTCAACGCCAGCTGGTCGCGCACACCGGACGAGATCGCCATACCGCAACATCAAACACCAAACCAAGACCCACCACGTTATTTCTTTACAATCGCGACTACCTTCGTGATCTTCTTACGAAGGTCGCCAAGTCGAGCCAGCCGTGGGTCGCCACCCTCGTGCGGACCATCTTCGACCAGCCTGACGCCGCCGAGGTCGCGGCCCAGTTCGGCCGGGTCGTGGCCGCGCTGGAGGGTAAGCTCCCGGCCGCGGCTACCCACCTGGACAGCGCCCGCGACGACCTGCTCGCCTTTGCAGCCGTGCCGCGGGAGACCTGGAGGCAGGTCTGGTCGTCCAATCCCCAGGAGCGCCTGAACAGAGAAATCAGGCGCAGGACCGACGTGGTCGGCATCTTCCCCGGGCGTGACTCCGCCATCCGCCTCGTCGGCGCGGTGCTCATGGAGCAGAACGACGAATGGACCGAGTCCCGCCGGTACATGGGTGTCGAAGTCCTCGCCAAGATCAGCGCACCCGGCGAGGGCGCACCGCCGTCGGACACGCCCCAGGAGGTGACTGCCATTCAGGCGATTAGCGCTTAACATCAGCAAAGGATCTTCACGGTGCCGTCTCTTACACCAAGATCACGGACGTGACCTTACGCTGCGCTATTCTGCCAGGTCACAGGCATGCCAAACGGTGATGAACGGAGTGTTGCACGCCGCCAAAGCGTGTTGGGTCCCCCGGCGGGGGTTGCCGCCGTGGCCGTGGCCCGGTCCTGCGGGTTGCGCCCCATCACAATGGGTGTGTGAGTACTCCGCCACAGACCCGTTATGCACGCAACGGCGCGATCCATCTGGCGTACCAGGTGTTGGGCAGCGGGCCGCCGGACCTGCTGGTGGTGGGGCCCGGGCTCAACGCGCACGTGGATTACGCATGGATGGAGCCGTCGCTGGCGCGGTTCATGCGCCGACTGGCGTCGTTCAGCCGGCTCGTCGTGTACGACAACCGGGGCGTTGGCCTGTCGGATCCGGTTCCCGGCAGTGCCACGCCGACCATGGACCAGCAGGTCGACGATATCCGCGCGATCCTGGACGAGACAGGCTGCCAGCGAGCGGTGCTTGCGGGTAACGCGGCGGGCTGCGCGCCGGCCCTGGTGTTCGCGGCGACGCATCCCGGGCGGGTCGAGTCGCTGATCCTGCTGAGCGGGTATGCGCGGATCCGCGCGGGTGCCGGGTACCCGCAGAGCCTGGATCAGGCTCGCATTGACCAGATAGGCGAGGCGATCTTGGGCAGCTGGGGCACCGGGGCGGACCTAGACCTGGTCGCCCCGACGATGGCGGCCGATGACAACTTCCGCCGGTGGTATGCGCAGCTTCAGCGCGTCTCGGCCAGCCCGGCCACCGCGGCGGCGATGACCCGGCTGTGGTACGAGGTCGACGTGCGCAGCGTCCTGCCCGCCATTCAGGTGCCGACCCTGGTCATCGCACGGGCGGGCAACGCCATGCTCCCCGCTCACCACTCGCGCTACCTGGCTGATCACATCGCCGGCGCCAAATACGTCGAGTTCCCCGATCCTGACCTGCTCTACTTCGCCGGTAACGCCGACCAGGTGCTGGACGCGATCGAGGAATGGGTCACCGGCTCCCGGCCGCTGCCCAGCCCCGACCGGTTCCTGGGCACCGTGCTGTTCGTCGACGTGGCCGGGTCGACCCAGCTGGCCGCCGAGATCGGCGACAGCCGGTTCCGCGAGCTGATCGAGGGCTTCCATCAGCTGGTCCGCCGGCAGCTGGACCGCTACCACGGCCGGCTGGTGGACACCGCCGGCGACGGCGCGCTGGCCGTGTTCGACAGCCCGGCCCGGGCGATCGCCTGCGCCGAGGCGGTGCGCGACGGCGTGCGCGCCCTGGGCCTGCAGGTCCGCGCCGGGGTGCATACCGGCGAGATGGAACACGGCCCCGGCGGCGAGATCCGCGGCATCGCCGTGCACACCGGGGCCCGGGTCGCCGGCCTGGCCGGCCCGGGCGAGATCTACGTCTCCCGCACCATCCGCGACCTGGTCGCGGGCGCCCCGATCCGGCTGGAAAGCCGCGGCATCCACCAGCTCAAGGGCGTGCCCGGTTCCTGGGAGGTCTTCGCAGTCATCAGCTGAGCACCCGATGCGGTCATGAACTGGGAGATCTGATCGACGAGCGTCGAGGCTGCACACCAAGTCCCGGTTGACAGCGAAACCCGCACACCGCAACCACGACGCCCTCGCCGCGACCGGACTCACGGCCCTACCGCCGGGTGCGCCCCCCAGCTAAAGCCAACCGGGATTTAACGACAGCGCCTGCTCGCCGGCCCGGCGGCACGCCCGGGGTCCGCGATCAGATCACCCTCAGTGAGAGGCACTGGCCGGCACCCCGGCGCACAAATAGCCGACATGAACGGCCGCCGGGTTGGCCGTCGTGATCGTCATTGTGGCGCCCGAAAGGTCGTTAGGGCACCGGGCAGCCGCGGCTCGCGGCGCTAGGATCTGCGGCATGGCGACGGAAGATCACCTCGCCGAGCTTCTCGCGGCTGCCGAGGAGGAGCTCGCCGAGGCCGGTTTCCGCACCGGGGACTTCGGCCCAGCCCGGGAACTGCTGGCCGAAGCGCTGGCCGCAGCCGAGCAAGCCGGTGACCTGGCGGGCCGGGCGCGTGCCCTGGATCTGTTCGGGATGGTGGCACACTACGACAACATCACCAAGCTGATGAGCGGTCATCGCGTCCCGGCGCAAGAGATCGACGCGGAGGAACGCCTGTTCCGCCAGGCGCTGGCTGCCTGGCATACGGCCGGGCAGCGGCCCGCGACCGGGCAGGCATTGTTCGGGCTCGGGCTGGTCTACCAGGTGCTGCGCGATGACTGGGCGAGCGCCATGCCGTACTTCTGGCAGGCACTGGAGCTGGTCGATGTCAAAGACGCCAGCACCGGCCTGTACCTGCGCTCGGAGGTGCACCGGCACATCGGCTTCTATTTCCTCGTCGCCGATGAGCAGCCTGCCGAGGCGGTCCGGCATCTGCAGCTCTCGCTAGAACTCCGCGAGCAACTCGGTGACCCGCGCCACATCCCCTCCGGGCAGGTCGCGCTGGCGGAGGCGGAGCTGGCAGCCGGCCACCGCGACCGGGCGATCGACCTGCTCCGGGCCGCTGTCGTGCAGGCGAGGGAATCCGGGCTGCTGGCTCGGCGGATCGAGGACGCCGAGCGCGCCCTGCAGGAGGCGGAAGCTGCCCCAGATACCGGCACCGAGGACCCCACCGGCAGGTCTGACAGCGGCGCCGTCGGCTAACAGCGTCACCACTCCGCCAGGCGGTAGCTGCCATAGATGGACGCCTGAGCCCGGGATCTCGTATTCGCCCGATTCCCGGGTCCGGGCCGGCCGGCGCCTTCGCGGCCGGGCGGAGACCACCAAAGATGGTGCCAGGTAGCAGGGATCGCGCCTTGATGGCGTGCCCGTTCAGCGGCGAGGTGCAAGGCTCCGCCGAAGATGCGGGCTATGCCGTCTACCTGAAGGCTATGCTGCCGGTCCCCGCCCGCGCCGCTCGGTACGGGCGGGGTGATCTGCCATGACCGGGTATCGCGGGCTGCCGGGATGGCAGGATCGGCGTGTGAGCGAATGGGTCTTGTTCATGCACCCGCCGCGCGATGAGTTCATCGCCACCATGACCGGCGCCGAGCGTTCTGCCTTCGACGCTCATGCCGCCTGGCTGCGCGGGCTGCTGGCCGATGGCGTGCTGATCGTGTCTGGCCCGTGCCTGGGGAAGGTCAACACCGGGATCGCGATCTTCGAGGCACCCGATGAGCAGGCGGCACGGCGCATCGTGGCCGGTGAGCCGGTGACCAGCGGCGGGTACATGCGCGGTGACCTGCGGCCGTACCGGCTCGGCTTGCTGCGCGGCCGTGACCGGTAGCCGGAGGGAGGCGGGGATGAAGGTGGGCTTGGTCGCGGTGCATTACCCGCGTCCGGAGCACTGGGACGAGATGATCTCCCGCGTTCACCGGGCGGCCGAAGTCATGGCGGCGACACCGGGCTGCCTGGCGGTCGACTGCTGGGTGAGCGACGACCACCAGGCGGTCGTGACGACGGGTCAGTGGGAGTCGGAACAGGCGCTGATGGCAGGGTTTGCGGCCGCGCGGACGGCCGGCGTTGACTTCGATTACGACGAGCGCGAGTCCCGGCCCCGCCAGGTCTACACACTCGTCTCTGCATGAGCGGCTGCCGGGGCGCCGACTACACCGGCGGCATGACCGCCCAGCTCGACCTGCCACACGGCTGCAGACGCCACGGGTAACCGTCCGCCGCGTTGCGCTGGCGGCCCCCGGCGTGAAGAGCAGCTCACCGCTCTCCCTTCGGCAGGGCGATCAGGCGGGCTGGATTCGCCGGAGAAGGCCGGCAGCGGGTCTCTCATGAGCCTGGTTCGGGCCTGCCGACTCAGGGGAGCCGCCGCGGAAGGCCGAACCTGGCGATGACGCTGTTGTCGAAGCGGGTCATCGCCCGGATCCGGTTGCCGGCCAGCGTGATGGCCAGCATCCCGTTGGCGTGAAACACTCCGGTCGCCGGGTCCGCGACATAGACGCCGAATGCGGGCTGCCCGTTGGCCCGGGTAGGTATCAGGCGATAGGACCGGTCCTGGGCGAAGATCGCCCCCAAGACGCGGGCCGCAGCCGCCGGCCCTGCGTATGCGCCGCCGGCAAGCGGCGTGGTAATCAGGACGTCCTCGGTGAGCAACGCCACCAATACCGCAACGTTCCCCATCTCGTAGGCC
>Ga0318534_10000951_pt1 | contig 10840 bp, 9 predicted proteins | sample GRESIP117b4f26_FD_202502 | JGI IMG/M metagenome (GOLD analysis project Ga0318534, IMG submission 202502) | Tropical soil microbial communities from Luquillo Experimental Forest, Puerto Rico - GRE.SIPMG.117b4f26 | ecosystem: Environmental > Terrestrial > Soil > Tropical forest > Bulk soil...
CCCCACAGGGCCGTGAAGTCGGGGAACGTCTTGCCGACCGTGGCCACGTTCGGCACCTCGATGCCGGGCACGGCCAGCCCCAGGACGGCCGCCGCCATCACCATGCGGTGGTCGTCGTAGCTCTCGAACGGCCGTCCGCCGTCGGCCCGCAGCGTCCGCGGCGTGACGGCGAGGCCGTCAGGCAACTCGGTGACGTCGCCGCCGAGCGCGTTGATCTCCTTGGCGATTGCGGCCAGCCGGTCGGTCTCCTGCGCGCGGGTGTGCCCGACGCCGGTGAACAGCGACGGGCCGGTCGCGAGCGCGGCGACCGAGGTCAGCGGGAGGCACAGTTCGGGGATGTCGCGCAGGTCCGCCTCGATACCGCGGATCGTCCCGCTGCCGGTGACGGTAAGACCGTCGGCACCGAGGGCGCACTCCCCGCCCATTCGGCGCAGCACGTCCGCGATGGCCCCGGCCGGCTGCAGGCTATCGGCCGGCCAGTCACGAACCGTGACCGAGCCGCCGGTGACCAGCGCCGCCGCGAGGAACGGCCCCGCGTTGGACAGGTCGGGCTCGACGGTGAAGTCCCCCAGGCCGACCGGCCCCGGGTGCACCCGCCAGCTGGTCGGCCGCGCTCCGGCACCGACCTCCACGTCCGCGCCGGCGGCGCGGAGCATGCGGACGGTCATCTCGATGTGCGGCAGCGACGGGACCGGCGGCCCCTCGTGCCGCACCTCGACGCCGAGCTCATAGCGCGGGGCGGCCAGCAGCAGCCCCGACACGAGCTGTGACGATCCGGACGCGTCGAGCGTCACCGGTCCGCCGCGCATGGCGCCGTGCCCGGCCACCGTGAACGGCAGCGAGCCGCGGCCGTCATCGTCAATCGACGCGCCGAGCGTGCGCAGCGCGCCCAGCAGCGCGCCGACCGGCCGCTCGCGAGCGCGGGGATCGCCGTCGAACGCGACGGACGCGGCGGTCAGGGCCGCGACCGCCGGCAGGAACCGCATCACCGTGCCAGCGTTTCCCACGTCGACGGACAGCGATGAGCCGGAGCGGGGTGCGCCTGGGGAGACAGCGAGGTCCGTTCCGTCGTCATCGATCGAGCAGCCGAGGACCCTCAGCGCCGCTGTCGCCAGCCTGGTGTCGCGTGCCCTCAGCGGGCCGCGCACGACGGACTCAGCCTCGCTGAGCGCGGCGAGCACCAGGGCACGGTTGGTGATCGACTTGGAACCAGGCAACCGCAGCAGGGCGCGCACCGGCCCTTGTGCGGCAGGGGCACGCCAGCGTCCGGAGTCCATGACCTTGAGGGTATCGGCTGGCACCGACTGTTCCCGCGACCACGGCCGTGTTTGACGGTGGCGTTTTCCGGTTATGAAGTGCCAATCCAGCTTCTATCGCGCCGTAAGGGAAGCAACGGCTGGTGTGTGCCGACAGGGAAGTGGGGTTATGTGCGGTCGGTTCGTCTCCGCTCGCAAGAGGCTCGAGCTCCTCGAGGAGTTCGCCGCCGAGCGTGACCTCGTGGCCGAGGACCGCGACCCCGACTACAACGTGGCGCCGACTAAGCGCATCTACGCGGTGCTCAGCCACAAGGACGACAACGTACGGGAACTCCGGCTGCTTCGCTGGGGCCTGGTGCCGTTCTGGGCGAAGGACACGTCCGGTGGTGCCCGGATGATCAACGCCCGCGCTGAGACGGTCGCGGTGAAGCCGTCGTTCCGGAGCGCGTTCGCCAAGCGCCGCTGCCTCATCCCGGCCGACGGCTACTACGAGTGGCAGACCGTGGGAAAGGCCAAGCAGCCCTATTACATATACCGAACGAACGGTGGGATCCTCGCGTTCGCCGGTATTTACGAGCTGTGGCGAGACAAGTCAGTGCCGGATGACGACGAGCGCTCCTGGTACTGGTCGGCGTCGATTATCACCACGGACGCGACAGACGACATCGGCAGGATTCACGACAGGACGCCGATGGTGATAGCGCCGGAAAGCTGGGCGGACTGGCTTGACCCGGCCAATAACGAGAAAGAACTCCTACTCGCGACAATGCTGCCAGCCACATCCTCGGGGGCTGGGGGCCTGACGTCGCACCCTGTTTCTACGGCCGTTAACTCGGTGCGGAACAACGGGCCGGACCTCGTTGAGCCCCTCGGTGACGCGGGCTCGCTGTCCGGCGGGTCAGGTTCCGGCGGCGAGGAGCGGCCGCCCCTGTTCTGAGCCCGCGACGCCTGGCGGCGTGGTTTCCGCCCTGCCTTCAGCTGCCGCGGACGGGAGGCGAGTACTTCAGATGGAAATAAGCGTTGCCCGCAAGCGCCTTGAGGAAATGCGCGACGACCTGGACAAGACCGTCGCGATACTGCGAGGCGAACATCCGCTCGCCAGGGGCGGGGCCGCGGAGGCGGGCGACGCTGGCGCGAACCTGACGGAGGCCGACCGCAACGAGGCGTCGGTGCAGTCCACGCTCGAGCAGCGGGCGGAGGTGACGGCGGCGCTCGCCCGGGTCGACGACGGGAGCTACGGCCGGTGTGTGGACTGCGGGAACGAGATCCCGGCGCCGCGGCTCGAGGCGCGCCCGACTACCACGCGGTGCGTGCCCTGTCAGTCAAAGCGCGATCGGCGCAGACGCTGAGCGCTTAGCCGCGCAGACGACCAGCTGGGCTCCGACGGAGTCATCGCAGCGGGCGCCGAGTTCCGCCGCGACCAGCCTGTCGAAGCTCCGCTTGTAGCGGGCCAGCAGATAGCTGACCGTCCGCGGCGAGAACACCGTGCGCGGGCGTATCCAGTTCACCTCCAGGCCGCTGCCGGTGAAGAGTTCGCGGAGGTGCTCAGCGCCGTAACAGCGGGTGATGCTGCCGTCTGGCCACGGTACGAGCACCACGTCGGCGTTCGGCACGTCGATCAGGTGCGGCCAGCGGTGCTGCTCGGCGAGCACCGCCATGCCGCGATTGAGCGAGTCCACGCAAGCTAGTACCAGCCCGCCAGGGCGGAGCACGCGCGCGATCTCGCTGACTAGGGCCTCGGCCGCGAGCCGCCGGGACAGCGTGCCGTCTTCGGCGATAACTGCGCAGGCACAGCCGTCGGCGAGGAACTCAAGGCCGTTACCGTCCGCGATGACGGCCCGCGGGCCGTCGGCTCCGTAGCCGGTGACGGCTGGCGCTGGGGCCCCGGGTTCGACGACGCGCAGCACGGTGTGCCCCGTGTTTACGGCCACCTCCGCGGCCCGCGCGGCGGGCCCGGAGATATCGACGATGGGCTCTGTCGGAGCGAGCTCCGCCAGCCACTGGGTGAGCTGAGCCTGGGCGACGGCGGCGTAGAAACGCGAGTAGTCCGTTGCGGGACCGGTGTCCTGAACGGCGCTGGCGATTGCCTGCACGGGGTACTCCTGGCCGGTGCCCGCTCGCGGGGCACCCACGGGTTAAACGTTCCCCGGCCCGGGAAGTTCCATCCCTGGTGACCGCCGTTGTCCCGGAATTGCGAGGGACCGCCCGGTGTTACACGCGGCATGGCTGTTGCCTCACCGCCGAACAGTGTCAGCGGCAAACGATCGGCTCACCGTGTACGGTCACACCGGCCCGCGTCCCGCAGGGGCGGGCGGGTATCCTCGTACGGTCTTCGCACGCGTCATGAGGACGCGCCGCGGGTTGACGAGGAGCACCGAGAGGGGGTGAGTCCCGTTCCAGAGACGCTACAGGAGCGCGGTGAGCGCTTCGAAGCGGACGTCATGCCTTACCTGGACCAGCTTTACTCCGCCGCCCTCCGGATGACACGGAACCCAGCGGACGCCGAGGACCTAGTCCAGGAAACGTTCGCCAAGGCATACGCGTCCTTCCACCAGTTCCAGCAGGGGACGAATCTCAAGGCGTGGCTGTTCCGGATCCTGACCAACACGTTCATCAACACGTACCGCAAGCGCCAGCGCGAACCACAGCGGTCCGGCTCGGACGAGATCGAGGACTGGCAGCTCGCGCGTGCGGCTTCGCATAGCTCCGGAGGGCTCAAGTCGGCTGAGGCGGAGGCGCTGGAAAGGCTGCCCGACTCCGACATCAAGACGGCGCTGCAGAGCCTGCCCGAAGAGTTCCGGATCGCGGTCTACCTCGCTGACGTCGAAGGATTCGCGTATAAGGAAATCGCCGACATCATGGGAACGCCGATAGGTACCGTGATGTCACGGCTCCACCGCGGCCGTCGCCAGCTGCGGGAGCTGCTCCAGGACTACGCCTCCGAGCGTGGCCTGGTTCGGGCGCAGGCTGCCAGTGCTCAAGTGGGGAGCGCTCAAGCCGAGGCCGCTGAGGCCGAGGAGGGCACGTCATGAGCTGCGGAAACCCGCATGAAGTACCGTGTACCGAGGTACTCGACAGGGTGTACTGGTATCTAGACGGGCAGTTGTCCGAGGCCGACTGCGAGAGCATTCGGCAGCACCTTGATGAGTGCGGTCCTTGCCTTCGGGAGTTCGGCCTCGAGGAAGCGGTCAAGCGTTTGGTCGCAAAGCATTGCGGCTGTGATCCTGTGCCGTCGGAACTGCGCAGCAAAGTGCTGGTGCGGATCAGGCAGGTCCAAGCCGAGATTGAACTGACCGACTAGCTGATTAGAGCGCGCATAGTAGTCGGCTAGGAATTACAGCGGCAGGGCGCGGGCGTGCCGTTTGTTGCTTAGTGTAATCGACCGTGGGCGATCCGTCCACCGCCAGTTTTGGGTCTGCGAGAATTAGCGCGGCCACGTTATCCTGTCCTCGATGGCATGCTGCCAGCGGCCGTTGGCCTTTTGCGAGGGAGGACTATCCCAATGCGGGCACCCGACAAGCCGGGCACGATAACGTGCCGGTCGAGAACACGGTGCGTGGCCGTCTTGGCCGCTTTCGGAGTCTCCTGGGGGTAGCGACGGCGATTGGTGCGGTTCGGGTCAACTCCGGGTGGCTACGAGGGGGGAGCGTGGGCAAGCTCTCGCGAATCGCCTGGCTTTACATCGGCGCGGTTATCGCCGCCGCGGCGATCGCGATCGCCCGAGGCCCGTTCACGGGGATTCAGTGGGACATCGTAGTTGCGCTCGGCCTGCTCCTCGTGGCATGCGAGTCCTCGGCCACGCTGCTGAACTCGCGCAGTCTCGCCTGGTCCGCGAACAGCATCGCCAGCCTGGCCGCGGTGATCCTGATCGGCCCGGTGGGCGCCGCGCTGGTCGCATGCTTCACGCTGCTCGGCATCCGCCGCGGGCCGTCGCTGCCGCAGCGCCTTTTCAACACCGCCATGTTCGCGCTCAGCGCCTATCTCGCGGGCCGCGCGTTCCTGCTATTCGGCGGCCACGTGGGCATACCGGAGGCGAGCTCGTTTCCCGCCATCATCGCGCCGTTCGCCGGCGCGGCGGTGGTCCATGTGATCGTAAACTTTTCGCTGCTGCGCGGCGTGCTGTGGCTGACCAGGGAACCCGGCACCCCGGCCGGCCGGGTTGGCCTCGACTTCAAGCTGCTACTCACCGACTTGGGCTACGGCGCCTTCGGCGTGCTGATCGCCGCGCTGTGGAGCGTGCTGGGGCCCTTCACGCCCGTTCTCGTCCTCATCCCGGTGTTCGTCGCCCGCTGGGCGGTGGCGCAGTTCGCCGCGCAACAGCGGGCCTACGAGGCAACGGTGAGCGCGCTATGCCAGGCGGTGGAAACCAAGGATTTCTATACGCGCGGGCACAGTGAGCGGGTGTCACGCGGATCTGTGTTGATCGCTAAGGAGATAGGGATGCGCGCCGAGCGAGTGGAGGCGATCCGCTACGCGGGCATGCTCCACGACGTCGGCAAGCTGGGCGTGCCAACGTCGGTGCTGCAGAAGAACGGCTCCCTCACCGACGACGAGTACGCCGCTATCCAGCTGCACCCGATGCGCGGTCTGGATATCGTCCGGGAGATCGGCTTCCTCGACGAGGCACTGGCCGGGATCATGCACCACCATGAGCGAATTGACGGCAGGGGCTATCCCATGGGCCTCGCGGGAGACGAGATTCCCGAGTTCGCCCGGGTCCTCGCGGTGGCTGACGCATTTGACGCGATGACGTCGAACCGGTCGTACCGGGGTGCGAGGCCGGTTCCGGAAGCAGTAAGCGAGCTGCGCAAATGGGCGGGTACCCAGTTCGATCCGGCTTTCGTCGATGCCTTCGTCACGGCGATCGAGCGAGAGGGCTGGAGGGGGTCGGAAGCGGCGCCGCCAGGCAGCGACCACTCGGTGGTCACCGAGTTCCTGGTCGGCGGGGACGGGCTTGCCGCGGCCAACGGCGTGGTCACTGCCAACAGTAACGGCGTGGCCAACGGCAACGGCGTAGCCAACGGCAACGGCGTAGCCGCCGCGAACGGCTCGACGGCCGGCGACCTAGGCGATCCCGGGCCGCTGCGCGCCATCGAGAGTCTCTGACGCCAGTGACGGCGCGACGGTATGAGCAGCGCGGGTTCCCGCGTCACGCCCTGGACTCCGGCCAGTCGCTCCTAGTCATCTTCGCCGGGCTGCTGGTGATCGCGTCGGTCGCGCAAACCGCAGTCGTCGGCGTGCGTGACATGCATGCCGCGGTCGCCTTCGGCGCGCTGATCGCGTTCGGTGAGCTGCTGCGGCTGAACCTGCCTGGTGACCGGGAAGCGGCGCCCATCGCGACCGCGGGTGCCCTGGCGTACGCGCTGTTGCTCCGGATCGGGGACAACCCGGCCCGCCACAGCCCGCAGCAGGTCATCGCGGTGGCGGCGATCGGGATGATCATCGGGGCGCTACCTCACCTGGCGGTTGGCAGGCCCGCCAGGCTCTCCGCGATGTCGGGGCGGCTGCTCGCGGTGGCATGCGTGGCCTGGGTGTTCCGGCCGCTCGCGAACGCCTCGATGATCGGCAGCCAGTGGTGGTCCGAGCTCCCGGTGATGCTCTCCCTGGTAATCCTGGCCTGGCTGGTCGAGGCCGTGATAGCGGCACTTATCAGGACGGACGCGCTGCGCGCGCGGTTCGGGGTGGCGCTGCTCGACGAACTGCGTGTCCAGTTGCCGGTCGGCGCCGCGGTCGGCGCGTCCGCGCTGCTTATCGCGTTCGCCGCCGAGGTCATGGGACTCGCGGCTGTCGCGGTCTTCGCCGCGCCGCTGCTGGTCACCCAGGTGGCCCTCCGCAGGTACACCGGCATCAGGGCCACCTACCTGCAGACGGTCCGCGCGCTGGCCCGGGTCACCGAGATCGGCGGGTATGTCGAGCCCGGACACTCGGCCCGGGTGAGCCGGCTCGCGGTCGCCATCGGGCGGGAACTCGGCATGCCCGAGCCTGCCCTGCTCGAGCTCGAGTACGCGGCCCTCATGCACGACATCGGCCAGCTGTCGCTGCGCGATCCCATCCCCGGGGGCGCCACCGTCCTGGTGGTCAGGGAAGAACAACGGCGGATCGCCGAATACGGAGCGGAGGTCATACAGCAGGCGCGGGTGCTGGACTCGGTGGCCGATATCGTGCGTCGGCAGAGCGACCCGTGCCGCCCCGCGGACCGGGGCCAGGAACCGCCGCTGAGCAGCCGCATCATCCGTGCGGCTAACGCGTTCGACGACCTGGTAGGAAGCTCGGTGGAGCCTAGCCGGGCGGCGGCCGCGGTCCAGCGGCTGCGGCTGGACACCGCCGCCGAGTATGACCCGCAAGTGGTCGAGGCGCTGAGCAAGCTGCTGGGCAGGCATTCGCTGTTCGGGCCCTAGATAAGCTCTGCTGGCTCGGGGGGGACGACCCCCGCACCCCCGCACCCCCCGTTAAGCTGCTGGGGTGTTCGATTCAGTCCTGATCGCCAACCGCGGTGAGATAGCGCGCCGGATCATCCGCACCGCCCGCCGGATGGGCATCAAGGCCATCGCCGTCTACTCCGACGCGGACGAGAGCCTGCCCTACGTGAAAGAAGCCGACCAGGCCGTCTACATCGGCGCGTCGGCGCCGGCGCAGAGCTACCTGGACAGCGTTCTGCTGCTCGACGTGGCCCGCGAGGCGCGCGCCGCCGCGGTCCATCCCGGCTACGGATTCCTCGCCGAGAGCCCGGGATTCGCCAGGGCCGTGATCAGGGCCGGACTGACCTGGGTCGGCCCGGACCCGGAGGCGATCGAGCAGATGGGGGACAAGATCCGCGCGCGGAACCTGATGGCCGCGGCGGGCGTCCCGGTGGCTCCGGGATCTTCGGCGCCGGTCGCCGACGCGGACGCCGCGGTCGCCGAAGCGTCACGGATCGGGTACCCGGTGATGGTCAAGGCCGCCGCGGGCGGCGGCGGCATCGGGATGAGCGCCGCCTTTGAGGCCAGCGCCCTGCGTGCCGCCTTCGACACCGCGCGGTCGCGCGCTGAGCGGTTCTTCGGCTCCCCGGAGATCCTGCTCGAGCGCTACCTGCCGCGTGCCCGGCACGTCGAGGTCCAGATCCTCGGCCTGACCGACGGACGGGTGCTGGCTCTGGGTGAGCGTGACTGCTCCGTACAGCGCCGGCACCAGAAGGTCGCCGAGGAAACGCCGTCGCCCGGCGTCTCCGCGGCATTGCGCGAGCGGATGCTCGAGGCGGCGGTCCGGGCCGGCGAGGCGGTCGGCTACCGGGGCGCGGGCACGGTGGAGTGCCTGGTGGACACCGAAACGGGGTCGTTCGTCTTCCTCGAGATGAACACCCGGCTGCAAGTCGAGCATCCTGTCACTGAGCTCGTTACCGGGATCGACCTGGTGGAGCAGCAGTTCCTGATCGCCGCGGGCGCGGGCGTGTCGTTCGACGCCGGCTCGCCCCCCGCCCCGGCTGGGCACGCCATCGAACTGCGGGTCTATGCCGAGGACCCGAAGCGGTTCCTGCCCAGCCCCGGGGCCATCACCGCCTGGTCGGAGCCCGCGGGACCGGGCGTGCGGGTGGACGCCGGGTACGCCGCGGGGACCACGGTGACCCTGTTCTACGATCCGCTGCTGGCCAAGCTGTGCGTGCACGGCGCCACCCGGGCCGAGGCCCTGGACCGCGCCCGCGCCGCGGTCGCCGCCTTCCGGATCGAAGGCCCGAAAATAAATCTGCCGTTCCACGCCGAGCTACTGGGCAACCCGGAGTTCGTCAGCGGTGACTACGACACTGGTCTGGTGAGCCGCATGCGCCAAGCGTGACCTGGGTCAGGTACGCTCCTCCATGACGTTCCGCCGGGCGCTTCCCGGCGCGCACCAGAAGGAGCCTGCTGTGGCTGAAATCCGCGCGGAGATGGTCGCGAACGTGTGGCGCGTGCTCGTGTCGGAGGGCGACCACGTGGCAGACGGCGACACGCTGGTGATCCTCGAGTCGATGAAGATGGAGATCCCCATCCTCGCCGAGACCACCGGCGTGGTCTCCAAGCTCCACGTCGCCGAAGGCGACGTCGTCCAGGAAGACGAGCTGATCGCGATCATCGACTAACAGGCCCGGCGGGTGCCCGGCGGTCTCGCTCCGGACATGAGGCGTGTGGCCCACAAGCCTCATCTTGTGAGGTGTGTGGCCCACAAGCCTCATACGAAGGCGAGGACAAGCCCGCTGATCCGCGGTCCGGCCGCGGTAACGCAGTTTCGTAGTATTTCTTGCGGGGAGCATGGGGTGCGGGCCGCCGGGAGGGGCTATGCCGGTTGACGCTCAGGGGCTGAGCCTAAGCGGGCCGCGGGCGGCGGTGGAGGCCTACGACCGGGCCATCGGGCACCTGGTCCGGTTCCGCCCTGAGGTCGTCGACGCGGCGCGGCAGGCCGCCCGAGGATGCGTCATGGGCCGCCTGCTGAGCGCTTACCTGGGGCTGATGTCCACCGAGGAGGGCGCCGTCCGGGCGGCCGCCGCCGCGCTAGGGCCGTACGCGGCCGTCGGCGCGGACGAGAGCGCGCTGCGGCCCCGTGAGCGTGCGCACCTCGCGGTGGCCCGGCGGTGGATCGGCGGGGACATGGCGGGCGCGGGCGAGCTGCTGAGCGGCATCTCCATCGAGTACCCCAGGGACCTGCTGGCGCTCTCGGCGGGCCATCAGATCGATTTCTTCAGCGGCGACGCGGTCAACCTCAGGGACCGGATCGGGCGCGCGCTCGGCGCCTGGGACGAGGCGGACCCCCGCACGGGCTTCCTTTACGGCATGTACGCCTTCGGCCTCGAGGAGTGCAACCAGTACGGTCAGGCCGCCGACGCCGGCGGCAAGGCGGTCGAGGCCAACCCGGACGACGTGTGGGGCATCCACGCGGTCGTGCACACCTACGAGATGCGCGACGCCATCCCCGACGGCGTCCGCTTCATGCGGGACCGCCGCCAGAACTGGGCGGACGGCAACTTCCTCAGCGTCCACAACGCGTGGCACTACGCGCTCTACCTGCTGCAGGCCGGCGACGTTGCCGGCGCGCTCGGCGTGTACGACACGTTCCTGCACCACGGGCAGTCCGAAGACGTCGCGCTCGAACTCCTCGACGCGACCGCGCTGCTGTGGCGGCTGCACCTGGAGGACATCCCGGTGGGCGACCGGTGGCGGCCTTTGGCCGAGGCGTGGACGCGCATCCTCGCGCCCGGCTTCTACCCGTTCAACGACATGCACGCCATCATGGCGTTCGTCGGCGCCGGCGAGCTTGACCGTGCCCGCGCCGTCGTCGGCGCCCTGGAACGCGTGGTCGCCGAAGGCGACCGTGGGACGACCGGCCGGGTGATGACGTCGGCAGTGGGCCTGCCGGTCTGCCGGAGCCTGCTGCATTTCGGTTCCGGGCAGTACGACCTCGCGGTCACCGGGCTGATGCCGATCCGCACCCGGGTGCACGAGTTCGGCGGCAGCCACGCGCAGCGCGACGCGGTCGAACGGACGCTGCTCGAGGCGGCCGTCAGGGCCGGGCGCGCCGACGTGGCCAGCGCGCTGGTGAGCGAGCGGCTGGCCAACCGGGACCGCAACACCTACGCC
>Ga0318534_10000955_pt1 | contig 10825 bp, 13 predicted proteins | sample GRESIP117b4f26_FD_202502 | JGI IMG/M metagenome (GOLD analysis project Ga0318534, IMG submission 202502) | Tropical soil microbial communities from Luquillo Experimental Forest, Puerto Rico - GRE.SIPMG.117b4f26 | ecosystem: Environmental > Terrestrial > Soil > Tropical forest > Bulk soil...
GCGGCGGCGTCGTAGGCCGGGAAGTCCCGCATGAGGGCCCGGAAGGCGGTCAGCCGGAAGGCCTGGTTCTGGGCCAGGTCGCCGAAGCTGCCGCCCTCCATGCGGGTGATGGTGTCGATGACCCGCTGGGACGGCGCCCGGGAGGCGAAGGCCTGGGTGACCCGGACCAGGGTGGGCAGGGTGATCGGCTCGTCAGTCATGAACGGCCCCGGGGTTGGTGGTCTCGTTGGTCCAGCGGACCCGGTCGAAGGCGGCCGTCAGGGCCACCTCATACTCCCGGGCCACCGTGGTGGCGAGGTCGGCCGCGGCCGGGAACAGGTAGCGGCCGGTCTTGACGTAGGGCCGGGAGGACTCGTGCGGGTGGTGACGGCGGCCGCCGAACTCGACCCAGCCGGCGTACGGCACCTTGGCCGAGCCCATGCGGACACTGGCCCCGGTCCGGGTGGCGTTGACCCTGACGCTGGCGATGAGGTCGCCGGAGACGTCGGGCAGGGTGCCCCGGGCCCGGATGGCCACCGGCTGGGCCGCCTCCCGGGCCGCCTCCCGCATGGCGACGAGCACCGGGCCGCTGGTGTCGCTCTCGACCTTCTTCAGGTCGCGCACCAGCGCCTTGACGCCCACCAGGCCGACCTCGGGGGCGACCGCCATTACGGCGCTTTTCCGGCCGTCCAGGCGGTGCCGTTCCAGTAGTTGGCCAGCAGGTCGGCGGTGATGACGTAGTTGCCGGTCGTCCAGGCGGTGGCGGGTGAGGCCGTCTTTCCCGTCAATGCGGCCAGGTTGGCCGGCGTGGTCGCGCCCGAGGGGGTGAAGTAGCCCGGCGCCCCCATGGTCGCCCCGGTGGCGGTGACCGCTCCGGTGTTGCGGACCGGGGGGGCCGACAGGTTCCAGTCGATGGCCACCTCGCTGGCATTTCCTGCGTCCCCGCCGAGCCAGAGATAGGGCTCCGGAATTGCCAGGCCAGAAATTATCGGATTATCGGCCGCGGCCACCCGGGAGGCGTGCGGCCGGGCCTTCCAGGCCACCGCCGTCTGGGAAGTCACGTAGGACTGCCAGGCGGCGTACAGGACCGAGTCGACCGAGCCGGAGCCGAAGTCCTGGTACAGGGTGGCCCGGAGGTGGTACTTGGTCGTGCCCGGGGTGTCGTACTCCCCGCAGAAGGTGGTGATGGTCACCTTCTTGACCTCCGGGAAGACCGCCTCCAGGTGCTTGACGGCGCAGGACAGGTTGGTTCCGGCCAGCTCGAAGTAGCCGTCGTTCAGGATCAGCGGGGTGATGGTCGGCCCGACCGGGTCGCCGGTCGCCGTGAGGGTCACCTCGGGCGGTGGTTCTTTGGTTGCGGTGGCCATCAGGCTCCTTTCACATCAGGATTGTCAGCACGATCTGGGCGGCCAGGAGCTCGACGCCGGCCACGGTCACGTTGCGCCAGTTGCGCTCGGCGGTGACGGTGCAGCTGGCCACGGTGCCCTCGAGGGTCGGGTTGGCGTCGATGGCCTTGCGGATCTGGTCCCGCAGGGCGTCGACGGTGTCGTCACCGTCGAACGGCCCGCAGATCTCGATGGGCAGCGTGGCCTCGTCGCGGGCGAAGGCGGCGGTGGCGTAGTTGACGTTGGTCGGCCGGGCCACGATGACGGCCGGCGGGTTGATGGTGGTGGGCGGCTTGGCGAACACCGTGACGGTGGCCGAGGTCGCCGCGGTCAGCATGTCCACCAGGGCGGCAGCCACGGGGGCGCGGGACCAGGTCATGTCAGCTGCTGGACGACCATGACCGTCTGGTCGACGGCGGCGGCGACGGTGGTGAAACCCGAGACGATGTTGGCCAGGACCTGGATACTCAGAGTGTCGCCCGCCGCGCAGTTGACCACGGTGGAGACATGCACCTCAGGGGCGATGTTCGACGCCTGATTGTTGTTGGCCCCCCGCTGGTAGGAGGCGCTGTTCTTGTAGACGGCGATGAAGGTGGTGGCGGCGGTCGTCTGCGTCGGGCAGGCGACCGAGCCGGACACGAAATAGCGCCCGGTGGCCGGGCAGGTGTAGAGCCCGGTCGAGGTGGCGAGGCCGGCCGAGCCGGCCTCGGTGGCGCCGTAGGTGATGGTCGTCCACGCGTTCTGGGGGATGACCTGGCCGGCCGTCGCCCAGGCATGGGCCCAGCCCTTGGCGGCCGGGCTGGCCCAGGCCGCGGCGGTGGCCGAGCTGGCCGTGATGACCTGGCCGCTCGACGGCGTGCCGGTCACGGCCACCCCGTTGACCTTGGCCACGCTCGGCCCGGGATAGCTGCCCGATAGGTCGCCCGAGGCCGCCCCGGACGGGGGCAGGGTCGAAGGGATGGTGGGGGCGGCCAGGAGACCGTGATCGTGATCGGCCCTGGCGTAGCTGGTGGAGGTGCCGACGGCCGAGGGGGTGGAGTAGGCGTCGGGGCCGACGACGGTGGTCGCGGCGGCCGGCGGAGCCGCCGGGGCGGCCGGGCTGCCGTGGGTGTGGTCGGAGCGGGCCAGGGTGCCGGCCACGCCGATGGCGCTGGCCAGGCCGAAGGAGGTCTCGGCCACCACGGCCGCGCCGAAGGCGGGCACCGGGTTGGCCGGCAGGCCGTGGACGTGGTCGTTGCGGGCGTAGTTGGTGCCCGTCCCCACCACCGAGGCAGCACCGAAGGCGGGCGGTCCGGCCACGGTGGTGGCCGGCGGTGGCCCACCGCCACCGGCCGAGACGGTCTGCCAGGAGGTGTCGTAATCGGTGGCGCTGTTCTTCTCGAGCACCTGGCCGGTCGTCCCGCCGGTGGGCACCCCCGGACCGGCAGGCCCTGGTGGCCCGGCAGGCCCTGGTGGCCCCGGTGGCCCGGAGGTGGCACCCCCGGGATAGACGGCCACGTTCGGCACCCCGGGGGCGGCCACGGCCACCCCGGCGGTGGCCGGCAGGCCGGCGGTGGCGCCGTGGGTGCTCTGGCCGACGGTGACGCCCGGCTGGCCCGGCGTGGCCACGGTGGCGTGGGGCTGGCCGGAGCCCCCGGCCTCGGCGTTGCTCATACGCTCACGTCCCCGGACACGCTGACCGTCCCGGCGGCCAGGGTGGTGATGGTCCCGGCCGTCGCCGTCATCTGGCAGTCCCAGGCACAGGCGGCCGGCAGGGTGGCCGAGCTGGCGTTCGGCAGCGTGAGGGTGACCACGTTGGTGGCCACCGAGGTGGTGAAGCTGGCCAGCAGCGTCGCCGCCCCCGGGGCGGTGCGGATCTGGGCCTTGAACGTCGCCCCGGTCAGGCTGGCCGCCGAGCCGTCGGGATTGGTCACGGTGAGGGTCATGGTGAAGTCGTCGCCCTTGTAGAGCAGCAGGTTGACGGCGGCCGGCAGGGCCGAGAGGACCTGGGTCATGCGAACACCACGGCCAGGTAGGGGGCCAGCTGGCTCTCGATGTCGGGGTCCTTCGGCCCGACCCGGATCACGCCTAGGTCGCCCCAGCCCACGGTGCCGTCGACCGAGTCCCGCCTCCGGTACAGCCGGCCGGCCTCCATGACGGCGACGGTGAAGAGGGGGTCGGGCAGGAAGGCCGACCCGCCCACGGTGGTGTAGAGCGGGTCGGCCCGGTGCGTGACCCAGGCGATGGCGGCGGCCAGGAACTGGGTCACCACCGGGTCGTCGGTGGTGTCGGTCCCGAGCCGCAGGTAGGCCTTCACGTCGGCCAGTTGCGGCCAGCCGGTCGCCATCGCCCGGTCCGTTACTTCCTCGACCGGGGCGTGCCCGGGCCTCCGGCCGTCTCGGCCGGGATCTCGCCCTCGGCCGCCGGCTCCTCCTCCTCGGCCACGACCGGGGCCGGGATGGTGGTGCCGGCGTCGATGCGGAGAATGGCCGACGGGTAGCGGCCGAGCACCGGGGCGGCGTAGCCCCACACGCCGAGGCGGATCGAGCTCGGCCCGAGCACCTCTTCGTATCTGAAGTTGAAGGTCGAGCTCTCCAGCAGCAGCAGGTCGTCGACCTTCACGATGTAGATGTGGTTGTCGACCCCGGCCCAGGACGGGATGCAGTTCAGCCCGACGACCTCGCCCGCGATGGTCCCGTACTGGGTCGCCTCGCCGAGGCCGTAGGCGTTCACGGGCCCGTGGTAGCCGGTGGTGACCAGCGGCCGGCCCTGCTGGTCCTTCTGCTTGGCCAGAAAGGCCCAGGCGCCGGTGGAGAGCAAGACCACCCGGGGCGGCATCTTGCGCCGCTTGATGATGCTGGCCGAGCCGTCGATGAAGGCGTCGGGCAGGTTGGTGTAGACCGGGGCGGTGCCCGGGTAGGTGATGACCCCGGCCAGGCCCGAGGGGGCGCTGAGGGCCTCGAAGGCGCTGACCACCGCGCTCTCGATCAGCTCGTTGTAGGCCCCCATGATGTCGGCGTAGATGATTCCGTCGACCGCCGGGTTGGAACCGTCGACCAGCTGGCGGGACACGTCGACCTTGCCGGTGTAGGTCACCGGGTTGGTGGTGATCACGTTGGCGTTGAAGCTGCCGTCGGCCGGGGCGGCGTTCTCCGACGCCTGGGCGGCCGGGGCGGCGCCCGGGGTGACCTGCTTTCCGATGTTGACCGGGTTGGCCGAGTCGATCCCGACCCGGCGCAGGGTGTCGGCCCACGGCCGGGCCCCGTGCTGGAGCATGGCGAACTCGTTGAACAACCAGGTGGGCGGGATGACGCCGGCCCCGGTGGTGGTGGTGCCGGCCGCCCGCATCTGCAGGTTGTGGCGCTCGATGCGCGAGCGGGCCTCGACGTCCTGGTCGACCTGGGCGTACATCAGGTCACGGAAGAAGGACAGCCGGGGCCCGCCACTGGCGTCGGCCGGGTGGTAGAGCTCGGCCTCGCTTCTGACCGCCACCACCGGCAGGTTCTTGGTCTCGGGGGCGGGCGGGGCGTCACTCATGGCCCGGACGGCGGCCCAGCGGCGCTCGTCGGTCTCCCGCAGCTCGATCAGCCGGTCGCCGAGCGGGGTCATCTCCGAGCGCAGCCCGTCCAGGATGGCGGCCTCGTCGTCGGTCGGGTCGCGGTTGTCCTCGTTGCACCGGTTCAAGATGCCGTCGTACTGCTCGGACAGGTTGCGGTAGTCGACCGCCAGGCGGTCCATGAAGCGGGAAGCCATCGCAGTCCCTCCTTTGAGGGATCGAGCGCCCGGGCGCGGCGCGGGAAACAAGCCCACGCGCCGGTTCACCACTGGCCGGTTCAGCCTGGCCGGGCCGGTTCAGCTCGGGATGGTTCAGCGACTGAGGGGAATGGTAATGCGCAGCCGCTCGATCAGGACGTGATGGCGCTGCTGCTCGGTCCGGTAGGACGAGAGCGGCCGGGCCTGGGAACGCACCGTCATGACGGCGGCCCCGTTGTAGACCGGCTCGTGGGTGAGGGCCACGTGGTCGAGATGGGCCGCGGTCCGCTCCAGCGTGCCGTCTTGGGCCCGGCGGGTCGACAGCGCCTTGAAGCCGATGGACAGGCCGGTCACCTCGCCCGTCCTGATCAGTTCTAAGGCGTCGTTGCCCTTCGAGGTGGCGTACAGCGGCCAGTCGCCGTACAGGCCGTCAGAACGCTCGGAGAGGGCCGCAGTGCGGCCCACCGGCTGGCCACCGCGGGCCTGGTGGGAGTCGAACAGCTTGACCCGTTGCAGGATGTCGGGCCCGGCCGCCAGCTGGCGGGCGAAGGCGCCGTACAGGAACCGCTCCCGGCCCTCGGGGATGTCGGCCACCTCGCCGTAGGGCACGGCCCGGCCGACGAGCGTGCGGCCCTCGCCGTCGGCCCGCAGCTCGAGCACCGCCTCGAACGAGCGGACCTCCACGGTGGGCGGCGGGGTGCTGTTGATCCCCATCATCTGGGCCATGGCCGCCCCGGCGTTCTTCTTCTTCAACAGCGGGGCCATGGGCATCTGGTCGAAGATGGATTCGTCGTCGTTGGCTCTCCCGCTGCCGGCCGAGCCCTCGTACGTCCCGGGCGGGCCGCCGATCGAGGTCCCCTTGGCCATTCCCTTGGCCTTGGTCATGGCCTCCATGCGGGCCGCGGCCGGGATGGAGGAGGCCTGGGGGATGCGGGCCAGGGCGTTCTTCAGGTGCGGCAGGTCGACCTTGCCACTGGCGTCCTTGACCGGGAAGTAGCGGTGGGCCCCGTCGGTCTTGCCAGCCGTCTTGGTCCCGCCCGGGGCGATGTAGAGAAACGAGCTGTCGGGCAGGTCGTTCACGTAGGCGGTGGTCCACACGTCGCGATAGGCCATGCCCATCTGCTCGTTGGCGGCCCGGTAGCTGGTCATGGCCCCGCTCCCTTCGGCACCCCGGCCGCCCCGGCGGCCATGGCCGGGTTCATGCCCGGGGTGCCCTTGTTGGACGTCTCCGGCCCGCCGGCCGGGAAGGTGTTGGAGAACTCCGGCCCGCCCGCCACCGGCGGAACCGGAGGGACGCCGGTGGCGGTGTCGGACGGGGTGACCCCGGCCGCCTCGATGGCGGTGTTCAGCTCGTCCTGCACGATGGCCATGGGGTCCAGGTTGTTGCGGGCCCTGACCTCGTCGACGAGCAACCAGGACGACTGCGGCCCCGGGCCGCCGAGGGCCGCCTGGTAGGCCTGGTACTCGCTGAGCGTGTCGGTCCGCAGCGCCGCGGCCAGGTCCCAGACCGCGTTCTGGCCCCGGGGCAGCAAGTCGATCGATATCGCCTCCTCGAGCAGCACGGTCCACGGGGCGACGCCGTCATTCCGGGCCTGGACTTCCTCAGCCTGGGCGTTTTTATAAGGATTGGTGATGGCCGCGCCCAGCTTGGACGGCGGCAGGTTCCACATGTCGGCCACCTCGATCAGCCCGAACTGGCGGCTCTCGACCATCTGGCTGTCGACCGGCTTGAAGGCGACCGGGGCGTAGTCGACCAGCTCGTTCAGCACCGCCACCGTCGGGGCGCCGGAGTAGTTGTTGATCCAGGCCGCCTTGGCGCTGTCGGCCTGGGCCTGGGTGATCTCGGGCCGGTGGACCTTCAAGATCCCGGTCGGGATGCCGCCGCCGTTGAAGTAGCCGGCGGCGTAGGACTGCAGGGCCAGCTGCATGGCGATGGCGTCGGAGTCGGTGTCGATCAGGCCCCGGCCGAGCGGCCAGCCGACCCGGGCGTTGTAGGACTTGACGTGCCAGACGTCGCCCGGGTCGTACATCTTGCCGGCCACGTAAAAATTGGAAATCGAGGGCGTCATCGGGTTCCCCATGAAGCGGACCGCGACCAGGGTGGGGTGGACCGGCTTCAGCGTGAGCGGGAAGCCGTAGCGGTCCCGGCTGGTGACCAGGTTGATGGAGTTGCCGTACAGGGCCAGCGAGGACACCACCCCGGCCCAGAAGGCCATCGGGGTCTGGTTGGGGTCGGGCTGGCGCATGACGGCCGGCTGGGGGTCTAAGGCGTCGGTCCCCCGGTAGACGGTGACCGGCAGCATGCCCACGGTGCCGCACACGTAGGAATGCGCCTTCCAGAAGGCGGGCACGCCGAGGGCCTGGGCCTCCGACGGCGGCGTCAGCACGTGCGAGGGCGGCCAGGTCTGCTCCGGGCCGGACATGAAGGTCGACGGCGGGGCCGAGGGCACGTTCGGGGCGACGGAGCCGAAGTTGGGCGACGACCGCACCAGCAGGTTGGCCAGGCCCACTACGCCACCACGGCCACGTTGAGGGTGGCCGGGCCGTAGGCCGCCCCGGTGTCGGCGTGGACCACCACCGGCTGGCTGACCGAGGTGCAGCTGACGGCGAAGGTGAAGGTCCCGGCCCCCGGGATGGGCACCCGGCGGACCAGGCGGGCCGGCCAGGCGAAGGGGCCCTTCACGTTCATGTGGCCGAGCACGTAGGGCGTGGCGGCCAGGGTGACGGCGAACCTGCACTCCCCGCCCGGGCTGTTGGTGAACTCGACCTCGGGCAGGCTGAGGGTCACCTCGGCCACCGTGCCCACGCCGGCGAAGTTGACGTCGAGGGAGATGACCGGCTGGGTGGCGCCGGCGGCCACGGCCACGTCGGCCGTGATCTGGGCGCTGGCCAGGTCGATGGAGCCGAGCGGGTTCCAGCGGACGCCGTCGTGGAAGGCCGGGTGAGCCCCGCCGGCCGCGTCCTCCATGACTCCGAAGCGGTCGAAGGAGATGTCCCCGGCCGGCACTAGTGGCGACCCACCTCGGCGGCCAGGCCGAAGCCGACCAGGCCGAGGCCGCCCACGAACAGCCCGGCCCACACGGCCAAGAGGCCGAAGCCGAACGCCATCAGGGCCACGCCCAGCAGCTGGACTGCCACCGGCCAGTAGTTTGCCAAACTAATCAAAGGACCCGGGGATCTGCCGTTATCCGTCCTGCCACCGGGTGCCCTTGGCACAGTTACATGACCGGTGAGCGGCTTGAAGATTGGCCGCTGTGTCCTCGCCGCCTTTGGAGACCGGCTGGATATGGTCCGCTACTCCTTCCCATAACGAGTGCGGCTGGGCCGAGGGATCAATAACACGACCGCCCGGACAGCGACAATCATCAATCTGGCATTCCCAGCCGTCCCGCTCAAGGATCTCGACGGTAGTCCAGGCTTCAAAGGCGACCCCCCGTTTCCTGGCCCTGTAGCGGCGACGTCGTTCTCTCGCTCCCTCGGGGTTCGCTTTCCGTGACCGCCGAGCACTATCCCGTGCTTTATCGGGGTTCTCCTCTGCCCATTTACGGGTGGCGACACGGGCGGCCTCCGGATTCGCCCAGTACCGCTCAGCTCGCCGTTCGCGCCATGACTCGATGTCCCGCCGATATCGAGCCCGCTGGGCCGCAGCCAGATTCTCTCCCTCCCGCTCCCGGTAGGACGCCTTCCTCGCCTGAATGGTTTCGATATTCCGTTCCCGGTATTGACGGTCCCTTTCCTTCTTCGCGGCACGCTCTTCTTGAGTTAGAGGATTCTTCGCCCTCCATCGTCGGCCTGCCTCGCGTGCCCGGGCACGCTGCTCTTCGGTCGGAGGATTCTTTGCTCTAGAGCGTCGCTTCTGCGCCCGAACCTTCTCAGGATTACTGGCTTCCCAGCGTTGCTTCTGCGCCCGAACCTTCTCAGGATTGGCCCTCTTCCATCGCCGTGATGCTTCCCTGGCCTTCGCAACGTCTTTGTCCGCCATCGCCACGTCTAACGCTTGGTACAGCCACTGCGTTACAGGATCTGAGGGCTGCCTTGCCCAGCTTTTTGTAGCCCCCAGGCAGCGAGAGTTACGGCAACGAGCGGACTGATATCGCCGCCAGTTTTCCTAGCCCACGCATACGAATCCCCTAACACCCGCTTGCGGGCCGCGGCCACGGCGGTATTGAGCACCGGCTGGTCGAGGTGGGCCACCGCCCCCGCCACCACGGCGTCGAAGAAGGCCCCGCAGGCCTGGCCGTACTCCCGGGTGTTGACCACGGTGGTGGCCACCCCGGCCGCGGCCAGCTCGAGCAGCAGGGAGCCGGCCGGGCTGGCCGGGTCGAGGACCACCGGCAGGGGGTGCCAGCGCCGCTCGAGCTCACGGAGGCGGTCGACCACCCACTCGGTGGAGGGACGGTGGTCGACCACCTCGATGTGCCGGCGGCGATCATCGCGCCAGCCACTGACGGCGATGGCCGCGGCCGAGCGGTCCGGGGTCACGTCCAGGGCGAAGCAGGGCAGGCCCCGGATCTGGCTGTGCGGCTCCCGGCAGCCGGCCCAGGTCAGGGCGTCGATGACCGGCCGGCCGTGGGACGCCCGGCGGTTCAGGTAGGCCCGGGAGAACTCCGAGGGCTCCATGGCGTCGTGGTCGGCCTTGATGACCTCCTCGGTCACCGTCCGGCCGAGGGCGGGCATGCAACCCCACCAGGTGGCGGGATCGTCGGGGTCGTCGTCGTCACCGGCCGACCACTCGAAGTAGCACACGCCCTGGCGCTCGCCCGCCTCGACCCGGGCCCGGCCGTCGTCGACCCGGTCGTGCAGGAACAGCGACTCCTCGCCGCCCATGGTCGACACCACCCAGATCTGGGCGTTCGGCCGGGTCACCTGGGCCGGCCGGAAGGCCTGCATCAGCCGCTCGTCGCGCTGGGCGAAGGCCTCGTCGATCACGGCCAGGTCGAGCGTCTGGCCGTGGCCCGACGCCTCGCCCGAGGCCGTGATACCCACCGTCGAGCCGGTGCCCTTCCACAGCATCCGCTCGGCCCCGGCCTGGCGGCGGACGGCGAGCAGCCGGCCGAGCGGCGTCTGTCGCAACAGGTCGATCTGCTCCTCCCACTTGGCCCTCGAGTTGTTGCGGTCCTGGGCGGCATACAGCGAGCGCTGGTTCTGGCCCCAGTTGAGCGAGCGGTCGACCTCGATCACCAGGATGAGGGTGGTCTTGCCAGATTGGCGGGGCACGGTCACCCTGACCTCCCGGTAAGCCGGGCGGCCGTCGGCGAGCAGCTCGCCGGCCACGTTGGCCACCTGGGCCTGCCAGGGCATGAACGGCTGGCCGATCACCGCGGCCAGCCCGGCCAGGCGCCGGCCGGTGGTGGCCCGCTCAGGACTCCGTGGCGTCGCCCATCTGGGTCGACAGGACTGCAAGGAAGGCGGAGAGGTCGTCGTCGCGGGTTTCAGTCACCACCTCCGGGCGCAGCTGGCGGAGCACGGACAGGTAGCCGTAGGCGATCTGGGTCACCGTCTCGTCGGGGTTGTCCAGCTTGGCCGCCAGCGTGCGGCCGACCGCGACCAAAGCGGCGTCGGCCGGCTCGATCCGGCCCACGTTTCTGAGCGCCGCCACCGTTCGCTCGAATGCCGCCGCGTTCCGACCCCGTCCGCTCATCGCCTCCCAGTTTTGTCCCTGGTTACCGTCCCCCCCTCGTTTTTCGTCGTAAAAACGACTGCGTTCGTGATGAGGTGCGGCCTGGGCC
>Ga0318534_10000959_pt1 | contig 10792 bp, 9 predicted proteins | sample GRESIP117b4f26_FD_202502 | JGI IMG/M metagenome (GOLD analysis project Ga0318534, IMG submission 202502) | Tropical soil microbial communities from Luquillo Experimental Forest, Puerto Rico - GRE.SIPMG.117b4f26 | ecosystem: Environmental > Terrestrial > Soil > Tropical forest > Bulk soil...
CCGCGGTCTCGTCAGTGGCGCCGTCAAAGGTTAGCCAGCGAACCCTCGCCCCCGAAGGGGGAGAGGGCAGGGTGAGGGGGGATCCATGGAGGCGATGCGCTTCGGCCTGATCGGCTACGGGCTCTGGGGCCGCCACCACGCTACCGCCATCGCCAAGGCGCCCGGCTCCGAGCTCGCCGCCATCGCCTGCGCGAGCGAGGCCACTGCTGCCACCGCCCGCCAGACCTTTCCCAACGTGCCAGTTCTCATCGGCTACGAGCATCTCCTCGCTCGCCCCGATATCGACGCCGTGGTGATCTCCGTCCCCAACCACCTCCACGCGGAGATCGGCACGGCCGCCCTCGCTGCGGACAAGGACGTCCTCCTCGAGAAGCCCATGGCCACCACGCTCGAGGACTGCGATCGGCTCATCTCCGCCGCGCGCGCGAGCGGTCGCGTGCTGAGTATCGGCCACGAGCTCCGCCTCTCCGCCCAGTACGGCCGCGTGAAGGAGCTCATCGACACGGGCGAGATCGGCACTCCGCGCTACCTGTCCTTCTCCCTCTTCCGCTTTCCTTTCCGTCCCGGCTCAGGAGGCTGGCGCTACGACGCCGCGCGCGTCGGCTCCTGGCTCCTCGAGGAGCCCGTCCACTTCTTCGACTTCACCATGTGGTACTTCGCCTCTCTCGGCGATCCCTTGAGCGTGCAAGCCGTTGGCGCCCCCCGCTCAGGCGAAGCCGGCATGTCCAGCGAGCTGACGGTCATCCTGCGCTTCGCCGGCAGCGCCCACGCCGTCATCACCGAGACCCTGGCCGGCTTCGAATATCACCAACTCCTCCACGTAGTCGGCGCCGAAGGCTCCATCCGTTCCTGGTGGTCCGGCGCCCTCGACCGCACGCGCGAAGCCCGCTTCGACCTCCGCCTCACCCGCCGCAATAACCGCGAGCCCGAGACGATCCCCGTGGCCGCCTCCGGTGAGCTGGTAGAGCTAGAAGAACAAGCCCGCCGAATCGTCCCCGCCTTCCAGCGTCGCGAACCGCTCGTCTCCGGAGAGGAATCGAAAAAGCGCGTAGCGGTCTGCCTCGCCGCCGAACGCTCCCTCCGCGAAAACCGCGAAATCCCCCTGACCTTTTAACCGGGGAAAGGAGCGCGCGAAGAAGCAGGCGTCACAAGGTGCGTACGGCCCGGTGACAGGACCCGGTCGCCCCGCGTGCTCCCGCCTCCGAAGAAGGAAGGGTGGAGACGGAGCGATTCCGAGATTGGCGCGCGCGCCCCGACGCTAGTTCATCCACTCCCGCGTGAAGCGCGCGAAGCACTCCCGCTCGCCCGGCATCTTCGTCCACCCCGCGACCAGCCGCGCCGCAGCGATGAGCAGCTGATCCCGGCGGTGCGTCGAGTTGTGCGCGTATTCCTCGAAGGCGGAGTGCGAGATTTTCTGGTTGTGCGGATCGTCCTGGAACTTGCAGGCGGCCAGGGCCACCGTGCTCATGTACGCGCTCCGATCCGCGCCCGACTCCAGATAGGCCGCAGCCACCGCGGTGGTGCGCGGTGCGTCCAGGGCCATGATCGCCTCGTCCAGCTCCACGAGCAGCGAATCCGCCGTGCGCCCGGAGGCGTGGAAGCCCTTGCGCTCCTCCTCGAGGATTGAGGTGTGCAGCTTGTTGGAGCGCGCGGAGTCGCTCACGAAGTTGGCCATGAGGTAGAGGATGCGCGCCTGATAGGGACTCGCCGTCCGCCGCAGCCAGTAGTTGGCGGTGTTGCAGTAGTCGAAGGGATGCTGGCCGTCCGTGAACTGCCGCGCCACCGTGGTGCGCAGGATCAGCTCGGAGGCGCCGATCTGGATGGCGTCCCCCAAGCTCAGGATCGACTTGCCGTTCTTGAGGTGCGCGGTGATCTGGTTCCACACCGTTTCCCCGCTCGCCTCGAAGAGCAGCCGCACCAACTCGTCCACCTCCGGAGGTGTCAGCGGGGTGGTATTCGTTTCCCGCAGCGGCTTGCCCGCCTCGGGGAACTCGGCGGCCATCGTCACGCAGGCCGCATCGTAGAGCGAATAGTAGAGCGGGCCGATGGCCATGTCGGGCACGCCCATGTAGTAGACGCCCGTGGCCTCTTCCCATCCGATGACGTCGGCGAGATCGGCCACCGCGCGGGCGCGGAGCGCCTTGTGTCCGGTGTTGCGCGCCTTCCGGCCGATGATCGTATCTTGAAGATCGATGAGCCCGAGGAACAGGAGCTGATCGCGCAGGAACGGACGCATGGCGGAATCGGAGGCCAGGCCCAGGAAGAGCCCATAGGAGCGCCGCGCATCACCGCTCACCGTGGCGACCATGTGCTCGTGGAGCTTCTCCTCCACCGTGCCCTCCGGCACGATGGGTTCCTGCTCCTGGTTCCACACCGCGGGCCCGTAGCTGGGCGGCGGCACGTTCATGCCCTTCATGGTCGCGTAGCGGCCGGGATAGCGGCCGAGGAGCTGATTCCAGATGTCGAGGCCGGCGGGGATGTACCACACGCTCTGGATGAGGGGGAGGAGCCGATACGCTTCCGGCACGTAGGGCGCCAGGTTCACCGAGGTGCGCAGGCCCAAGATGGTGTGGTCGTTGTTGACGAGGGTGATCTGCCCGTCGCGCACGTTGATGTGGCTCGGCACCTGCACGAAGGGCGCCTCGGCCGCCGTGACGACGCCGAGGGCCTCGGAGATCGAGCGTCCTTCGCGCCGGACCATGTCATAGAAGAGATCCGCCGTCCGCGCCTGATCGCGCGCCAGGATGGCCTCGGTGAGCTGGTCGAATGACTTGTCCTGGCGGATCCGATGTGTGGCCAGTGCCATCGGCTCTCTCCTCGACGATGCGACTGCGGTCACGGTGCCCGGCGCCCTTGTCCGAGGGGGCAATCCTGCCTCCGCCGGCTGCGCGTCGTCAAGCGGATTGCCTTTGCCGCCCCGGGGCTCTCATGTAGACTCCCGTCGATCACGCAGGACACCCGACCCGAGGAGGTTCGTCCATGCGCATCATGCGTCTGATCGCCGCGGCCGCCGCTTTGGCCGCTCTCGCCTACGCGGAGCTCGCCCAGTCCCAGGAAGGGCCCATCCTGATCGGTGCGTCCATTCCCCTCACGGGCGGCGTGTCCACCTTCGGCCAGCACTCCCGCTGGGGCGCCGAGCTCGCGGTGAGCGAGGCCAACGCCAAGGGTGGTGTCCTCGGGCGCAAGATCGAGGTCGACTTCCAGGACAACCGCTGCAATCCCGCGGAGGCGGTGAAGAGCGTGACCCAAATGCTCTCGGAGAAGAAGTACGTGGCCATCTTCGACGGGCTGTGCAGCTCGGCCGCGCTGGCCATCATGCCGCTGGTGGAGCGCGCGGGGGTGCCCTTCGTGGTTGCCAATGCCTCCGCCACCTCCATTGCAGAGCGCTCGGGCGTTGGAGGCAACAAGTGGACGTTCAAGGTCAACCCCACCGACCTGAGCATGCTCGACGCGCTGGTGGGCTGGCTCGACAAGGAGGGCAAGGCGGGCAACATCGCCTTCCTCGGCGAGGACAGCGACTTCGGTCGCGCCGGATCCACCGGTCTCGAAACCGCGCTCAAGAAGCGCAACCTCAAGCTCGCCTCGGTGGACTTCTTCCAGAAGGGCACCGCGGACTTCACGCCCGTGTTCACCAAGATCAAGGCGAGAAAGCCGGCGCTCTTCGCCATCTACGCCGTGGACGCTGACTTCCAGAATGCCATGCGTCAGTGGTACAGCATGGGCGGGGGTGTGCCGCTCACTGGGCGCGTGCTCGTGGATCAGGTGCCGAAGGAGATCATGGACAGCGGCTTCCTCGACGGCACCACGTCCGTCCAGCCCTACGATCCGTCGGTGGACACGCCGGGCAACAAGGCCTTCGTGGAGGCCTTTCGCAAGCTCCACAACGTGCCGCCCATTCTCGTGAGCTTCGAGTCCTACGAGGCAATGAAGGTGCTCATCGACGCCATCCGGCGGGCGGGCAAGGCCGATCCCGCGGCTATCCGCGACGCGCTCGCCACCGCGAAGATGCCGTCGATGCTGGGCACGGTGATCGAGTTCGACGATCACAATCTCGCCCACAACAACGCCATCATCCTCACCATCAAGGGCGGCAAGGTCATGGTCGTGGGCATGAGCAAGACCTGACGGGCGAGTGGATCCCGGCTTCTACCTCCAGCTCCTCCTGAACGGCATCGTGATCGGCTGCATCTACGCGCTGATCGCGATGGGGCTCTCGCTGATCTTCGGCGTCCTCGAGATCGTCAACTTCGCTCACGGCGAGTTCTACATGCTGGGGGCCATGCTCGCCTACTTCCTCACCATGAACCTGCGGCTGGGCTACGCGGCCACCGTGCTCGTGGTGACGGCGAGCGCGGTCGGCCTCGGCTACCTCCTGTATGAGGCGCTTCTCGTCTCGGTGCAGGGCGGCGGCTTCGAGCGCAGCATCCTCCTCACCCTCGGCCTGTCCATGGTGCTGCAGAACGGCGCCGTCTTCCTCTTCACCACCACGCCGCGGATGATCGAGACGCAGCAGAGCTACACGAATGTGGTGGTGGGCGATCTGCGTGTCTCGCTGATGCGGCTGCTCGCCCTCGGCCTCGCCGTCCTTGCCTTCGCCGCCCTCTACCTCATCCTCTACCGCACGCGGGTGGGCAAGGCGATGCGCGGCGTCGCCCAGAGCCGGGAGGCCGCGCTCATGGTGGGCATCGACCCGCGCGCGGTGTCGAGGCTGGCCGTGGCCATCGGCATCGGGCTGTCCGGGCTGGCGGGAGGCGCGCTGGCCCCGGTGTACGCCGTGCATCCGCTCATGGGGGCGAGCTTCGTGTTCAAGGCCTTCGCCATCATCATCTTGGGCGGCCTCGGCAACATCGCGGGCGCCGCCATCGCCGCGCTGAGCCTGGGCGTGCTCGAGAGCGTGATGGGCGGCTTCCTGCCCGTGGTCATGGTCGACGCTCTCGTCTTCAGCTCGATGATCGCCATGCTGCTCGTGCGGCCCCAGGGTCTCTTCGGTCGGGGAGTGCGCGTGTGAGGGCGGGCGCGACGCGGGCCTTCCTCGTGCTGCTGGTCCTCGCCGTCCTCTTCGCCCTTCCGCGTCTTACCGGCAACGAGTACGTGCTGGCCCTCGGCGTCAGCTTCGCAATGTTCAGCGTGCTCGCAAGCGGGCTCAACCTCGTCTACGGCTACACGGGGCTGCTCTCCTTCGCCCAGGTCGGCTTCTTCGGCATCGGCGGCTATACCGCGGCGCTCCTCGTGACGGAGCGCGGCTGGAACTTGGGATGGGCCGCGACGGCGGGGGGCGCCCTGGCCGCCCTCGTGGGTCTCGTCATCGGCTACTCCTCGCTGCGGCTCTCGCGGCACGCCTTCGCCATCGTGAGCCTGAGCTTCGCCCTACTCTGCATGATCGTGGCGCGCGACTGGGTCTCGCTCACCCGGGGCGCCATGGGCATTCCCGGCCTTCCCGTGCCCACCCTCGGCTTCATGGGCCGGGAGTGGCGGCTGTCGCGCCCTGCGGACTTCTACTATCTCCTTCTCGGCTTCGCGGCGGCGGCGCACGCCCTCATGTACCTCGTGGTGTCCTCGCGGCTCGGGCGCGCCATGCGCGCGATCCGGCTCAACGAGCCGCTCGCGCAATCGCAGGGGATCGATCCGCTGCGCTACAAGCTCCTCGCCCTCGCCCTCTCCGCGCTCCTCGCGGGCATGGTGGGCGGCCTCTTCGTCTTCTATCTCACCATCGTCGATCCCTCGATCTTCGACTTCTACTACACGGAGACCATGCTCATCATGGTCATCCTCGGCGGGCCGGGCAGCTTCTGGGGCGTGCTCGCGAGCAGCGCCGTCCTCGCCGCCCTCCCCGATCTGCTGCGCTTCACTACCGATCTGCGCATGGTCCTGTACGGCGCCGTTCTCATCGCGGCCATGCTCCTGTTCCCGGGCGGGGTGGCCGGCTGGCTCGCGCGGCGGCGGTGGCAACGCTGGCGGAGCCCGCGCGTCAGCCCATCGTGACCCCGCTGCTGGAGGTGCGCGGCCTCACGAAGCACTACCTCGGCCTCACCGCGGTGGACCGGGTGGACTTCGACGTGGAGCTGGGCGCAGTGGTCGGGCTCATCGGCCCCAATGGCTCGGGCAAGAGCACCATCGTGGACTGCCTGAGCGGCTTCGAGCCAGCGGACGGCGGGCACTGGCGGCTCGACGGCCGCGCGCTGACGGATCTGCCTGCCCATCGCATCGCGCGCGCCGGCCTCACTCGAACCTTTCAGACTGTGCGGGCGTACGACGAGCTGACCCTGCTCGACAACCTGTGCGTGGCCGCGCAGGAGGAAGACGGCGTCGGCTGGCTCGCCGCGATGCTGCGCACCGGCCGCCTGCGCTCCGTCGAAGCGGCGGCGACCGCGCGGGCGCGCGAGCTGCTCGACATCGTGGATCTCGCCGAGTACGCGCAGGCGCCCGCCGCCGTGCTTTCGTATGGCCAGCGCAAGCTCCTTGCCATCGCCGCCGCTATGATGGCGCGGCCGCGGCTGATCCTGCTCGACGAGCCGGTGGCCGGCGTGAATCCCACCATGGTGCGGCGCATCGAGCGGGTGATCCAGCAGCTCAACGCGGAAGGGACGACGCTCGTCATCGTCGAGCACAACGTGGACTTCATCATGTCGCTCTGCCGCCGCGTGATCGTGCTGGAGGAGGGACAGAAGATCGCCGACGGTCCGCCCGGCCTCATCCGGAGCGACCCGCGCGTGCTCGCCGCCTATCTCGGCCAGCGCGGGGCCGCCGAGCTGGGTCAGGGCCGTGCCTGACACGACGTCGGGCGAGCCCATCCTGGAGCTGGACCGGCTCTCCGTCGGCTACACCGACGAGCCGGTGGTGGTGGACTTCTCCGCGGCGATCGCCGCGGGCACCATCACCACCGTGATCGGCCCCAACGGGGCGGGCAAGTCGACGCTCCTGCGCGCGGTGTACGGGCTCAACCGGCGCTTCGGCGGCCACGTGCGCTTCGCCGGAGAGCCCATCGAGACGCTCGCTCCGCGCGAGCGCCTGAAGCTCGGCATCGGCTTCGTGCCGCAGGGCCGCTGCAACTTTCCCCTCATGACGGTGCGCGAGAACCTCGAGCTCGGCGCCTACACCCTGCGCGGTGACGCGGCGACGGCCGCGTTGGAGCGTGTGCTCGCGCAGTTTCCCGTTCTCCGCGCCAAGCTCTCCGTGCTCGCGGGCAACCTGAGCGGCGGCGAGCAGCAGATCCTCGAGACGGCCATGGTGCTGGAGGCGGGGCCGCGGCTCCTCCTCCTCGACGAGCCGTCGCTCGGGCTCTCCCCCGCGAACCAGGACCAGATCTTCGCCACCATCGCCGACCTACGCGGGCGCGGCCTCACCGTCCTCGTGGTCGAGCAGAACGCGCACGGAGCGCTCCGGGTCTCGGACACCGGCATCGTCATGGAGCTGGGGCGCCTCTTCATGATGGGGCCGGCGGCGGAGATCATCGCGGATCCGCGCATCAAGGTCGCCTATCTGGGCGGCGAGGGGAGCGCTACACCGTAGCGGTGGCCCCGGGAACGGGGCGCGAAAAAGCTCCCGGGTCCCGGAAGCGGCGGCCGAGAATCGGAGTAGTGAGAGCGCTGCAACACTACCTGGCCGTGGCCCTCCTCGTGTGCGTGGCAGGTGCCGTCTACCTGTCGCTGCGCGAGGTCGCCCTGCCCGATCCCTCCCGCATCGGGTCCGCGATCAGGGAGACGGAGCCGCTCCAGGAGGCGAGCGACGGCCGGCCCTTCGCTATCGTGATCAAGGGCTATACGTACGCCATCACGCCGCGGGCGACCTACGACATCTCGGGGCTGGTCGTGTCCCAGCATCGCGGCGATGCCTTCTTCAACCTCGGCCACAAGGTCGACCCCGGCAACATCAAGGATGTCTGTGTGGTCTGGGGCGACGCGGTCACGAGCGGAGCGTACCGGAAAGTCACGTTCACCAGCGGCGAGTTCACCTGCTCCTTCAGCTGGTCGAGGAACTTCACGCCGCCCTTCAATCCCGAGAAGGCGTCGAACAACCACCTCATTCCGGCCACCGCAGCCATTGACCGCCAGATCCGCGCCATCCACGTGGGGGACCAGATCCGCCTCACCGGCTTCCTCGTCGACTACACGGTGACGAAGGATGGGCAGGAGATCTTCACCCGACGCACCAGCCTCACCCGCAGCGACACGGGCAACGGCGCCTGCGAGATCTTGTACGTGACGGGCCTATCCGTGATTGCGAAAGGCGATCACTTCCAGGCCGACGCCGGCCGCTATGCCTGGTACGCAGGGCTCGCGGTGTTCGCGGCCCTCGGCGTCGTCTGGTTCGTGCGTCCGCCGCTGGCGGAGTAGCTCAGATCACGCGCCCGGTGCGGGGCGGAATGGCTGCGCGAATCGCCATCTTCGCCGCCGCCGTCTCCGCCGGAGAGACGCGCGCGATGCGGATCGTCCGCTCTACGAAGCGGTCCCGCTCGCCCACGATCCAGAGATCGAGGAAGCGCGTGGTGCCGGGTGTCTGGGCGCGCAGCCCCGAGGCGACGGCGGCGTCCGAGCGCTTGCTCAGCAGGGCCTGGATGGTCCGCACCACGCGCGGGATCAAGTGCCGTGGCGGCTCGCCCTCGATCTCCACTCGGTAGACGCCGTCCGGGTCCACGCCCTCGACGGAGAGCGGCTGGGCGCGACACACGCTGACCACGATCCGCGTCTCGCCCGTCGACAGATGGCGCGCATCGAGCACGATCAAACCCTTGGTGCTGGGCTGACGGATGATCGGCGCCTCCGCGGTGTCCGGCGTGAAGCGCAGGATGACGTTGGCGCCGGGCGCGAGGGGAGGCAGGGTGACGAAGGCTCCGTTCGCGACGTGGATCAGCTCCTCGGCGCCGTGCCACACGCTTCCGAAGGGAAGCCGCTGCTCCACCACCATGCCCTCGATCCGGCGGTCGGTCGGATTCTCCACCGTCACTTCGCGGCCGCCGTCGCGCAGTTGGAAGACGAGCGCTTCGTAGTCCGCCATGCGCTGATAGAGATCGCGCTGGGAGGCGATCCAGAACCGGCTCCGCTCGGCCAGATTGATGGCGTAGCGGACGTAGTCGAGGGTGCCCCGGCCGTTGTTGAGGGAGGGATCCCGGGCCAGCTCCGGATGGTACTGGAAGCTGTAGACGCCGTTTTCCAGATGATCGTCCACGCCGCTGATGCGAGCGCTGTGGCCGCCGTAGACCGTCTCCACCAGCTCCGGCGCCGCGTCGAACTCGTGGGTACGGTCCCAGCCTCGGAGGGGCCGCCACTCCGCCGAGGTGGTGACCACGGGGTGGAAGGGAAACCAGATCCCCGGGGTGGCGATGGTGCGCCGCGCGTCGGTGACATAGGTCAGCGCCCGTCCGCTGATGCCCGACATGACCTGCGGGTCGCGCACGCCGTACTCGACCATGTGGTAGTAGCAGAACGTGCAGAGTCCGAGGATGCGTGGGTCGTGGTCGTAGAGATAGTCCATGGCGTCGATCGTCTCGGGATGCATGTGCCCGCCCGCGTGACGGCCGCACGTGTCGACGGGGAAGCCCAGGTTGCGCTCGGCGTTCCGCACGTGCTCGTAGAGGCCGCGACCGTGGATGGCCGTGGGCGGATCGCCGATGGAGCTGTCGTTGTGGAGCGCGGGCTCGATGAAGCCGGGGCGGCTCGTCCGCGCCACCCACTCCTTCGCCATGGCCTCGCTGATGTTGGTGGAGAAAGCGGGGTCCTCGATGTCGTAGGTGGCGGGAATGAGGTTCTCGATCTGATAGTCGAGGAAGGTGAAGTCGAGCATGCCGTGCACGTCGTGACGGAAGGAGAGGACGCCATCGTAGGCCCCGAACGATCGAAGGCGCGTCTGCCACAGCGGACCCAGCCCGATCTCGAGGAGGAGCCGGCGCAGGAAGAAGAGCAGGGTGTCGCCCCAGTGTGTGGGATTGGCCCAGTGGCGCACCGCTTCCACGTTCAGATGGGCCTGGAGCATCCCGCCGATGAGCTCCAGCACCTGGTTCGCCACGTATGCCGTCCGCTCCGTCAACACGATGGCGGGGCCGCGCGGCGTCACCGTGGCCGTGCGGGCATCCGTCAGATCGCCGGTGAGCTCGACCAGCTCGGCCAGCACCCGGCTGCCTGGCGCCGGCTCGACCCGCTGCGCGGCGTGCCCGGCGTAGCCGCTCACGTAGAGCGGCTGCCACGCCTCGCCGGCGAAGGGTGAGCCCGGTAGCCAGCGCCAGCCTGAGTAGCCGCTCACGGGCAAGGGAGCGGAGGAACTGAGCCCGATCAGTCGGGATGGGAGATTCGTCTTCCCCGTCACCACGAGCCGGCGATCGCCGCCAAGCCAGCGCTCGATTCGCTCGATCGTCGCCTCGCTCAGGTAGGCGGCGTTGGGCACGAGGAGGGCGCGATAGCCGGCGAGGCGATCCGCGGTGAGGTCGGCTTCCTCGATCACGTCGTGCTTGAGATTGCAGCGGGCGAGCAGCACGCTCGCCGCGTTCGGGGCGAGGTAGGCATGCTCACCCTTGATCCAGGTGCGCGGGCGATCCCACGCATCCGTGAAGGTGTAGGTCTCGCCGGTGTCCTCGGCGAGGGCGACGTAGGCGTCGCGGCTGCGCCGGCTGAACAGCACGGCGATCTCATGCCCCCGGGGGCGCATCCATTCCGTCACGGTTCACCTCGTGGGACGGGCGTGGTGTGGGCGGGCGCGACGGCGATCGGCTACGGAGACGGAGCCGCCGCTTCGCTCCGCTCCGGCGTGTGGAGCGACTCGACGCGGAGCGTGCCCACGTCGAGATCGTCGATGCGAACAG
>Ga0318534_10000967_pt1 | contig 10760 bp, 6 predicted proteins | sample GRESIP117b4f26_FD_202502 | JGI IMG/M metagenome (GOLD analysis project Ga0318534, IMG submission 202502) | Tropical soil microbial communities from Luquillo Experimental Forest, Puerto Rico - GRE.SIPMG.117b4f26 | ecosystem: Environmental > Terrestrial > Soil > Tropical forest > Bulk soil...
TGCTCTACCAGACCCTCGTCGGGACCTGGCCGCTCGACCCGACGCCCGAGGGCGCGCTGGCCGGCTTCGCCGACCGCATCCAGGCCTACCTGACCAAGGCCACCCGCGAGGCCAAGGTCCACACAAGCTGGGTGAGCCCGAACGCGGAGTACGAGGCGGCGATCCGTACCTTCGTCACCCGGCTTCTTGAGCCAGCGCCCGGCAACCGCTTCCTGCTCGACTTCGCCGCGTTCCATGAGCCGATCGCCCGGCTCGGGATGCTCGGGAGCCTGGCCCAGACCCTCCTCAAGATCTGCGCTCCCGGCGTGCCGGATTTCTACCAGGGGACGGAGCTCTGGAACCTCTGTCTGGTCGACCCCGACAACCGGGGGCCGGTGGACTTCGAAGTTCGCGCGCGGATCCTCGCTGAGCTTTCCTCGCGCCTCGCCGGGGAGGAGCGGGTCGCCCTGGCCAAGGACCTGCTGACCCGGTGGCGGGACGGCCACGTGAAGCTCTACCTGATCCACCAGGCCCTCCAGTACCGCCGGCGGCGCCTCGCCCTCTTCCGGGAGGGGGAGTATGTCCCCCTGGCGGTCGCCGGCTCGCGGGACGAGCACGTCTGCGCGTTCGCCCGCCGGCGCGACACTGAGGCGGCCCTGGTGGTGGTCCCCCGACTCTGCGCGAGGCTGACCGAGGGCGGCCGCGGCCTTCCCCTGGGAGATGCCGTCTGGTCCGATACCGTCCTGGCCCTCGAGGGCCATTTCGAGGCCACCACCTATCGCGAACTGTTCACCGGGGCCAGCGTCGAGTCGGTCCCGATGGAGGGAGGCGGGCGCGGCCTCCGGCTCGGCGCCCTCCTCGCCGACTTCCCGGTCGCGCTCCTCGAGCCGAGCGCCGGGAGCCGTAGCTGATGGCGCTCCTGGGCGCCAGCCCGCTCCTCCGGGGCACCGTCCACGCCGTGTGGATCGCCGACGTGCGACCCGAGCTCGACGGCGGCCGCTTTCCGGTCAAGCGGGTGGTGGGGGACGCCTTCGAGGTCTCGGCGGACATCCTCTGCGAAGGGCACGGCGCCCTCGCGGCGGTCCTCCTCTGGCGCTCGGTCAAGGATACGGGCTGGCAGGAGGTCCCGATGACGCACGTCGGGAACGATCGCTGGCTCGCCCGCTTCTCGCTCGAGGAGAACACCCGGTACGTCTACACCATCGAAGCGTGGCCCGACGCCTACCGATCGTGGGCCGCCGACCTCGCGAAGCGCCGCGACGCCGGCATGGATACGGCGAGCGAGCTGGAGGAAGGCGCGGCTCTGTTGCGGGCCTCTAGACCGCGCGTGCTCGGCGCCGACGGCGAGCACCTGGACGCGCGGCTCGAGGCGTTCCGGCGGGGGGCGTCGCCCGAGGAGCGCACGCGTCTGCTCCTGGACGGCGAGGTGGCCGCGCTCGTGGATCGCTACCCCGACCGGAGCGCGGCCACTCGCTACCCGCGGGAGCTCGAGGTGGTGGTGGACCGTCCGCTGGCGCAGTGCGCGGCCTGGTACGAGCTCTTCCCGCGCTCCCAGGGGAAGCTCCCGGGCCGCCACGGCACCTTCCGAGACGTGATCGAGCGGCTGCCCGACATCGCGGCCATGGGCTTCGACGTGCTCTACCTCACCCCGATCCATCCGGTGGGCCGCACCGCCCGCAAGGGACGGAATAACGCGATCGACGCGGGCCCCGACGACCCCGGCTCACCCTGGGCCATCGGCAACGAGCGCGGCGGTCACAAGGACGTCGAGCCGGCCCTCGGCACCCTCGATGACTTCCGGGCGCTCGCCCGAGCCGCCCGCGGTCACGGGATCGAGATCGCCCTCGACTACGCGCTCCAGTGCTCACCCGATCACCCATACGTGAGGGCGCACCCCGAGTGGTTTCACCGGCGGCCGGACGGCACCATCAAGTACGCGGAGAATCCGCCGAAGCAATACCAGGACATCTACCCTCTCAACTTCTACTGCCGAGACCGCGAAGCCCTGTGGGAGGAGCTCCGGACCATCCTGCTCTTCTGGATCGGCGAGGGCGTCCGCATCTTCCGGGTCGACAACCCCCACACCAAGCCGCTTCCCTTCTGGGCGTGGGTGATCCGCGAGGTGCAGGCCGTCCATCCCGACGTGATCTTTCTCGCCGAGGCGTTCACGCGCCCCAAGCTGATGCAGGCGCTGGCCAAGGTGGGCTTCACGCAGTCCTACACCTACTTCACCTGGCGGAACTTCAAGGACGAGCTGACCGCCTATCTGCAGGAGCTGACCCAGAGTGAGCTGGCGGAGTACTTCCGGGGAAACTTCTTCACGAACACGCCCGACATCCTCCCACCGGTGCTCCAGCACGGAGGCCCGCCGGCCTTCCGCATGCGCCTGGTCCTGGCGGCGACGCTCTCCCCCCTGTACGGGATCTACAGCGGATACGAGCTGTGCGAGCGCGTCGCCGTGCCCGGCACCGAGGAGTACCTCGACTCCGAGAAGTACGAGATCAAGGTCCGCGACTGGGACCGCCCGGGTAACATCAGGGCCAGCGTGAGCCGCCTGAACCGAATCCGGCGCGCCCACCCGGCTCTGGCCCAGTCTCGCCATCTCACCTTCCACCCGGCCGACGACGACAGCGTGCTCTTCTACGAGAAGCGGAGCGCGGACGGCAGCGACGTCGTGTGGGTGGCGGTGAACCTGGACCCCTTCGCGTCGCACGAAGCCTCGCTGCGCCTCCCGCTCGGCGGCCTCGGCCTGCCCGACGACGGCTGGGTGCAGGTCCACGAGCTCCTCACCGACCGCCGCGAGCTCTGGCGTGGCCCCGTCCGCCGCGTCCGTTTTGACCCGGCCGAGGAGCCGGCGGCCGTCTACCACGTGACGCCCCGCGGCCGCGCCTCCTACGCCGATCCCTCTCACTGACGGACACCGACGAGCGCGCCGGCGTGGGGACCCCCGTGGACGATCTCTGGTACAAGGACGCCATCTTCTACGAGCTCCACGTCAAGGCCTTCCAGGACGGCAACGGCGACGGGATCGGAGACTTCCCGGGCCTGACCAGCCGGCTCGACTACATCCAGGAGCTTGGGGTGAACTGCGTCTGGCTCCTGCCGTTCTTCCCCTCACCCCTCCGTGACGACGGCTACGACATCGCGGACTTCGAGAGCGTAGCGCCCTTCTACGGCACGCTGGCCGACTTCGAGGGCTTCCTCCGAGCCGCGCACGAGCGCGGGATCCGGGTGATCGCCGACCTGGTGGTGAACCACACGTCGGACCAGCATCCCTGGTTCCAGGAGGCGCGCCAGGATGCCACCTCGCCCCGACGGGGGTACTACGTCTGGAACGCCGACGACCGGAAGTACCGGGGCGCCCGGATCATCTTCGTCGACACCGAGAAGTCCAACTGGACCTGGGACCCGCAGGCCCAGGCCTACTACTGGCACCGGTTCTTCAGCCATCAACCCGACCTCAACTACGACAACCCCGAGGTCCAGGCGGTCATGCTCCGGACCCTGCGCTTCTGGCTCGACCGGGGCCTGGACGGCTTTCGCTGCGACGCCGTGCCGTACCTGTTCGAACGGGAGGGCACGAACTGCGAGAACCTGCCCGAGACCCACGCGTTCCTGAAGCGCATGCGGGCCACCATCGATCGCGAGTACCACGGCCGGATCCTCCTCGCGGAAGCCAACCAGTGGCCCAAGGACGTCCGCGCCTACTTCGGCGATGGCGACGAGTTCCACATGGCCTTCCACTTCCCCCTCATGCCACGCCTGTTCCTGGCCGTGCAGAGCGGCGACCGTCGTCCCATCACGGACATCTTCCGCCACACGCCCGCCATCCCCGACGCCTGCCAGTGGTGCCTGTTCCTGCGCAACCACGACGAGCTCACACTGGAGATGTGCACCGATCCCGAGCGCGACTACATGTACTACGCCTACGCGCGGGACCCGCTCATGAAGCTGAACATCGGCATCCGCCGGCGCCTGGCCCCGCTCCTCGACAACGACCGCCGGAAGCTCGAGCTCATGAACGGGCTACTGTTCTCCCTGCCCGGCACGCCGATCATCTACTACGGCGACGAGATCGGCATGGGCGACAACATCCGCCTGGGTGACCGACACGGGGTGCGCACCCCGATGCAGTGGTCCGCCGCCGAGAACGCCGGCTTCTCGCAGGCCGACAGCGCGCGGCTCTACAGCCAGGTCATCGACGACCCCGTCTACGGCTACCAGGCCGTGAACGTCGAGGCGCAGCTCCGGTCGCCGGGGTCCCTCCTCCACTGGATGCGCCGTCTCACCCTGGCTCGCGGGGGCACCCGGGCCTTCGGGCGCGGGACCCTGTCGTTCCTGAACCCGAGCAACACCGCGGTCGTCGCCTACCTGCGAGAGGGCGCCGGGGAGACGCTCCTCGTGGTCGCCAACCTCGCCGCCTCCGCCCAGCCGGTGATGCTCGACCTCCAGCGGTTCCGCGGGGCCGTCCCCGTGGAGCTTCAGGGTCGAGCCCGGTTCCCTCCCATCGAGGCGCGCCCCTACCCGTTGAGCCTGGGCCCCTACGGGTTCTACTGGTTCCGGCTGGAGTCCGGGCTCCCCGTTCGCGAGACGCCCTATGGCATCGAAGGGACGGTCATCTAGCGTGTCGTGGGCGCTCACGACCACCCTCGACAGCGTGGCCGCCGCCCTCCCGACCTACCTGCCGCGCCAGCGCTGGTTCGGCGAAAAGACGCGAGCGGTCCGCGCCGCCAGCCCCGTCGATCACGTCGAGATCCCGGGGACGCAGGGAGCGCTCGCCATCTTCCGGGTGGAGCTGGTCGGGAGCGCTCCCGAGTCCTACCTCGTCCCGCTCTCGCTCGATCGCCCGCGACGGGATGCTCCCGTCGCCGACGCGCTCGACGACCCCATCTTCTGTGGCGCGCTCGTCGAGCACATCCGCGCCGGCGCCACCCTGTCGGGCCAGACCGGTCGCTTCCGGTTCGTCCCGACCCCGGTCCTGGCCGAGCTGCTGCCCGAGCCTCCCCGCGAGGCGACTCGAATCGGGGCCGAGCAGAGTAACAGCTCCGTCATCGTCGGCGGGCGCACGATCCTGAAGGTCTTCCGGCGCCTCGAGGCTGGACCGAACCCCGAGCTCGAGCTCGCCGATTTCCTGACCGCGCGGACCAGTTTCCGCAACGCTCCTCGGCTGGCCGGGTCCATCGTCTACGAAGCCGTGTCCACGGCGCCCACCGTCCTGGCGACCCTCCACGAGCTGGTGCCGAACGCCAGCGACGCGTGGGCGACGGTGCTCGATCGCCTCCACGACTACTACACGGCGGCGATCGGCGAGGACCACACCGCCGCCGATCCGGCCTTCGCCCAGACCCTGGCGGCGGCCGACGCCAAGGATGCGGCGCGACTCGGCGTCACCACGGGCCGCCTGCACGTGGCGCTGGCCTCGGCGTCCGAGCCTCCGGCGCTGGCGCCCCGGCCGATCGACGGTCACGACGTGACCGAGTGGGAAGCCGAGATGAGCGAACGCCTGGACGAGGCGGTCCGGGCGCTCGGGCGGGTCGGCCAAGCCCTGTCCGCGGAGACGCGACCGCTCGCCGACTGGCTCCGCGACGCGGCCACTGGGCTCCGCGACGCCTTCAGCGCCCTCCGCGACCTGGTGACCGAGCCGGTGGAGAAAATCCGTGTCCACGGGGACTACCACCTCGGTCAGGTCCTCCGGGCGGCCGACCAGTTCGTCATCGTGGACTTCGAGGGCGAGCCGGCCCGGTCTCTGGAGGAGCGGCGGGCACCCCAGTGCGCGCTGAAGGACGTGGCGGGCATGCTGCGGTCGTTCAGCTACGCGGCGCGCGTGGCCCTGATCCGCGTGGTGGAGAGGCGCCCGAGCGATCCGCGGGCGCTCGAGCGCGGGGCGCCGTGGGCGGACGCCTGGGAGGATGCCTCCCGACGGGCCTTCCTCGACGCCTATCTCGCCGAGACCCGGGACCGGCAGGTCACGTTCCTGCCCCGCCGGGCCGAAGCGCTCGATGGTCTCATGCGGGCCTTCGAGCTCGACAAGGCGGTGTACGAGCTCCACTACGAGCTGAACCATCGCCCGAACTGGGTTGCGATTCCTCTGGGCGGGCTCAAGCGGATCGCCGAGCCGACCCCTGCCGCGGCCCCGACTCTCCGGGGCGGTGAGGGCCCCTTCACCTTCGTGGCCTGTGTCGAGCTCCGCGAGTTCGTCGGCACGCGCGCGGAGGACGAGCGTCAGCTGGCCGAGATGATCGAGCAGGCTCCGCTTGACTCCATCTACTACCACACGCACGGCTTCTTCCTCCGGCACAAGTTCGTCGCCGGCCCCTACCCGAACGACTTCGCCACCTGGGTCGCCGTCCACGTGCGCGACCAGATCCTGGGCGAGCGCCTGGCCATGGTCGATCCCGCCCTCTTCCCCGACCTCGAGGCTCTCCGTCAAGAGCTGGTCGCGACCGTGGACGAGCACCTGCGCAGCCTGCAGATCGTGCCGCGGGTCGTCTCCGGCGAGCGGTTCGAGTTCATTCGCTCGCGCATCGTCGAGATCCCGACGACCGTCGAGGTGCGCACGCTCTCGGAGCTGCGCCAGGCCCTCCTCGAGGTCGACGTGAGCGCAATCTACTTCCACCTGGTGGAGGCGCGCATGCGCCTGGGACGCGGCCAGAACGACTTCGCCGCGTGGCTCGAGCGCGGGCTGGGCATGACCGAGCTGGCCAGCCGGGTTCGCGCCCTCAATCCCTACGGGGGGACGCTGGAGCGCATGCGGGGCCGGCTCATCCAGCTGTGCGACGACGCGCTGGCCCAGGGCGCCACTCGGTGACGACCACCGCCCGCCTGGAGGATTACCGCGAGGTCGCGGCCCGGGGCACCATCGAGCTGCTCCTGCGGCTCGCCGAGCGGCTGCGCGACCGGCGCTTCGTCCACGTGAACGCGAGTCGCTTCGGCGCCGGCTCCCCCGAAGCGCTGGCCCGGCTCGTCCCCATGCTGCAGGACCTGGGCATCGACGCGGCGTGGGAGGTGCTGGTCGGCGACGGCGACTTCTACCAGAGCGCCCGGCAGCTCGAGGGGGCCGTGAGCGCCGCGCGCCCGGTCCCGGTGGAGAACCCTCTCCGGGCCCTCGGCGGGGCGGCGCTCGCCAACGTGGCCGTCCTGCCGCTGGAGGCCGACCTCGTGATGGCCCACGATCTCGCCGCCGTCGCCCTCGCCCGCCATCGGCCTGGAAGCCGGCGCTGGATCTGGCGCTACCTGGGGGATCTCTCGCGGGTGCCTCGGCGCACGTGGTACGCGATCCGGGGGGAGATCGAGCGCTACGACGCCGCCGTGTTCTCGCTGCCCAAGTTCGCACCGCGCGTCTCGGTGCCCTGCCTGATCGTGCACCCGTCGATCGACCCGCTCAGCCCGAAGAACCGCGAGCTCGGGCGAGCGGAAGTGCAGCAGGTGCTCGACCGCTTGGGCGTACCCCGGGACAAGCCGATCCTGCTCGACGTCACGCCCTACACGCGCAGTCGCGAGCCGTTGGCCGCCCTGCGCACCTACCGACTGGTCCGCCGGTACGTGCCGTGCCGGCTCGTGCTCGCCGGTTGGGGCGCCGGGGACAACCCCGAGGGGGCGGCGGTCCTGGCCGAGATCCGGGAGAACGCCGGCGCCGACCCCGACGCGCAGATCCTGGTGCTGCCACCCGACGCCATGCTCGAGATCAACGCGCTCCAGCGCGCGGCCAGCGTCATCGTGCACCTTCCGCGCGAGGAGGACTTCGGTCTGATCGCCGCCGAGGCCATGTGGAAGGGCAAGCCGGTGGTGGCCAGCCTGGCCGGTGGCCTGTCGACGCAGATCATCACCGACGTGACGGGTTACACCGTGACCTCCGTGGAGGGCGCCGCCTTCCGGATCCGGCAGCTCCTCGAGGACCCCGATCTCACCAGCCGGCTCGGGGGTGCCGCCCGGGAGTACGTTCGCCGGGCCTTCCTGATCACCCGGCAGCTTGGTGACTACCTCGCCCTGCTGGCCACCCTCACGGGCTAGGGCGGCGTGGACCTGGCTTCCGTGCGCGATGGCGTGGCCGTCTCGGCGGAGACCGCCAGCCTCCTCGACGGGGTCGGACCTCTGGACGCGCTCGTCGGCGTCGCGGCGGCCGGTCACGGCGGGCCCGGGCTGCCGGCCCTCGACGCCGCGGCGGCGGCCCTGGGCGCCCTCCTTCCCGACCGTCCCACCGCCGTGCTGGCCGTCGACACCACCGGCCTCGACGGCACGCGTGAGGCGCTCGCCGCGTGGCGAGACGGCGTCGGCGGCGGACCCGCGCGCGTCTGGCTGGAGCCGGCCACTGCCCTCGAGCCGCCCCCGGATCTCCTGAGCCTGGTGATGGCCGGGCGCCGGCTGGGGTCGCCGGCCTGCGCGCTCCTCGACGCGAGGCGAGGAAAGCTCTCGCCGGACCAGCTGATGGCCCTGCTCGCGCCCGTGCTGGCCGGACAGAGCGACCTGGCGTGCCCCGTCTACGCGCGGGCGGCCTCCGAGGGCACGCTCACGTCGAACCTGCTGGTCCCTCTCACCCGGGCCCTCTACGGTCGGCGCGTCACGCAGCTCGCCGCCGGAGGCCTGGCCGTATCCGGCGCCCTCCTCAAACGCTGCCTCGACGGGGGCGGTCCCGATCCGCGGTGGCAGGGGCCAGGGCTCGAGATCTGGCTCGCGACGGAAGCGCTGGCGTCCGGGAGCTCGATGGTCGAGGTCGGGCTGGGGTCCCGGCCGGCCGAACCTGACAGCGCGCCGGTCGATCTCGCCACGACCCTCGTGCAGGCGGTCGGGGCAGTCCTCGCCCTCATGGATCGCCATGCGACCATGTGGCTGGACGTGCGCGAGACCGCGTCGGTGCCCCGCCAGGGGCTCTCAACGCCACTCCGGGCCAACCTCGTCCTCCCGAACACCGATCGGATGGTCCGAGGCTTCCGGCTCGGGCTCAAGGACCTCTTGCCCGTCTGGGAGCAGATCATGCCGGAAGCGACGCTCGCCCGACTGTACCCGCTGGGGCTCCTCGCCAGCGACGAGTTCCGCTTTCCTGACCAGCTGTGGGCGCGGGTGATATCCGACTTCGCCGTCGGGCACCACGAGCGACGTCTTCCTCAGGACCATCTCCTGCGAGCCCTGACGCCCCTCTACTTGGGCCGCGTCGCCGCCTTCCTCGTCCAGGCGGAGGGACGGACGGCCGAGCAGGTGGCCGGCCTGATCGAAAGCACGGCGCAAGCGTTCGAGGCCGAGAAGTCGAACCTCGTGGCCCGGTGGAGGTAGCTCATGCGCGAGGAATGGACCGACATCACGTTCGCCGCCTTCCGCGAGGTCGCTCGCCGGCTGGCCGGTCTCACGCCGCGCCTCCTGGCCGCGCTCACCCTGGTCCTCGCCGGGTGGATCGTCGCGGCCATCGTTCGCCGGGTGGGGCTCAGGCTCCTCCGGGCAGCCGACCTCGACGGTCGCTGCGCCCGCTGGGGCATCAGCGCGGCGCTGGCTCGGACGGGGCTGCGGACGGCGCCCTCCGCGCTCCTGGCCGGCCTCGCCTTCTGGATCCTGTTCTGGATCGGCGCCCTGATGGCGATCGAGGCGCTCGAGATGCCGGCCACCGCGGGCCTGGTGGCTGCCGTCCTCCGCACGGTCCCGAACCTGCTCGTCGCCGTCCTCGTCCTCGGCATCGGGTGGATCCTGGCCCACTTCCTGGGGCAAGCGCTCCTCATCTTCGCGGTGAACGCCCAGCTCGTCGGGGGCCGCCTCCTCGCCGCCGGCGTGCGCTGGCTCGTGATCGTGTTCGCGGCGGGCGTCGCCCTGACCCAGCTCGACATCGCCCGCGAGATGGTCCTCCTCGCCTTCGGGATCGCGTTCGGGGGGACCGTCCTCGCGTTGGCTCTCGCCTTCGGCCTGGGCGGCAAGGATGTCGCCCGGCAGGCCATCGAGACGTGGCTCGGACCCCGTGACGACGAACGGAGCGACCGCCTGACGCCGCTCTAGCTTCTAGCGCGGCACGCCGTGCCCGGGCGCGCGCCCCGACTCGGTTCAGCGGGCGGCTGGGCTCGGGACCGCCCGGGGCCCGAGCGCCGGGTCGGGGAGGAGACCGTGCCGGACGAGGACGGCGGCGATTGCCGTCCGCTCGGCGGCCGTCGCGGGCGCGAGCGGTGGGGCCGGCGTCCCGGTCCCGATGCCGACCAGGGCGCAGGCCGCCTTGAGCGCGGGCAGCCAGTGGCCGTGCGCGTGGACCTCGGCCAGCGCCTCCATCTCGATCTGGATCCGGGCGCAGGCGGCGCCGTCACCGCGGGTGGCGGCCTGGCGCAATCCCGCGACGAGCGCCGGCGCGACGTTGGCGAGTCCCGGCACCAGCCCGTCCCCGCCCTGGAGGAGGCTCGCGGCCGCGAGGTGCTCGTTCCCCTGGAGAACGCGGAAGTCCGGCCGCTCGCGCTTGGCCGCCAGATAGCCCTGGAAGGCGCCGAAGTCGCCGGCCGAGTCCTTGATGCCGAGGACGCGCGGCTCGCGGGCCAGGGCGTGCACCGTCGCCGGCGCCAGGACGTGGTGCGTGCACTGGGGGATGTTGTAGAGGAGACCGGGCCGTTCCGCCGCCTCGAGGACCGCCTCCACGTGGCGACGGTGGGCGTCCGCGCCGACCTCGTAGTAATAGGGGGAGCCGACGACCACGGCGTCGGCGCCCTCACCGGCTGCCTGGCGCGCCGCCTCGACGGCCGGTCCGGTCGCCGGCAGCATCACCCCGGCCAGGACGGGCACTCGGCCAGCCGCCGAGCGGACCATGGCTCGCACGACCCGCC
>Ga0318534_10000968_pt1 | contig 10758 bp, 9 predicted proteins | sample GRESIP117b4f26_FD_202502 | JGI IMG/M metagenome (GOLD analysis project Ga0318534, IMG submission 202502) | Tropical soil microbial communities from Luquillo Experimental Forest, Puerto Rico - GRE.SIPMG.117b4f26 | ecosystem: Environmental > Terrestrial > Soil > Tropical forest > Bulk soil...
GCACCCGTCGGTAGCCGAGCGGTTCACCCGGTGCGCGCCGGGGCTGTCGCCGGTGGCGCGCCGCACGCTGCGCACGAACCTGCGGTTCATCGGCCGCCGGGTGGTGCCGCACCTGTATCCGGCCGATCTGCCGCTGCCCCGGGAACGGTCCAAGCAGCCGTACAGCCCGGCGGAGATCAGCGGGTATCTCGCGCGGGCGGACGCCCAGCCCACGACCGGGCGGCGGATGCGCGCGGCCGGGCTGGTCTGCCTGGGCGCGGGCGCCGGGCTGATCCGCTCGGACCTGCGCGACGCGCGCGGTGCCGACGTGACCGCCCGGTCCGGCGGGGTCGTGGTCACGGTGCGCGGCGCCCGGCCGCGCGCGGTCCCGGTGCTGGCCCGCTACCACGCCCGGCTGCTGGCCGCGGCCCGGTTCGCCGGGACCGGGCTGATCTGCGGCGGGACCGATCCCGGCCGCCGGAACCTGACCAGTCCGCTGATCATCGCCCTGGACGGCGGGGGCGGCCTGCCCCGGCTGGACACCAGCCGGCTCCGCGCGACCTGGCTGGCCGAGGCCGCGGAGCTGCTCGGGCTGGCCACGTTCATGCGCGCGGCCGGGATCAGCTGCTCCCAGCGGCTCGGTGACCTGGTCGCCGGGCCGGAGCCGGCCGGGGAGGCCGAGGCGGTCAGGCTGCTCGGGGCAGCCCGCCGGCGATGATCGCGCTGGCGGCGTTCGAGGAGATCATCGACGCCTCCGGCGCCGCGGCCCGCATCGAGGCCATGCTCCCGGCCGGGGTGCGGCCCCGGCAGCTCAGGGTCCGCACCCTGCTGGCCGGCATGTGCCTGGCCGCCGCCGATCACCGGCCCGCTCACCTGACCCGCATCCACCAGGCGCTGACCACCCTCGGCGAGCACGACAAGTGGCGGCTCGGCGTGATCACGGACTGGAAACACAGCCCTCACCTGCTCACCTACCGGCAGACCGAGCGGACATTCGGCCTGGTCGCGGACGCGCTCGGCAAGGACCAGCCGGACGGGCAGCCCTCCGGCCCGCTGCAGCGCATCTGCGATGACCTGCTGGAGGCATCGGTCCCGGAGGAGTTCAAGGACGCCAGCACGTCGCTGGCGGTGGACTGGACGGACATGGAGTCCTTCTCCCGGCCCCCGCCGCACGGCACCCGCGACTGCGCCGACCCGGAGGCGTCCTGGGGCCACCGCAAGAACAACCTGCTGCGCAGCCAGGACGAGCTCTTCTACGGCTGGTACCTGTCAGCCGGGATCATGATGCGCGATGAAGGCGGCCCGGCCATCCCCGAACTGGCCCGCCGCGCGGCGGTGTCATCGTGCCGGCACGACCCGGTCCGCGCCTTCGCCCCCGTCCTGACCGCGCTGCCCGGCCAGGGAATCCCGCTCGGCGACATCCTCGACGACTCCGGCTACGCCCACCGCGACGCCGGCGCCTGGGCGATCCCGCTCCGCGCCGCCGGCGCCCAGCTCGTCCAGGATCTCCATCCCCACGACCTTTTCCGGACTAATTTTGTCCGTTTTATGCATCATTCTGTAATTTGATGGGCCGGGAGCCGGAGAGATCATCTGGGATTGCCGGTGGCTGGCATTCCGAGGTCGGCGGGTCCGCTGCGGCGGTTTCGCTCGATGCTCCGGTCGAGGCTGGCGAGTTTGCGTTTAGCGGCTCCCAGGCTGACCTCCAGGCCCTGGACTTCGCCGAGCCAGCCGTTCATCCGTGCTTCGGCGATGCGTTCGTGCAGGTTGTGGATGATCTCGGCGAGGCGGGGGCGCTGTTGCGGCGAGACGCGGAGCATCGCGCAGCGCAGGCAGGCGTGCTCATGCTGGCAAGATGACCCGTAAGGGCGTCCGCACGTTCCCAGCGCCAGCTTCCGCAGCTGGAAGTGCTTCTGGAATTCTTGCCATTCCTGGTCGGTGGGCTCGCGGTATTCTCCGGCGGGCCGGATGGCCCGCCGCTTGTCGAGGAACGCGCGGTAGGAGCGGATCAGGTCGTCCTGGAAGACGGCCATGTACGTTTCGGTGGTGGTCAGGCTCTTGTGCCCGAGAATCCGGGCCGCGATGTGCACGGGCAGCCCGCCGGTGACGGCCGCCGTCGTGAAGCACCTGCGGAAATCGTGGGGCTGGTAGGCCAGGGGCTGGCCCGTGGCGTCCTTGAGGCCGGCCGCGGCGAGCGCGGTGTTGATCAGGTTGTAGACCGTGCCGGGGCTGATCACCTCGCGGCGGGCGCCATGGGCGCGCTGGAACAGGTGCGGGAGGAGCGGCCCGGTGGTCCGCTCGTGGTGGTCGTATCGGGCGACGAGGGGGACGGCGCCGTCGTTGCCGGCGCGCAGCCGGGTGATGACGGTGGCCAGGACGCTGGCGAGTTCCGGGTCCACCAGCAGCAGGCGTTCCTCGTTGCTCTTGGAGGGCACGATCTGCAGCAGGGGCACGGCTTCGCCGCTGCCGGGCAGCCGGTAGGACACCAGCGCCAGGTGGGTGATCTCGAGCAGTTCTTCCAGGCGTACTCCTGACAGGCGCAGCGTTTCGATGATCGCCCAGGCCCAGAACGCCTCGTCCTGGCGGCGGGTCAGGCTGGCCGTCTGGCCGGTGATCAGGTTCTCCGCCGTGACGGAGGGATTGCCCTGGTGCCGGGCCGACAGGCCGGCGCTCTTGAGGGCCGTGCGGCGGTAGCGGGTGCCGGCGTGGTCGAATACCTCGCCCGGTTCGCATCCGGACGCGGCGGCCAGCAGCGCGGTCGTCTCGGCGAGGCACCGCCCGGCGGCATCGGCCAGCGCGGGCAGGTGCGGCAGCCGCTCGCGGACGCGCTGGTGCATGGCGGCCACGGTTTTCCTGCGGGCCTTCTCGTATCCCTGGGTGTCGTTCTTGCGGACGGGGCTGGGGACCGCCCACGGCACCCAGCTGGGGTCTTCCAGGGCCCACTGGGCGATGTCGAGGTAGAAGGCGCGTACTCGCATCAGGAGGGCGTGGATGTTCTTGCGCTCCCGTAGCGTGCCGTCGGCCGCCGTGACGGTCCGCGCGCGTTCCTTCCATGCCCGGGCGATCTCATCGGGCAGGTGGAGGGTGCCGATGCCCGGGTGGTGCCGTTCGATGTCGGCCCAGAAGGTGCCCGCCAGCTCGCCGGCGAGGGTGACCAGGGTGTTGTAGTCCAGTGCGGGGCGGCGTTCGTTGAGGTAGCGGACGAGCACGTCGCGGACCGGGCGGCAGGAGATGCCGTAGTCGTCGACCAGTTCCGCGGTCGTCCGCTGGCCGCGCCGCAGCGCGGACCGCAGGCTGGTGCCGGCCGGGGTCACCCCGATGGCGCCCAGCAGGTCCCAGGCCGCGTGCAGTCCCGGGACCTGCCGGCGCGGAGGGTCGGCGTGGACGCTCCACGCGAACATCTCCAGGACGTCGCCGGGGGTCAGCGCGTCGACGTCGGTGCCGGTATGCAGCACGATCTTGCTGATCACGCACAGCGCGTCGCCCTGGTCGCGGCCGCTCAGCCCGCGTTCGGCCGCGGCGTTCCCGAGGCGGGCGAACATATCGGGCCGCATGATCTCGCGGACCCGGTCATGCAGTCCTTTCGCCCGGTAGGCGGCCAGGAAGTCATAACCGGGCAGGACGACCCGGCACATCAGCAGGCAGCCCAGCCCGGCGATGTGCTCTTGCCTCTTGGTGACCGCCTGGCGGGTATCGCCCGGAGCCAGCGTCTTGATCCAGCCGGTGTCCCGGTCGGCGCCGGAGACCGTCCACCGGTCCTGCCAGCCCTCGCCGGGGTGGGCGAGCAGCCAGTCCAGGATCGTGGCGGCTCCCCGCAGCCTCCTGGTGCGGTGCGCCGTCGCGGCAGGCCAGTCCGGCAGCTGGGGCAGCAGCGCGAGGATGCCGCCGGCCGGCAGGCGGTCCACGGGCCCCGCCCGGTGCCGCTGCAGCAGCCGCTCATCCACGGCGAACGGGCCGCGGGAGAGACGGGCCCCGGGTTCAGCGGTCGTCGTGGTCACTGCGGGGCTCCTCCGAACAAGACGGACAGGTCGCCGGCGTCATAGCCGGCCGCGGCCGGGGGCGGCGCGGCCGGCTGAACGCGCTGCTCCCGCGCGGCCAGGTGCTGCCGGACCCGGCGGATCACCTCGGCCTCGTCCTCGACGAGATACACGTCGGCGGTAGTGGACAGGTGCGCGTGACCCAGGATCACCTGCACGTCCCGCATGGACAGCGACTCATCCCGGCTCATCCGCAGCGCCGCCGTGTGGCGCAGGTCATGCATGGAGTAATTGGTGCCCAGCAGCACGTTGACCCGCTTGAACACCGCCCGCAGCGCCTCGTAGTTCACCGGCTGGCGGCGCAGCCCGTCACCATGGTCACGGCGGCGCAGCGTCCACCACACGGGCTCGCGCGGCTCCAGCGGATCGAGCCCGGCCAGATACAGCCGGATCCACACGAACGCCTCCGGGCTGGCCGGAAGCCACTGCTCCGCCCCCGATCCCTTCCGGCAGACCCGCACGAGCTGCTCACCCCAGTCCAGGTCGCAGCCCCGCACGCCGAGCAGCTCGCCGGCGCGGGCGCCGGTGCTGATCCCCAGCGCCAGGATCGCCCGGTCCCGGTCCGACCGCAGCCCCGCGAACAGCTCGTTCCACCGCTCGTCGGGCATCGCCCGCGGCGCGCGCCGCGGAACCCGCGGGTTATAGCGGATCTTCCCCTCCGGCCGGAACGGAGTCAGGGGGTTGTGATGCTCGTTCGGCCGACGGCCGCGCCGGTCGAGCGCGACCGGGTTGACCAGCGGCCCGCCGCCCAGCTCGATCCAGTACTCGTAAAAGCTCCGCAGCACCGCATTGCCGTGCCGGACCGTCCGCGGCTCGTACTGATCACCGAGATAGCGCCTGCGGGTTACCGCGTTGACCGTCCCGGCCCTGGCGGCCGACGCCGTCCTCGGTGAATTGCGGGGCTTCGATGCCTGCCCCAGCCACAAGACGAAGTCCCTGACCTCAGCCGACGTCGCCTTGTCCCAGTCCACGCCGACGGCCTCCAGCCACCGCCACCACCGCAGCAGGCCATAGGCATAGCTGCGGACGCTGCCGGCCCGGTTGCCGCGGGCCACGAAATCCCGCAGGAACCGGTGGACCGGTGCTACCGGGTTGCCGTCCGGATCGACCACCAGCCACGGCACGACACCCTCCGCCTCAACGACCCGGCCCCACTGCGGCAACCGGATCGAGGCGATGTCCCGCTCGACGAACCCACCCGACAGCACCACGCGTCTCCCTTCGCAAGAGTCGCGTGAGTTCTACCGGCCAGCTCACGGCCAGCGCATCAACCATCCCGGCGTGTCGCCCCGTAGTCCGGTCAACAAACAGGATCTTCATCGACGGGCTGACAGGACAGGCAAGGCCGTCATGACGGGGCGGGCTGTCGGGTATCGATCCTGCGCAGCGCCGTGTTGCCAACCACTAACGGCACCGACTCAGGGTGAGGAGTGCGAGATGAGCACGACCGCATACACCAGCAAACCCGCAAGCGAGCTGGAACGCCTCATCGCCGACCTGTCGGGGTCTGGGCTGCTGGTCTTCGTTTTCGGCGACGGCTTTACTACCGCCCACCTGGCCGGAGCGACCACACCGGTGTTCCGCGGACCCGCCGACGAGCGGTGGTGGCACGTCACACTAGGCGACGACGCGGCGAGCTGGACGATGGACGTCCGGGTCGATCAGATCACCGGAGTGCGGTTCAAGCGTGGACCCTACCCGTTCCCCTCGTTCCGCGGGCGGGAGGTCTTGCTCGTGGAATTCCTCGGGCCAGGCAAGGAGAACTGGCTGGGCTGCTACGTGCACGACCTGTATGACAGTAAGCGGATGCGCCCGGAGAAGCTGCAGGCCTGGCAGGCGTTGCGTGAACGGTACGGCAACCGCGACGAGTCCACGGTCGATCGGGGCAGCCTCCTGCCCCTGGCTGTATGAACCATCGAGATCACTGGGTCCGCAGCCGCGCAGTCGGCTCGATGCGGTCGGCGACGCCGAGGTCCGCCAGGACATCGTGATGCGCCAGGTCGGCCACGCGAGCAAGGAGATCAGCCAGCGGTACAACCACCCGCTGAGGCAGGCGCACCTGGCTGCCGCCGCGCAGGTGGCTGGCCTGGTCAGCAAGGCGGGGTCATGAACGGGAGGCAGACGGCTGTTTCAGGTTTATTCCAGACGGTCGCCCGGCCAGTGCCTGCCAGCGGCGAGATTTCGAACATTTCAGCAGATGGGAGACAGTTGGGTGGGGCTCGAACTCACGACCGGCGGATTATGAGAAGTGCGGCCCCACGCATTACACGCGCTAGCTGCACAGATGACACGGGCTATCGCACTGGTGTTCGCGCTCGTCTACTTCCAGCCGCAGGACCTGTTCATCAACCACACCGTCGGCCAGGCCCGGCCGGCGCAGGCGGCGGTGATCCGGCAGGGCAGCTTTCACAGCGGCGAGCACACCACCACCGGCGTCGCTCAGCTGCTCGGCTTCCCTAGCGGCCTGACCACCTTGCGGCTGGCGCCGTTTCGGACATCCAACGGCCCGGCGGTGCACGTCTGGCTGAGCGCAGCCACGCCAGGCGCTACGAACGCCACCGTCGCCACCAGCGCCCACCTCGACCTCGGCGCGCTCAAGGGCAACATCGGCGGCCAGAACTACCCCGTGCCGCGCGCCGCCGACCCGGGCCGCTATCGCACCGTCGTGATCTGGTGCGAGCGGTTCTCGGTAACATTCGGCTACGCCCCGCTGACCAGAGCCTCCACCGGCGTCGGAGGCTGACTGCATCGATCATTGCCAATGGTTGCCGAGCCCAGCCGCTCAGATACCGGCGGCACTTCGTGATCTTGGAGGTGTCGGCTAAGGTCGGCCGACATTTCTGGCGGCACCCGGCTGTCCGGCTGGACGCTGAGGACTGGTCCCGGCTGCCGGGCCGGTTCGGTGCGGACCCTGTGTACCAGGCTGAGCGGGGGGATCTGTTCGCCGCGCTGCGCCGGGCGGCGGACTCCGAGCTGACCCCGCGCCAGCCGGAGGTCTTCGTCGCGATCGTGCTCAACGACGTCCCGCTGGATACCCTGGTAATGTACCTCGGCTCCAGCGCAACGCGATCTACCAGGCAATGTTCGAAGCCCGCGCAAGCTGCGGGTCGCCTTGGTTGCGAACGGGTACCTGGGCCACGACACTGTGGGGCGTTCATGAGCGGCTGGTCGGCGCTGGACCGGCTCTTGCGGACTGATCCGCGGGATGTGGGCTGCGCGGAGGCCATGGAGATGCTGCACGTCTACGCCGAACTGGTGGCCGCAGGCGAGCCGGCAGAAGAGCGATACTCGGGCATCGCAGCGCACCTGCAAGCGTGCGGCCCGTGCGGGGAGGACTTCGCGGGGCTGCTAGCCGTCGTCCGCGGCCAGCCACACTGACCGCTACCCGCGGCTGCCTACGCCGATCGGCCAGACAGCCATCGCTTTTGCCCGGTTCACGGCAGGGCTGACCGCCGCGCCCCACGTGACTGGTGGCAGCCCCGGGCAGGCCTTGGCCGGTTCGCGCTCCCGCGCACTGCGTGGTTGCCCGCCTCGAGCGGGTAGCGTCCCAGCCGCGCTGTCTTTCAGCCATCTCTGCGCCGAGGCGACCTAAGACCCCGGGCGACGCTGACGCCAACAAGTCGAGACGACTGAGTGACCGAGCCTGGCGGCGGTGTTCCCGAGGCCGAAGGCCTCGGCGAGCATCTGGCTGGCGGTGTAATGCCAGATTGTCTTGATGTCGAGGTTGACCCCTGCGGCCCTGGCGAGGTCCCTACACTCTGGGCACCGGATCCACGCCCGCCGGCCAGGCCGGCCGTCATGGAGCCGACGGTTCTACAGCACGCTCCTGCCTGCACCTCCACACGTCCTCAGATCGCTGAGCTAACAAACTGCCGCTAATGTCCGGGACGGGCTGACCTGGCCAGGCCGCCGCAGCAGCAGGCCTGTCCGCCAGCGTGAAGATTGCTGCTCTAGCGTTCCCCGACACTCAGCGTGGCTTGCCGTCAGGCAAGCCGTCTGCCGGGAGTCGCGGGGGGTTCCCGGCCGCCGGACCGGCTGGCGCTCGCGCCTTGATGGCGTCGATCATGAGGTCGAGTGCGGCGGCGAAGTTGCCGGGGTCGTCGAGTGCGGGCAGCAGGTGCGCGATCGCGGCCGTGTTCGGGTACGTCTCGGGGGGCAGCGTCTGGTACTCGATCTGCCACGCCCGCAGGTCGGCGCGGCGGGTGTCGGGGTCGAGGGCGGCGAGGGCGGCGTCGAGGGCGGAGTAGGCAAGGACGAAGTCGGCGAAGGCGCGGTAGTAGCGGGCGGCGTCGGCATCGCTGAAGCCAGCCCGGCGCATGCAGCTGACGAACCGCTCGACGATCCGGAACTCGTGCTCGCTGCGGGCGGTCCGGGCCGCGATCATCTGGCCGACTGCCGCATGACGCAGGAACACCTGGTGGATGCTGTGGGCCAGCCGGGCTAGGTCGGCGACCCAGTCCCCGGTCGGCTCGCCGAGCGCGGCCAGCGCCTCGGCGTTCAGCGCGTCGACGAGCCCGAGGGTGAGCTCGTCCTTGTCCCGGAAGTGCCGGTATACCGCGGTGGGGTGCGCGCCGAGTTCGGCGCCGAGTGCCTGGAAGGTGAGCCCGTCGAGGCCGTCGCGCTGGGCGATGGTGGTGGCGGCGGCGAGGATGATTTCGCGGCTCAGGCTGCCGCGCGGCAGCCGGCGCTTGGCTGCAGCGCGGGCCGGCGCCGTCGTCTGGTCGGATCCCATGGCGGTAGTCTATGTCATTAATATAGTCTTGGCTATTGACTATGACGTTGGCTTCGGCGGATACTGCCATCAGACATCGATCCGATCGCCACCCGGCGGCGGGGATCTCGAATGAGGAAGGCCGAGTAGTGAGCAAGGACACAGCTAGGGGTGGCGGCAACCCCACCCGATCAAGGAGGAGATCCGAGTCCGACACGCCCGGCGCGGTCTCAGGGTCGCCGACGTTGCAGCGCGGGGCGATCGGATTGTCCGACGCGGTGGTGAACACGCTGTCGAACATGGCCCCGGTGGAGGGCATCTTCATCGTCGTCGTGCTCGTGGCCGCCTCCATGGGCTCGCTGACGCCCTGGGCCTTCATGCTCGGCGCGGTGGCCATCTTCATGACTGGCTGGAACCTGGCCCAGTTCGCCCGCCGGGTGCCCAGCGCGGGAAGCTATGTCGGGTTCGCCTTCCACGGCGGCAATGCCGTGCGGCCCGGTCTGGGCCGCCACGCGGCCGCGTTCATCTTCTACCTGAGCCTGCTGTCGGCGCCGGTCACGATCGCCGCGGTGGTGGTGTTCCTCGGCTCATGGCTGCAGACCGCCGCGGGCCTGCCGAACATCTGGTGGCTGGTGATCAGCCTGATGGTGATCGCCGGGACGCTGCCGGTCATCCTGCGCGGCATCGTCACCTCGGTCCGCACGGCCGTGGTGCTTTTCTGCCTGGAGGCCGGCGGCCTGCTGCTTATCTCCGTGGTCATCCTGGCGCGCTCGGGCCACTCGTTTACCGCGCCCCTGCACGCCACCGGCGGGGCCGGCGGGTTCTCCGGGCTGCTCGGCATCACCTTCGCGACCGCCGTGTCCGGCTTCGTGGGCTGGGAGAACTCGGCTGGCCTGGCCGAGGAGATCCGCAACCCGCGCCGCGTCATCCCCATCGCCGTACTGAGCTCCATCGCCGTCGTCGCCGCCCTGTACCTGGTTTCCACCTGGTCAGCAGTGTCCGGCTACGCGCACTGGCTCGGCCCGGTCAAGGGCATGGCACGCCTGGGCAACCTGACCAACGCGGCGCCGTTCCTGGAACTGGCCAACCACTACGCCCCCTGGTTCTACTACGGCGTTGTCGCGATCGGCGTCATCTCTCCGGCGGCCTGCTACCTCGCGGCGGTGACCCAGTGCAGCCGCTGGACCTACGCGTCCGCCCGGTCAGGGCTGCTGCCCCGGCCGCTGGCCCGCATTTCCCCGGCCCATCGGGTGCCGGCGAACGCCATCTGGCTGTATGCCATCGTCATCGCGGCGCTGTGCGTCGTGCCCTACTGGCTGCTGCACGGCAACGCCGTCACCATCGCGGCGTACGAGGCCGGGATCGGCACCGTGCCGATACTGTTCGTCTACCTGGTCATCTCCCTGCTGCTGCCGGTGTACGTCTGGCGCCGTGACCGCGGGAGCTTCTCCATCGTCAGCCACGTGCTGCCCGCCATCGTCGCGGTCGGCGTCATCGCTTACGGCCTGTATGAGTTCGTCCTGCCCAGCCAGCCGCCGCCGGCGAACAGGTTCTGGATCTACATCGCCGCCATCACCGTGCTCGCCCTGGTCGGGACGCTCGTCATCGTGCGACGCCTGGGCGGCACCATTGACGCCCTAGGCGGCGTCGCACCCGCCGAGCAACAAGACCGGGCAGCCACCGCCGCAGCAGACCCTGCCATGTCCTCGTCCTCTCCCCCCGGTCAGCCAGCCGAAGCGCTCGGCGAGCCGGCCTGACACCTCGATCAAGGAGCACGCAGGTGAGCACCCACAACCCCCGCGCCCGCAGTTCACAAGACACGGGGCCCGGACCAGCCGACCTCATCCTGACCGGAGCGGAAGTCATCACGCTGGACCCGGCCCGCCGGCGGGCCGCTGCGGTGGCCGTCAGCGGCGGGAATATCGCCGCGGCCGGAGACGACGCCGAGGTGCGGCGGCTGCAAGGCCGCCGCACCGGGGTCATCGATCTTCACGGCGGCTGCCTGACGCCGGGCCTGATCGACGGGCACAG
>Ga0318534_10000980_pt1 | contig 10710 bp, 7 predicted proteins | sample GRESIP117b4f26_FD_202502 | JGI IMG/M metagenome (GOLD analysis project Ga0318534, IMG submission 202502) | Tropical soil microbial communities from Luquillo Experimental Forest, Puerto Rico - GRE.SIPMG.117b4f26 | ecosystem: Environmental > Terrestrial > Soil > Tropical forest > Bulk soil...
ATCAGCCGGTGAGCGCTCGGCCGCGCGTCGCTCGCCGTGACCACGACGTCGCGCCCGATCAGGCTCGACTCGATCCGGCCGGTGATCGCGCACAGGTGGCTCCGGTCCAGCACGATCGAGTGTTCGATCTCGCAGCGCTCGATCTTGACGCCGTCGGCGATCGCGCTGAACGGGCCCACGTAGGCATCGGCGATGTGGGCGTTCGCGCCGATCACGAGCGGGCCGCGGAGCCGCGAGCGCTCCACCTTCGTACCCGGCCCGATGTGCACCGCGCCCTCGATCATCGTCGCCTCGTCCACCGTGCCCTCGATCTTCGCCACCAGGTCCGCGAGCACGATGCGGTTCGCCTCGAGCAGGTCCTCGACGCGGCCGGTGTCCTTCCACCAGCCGTGGATCACGTGCGAGCGCACGTTGCGGCCGGTCGTGATCAGGTGCTGGATGGCGTCGGTGATCTCCAGCTCGCCGCGCGCCGACGGCTGGATGGCGCGCACCGCGTCGAAGATCGACTTTGTGAACAGGTAGACACCCACGAGCGCCAGGTCGCTCCGCGGCTGCTTCGGCTTCTCCTCCAGGCGCACGACGCGCTCGCCGTTCAGCTCCGCGACGCCGAACTCCCACGGGCGCGCCACCTTGGCGAGCAGGATCTGCGCCTCCGGCTTCTCGCGCTCGAACGTGCGGACGAACGGCTCGATGCCGTCCTTGATCAGGTTGTCGCCCAGGTACATCACGAACGAGTCACCGGCCATGAAGCTCTCGGAGATCTTGACCGCGTGCGCGAGGCCGAGCGGGGCCTCCTGCTCGATGTACGTGACGCGGAGGCCGAACGCCGAGCCATCCCCCACCGCTGCGCGTATCTCCGCCTGCGAGTTGACGAGCGTCGTCACCAGCTCGCCGGTGCGATGGTCCGGCTGCAGCAGCTCGCGCGGATCGCTGACGATGATGCCCACGTCGCGGATGCCCGCGGCGGCGATGGCCTCGAGCCCGTAGTAGAGCACCGGCTTGTTCGCCACCGGCACCAGCTGCTTGGCACGTGTGTGCGTGATCGGCCGCAGGCGCGTGCCGCGGCCGCCGGCCAGGACGAGCGCCTTCAATGCTTGCTCCGCAGGTAGAAGAGGAAGCCGACGATGATGAACAGCGCCATCACCACCATGGCGATGATCTGGCCGACGGTCACGCGAGCGCCCCGGACAAGAGCCGCTTCGCCTCGGCGAGTGCCGCCTCGAGCTTGTCCAGCTCGCGCCCGCCCGCGAGCGCCAGGTGCGGCTTGCCGCCGCCCGAGCCGCCGGTGATCCTCGCCACGTTCCTCACGAGCTCGTCGGCGCGGAGCTTCTTCTCCGCCACGAGGTCGTCGGTGACCGCGGCGAGGAACGTGAGCTTGCCGTCCGCCTCCAGCGCCAGCACCGCGGCGCCTCGCTTGAGCGCGCCGCGCAGCTTGTCGGCCGCGTCGCGCACGGCGTTCGTGTCGGCGGACGAGCGGAGCTTCGCCACCACCCAGCGGCCGCCCGGTGCGTGCGTCGCCGCCGCGGCGAGCTGGGCGAACTCGGCCTCGAGCCCCTGCTTGCTCGCCTGCGCGGACGCCTTGCGCAGCACGGCAAGCTCGTCCTTCCACTTCTGCGCCGCCTCGAGCGCCTTGTCGGGCGGCGCCTGGAGCACTTCCAGCACCGCGTCGAGCGTGCCGCGCCGGTCCATGAACCACGTCCGCGCCGCAGGCCCGCACAGCGCCTCGATGCGGCGCACGCCCGACGCCACCGCGGTCTCCTCGGTGATGACGAAGAGCCCGATGTCGCCCGTGCGCCGCGCGTGCGTGCCGCCGCAGAGCTCGCGCGAGGGCTCGATGTCGGCCTCGGGCACGCCGTCCACGGTGACCACGCGCACGCGCTCGCCGTACTTCTCGCCGAAGAGCGCCATCGCGCCCGCCGCCTTCGCCTCGGCGAGCGGCATCTCCTTCCAGCTCACGTCCACGTTCGCCAGCACCCAGTCGTTGACGCGCTGCTCGACCAGCGAGTTCTGGAGCGGCGACGGCGGCTCGAAGTGCGAGTAGTCGAAGCGCAGCCGGCCAGGCGCCACGAGCGAGCCCGCCTGGTGTACGTGCTCGCCCAGAACCGTGCGCAGCGCCGCATGCAGCAGGTGCGTGGCCGTGTGGTGGCGCTGCGTGGAGGCGCGCGCGACCGGGTCCACGCGCACGGTGCAGTGCCCCTCGGCGCCGTACTTCAAGAGATCCTCGCGCGAGCCCGCGGCCATGGTGATGCGGTGCACGATGTGGTCGCCCTCGCGATAGACGTGCGTGAGCCCTGCGCGCGTGCCGCCCGCGGTGATGAGTCCCTGGTCGGCGACCTGGCCGCCCGCTTCGGCATAGGCCGGCGTGCGGTCGAGCAGCAGCTCAAGCTCCTCGCCTGCCTCGCGCCACGCGACGATGCTCGCGCCCTCGGTGGTGGTGGCGTCATAGCCCACGAACTCGGAGTCGGGGCCGGCTTTGAGCGTGGTCCAGGCGCGCGACTCGCCGCCGCCCGTCTTCTCGAACCGGCTGGCCGCGCGGGCGCGGGAGCGCTGCTGCTCCATCTCCCGCTCGAAGCCGGCCTCGTCCACGGTCACGCCGCGGGAGGCCGCGATCTCCTGCGTGAGCTCGATCGGGAACCCGAACGTGTCGTGGAGCGCGAACGCCTCCGCCCCCGGGATCATCTTCATCCCCTGCGCCAGCAGCCGCTCCAACCGCTCCATGCCCTGCTCGTACGTCTGCCCGAAGCCGGTCTCCTCCTGCTCGAGCAGCCGGAGGATGCGGTCGCGATGCGTCTCCAGCTCGCGGTAGTGGCCGCCGAACTGGGCGATCGCCCGCGACGCCACGTCGGCGAGGAACGCCCCGTGGAGCGCGAGCCCCTGCTTCGAGCGCCCGCGCGTGACCGCGCGCCGGAGCAGCCGGCGGAGCACGTAGCCCGCGCCCTCGTTCCCCGGGAGTGCGCCCTCGGCGATCGCGAACGAGAGCGCGCGCACGTGGTCGGCGATGATGCGCGCGTCGCCTGTCGCCACCGTGCGGCTGGCGGGCGTGAGCTTCCCCTTTGCAAGCACCGAGTCGACGAGCGGCGTGAACAGGTCGGTCTCGAAGATCGTCGAGCAGCCCTGCATGATCAGCGCCAGCCGCTCGATGCCCATGCCGGTGTCGATCCCCGGCTGCGCGAGCGGCGTGAGCGTGCCGTCCGGCTTGGCGTCGAACTGCGGAAAGACGAGGTTCCAGAACTCCATGTAGCGGTCGCCGGCATCGCCCGGCGCCTCGCCCCAGAACGCGTCCCTCGCGAGGTAGTCCGGCCGCTTCTCGCCCAGGTCGAAGTAGATCTCGCTGCACGGCCCGCACGCGCCCGCGCCCCCGGCCGGCCCCCAGAAGTTGTCCTTCCGGCCCAGCGCCACGATGCGGTCCGCGGGCACGCCGAGCTTCCGCCAGAGCGCCGCCGCCTCGTCGTCGCGCGGCAGCTTCCCCTCGCCCTCGAAGATCGAGACGTGGAGCCGCTCGCGCGGGAGCGCCAGCACGTTGGTGACGAAATCCCACGCGAACGCGGTCGCCTCTTCCTTGAAGTAGGCGCCCTTCGCGCGAGGCCCGAACGAGAAGTTCCCCAGCATCTCGAAGAACGTGTCGTGCCGCGGCGTGTAGCCGACCTGGTCGAGGTCGGTGAGCCGCAGGCACTTCTGCACCGACGTGGCGCGCGTGTACGGCACGTCGCCGCCGGTGTAGTAGGGCTTGAACTGCACCATCCCGGCCGTGGTGAACATGAGCGTCGGATCGCCGTGCGGCACCAGCGGCGACGACGGCACCTCGGTGTGCCCGTGCCGGACGAAAAAGTCGAGAAAGGCGCGGCGAAGTTCGGCGCCGGTCTTGAGCGAGCTGGTCGGGGACATCCGGTCTCCGGGAGCGGTCCATCGTCGCGGCCCCGGGAGCCCCGGGGCGCGGGCGGGTCGCGGGGACACCGCGACCACCGGGCACAAGTCGCACGAGAATAACGGAATCCCGAGCTTCCGTCAGGGTGTAGGCTTCGTAGCGTCCGCGCGCCTCCAGCGTCGCGTCGACGCCGCCACGCCCCGCCCTCGCCGCAGCGGTCGCGCGGCTCGCATCCATCGGACCGGGTCCCTGCCAGCTGTCCGAACAAAGGAGGCTCGCATGTCGCTCAAGGCCATTCTCGTCGTTGCGGCGCTCTCGCTCGCCGCGCTCGCTCCCCGACCCGCGCAGGCCGCCCATTTCGACTTCATCTACTACGACCAGTACGACCTCACGCTGTGCCTGAACGGGTGCGGGATCACGCTCGCAGGGAACGATTTCGGCCTGGTCGTGAACAAGGGGCTCACCGACATCAACGGGCCCGAGTTCTTCGCCACGACGTTCACGGTGACCTCGTCGGAGCCAAGCATCTTGCTGTTGCCGTTCATCAACAATCCGGGCTTCCCCGCGGTCACGCCGATCCATCCGAACGAGGCGGTGGGTGGCGGGGGTCCGCTGGCCTCGCCCCTCCCGTCGCTGCTCCAGCCGGGCGAGACGTATCACAACACGACGGGGTACCAAGTGATCGCGTTCGAGGTCACGCGCACGTCCGGCAGTTATGCGGGCCCAGTGACGTTCAACGTGGCGATGAAGATGGGGGCGGAGACCGCGAGCTTCACGCTGCACTTCGACGTGCGCGTGGGACCACACGCGATCTCGTTCCTGAGCGCGGCGCGCACCTCGAGCGTCTCCGGCCCCACCCCGGTCGCCCAGACCACGTGGGGCAGGCTCAAGTCGATGTATCGATGATCCGGTTCTGAGCTGCGCCCGAGCCCGGAGTCCGTGCCTCGGCCCTTTGGCGGGCGACGACCGCTGTGGCAAGTTGGTTGGATGTTCCCCAAATCGCCCGGGCCCGCGTGCGGCGTCGCGTTCACACGTGCTGTCGTGCTCGCGGGCGGCCTGCTCGCGAGCGTCGCGGGCGCCCCGGCGCGCGCCGCCAAGCCGGCGCCGGCGCCCGCCGAGCCGGCGCTCCGGCTCGAGGCGGTGCTGGACTCCGTGCGGACCGCGCACGGCGTGCCGGGTCTCGCGGCAGCAGTCGTGGAGCACGGCCACCTGGTGGCGATCGGCGCCGCGGGCGTGCCCTACGCCGGTGCGACACGGGCGCTCACCGTGCACGACCCGATGCACATCGGCTCGTGCACCAAGTCGATGGCGGCGCTCGCGATCGCGCGGCTCGTGGAGCAGGGGCGCATCCAGTGGAGCACGACGCTGGCGAGCGCGTTCCCCGCGCTCATGCCGGAGATGCTCCCGCCCTATCGCAACGTCCGCCTGGACCAGCTGCTCACGCACCGCGGCGGCATCCCGGCGTACGAGAGCGTGGACGACACAACGCTTCGGGAGCTCAACTCGGCGGCGCTCGGCGCCAACTCGGTCCGCTCCGCGTTCGTCGAGCGCGTGATCCAGGAGGCGCCGCAGCACGATCCGGGAGCGACCTACGATTACTCGAATGCCGGCTATACGCTGGCAGCGGCGATGGTGGAGAGCGTCACCGGGAAGACGTGGGAATACTGGATGGACGAGATGGTCTTCGCGCCACTCGGCCTCGCGAGCGCCGGCATGGGCTGGCCCGCCGACAATCGCCACGCCGACCGCCCTCGCGGCCATCGCTGCACCGGCAACACCGGCGCCACGCCCGAGCCACTCGACGGGACGTATCGCCTGGGGCCGGTGCTTGGACCGGGCGGTGACGTGCACGCCTCGATCGCCGACCTCGCACGCTACGCGTCGTTCCAGCTGGACGGCTGCGAAGGCCGCGCCACACGGCCCGCGCTCAAGCCCGAGACGTGGCGCCGGCTGCACGACGACCCGGACGGTGCCCCGAACGGCTACGCCATGGGGTGGGAGGTGATGCCCTCAGACTCGGGCCGGCCGATGCTGTTCCATGACGGCACCGCGGGCACGTTCTACACGCGGATCCTGATCGAGCCGTCCCGCGACCTGGCCGTGGTGATCGCCGCGAACGCGGGCGAGCCCTGCGGGAAGGCGGCGTGCGAGCAGGGGCTGACCGCGGTGCTGGCGCGGGTCGAGCGCGGACGGAAGACGCCCTAGCCTTCGGCGCCGCTCTCCAACGGTTCGCGCAGGTCCAGCGCGCGGCGGATCACGTCGCCGTCGTAGCCGCGGCGCGCGAGCAGCGCGTAGAGGCGCTGGCGCTGCACGTGCGGCTCGAGCTTCGCGTAGCGATGCCGGGCCTGCGCGACCAGCTTCGCGGCGCTCGCGACCTCGTCGGGCGCAGCACCCCGGTCCTCGAGCTGCGCACGCGCTCGCTCGGCGTCCTCCTGCGAGACGCCCTTCGCGCGCAGCTCCTGCTCGAGCCGTCGCCAGCCCGAGGGCTTCCGCCCCCAGCGGCCCGCGAGCCACGCGCGCGCGAACTCCACGTCGTCGACGAGCCCGACCTCCGTGAGGCGGTCGAGCGTGGCCGCGATCGTCGCGCCGTCGAAGTCCTTCTCCTTCAGCCGGCGCTCCAGATCGCGGCGCGTGCGGCGCGTGCGCTCGAGCAGCTTGAGCGCGGCTTCGCGGCACTCGGCGACTTCCGGGCTCTCCGTGGGACTCGTTGGCTCACCTCACGACGGGGGCGGGATCGCTGAGCGGGGCAACGTCTCCGCCGCCCCGCTCGTCCCGGTCGCTCCCTACTTCCTCCGCTCCGCGGCGTTCGGCATCGCGACGGCCTTCGCCGGCAGCACGCCCGGCGCGCCGGGCGCCTTCGCCGCCTCGGGGCTTGTCCCGTTCGCGGAGGGGGCCGCGGCGGGCGCCTTGAGCCCGAGCATCGGCAGCACCTTCGCCTCGATCTTGGCGCGGATGTCGGCGTGCTCCTTCAGGAACATGCGCGTGTTCTCGCGGCCCTGGCCGAGGCGCTCGTCGCCGAAGCTGAACCACGTTCCAGCCTTGCCGATCACGCCCTTGTCGACGGCGAAGTCGATCAGCTCGCCCTCGCGCGAGATGCCCTCGTTGTAGAGGATGTCGAATTCGGCCTCGCGGAACGGCGCGGCAACCTTGTTCTTCACCACCTTCACCTTGGTGCGGTTGCCGACCGCGGTCTCGCCTTCCTTGAGCGTCTGGATGCGCCGGATGTCGAGCCGCACCGACGCATAGAACTTGAGCGCCCGCCCGCCGGCCGTGGTTTCGGGCGAATTGTGCACGACGACGCCGTCGACCAGGTACGTGTGGTTGCCCTCCACCTCGATGTCGAAGCGGTGCATGTTCTCGTCGGGCGGCATGACCGACTTCTTCACGACCTTGGCCACACCGGCCCGCAGCGCCGGAAGCGTCGCGACCGCGCCGTCATCCTGTGCCCCATGCAGCTGATCATCCGTCAGCGCGTGGTCCTCGACGGACACGAGCACTTGGTCGCCGATCTCCAGCTCGTCCGCGGAGACCTCGCCGTCCGGCGTGTAGATGGTGTGGTTCGGCGTCGCAGCGAAGCAGCGACGGCCGCTCGGGCCGCCCTCGACCTCGAACTGGATGAACTGCTCGGCCGGACCGTTGTCAAACCAGTTGACGACCGGCCGCGGCTCGATGGCGCCGGTCTTCTCGTTCCACGACAACACCTCGACCGGCAGCCTCTGGTTGACGATCTTGCCGATCTTCTCGCTCGTGCCGTCCGCCAGCATGACGCGACTGCTGTAGTGGAAGCAGCCAAACATGACGCCGATCTGCATGCGGATCTGGTTGATGAAGATCACGCACGTGCGGCTCTTGTTGATCGAGCCGGTGAGCTTGCGCAGCGCCTGCGACATGAGGCGCGCCTGCAGGCCCACGTGCGAATCGCCCATCTCGCCCTCGATCTCGGCGCGCGGCACCAGCGCGGCGACCGAGTCGATGACGACGACGTCGACCGCGCCCGAGCGCACGAGCGTGTCGGCGATCTCGAGCGCCTCCTCGCCGGTGTCGGGCTGCGCCACGTGCAGGTTGGCGATGTCCACGCCGAGCTTGCCGGCGTAGGACGAATCGAGTGCGTGCTCCGCGTCGATGAACACGGCGTTGCCGCCGGCCTTCTGCGCGTTGGCGATGATCGTGAGCGCCAGCGTCGTCTTGCCGCTCGACTCCGGCCCGTAGATCTCGATGATGCGCCCGCGCGGCACGCCGCCCACGCCGAGCGCCAGGTCGAGCCCGATGGACCCCGTGGACGTGACCTCGATCTCGGGCACGGCGTTGCCCTCGCCGAGCTTCATGATGGCGCCCTTGCCGAACTGCTTCTCGATCTGCTGCAGGGCGAGGTCGAGCGCCTTCGACCGTTCCTTGGCATTGGGCGGCGGGGTGAAGTTCATGACTGCGTCTCCTTCGCAGGGGGCTTCGTCTCCAGTGCGGGGATCCGGGGCGCCTCGCTTTCCGGCGGCGGGCTCCCGTCTCGGGGATAGCCCATACTACACATTTGGGCAGTGACGTGGAAGTCCAAACCACGCGCGGACTTCCGCGCTCGGGCCATGGCCTGTAACGCCAAATCGCAGAACGCTTTGAGCCGGCCTCAGGACGCTCGCAGCGCCTAAGCCAGCACCGCCTCCTCCACCCTCTCGTACCGCGAGCCGCCGGGCGAGAGCACGCTGTTCACGAGCAGGAGCCGGTCCACCTGGAAGCGCGCCTCGACGGTCGGCACATCCAGGAGCCGCGCCGTCCAGTCGCCGGGCGCGCGCACGCGGCCCACGGTCAGGTGCGGCTCGAAGCGTTCGTCGCCGGGCTCGAAGCCGTGGCGCTCGAGCGATCCCTCGAGCGCGCTCGCGAGCTGCCGCATCGGCTCGGCGCCATCCAGCATGCCGATCCACAGGACGCGCGCGCGCCTGGCGCTCGGGAACGCGCCGAAGCCGCCGAGCGAGGCGGCGAACCGGGGCCGGCTCGCAGCAGCCTCGCGCATGGCGGCGGCCGCCTGCCCGGCCGCATTCTCGTCCACTTCGCCCAGGAACCGCATCGTGTAGTGCAGGTTCTCCTTCTTCACCCACGCCACGGCGTCGTGGCCCGGCCGCAGCGGATCGGCGGCGCGGTAGGCGGCGTTCTGCACGTCGGGCGGCGGGAAGACGGCGATGAACAGGCGCACGGGCGCGAGCCTACACCTCGCTCACGCTCCCTGTGCACGTGATCAATCGGCGTTGGAAAGCACGACGAGCGTGCCCGAGGTCCCCACCGGTCCGTCGTCCGCGCGGGGCAGCCCGGGCGGCGATTGCCACAGCCCGCCGTTGAGCCGCAGCTGCACGCGGTGAACGCCGGGCGCGACGCTCAGCCACTGGTACCACCAGCCTCCGTGGAGCGGCTCCATGTGGACGGGCTTCCAGTCGGTGAAATCGCCGGCCACCTCGACGCTGGCGACATCGCGGCAGTGGACGCGGACGAGCAGGCGATCGTGCGGCTGCACCTCGCTCTTCCACGCCAGTGCCGCAGGCTTGAGTGCGCCGCTCATGGCCCAGCCGGGCGTCGACCACGGCGCGAACTGGATGCCGATCATCGTCCGCGGATGCGCATCGCTGTGGAACGCGAGCGATGGCGCCGGCCTCTCGCCCAGCGAGCCCAGCAGCAGCACGCGACGCGAGAGCTGCCACTCCGCGGTGCCCTGCGCCCAGCGCCGCGCGTGCACACCGTCACCCATCGAGACGCCGCCCACGCTCGCGAAGGAGAGCCGGCCCATGCGCCAGCGGAGTGCCGCTTGCGCCGTGTTCCAGAACGCCGGGTGATCGGCGGGATCGTAGACGGTGGTGTCGCGCGGCGCTCGCTTCCCCACGGAGTCATACCAGGCGTAGACGTACGTGCGCGGCGTCGACCAGCGCGGGTCGTTCCGGAACAGCACCGAGCTCGTCACCCACTCCATCTCGGCCTGCACGCCGGAGAAGGCGTGAGCGAAGCCCGTTCCCAGCGTGAGTCGCGTCTCGGGGTCGCCCGCGTCGCGCGCGCCGCCACGCGACACGCCGAGCCAGCCGGCGCTCCGCTCGCGCGCGTGCTCGAGCCGCAACGCGTACGCGATCCCCGCCATGTTCGTCGCATCCACGCGGTCGTGCACCGCGTTCACGAACCCGTCGAGCCGCCACGGGCCGACCTCGCGTGCCATGCGACCCGCCGCGTCGCGGCGGCCGAGACCCAGCGGAAAGCCGGATTCGAGCGCCCAGTGGAACGAGCCCGGCTCCGCCGCGAGCGACAGCGCAAGCGGCCCGCGTGCGGCGAGCGAGCGCGAGGCGAGCGGCGAGGTCTCGAGTGGGGACTCCGCCGCGCGTGCGCCGGCGACGGAGAGCCCCATCGCCAGCGCGAGTGAGAGAAACCGCTTCATGTGCGCCTCCACCGCCGTGCCGTCAATGCGATCGCTTCTTCTCCGATCCCGGCTCGGCGTGCCGGGAGCCACCCGGCGACTGCTGGAGCCATTGTCTCACCACGAGGTTCACGGTGACGCCGGGCGCGCCGCCGTTCTCGATGCCCGTGTGGATGCGCTCGCGGAGCCGCAGGAGCGCGTTGTCCGTGGCCCCCGCGCGCGCGGCCGTGACCACGGCCACCGACGCCGTGTCCGCCGGCACGCCGCGCGCGACCAGGTCGCAGAGCACGACGAGCGGGATGACGAGGTTGCCGCCCGGACGCGCGAGCCGCAGGTGTGCGAGTGAGTCGGCGGGCACGCCCGCGAGCACGGCGCTCGCGGCGGCCACGATCTCGTCGCCCTGCGTCCCCGCGCCCAGTGCGCCGCGCGCCGCGGCCTGCGCGGTCGCCTGCCGGCGCACTGGGCG
>Ga0318534_10000982_pt1 | contig 10709 bp, 10 predicted proteins | sample GRESIP117b4f26_FD_202502 | JGI IMG/M metagenome (GOLD analysis project Ga0318534, IMG submission 202502) | Tropical soil microbial communities from Luquillo Experimental Forest, Puerto Rico - GRE.SIPMG.117b4f26 | ecosystem: Environmental > Terrestrial > Soil > Tropical forest > Bulk soil...
TCGAGCGCCGCGCCGACGGCAAGGACAAGAACACCAAGAAGCATGAGACGCCGACCGGGGTCGGCGGCGTGCTCGGCGCCGGGGTGGGCCTGGCCACTGGCCTGGTGGTGGCGCTGTTCCCGTTCGCCGCCATCGGCGGCGGCCTGCTGGCGGTCGCCACCGGCAGCGGCGCGGTGCTTGGCGCGGTGGCCGGTCACGCGGCCGCCGGGATGAGCCGCAAGGACCTGAAGGAGCTCGGCGAGCACCTGGACGCCGGCCAGGCCGGCCTGGTCGTGATCGCGGTATCCGACATGGGCGCCAAGGTCGAGCGGGCCATGAAGCAGGCGCGCAAGGTCGAGGAGAAGCAGCTGAAGGCCGACACCGCCGAGATCGAGGCCGACGCCAAGGCCGCGGCCGAGTGACGCGCCACGCTCGTCCCTAGAGGTATGCCGATCATGTTCTAATCGGGGCCATGTCGGACGATATCGAGCGGCGGCTAGCCGCCGCTGCCCAGGCCATCCGGGAGTTCGAGGTGACCGGCCGGCGGTGTTCGGACTTGCGCGGCCGCGAGGATGAGATCCGCGCCGAGGTGGCGGAGCTGCGGTCCCGGTACGCGGCGCAGGAGCGGGACGTCGAGCGGCTGGAGCACCTGTCCTTGGCCCGGGTGCTGGCGTCGCTGCACGGCGCGCGCCAGGACGCGCTGGAGCGCGAGCGCGCCGACGCGGACGCCGCGCGGTACCGGATGGCCGACGCCGAGGCGCGGCTGGCGGCGGTCCAGGAAGAGCAGGGGGCAGCGCAGCAGCGGCTTGACCGGCTGGCCTCCGCACCCGATGCTTACGCCGCCGTGCTGGCCGAGAAGGAACGCCACCTCACCGAGTCGGGCGACCCGCGCGGCGCGGCGCTGCTGAGCCTGGCCGACGAGCGAGGACGCCTGACCGCGGAGATCGGCGAGATGAGCGCGGCCCTTCAGGACGCGGCCGCGGCGCGGCAGGCGCTGCTGCGGGTACGGGAGAAGCTCGGCAGCGCCATGAGCTGGAACACCTATGACACGTTCTTCGGCGGCGGAATGCTCGCCGACCTGGCCGAGCACTCAAAGCTAGATGAGGCGGCCCAGGCGGCAGCCGAGGCCGACCGGCGCATGGCCGCGCTCCGTACCGAGCTCGCCGATCTCGAGCACACGGCCTCGGCCGCCGAGCCGCTAGCCATCAGTGCCGCCACCAAGTTCGTCGACCTGTGGTTCGGCAACATCTTCACCGACCTGGCGGTGCGTGACCGGATCACGCAGGCTCAGGAGAACATGGCCAAGTCCTTGCAGCTGGTGAGCGACGTCCAGGAACAGCTGACGACCCGGTCCGCTCAGGCACAGGCAAGGCTTACGGCCATCGAGGTCGACCGCCGGAATTTGCTCAGCCGATGATCTTAAACTCATCGCATGGCCAGGTACTTCGACATCCATCCGGCCAATCCGCAGCACCGCGCGATCGTCCAGGTCGCCGATATCGTGCGCGCGGGCGGCGTGATCGCCTACCCGACGGACTCCTGCTATGCGCTCGGAGCCCAGTTCGGCAACACGGACGGCCTCCCGCGGATCCGGTCGATCCGCGGCCTCGACGACCGGCACCACCTCACGCTGGTGTGCCAGGACTTCGCCCAGCTAGGCCACTTCGTGTACGTTCCCAACCGGGTGTTCCGGGCGATCAAGGCGGCGACCCCCGGCAGTTACACGTTCATCCTGCCCGCGACCAAGGAGGTGCCGCGCAAGCTGCAGCACCCGGGGAAGAAAACCGTCGGGGTGCGGATCCCGCGCCACGTGGTGACCCAGGCCCTGCTGGCCGAACTCGGCCAGCCGCTCGTCTCGAGCACCCTGCTGCTGCCCGGCGAGGACGAGCCCATGACCCAGGGGTGGGAGATCGCCGAGCGGCTGGACAACGCCGTGGAGGCGGTGATCGACTGCGGCGACTGCGGGACCGAGCCGACAACGGTGATCGACTTCTCCCAGGACGAGCCTGAGATCCTGCGCCGCGGGGCGGGTGACACGTCCGGTTTCGAGTGAGCCGCGGTTCTAGCGGCCAGGCCCGCCGTCCTCAGGCTCGCGGTTGATCAGACAGTATTCGCGGCCGGCCGGGTCGGTCAGCACCGTCCAGTAGGGGAAGGTGCCCGCCACCCGGGCGCCGAGGCTGACGTGCCAGGCAACCGCTTTCTCGTCCGTGCAGCCGAAGTCGGCGTGCGCGCGGACCGGCTGTCCCGCTACGGCGTCGTTCAGCCGCTGGAGCAGCAGCCGGGCCGGCAAGCCCGCGGGCCGCCTCAGGCAGGCGAACCCCGGCACCGGCAAGGGCCGCGCCGCCCAGCCGGTCAGCCCCGTCCAGAACGCGCACTCGCGCTCGTACAGCTCCGGCGGCACGTCCAGGCACAGCGTGTCCACGCGGCTGACGCCGCCGCTCGTGCGCAGCGGACCGGGCACCGCGCTCTCCCCGTCCCATCGCACCAGGCAGAACGTGAACCCGCCGGGGCTGTCGGCGATCACCAGCCCTGGCCCGAGGTGCAGCACCCGGGCGCCGAGCGTCCTCGCCTCCGCGGCCGCGTCTTCAAGCGGCGTATCGACGTGCAGGTCGAGGTGGTAACCGCCGCCTTCGAGCACGCGCTATACCCGCAGGTAGGCGTCGCCGGACGCGGGCAGCAAGGTGGCGAACTCCCCCTCCGCGCCGCGCAGCGGCGACAGCCCGCAGCCCGTCACCTCCCGCCAGAACGCCACGCCCGCGTCGAAGTCGTCCGCGGGGAAGTCCAGGAACACAGTCAGCCATCGCACCGGCATGGCATGGGACACTAGCGGATACGCCCGCGCGTTCCGCGCCCTGCTGCCAGCCAAGGGGTAGGGTGCCGGGTATGCGCAACGTTGAGCCTGAGGTGTTCCTGGTCGCGCGGCCCGAGATCGACTACGACGCGGTAGCCGCCTATCTGCGCGAGGTCGGCGGGGACAGCTGGCTGGAGCGACTGGACCGCGATCAGCTCGACAACGACGCGCAGAACCTCGCCGAGTTCGCCGGCAAGATGTGCTACCGCTCCTGGGAGCCCGGCCTGAACCCGAACGTCCGCCGGATCCGCGAGGATCAGGTCAAGTACCTGGAAAACATCCTGAGCAGCGGCCACGGGTCGGTGCTTGAGCACGTCAGCTTCACGTTCGTGCTGCACAACGTCAGCCGTGTTTTCACCCACGAGGTGATCCGGCACCGTCCGGGCACGGCCATCTCGCAGGAGTCGCTGCGGTTCGTCCGGCTCGATGAATTGCCGTTCTGGTTCCCTGGGTGGGCGCGGGAAGACCCCGAGCTGATGAAGCGCGCCACGGCTCTCCTCGCCGAGATGGAGGCCTTCCAGCTCTGGATGGCGGACCATTTCCGGCTGGACGACGATGGCGTGCCCATGCACGAGAAGAAGCACAAGACCTCGTTCATGCGCCGGTTCGCCCCGGACGGGGTGGCGACCGGCCTGGTCTGGACCGCGAACATCAGGGCGCTGCGGCACACGATCGAAGCGCGCACCGACTCGGGCGCCGAAGAGGAAATCCGCCTGGTGTTCGGAAAGATCGGGGAGATAATGCGCGCCGAGGCGCCCGCGCTGTTCGGCGATTACCAGGTGACCGGCGACGGCGCCTGGGTGCCCGGCTGGCGGAAGGTGTAATTCCGCGTAAAGGCACCGTCGCTGAGTGTCTATCGCCGCCGGGAACATGGCGCTGATCTCGGGTTCGGCGGCGAAGAGCCGGTCGTGGAAATAAGTCATCGCCGCATCACAAACCCCTCCGGTCAGGAAGAATGGCGATACGGCCGGGACGGGGGGTTGTGGACCCATCGGACCCATCGGGCCTGTCGGACGGTTGCGACGTCACGGCGCACAGTGATGCATCCAAGGCGGAGCGTTACAAGAGACTCCGGTTTAACCGGATAGATATAGCGTGATTGGCGAGGGAGGACGTAAATGGGGCGCCCAATCATCGGCATCACCAGCGATCTTGATGCTGCTCGCTGGGGGGAGTGGCTCAGGGAGGCTGTGGTCTCGCCCGTCAGCTACACCCGGGCCGTGGAACGGGCCGGAGGCACGCCCGTCGTCCTGCCGCCCGTGCCGCCTGATTCGGCACGCTCGCTGGTCGCCGGGATGCAGGGCCTGATCTTCACCGGCGGGCGGGACCTCGACCCGGCGCTGTACGACCAGCAGCGGCTTGATGAGACCGACCTGCCCGAGCACCGCAGGGACCGGTTCGAGCTCGTGCTGATGCGGGCCGCGATCGAGGCCGGGGTGCCGTTCCTCGCCATCGGCCGCGGCCTGCACGTGCTGACGGTCGCGCGCGGCGGCTCGCTGACGCAGCACCTGCCCGCGCACCGGTCCGACCGGGTGCGTTACCTCCCGCACGACGTGCACCTGTCGCAGGACAGCCAGCTCGGCCGGCTGCTCGGCGCCAGCGTCCAGGCGCCCGCCGCGCACCACCAGGCGCCGGACCGCCTCGGCGAGGGACTGGTGGTAGCCGGGTGGTCGCCCGGCAACAGCGTGGTGGAGGCCGTCGAGGTCGCGGGTCACCGCTTTGCCATCGGCGTGCACTGGCACCCCGAGGAAGGCGATGACCCGCGCCTGATGGCCGCGCTGGTCGAGGCGGCGGCCGAACCGCGCAACGAGCCCGCCAGGCGGCCCGAGCCGCAGAAGAAGGTGGCGGTCAAGCCCCGGGCAGGCGCCCGAAGCCGCTAGAAAGGCTCGCCCGGCCCTGATTGGCAAGGCCCCTACCGCCGCTGATTCTCATCCCGTGAGAACCGGTCGGCACTTATGGCGCTAAACCGGCGATTCTCGGCCCGCTATGTCCTATTTGTCATAGGCGAAAGCGCCATAAGTGGTGCAGGTGTCTCACATTCCGAGACAGCCATCTTCGGCCCGATGCCTACAGCGGGAGCTGGTAGCTGCCGATCCAGTGGTCGCGCATCCAGTTGACCGCCGAGGTCCACGCGCCGGTGACCTCGAGGATGCCCACGATCACCAGCATGGCGCCGCCGATGCGGCTGACCAGCCGCGCGTTCCGGCGGAAGAAGCTGAGCACGTTCACCACGCGCTGGAACGCCACGGCCACGATCAGGAACGGGATGCCGAGGCCGAGCCCGTAGATGAACGCGAGGAACGCCCCGCGCGCGGCGGTGCCCGATGCGGCCGAGAGCGTGAGCACGGCGGTCAGCGTCGGGCCGATGCAGGGCGACCAGCCAACGCCGAACAGCACCCCGAGCAGCGGCGCGCCGGCCAGCCCGGCCTTCGGCCGCGCGGACGGGCGGAAGATCCGGCCGGCGAACGAGAACCGGTCGAACGCGCCCGCGAACATCAGGCCGAGCAGGATCGTGACCCCGCCGAGGATCTGGGTGAGCCCCGTGTTGTGCGTCTTGAGCAACTGGCCGAGGCCGCCGAGGGCGAGGCCGTACACGGCGAAAACCAGCGAGAACCCGACGACGAACAGCGCCGTCCCGGCCACGGCCCGGCCCCTGGCGGGCGCCGCGGGGCCGGTCACCGCGGCCCGGGTCCGGGTGGTGACCGCGCCGCCATCGGCGGCCGCCGCGGCCGTTCCGGCGGCACCGGTTCCGGCCTCGGCACCGGTTCCGGCGGCGGCGCTGCCCGCCGCGCCGGCGCCGGACATCCCGGTGATGTAGGACAGGTACCCGGGGACCAGCGGCAGGCAGCACGGCGACAGGAACGTCACCGCGCCCGCCGCGGCGGCGACCGGGATCGCCAGGATCAGCGGCCCGGACGTCACCAGGTTCTGGACGCTCATCCGCGCGACTTGCCCAAGATCACCAGGTTCACCGCATAACAGAGCATCGCGACCGCGGTGGCCAGCGCCATCCCGAGCGACGCGCCCGCCGCGCCGTCCCGCGTGAACGAGGACCCGGCGCCGGCCGCGGCGAGCACGGCGACCAGGCCGACGACCGTGGTGGCCAGCACCGCCCCGGCCCTGGCCTGGACCGCGCGGAACACCAGGAAGGCGGCCGCCACGATCGTCAGGATGCCGAGGATGACGTGGATCGCCAGCAGCGGGCTCGAGAACACGCCGACGGACTTGCTCGCGGTCGGGGCGGTCCCGTACAGGTTGTATGCCGTGCCGAGGGCGAACTGCAGGATCAGCATGGTCAGGGCGCCGAAGCTCGCCATGCGGATCCGTTCCGCCTGCGCGGCGAGCCGGGCGGAACCTGCCTTCGGTTCGGTCAGCATTGACATGCAACCAAGTATGACCGACTTGGCACGGTGCGCGCCTTGGCCATGCCCGTTAACCGATATCGTTGCCGTGTGAATTCGGTCGCTGTCAAGCCAGCGCGCGAGGCCCCGGGGAACCGGCTGCTCAAGGCCGGCGCCATTGCCTTCCTCGCCGTCGTCGCCAGTTGGGTGATCTACGCCGTGGTCAGCGGCCGCGGGGGGGCGCTCAACGAGGTTGACTTGACCGTGTACCGGGACGGCGGACTGATCGTCCGGCACGTCCGCCCGTACTATGACCCGCACACGGGCGCCCCGCTGTACGACTGGGGCGGCTACAGCTCGCTGGCGCTGAAGTTCACCTACACGCCGTTCGCCGCGATCACGTTCGCGCTGATCTCGTTCATCCCATGGGCGGCGATGCCAGCGCTGTCGGTGATCGTGAACATCGCGGCGCTGGTGGCGGCGCTGTGGTTCACCTTCGGCGGCCTCGGCTACACCGACCGCCGGGTCCGGCTGGGTGCGACGCTGCTCGCCGCGGCGGTCACGTTCTGGCTGCAGCCGGTGGTGCGGACGATCTACCTCGGGCAGATCAACCTGATCCTGATGGCGGCGATCATCTGGGACCTGTGCCAGCCTGATAACAGCAAGGGGCGGGTGCGCTGGTGGAAGGGCGCGGTGACCGGGGTCGCCGCTGGCATCAAGCTGGTGCCGCTGATCTTCGTCCCGTACCTGCTGGTGACAAGGAAGTTCCGGGAGGCCGCCATGACCGTGGCCGGCTTCCTCGCCACGGTGCTCATCGGGTTCGTGATCCTGCCGAGCGACTCGTCCAAGTGGTGGCTGCACGGCATGGTCTTCAGCGACGGGAACCGGACCGGCTTCACGGGCTGGGCCGGCAACCAGTCGCTGCGTGCGCTCGCCACCCGGCTGAGCGGCAGCATCGTGGCGGGCACGACCCCGTGGATCATCGCGGCCGCGATCGCGTTCATCCTCGGCATGACCGCGGCCTACCTCTTCCACCGGGCCGGTTACGAGCTGCCCGCCATCCTCACCACCGCGCTGACCGGGCTGCTCGTCTCGCCGATCAGCTGGGACCACCACTGGGTATGGGTCGCACCCGGCGTCGCCGTGACCGGGCACTACGCCATCGTCACCTGGACAAAGGCCCGGACGAACGCCGATAAGTGGCGGGCACGCGGCCTCGCCGCCCTGGCCGGGTTCATGATCTTCGTCTACGCCGCCTGGCCGGACGCCCTGTGGGAGAACGAGCGCCACCTCGGCAGGTTCTCGCTCGGCTTCCTCTGGGCGCAGCAGAACACCAGCCCCAAGCAGTTCAGCCAGCGCGGCGACAGGCCCGGCTACGTCGAATACCACTGGCACGGCTTTCAGCTGCTGTGGGGCAACGCCTACATCCTCGGCGGCATGGCGCTGCTGCTGGTCCTGCTCGGCATCGCGTTCAGGCTGCGCAACGCCCCGCCCGGCCCCCCGGCGGCCGAGTCGTCCCGGCCGGCCTCGGTCAGCCAGTCCAGGTAGGACCGGGACCTGTCCAGGCCGAGCTCGATCCCGGTGGGCAGCGGCTGGGCGAACAGCTGGCCGGCGGCGTGGTCAAGCGCGCCCCGCAGCAGGCCCCCGGGGCCCGTCGCCTCGAATCCGAGCGACCACCACGCCTCGCCGCTGACGCAGGCCTGGGTGAGCTCGGCCACGCAGCCCCCGGCGCCCAGCGGGAACCGGGACCTGTGCCGTCTCTTGCGGACGATGACCCAGCCCGCGGGCAGCACACCACCCGGGTCCGCCGGGTGGTAGCCGAAGGACCATTTCCGCCATGACTCCAGGCGGCCGCGGCAGCGGCGGGGCAGGTCGATGGTCCCGGGGCTGCCGAGGTAGGACTTCACGTCCATCCTGGCCCCGTCCCGCAGCTTCACCGACAGCCCGCCCAGGCGCGGCTGGAGCAGGTAGGCATCCGTCCGCGTTTCCATCGCTCCCGGAAATCGCGCGAACCACTCCCGCATCGCCATTTCAAGCGGGCCACGGACTATCCAGCGGACCTCCAGGCTGTCCGCTGGTTCCACGGCCGGTACCGAAAACGTCATTCCCCTCCCTCCCCAGGTGAATCGTGGGACCCCAGCATGAACGAGCGCTGGCCTGATCACGTCACCTACCGTGGGTGAAGCGCGGAAACCGGGCGGACAATGGCTTGCATGGCGAGTTCAAACGAGGCCGCGGCCGCGCTGCTGCGGGAGTACGCGGAACTGCTGGCCATCACCGGCGGCGACCCGTTCCGGGCGCGGAACTACGAGAAGGCCGGCAAGGCCGTCGCGGGCTACCCGGACGACATCGGCACCATGACCGAAGCCGCGCTCACCAAGATCCCCGGCGTGGGCAAATCGATCGCGGGCAAGATCGCCGAATACCAGCGCTCCGGCACGTTCGCGGCCCTGGAGCAGCTCAGGGCGAAGATCCCGGCAGGCGTCCGCGACCTCACCCGGGTGCCCGGCCTGGGCCCGAAGCGCGCCCTGGCCCTGAACGCCGAGCTCGGCATCAGTTCGGTCGGCGAGCTCACCGACGCGATCGCGGCCGGGCGGCTGCGCGACCTTGCCGGGTTCGGCGTGAAGAGCGAGGAACGCATCCTGCGCGGCCTGACCGTGATGACCCACGGCCGGGTGACGCTGAACGTCGCGATGAACACCGCCACCGAGATCATCGCCGCGCTGGCCGGCCACACGGAGCGGGTCACCTACGCCGGATCGCTGCGCCGGATGCGGGAGACGGTCGGCGACGTCGACATCCTCGCGACCGCGGCCACCGAGGGCCAGGCGAGCGAGCTCATGAACGTGTTCCGGGGACTGTCGGGCGAGGTGATCGTCTCCGGCCCGGCCAAGACCTCGATCAGGAGCGGCAACCTCCAGGCTGACCTCCGGGTCGTCCGGCCGGGGGCCTGGGGCGCCGCGCTCCAGTACTTCACCGGGTCGCAGGCGCACAATGTCGCCGTCCGGCAGATCGCGATAAAAAACGGCCTGAAACTCTCCGAATACGGCCTTTTCAGGAACGAGGAAATCATCGCCTCGGCGACCGAAGAAGACGTTTACGCGGCCCTGTCCATGCAATGGATGCCGCCGCCGGTGCGCGAAGACACCGGGGAGGTCGAAGCGGCGCTGAAAGGGCAGCTGCCACGGTACGTTACGGAAAAGGATATCCGGGGGGACCTGCATACCCACACCAACCTGACCGACGGGGTGGCGTCCCTGTCCGAGATGATCGAGGCCGCCGAGAAAAAGGGTTACGAGTATTACGCGGTCACCGACCACGCGCCGAACTTGTTCATGCAGCGGATGACCGAGGAGAAAATGCTCGCCCAGCGAAAAGAACTCGGCGCCATCACCTCCAGCATGACGCTGCTGCACGGCACCGAGCTGAACATCGCGCCGGACGGCTCGGTGGACTGGGACGAGGACTTCCTGGCCGGATTCGACATCTGCGTCGCGTCGGTCCACTCGCATTTCGACCAGGACCGCAGGGAGATGACCAGGCGGTTCATCATCGCCTGCGAGAACCCGCGGGTGAACGTCATCGGCCACCCGCTCACCCGCAAGTTCGGCCGCCGCCCGCCGGTCGACGTCGACACCAGCGAGCTTTTCCGGGCGTGCGCGCGCACCGGGACGGCGCTGGAGGTCAACGGGTCTCCGGAGCGGCTCGACCTGCCCGCCGAGCACATCAGGAACGCGAAGGACGCCGGGGTGAAGTTCGCGGTCGACACCGACGCGCACTCGATCGGGCACCTGGACAACATGCGGTACGGCGTCGGGACGGCCCAGCGCGGCTGGCTGACGGCGGACGACGTGATCAACGCCTGGCCGCTGGACCGGCTGCTCGAGTTCGTCCGCAAGGGCCGTTCGTCTTAAAGATTTTCGCGGGGGGTCACCGGGGGGTCGTCCCCCGGGGACAAGCGGAGCTACTAGCGAGTAACATAGCCCGCATGAGGGCACGCGATGTGGTTTTCGTGGACGGCGTCCGCACGCCGTTCGGCAAGTCCGGGCCGAAAGGCATCTACGCCGAGACCAGGGCGGACGACCTGGTAGTCCGCGTCATCAGGGAGCTGCTGCGGCGCAACCCGAACCTGCCGAAAGAGCGGGTCGGCGAGGTCGCCATCGCGGCCACGACGCAGATCGGTGACCAGGGGCTGACGATCGGGCGCAGCGCCGCGATCCTCGCCGGCCTGCCGGTCACGGTGCCGGGTTACGCGATCGACCGGATGTGCGCGGGCGCGATGACCGCGGTCACCACGGTGGCCGGCGAGGTCGCGCTCGGCGCCGCCGACGTCGCGATCGCGGGCGGCGTCGAGCACATGGGCCGCCATCCGATGGGAGAGGGCGTCGACCCCAACCCCCGGTTCGTCTCCGAGGGGATCGTGGACGAGTCCGCGCTGTTCATGGGCATGACGGCGGAGAACCTGCACGACCGGTTCCCGGCGATCACCAAGGACCGCGCCGACGCGTACGCCGCGGCCAGCCAGCGCAAGGTGGCCG
>Ga0318534_10000992_pt1 | contig 10662 bp, 8 predicted proteins | sample GRESIP117b4f26_FD_202502 | JGI IMG/M metagenome (GOLD analysis project Ga0318534, IMG submission 202502) | Tropical soil microbial communities from Luquillo Experimental Forest, Puerto Rico - GRE.SIPMG.117b4f26 | ecosystem: Environmental > Terrestrial > Soil > Tropical forest > Bulk soil...
GTTCGCTGGTGCGCTCGGTTCCCGGTCGGTCACCTGTTGTCCGCCGCCCGATGATACGGCGTGGATGTCCCAGCCATGTCGCTGGAACGGCGTGGATGCCACATCCACGTCGTTGGCGACCTTTGGCCCATCAAAGTTAACCGTGATTGGCCCTGGGTCACAGGCCAATCGAGCCGTAGCGTGTACGTATCGCTCCGCGGGAGGAAGGACACCGCCCATGAACGATGCCGTCCGCTCGATGCGCGCCATGTACGCATCGAGCGCCGATCCGGCCAGCCTGACCAGCCAGAGCGTTCCGGTCCCCGATCCGGGGCCGGGGGAACTGCTGGTCGAGGTCCGCGCCACCGCGGTCACGGCCGACGAGCTGACCTGGCCGGAGAGCTGGCCTGCCATCCCCTGCCACGACGTGTCCGGAGTGGTGGCTGCGACGGGCCCGGGAGCCGCCGGCTGGCAGCCCGGCGAAGAAGTTTACGGCCTGGTCGGTTTCGACCGCCCCGGCGCGGCCGCCGAGTACGTTACCGCTCCCGCCGCCGATCTTGCCCTCAAGCCCGCCTCGGTGGATCATCTCGCGGCCGCCGCCATCCCGCTCGGCGCGCTTACGGCCTGGCAGGCGCTGCATGAGCACGCGCAACTGGCTCCCGGGCAGCATGTCCTGGTCCACGGCGGCGCGGGCGGTGTCGGCGCCTACGCCACTCAGCTCGCGGCGCAGCACGGCGCCCGGGTGACCGCCACGGCGTCCGCGCGGGATCTGGCCTTCGTCACCGGGCTCGGCGCCCACGCCGTCCTCGACTACTCCGGCAGGTTCGAGGACCACGTCCGCGACGTCGACGTGGTGATCGACCCGGTAGGCGGAAACACCACCGCCCGTTCCTGGCCGATACTGCGCGGTGGCGGGATCCTGGTCGACATCGCAGAGGAGCCAGACCCGTCCAAGGGCGGCCGCAGCGACGTCCGCAGCGTGTACTTCGTGGTCAGGCCCGACGGCGGCCAGCTGCGAGAACTGGCCGGCCTGGTGGACAAGGGACAGTTGCGCCCGGTCCTGTCTACGGTCTTCGAGCTGAGCGCACTGGCCGAGGCATTCGGCGCCCAGCGCGGCCGCCGGGCCCCCGGTAAGGTGGTCATCGACGTCAGCGGCGGCTAGGTCCGCGAGGATTCAGGAGGACGTCACGTGGCATCCGATGCGGCCGGAATACTGGACGAGGCCTATCAGCGGTTGCATCAGACCGGCCCTGAATTCGACGGCTGGCTGTCCAACCACGGACCTATGGCCGCCGAGGCGATGGCCCGGCACGGCCACGCCGAGGACGTGGGCCCGTGGCTGGATAGCTACGTACAGCGGCTGGAGGACTTCCCCCGCGGCACCGACCCGATCGGCGCGGACTGGGCCGAGGCGCTCGGCGACCCGCGGCGCATCGCCGACTGGACTGTCTTCTTCTGCCGCGAGGCCGCCGGACAGCCGTGGCGGCAGGTCCTGGGCACCTGGTGGCCGCGCCTGCTGCCCGGGGTGGCCGCGGCCGCGACTCACGGCGTCATCCGCGTCGGCCACGCGGTCCGCGCCCTGCTGGTCGACGGCGAGGACCCGATTCACGTCACCGAGCTGGCCCACGGCCTGGCCTACTGGGCGGCCCGCTACCAGCCCATCCCCGGCGCGATGGCCGACAGGCCACCCGCGCCGTCCGCGGCCGAGCCGCGGGCACCGGGCCGTGAAACCACGGCGGCACTGGCCTCGGTGCCGCGGATCGCCGACCAGTCCGGCGGGATCCGCGACCGCCTCCGCCGCCTGGACGGACTGGCAGGCTGGCCGGGCGCGCTCGCCGCACCGCCCATCCCCCAGGCCCCGGAACAGGCCAGGGAGTGGATATCCGGGCTGGCCGACGCCGCGGTCGTGAGATACCTGGAATGCGCGCACGGCAACCCGGTCATGCTGGTGCACACGGCCACCGCGCCCACCGCCATCCTGCGCACCCTGCCCGTCCTCCACCACGACCTCTGGCGCCCCAGCGCGGCGGCGGCGTGGGACGCGGCCGCCGCGCTCACCGCCATCTACGCCCCGCCCGCGTCCGCCCCGTCCCCGGCGCCGCCCGCGGCGCCGGCCGGGCCTGCCGGTACCGACGAGGCCTTCGCCCGGGCCGTCGCCCACGGCGATGAGCACGTGATCAAGTTCGCCGACACCGCCGCCGATGTGCACGCCCGCACCGGCGACCCGGCCGCCCTCGCCGCCGTAGTCCACGCCGTCGCGCTCATCCCCCACCCGGCCTGAACGGCTGCGCTTACCGGCTCCTGCTCCGCTAATTCGGAGAAAGTCTTCAGCTAATCCCAATCCGCATGGACGGCAGCGCCGAATGGGGACACGTCAGCGGTGCCCGGGGGAGGGCACCGAATCATTCGCCGAAGGAAGCAGCGATGTCCCGATTCGCCGCGGCCCGTACCGGGGCCGCCGTGCTGCTCGCCGCGAGCGCCACCCTCATCGCCGGGGGATTTGCGAGCTTGGCCCCAGGTCAAGCCGTAGCCTCCAGCCACCGGGAGGCGCCGCTCATCTCCGGGCAGCCGCAGTACGACAACACCGACGTGTACGCGTTCGTGAGCCCCGACAAGCCGGACACCACCACGCTGGTGGCGAACTGGCTGCCGTTCGAGGACCCGGCGGGCGGCCCGAACTTCTACAAGTTCGCCACCGACGCCCGGTACGACATCAACATCGACAACGACGGTGACTCGCAGATCGACCTCACCTACCGGTGGACCTTCAAGGACCACTACAAGAGCAAGAACACGTTCCTCTACAACACTGGCGCGGTGCGGAGCCTGGACGATGCCAACCTGAACTTCAGCCAGACCTACGACCTGACCCTGATCAGGCGGGTGCACGGGACCGCGGTCTCCGCGCAGCGGCTCGCGTCGAATGTGCCGGTGGCGCCGTCCAACGTCGGCAAGGCGTCGATGCCCGACTACGCGACGCTGCGCGCGCAGGCGGTGCGGCCGCTGGCCAGCGGCGGGCACGTGTTCGCCGGCCAGGCCGACGACTCGTTCTTCCTCGACCTGCGGGTCTTCGACCTGCTGTACGGCGGGAACCTGTCCGAGGTCGGCCACGACACGCTGCACGGGTACAACGTGCAGACCGTGGCGCTGCAGGTGCCGTCGAAGCAGCTGGCGCCGCACCAGCCGATCATCGGCGTCTTCTCCGCGACCCAGCGGCAGAACGCGGCCGGCGGGTTCACCCAGGTGTCGCGGCTCGGGATGCCGCTGGTCAACGAGGTCGTCATCCCGGTCAAGGACAAGGACAAGTTCAACGCGTCCATCCCGTGGCACGACGCGCAGTTCGGGCAGTACGTCACGAACCCGGAGCTGCCCAAGCTGATCCAGGGCGTCTACAAGATCCCGGCCCCGGCGACGCCGCGCAAGGACCTGGTCCAGGTCTTCCTGACCGGCGTTCCCGGGCTCAACCAGCCGCCGAACGTGCGTCCGGCCGAGATGATCCGGCTCAACACCTCGATCCCGCCGAGCAAGGCTCCTAACCGGCTCGGCGTCCTGGCCGGTGACAAGGCTGGTTATCCGAACGGCCGCCGGCTCACCGACGACGTGATCGACATCTCGCTCCAGGTGGTCGAGGGCAAGCTGCTCGGCGCGAAGATCCCGGCGCTCGGCGACGCCGTCAACGCCAACGACAAGGCGTTCGGCGGCGCGTTCCCGTATGTCGCGCTGCCCTGGTCGGGTTCCGATGTCAGGGCGTCCGGCTCGGGTATCACCCCGGCGGCGGCCAGCATGGCCCGCGACTCGCAGGCTACCCCGCTGACGGGCGGCGCGGCGGCGGCGCCCAGGGCGATGCAACCGAAGCCCGCCCCGGCGTCCCCGGTGCTGCCGATGGCCGCGATCGGCGTGGGCGCGCTGCTCCTCGGCGGCAGCGGCGGCCTGTGGCTGATGCGCCGCAGGCACCCGTCCGCCTGATCCCAGCCCGCTCCCGCACAGGCCCGGTCGCGTCGCCATCCCGCTCCGGCGCGGCCGGGCCGCCCACATCGCTCACACCGGAGGTGAACCCGTGCCTACCCCGACCACCACGGCCGCGCCGGTCACGCGACCGGCCCGGTCCATGGCCGGACGGCTGGCCCGCGTGCTGCTGGGAGCCGGTCTCGTCGCGGCCCTCGCCGGAGGGCTCACCTTCGGCGCCGCCGTGCTGAACGGCCCGTCCGGCCCGCCACCCGCCTCAGACGCGGTCCCGGCCGCGGCCTTCGAACAGCTCTCCTCGGCGAGCCTTGCCGCGGGCATCGGCCAGCTCCAGCAGCACCTGCGGGCGCAGCCGCGGGATGCCACCGGGTGGGCGACCCTCGGGCTCTCCTACGTCGAGCAGGCCCGGCTCACCGCCGACCCGGCGTACTACCCGAAGGCCGCCGCCGCGCTGGCGGAAGCGCTGCGGGTCCGGCCGGCCGACAACGACTCAGCGCACGCCGGACTGGCCGCGCTGGCGGCGGCCAGGCACGACTTCGGCACCGCGCTCCGCGAGGCGGACCGGGCGCTGGCCATCAACCCCTTCGGAGCGCGGGCACTGGCGGTGCGGATCGACGCGCTGGTCGAGCTGGGCCGCTACCCCGCGGCGACGGCGGCGGCCGGGCATGCCGACGGCATCGCGCCCGGCATCCCGGTGTTCACCCGGCTGGCGTACGTCAACGAGCTTCACGGCCGGACCGCCGAGGCCCGGCGGGTGCTGGATCTGGCGCTGGGTTCGGCCGACGACCCGGGCGACCTGGCGTACGTACACGCACAGCTCGGCGAGCTGGCCTGGAGTCAGGGCCAGGTGAGGCGGGCCGGCGGCGAGTTCGCCGCGGCGCTGCGGGCCGACCCCGGTTACCTGGCCGCGGTGGAAGGCCGGGCCCGGGTGCGCGCGGCTTCCGGTGACGCCGCGGGTGCGCTCCGGGACCTGCAGACGGTGGTGACCCGGCTGCCACTGCCCGGTTACCTGACCGAATACGGCGAGCTGCTGACGTCGGCGGGCCGGCCCGCCGAGGCGGCCCGGCAGTACGCGGTGGCCCGGGTGTGGGTGAAACTGGCGAAGGCGAGCGGCGTCGCCACCGACCTGGAAACCGCGCTGTTCGCCGCCGACCACGGCGACAAGGCGGAGGCCCTGCGCGCCGCCCGGGCCGAATGGGCCCGGCGGCACAGCGTCCACGTCGAAGACGCGCTGGCCTGGGCGCTGCACGTCAACGGCGGGGACGCCGAGGCGCTGCACTATGCCCGGCTGGCCAACGGGCTCGGCTACCGCAACGCGATGTTCCGCTACCACCAGGGCATGATCGAGAAGGCGCTGGGCCGGACCGCGGACGCACGCCGTGACCTGACCGCCGCGCTGCGGCTGAACCCGGACTTCTCGGTGCTGCACGCCCCGCTGGCCAGGGCGGCCCTGACCTCGCTGGGCGGCGCCCCGTGATCCGGCACGTGGTGAGCGGCCTGCTGGCCGGGTCCGCGCTGATCCCGCTGCACCCGCTGGGCAACTTCACGGTGAACCGGTACGACGGCCTGGTGGCCGCGCCGCACGAGCTGCGCATCGACCACGTGCAGGACCTGGCCGAGATCCCGGCCGCCCAGGTGCTCGAGGGTCGGAGTGCTCTAAGGGGCGGCACCGGCCTGCACCCCTGGGCCGCCCGCTCGTGCGCCACGGCGAGCCGGGTCTTCCAGATCACCGAGTCAGGGCGGCCGGTCCACGCGACGGTCCGTACCGTGGCCGCCCGGACCCGCCCCGGCCAGGCCGGGCTGCCGACGCTGCGGCTGGAGTGCACGATGACCGCGCCGCTGGCTGACCACCCCGCGGGCGTGGCGGTGACGTTCCGCGATCCCGGTGCCGCCGACCATGTCGGCTGGCACGAGATCACCGCGGCCGGGGACCGGATGACGATCTCGCGGGCCAGCGTTCCCGCGGCTTCACGCAGCGCCCGGCTGACCGTCTACCCGAAGGACATGCTGAGCTCGCCGCTGGACCAGCGGTCGGCGTCGTTCACGGTGACCCCCGGCGGCCCGGCGCTGGCTGCTCCGGACGCGCCCGCGGGCCCGGCCGGCGAGCTGCCGCGGGGTGTCGACCGGCTGACGCAATCCTTCACCGACCTGGTGGCCCGGCGCCACCTTACCGCGGGCTTCGCCCTGGTCGCCCTGCTCGTCGCCGTGGTGCTGGGCGCGATCCACGCGCTGGCGCCCGGCCACGGCAAGACCATCATGGCCGCGCAGGCGGTCAGCCGCGGCCGCCGCGGCCTGCGCGACATCCTGACCCTCGGCCTCACCGTCACGGTCACCCACACGCTGGGCGTTCTCGTCCTGGGGCTGCTGGTGGCGGGGGGTTCCTCGGTCGTGACCCCGGGCTTGTTCCCGTGGCTCGGTGCCGCCAGCGGAGCGCTGGTCGCCCTTTCCGGCTGCATGTTGCTTCGCCGCGCCTTGCGCCCGAGACACGGGCACGATCATGGGCACGGGCATGATCACGGACACGGGCATGATCACGGACACGGGCGGCGGCCCGCGTGCCGGGGCTACGGAACCGTGCCCACCGGATTCCGGCGCGGCTGGTGCCCGCCGGGTCGGCGGCAATCGTCGTGCTGCTCGGGGTCGCGCTGGCCGTGCGGAGCCTCGCGACGGCACTGGGCGGGAGCTGAGCTGGAACCGGGCGCGAATCACGAGTCCCGGCAGCGCGCCGGGAGCGCGACAGCACGAGGAGTCGGGTCGGCGAGTACCGCCGCCCGTTCGGCATCACGGACGGTCGTCTATCCGACCTGGGCGGTCCGGTCGGCCCAGTAGGGGGCCCGGAGCTGGCGCTTGAGCAGCTTGCCAGATCCGGTACGCGGCAGCTCGTCCATGAAGTCCACCGACCGCGGCACCTTGTAACTGGCCAGGTGCTCGCGCGCGAACGCCGCGATCTCCTCGGCGGTCAGCGACGATCCGGGCGACCGCACGACCGTCGCGTGCACGACCTCGCCCCACTGTTCCGACGGGATCCCGAACACCGCGACGTCGTAGATCTCCGGATGCTGCTCCAGCGCCGCCTCGATCTCGGCGGGGTAGATGTTCATGCCGCCGGAGATGATCATGTCGGTCTTGCGGTCGCAGATGTACAGGTAGCCCTCGTCGTCCCGGTACGCGACGTCGCCGACGGTGTGGAAGTCGCCGCGGCTGCTCGACTCGTAGCTGGCGTCGTTCTTGTAGTAGGTGTCGTACACGCCCTTGGACCGCACGAAAACCTCGCCGGGATGGTCGGGCCCGGTACCGGTGACCTCGTCGCCGTCGTCGTCGAATAGCACGATCTCGATACCGGGGGCCGGCTGGCCGCAGGATCCCGGCTTGCGCATCTGGTCCGCGGGCATCAGCACGGTGTCCACGCCGAGCTCGGTCGACCCGTAGACCTCGAACAGGGACTCGGGCGGGAAGTCCGCCACGTACTGCTGCTTGAGCGCGTAGCTCCACGGGGCCGCGTTGGCGATCATGACGCGCATGGAGGAGCGGTCGTAGCGGTCCTTGACCTCCTTGGGCAGCGCGCAGATCATCCGGGCCAGTGCGGGCGCCGAGAACGTCGAGCTCACCTTGTACTTGTCCACCAGCCGCAGCCAGTCCTCGGCGTCGAACTTGCGCTGGACGACCACCGTCTGCCCGAAGAGCATGCCAGCGCCCATGAACGCGCTGGGTCCGCTGTGGTACAGCGGACCTGAGGTGAGGTAGACGTCGTCGGGCCGGTAACCGAACAAGCTCAGCAGGGCGGTGAGGAGTTCAGGATCCGGGGCGCCGCTTCGGACCGCGCCCTTCGGCTTGCCGGTCGTGCCGGAGGTGTAGATCATCGTCCCGCCCGTGCCGGCCGCGTCCCCGACGTCGGGCGCCTCGGCCGACGCGGCCGCGATGTCGGCGCCGGTCAGCATCCCGGCTGGCGTCCCGTCCGGGGTCGGGCCGCCGACCGCGATGATGTGCCGCACCTTCTCCAGCTGGCCGCCCGGTTGATCACGCAGCGCGGCGAACATCGGCGCGTTCTCGTGGTCCACGTAGGCGACCTCGGCGTCACTGTGGTTGATGACGTAGAGCGCCTCCTCCGGCGTCAGCCGGTAGTTCAGCGGCACGGCGACCGCGCCGATCTTCCTCGCGGCGCTCATGACGGCTACGACCTCGGGGGAGTTCGGCCCGCACCACAGGACCTTCTGGCCGGGCCCGGTCCCCAGCGAGAGCAGCAGGTTCCCCACCCGGTTGGCCTGCGCCTCGAGCTCGGCGTATGTCCACATGACGACGGTCCTGTCCGGCTTGTCGTCGATGACGGCCGGCTTGTCCGGCTGGGCCTGGGCATACATGGAAAGGATGTCGTCGGGCATCGCACCTGTCCCTCATGAACGCAGTCACTGGGTACCGGCGGTCGACCGCATCCGCCGCCATTGATCAATTTACGGAACAGGTACCGATCGGTAAATCATGACTTCCAGGCGTGCGGGAAACGCAACGACCGGTCATGCTCCCATCGGCCTTGTTGCGCGCCCGCGCCGCGTACGCGAAAACGACATCCGTCACTCTGGCTCCGTCCGTACCAGGCCATACGACGTGGATGCCACATCCACGTCGCATGAACAACATGGCTGGGACATCCCCTTATCCGCCGGGCGGACCGGAGCGGTGGGCGTGTATCACCAGTCACGGCAGCGTGACGGGAGCGCAGCAGCACCAGGAGGCAAGGCTCTGGTCCACGGTGAGCGGTGCGATGCATGCGCTCGGAGAGGGAGGCGCTGGTGGCGACGATTGGTTCGGTGGTCAGGGGGTGATGACGAGCTTGCCCCGGGCGTGGCCGTCGGCCAGGTGGCGGACGGCGGTCGCGGCCTGGGTGAGCGGGTAGGTACAGTCGATGGCCGGGGTGATCGCCGCGGAGCCGGCCAGGTCCCGGAGGGTCATCAGGTCGGCGGGGCGCAGGCGCGCGACGAAGGCGGTCAGCTTCTGGCTCACGAACAGGGACAGCAGTTGCGCCCGGATGTTACGGCCGATCCCGCCGAGCCAGCGGTCGCCGTCCTCGCCGCCGGTGATGACCAGCGTTCCCTTCGGGGCCAAGGCCCGGCGCAGCTCCGCCAGCCGCCGGTTGCCGCCGATGTCGATGATCGCGTCGTAGCGGTGCGTCCCGGCTACCGGATCCTCGCGGGTGTAGTCGATGACGTGGTCGGCGCCGACCGCGCGCACCAGGTCCGTCTTGGCCGTGCTGGACACCCCGGTGACCTCGGCACCGAACGCCTTGGCGATCTGCACGGCGAACGTGCCCACGCCTCCCGACGCGCCGATCACCAGCACGTGCTGTCCTGGCCGCACCTTAGCGTGGTCCCTGATGGCCTGCAGGGCAGTGTTGGCCGAGACGGGCACGGCCGCGGCCTGATCGAAGGTCAGGCCGGCCGGCTTGGGGGCCAGGCGGCTCGCCCGGGCGGTCGCGTACTGGGCGAAGCAGCCCGTGCCGGTGCCGAACACCTCATCGCCCGGCGCCAGCCCGGTGACGTCCCGGCCGACGGCCTCGACCGTGCCGGCCACGGCCACGCCCGGGACCGGATTCTTCGGCCCTCGTAGCCCGAAGCCCATGATCCGCATCAGGTACGGCATTCCGGTCATCAGGTGCCAGGTGCCCCGGTCCACGCTCGCGGCGCGGACGCGGACCAGGACCTCGTCTGCCTTGATCGCGGGCCTGGCGATCTGCTCCAGCCGGAGCACGTCCTCGGGCGCGGTGCCGTACCGGCGCTGCACGATCGCCTGCATCATCACCTGGCCGGCGGTGGCTGGTACCGGGTCGGGTCGCATCGTTGCCTCCGTCTTCACGGTCTTTCCTCCTTCTTGTTAACTTACGCTGTAAGTCAATGTACACTTACAGCGTAAGTACCGTCAAGACGGAAGACTCGAGAGGGGAAAGCTCGAGAGGAAGGCTCAAGAGGGAAGGCTCAAGACGCGAGCTCAAGACGGAGGCAGAGACGGGAGGCAGGGATTTGCATATGGGTACGGCCGGGCACGCTGCCGGGCAGCGGGTGCCGCTGAGCCGCGACCGGGTGCTGCGGACCGCAGTCGCCCTCGCCGACCGGGAGGGGATCTCCTCGCTCAGCATGCGCAAGCTCGGCGAGGCGCTCGGGGTCGAGGCGATGTCGCTGTACAACCACGTCGGCAGCAAGAGCGACCTGCTGGACGGGATGGTCGACACCGTGTTCGGCGAGATCGACCTGCCGTCCGGGGGCGACTGGAAGGCCGCCATGCGACGGCGGGCCATCTCGGCCCGCCAGGTCCTGCGCGGCCACCCGTGGGCGATCGGCCTGATGGAGTCGCGGACCTCACCCGGCGCGGCCACGCTGCGGCACCATGACGCCGTGCTCGGGTGCCTGCGCCGGGCCGGCTTCTCGGTCGAGCTGACCGCACACGCCTATGCCCTGCTGGACAGCTATATCTACGGGTTCGCTCTGCAGGAGGCGAGCCTGCCGTTCGGCACGGGCGAGGAGGCGGCGCAGGTCGCGCACCAGATCTCGGCGCAGTTCGCCGCCGGGCAGTACCCCTACCTCACCGAGATGGCGGTCGAGCACATCCTGCAGCCAGGCTACGACTTCGGCGACGAATTCGTGATCGGCCTCGACCTGATCCTCGACGGCCTGGCGGCGGCCCGCCAGGCAGCGGGCGATGCGGACAAATTCTAAAGCACACAATTATGAC
>Ga0318534_10000996_pt1 | contig 10655 bp, 9 predicted proteins | sample GRESIP117b4f26_FD_202502 | JGI IMG/M metagenome (GOLD analysis project Ga0318534, IMG submission 202502) | Tropical soil microbial communities from Luquillo Experimental Forest, Puerto Rico - GRE.SIPMG.117b4f26 | ecosystem: Environmental > Terrestrial > Soil > Tropical forest > Bulk soil...
CTGAGCGCGCCGTTCGTGCACCCCGGGGCGACGTCGTCGTAGACGGCGTTCACCTCGAGGATCGCGTTCTGCTGACAGCTCGAGGCGTTCGAGCTCAGACACGCGTCGAACTGGACGAGGCGGCCGAAGAACCCGTTGGGGACGCCCATCGTGCAATCGACGACGTAGCTCTGGTTGTTGACCGGGATGGACGACGTGCTCGACGGGAAGGGGCTGCACGTCGGCGGCGAGGTGGGCGCGGCGTACCTGAGCGCCTGGATGGCCCCCTCCACGGCCGCCGCGGCCCCGTACTCGACCGCGCGGTTGCGCTGGAGGCCTTGGGTGGCCAACAGGTTCGCGCTCACGAGGGTCACGATCGCCCCGATCGTCAGGCCCACCGCGAAGATGAACATCAGTGCGAGCACGAGGACCGTCCCGCGCTCATCCTCGCTCGACCGGAGCCGCTCATCCCTCGGGCTCACTGCGGTCGCACCCCGAAGGACATCGTCTCGGTCGTCGTGGGCCCCTTCACCGCGATCGTCAGGAGCTGCAGCTGGTTCCCGGAGACAGCGGCCGGCGACGCGGCGCACGTCGCCTGGTCGACGAAGCCGTTCGCAGCGGTGCTCCAGTACTGGATCCCGGTGAAGAACACGACGAACCCCGACGGTGGCGCGTAGTCGATCGGCGTCATGGAGCCGGCCGTGCCGTAGGAGGTGCCGCTGACGCCGGCGCAGGGCGCGAAGAGCGGGGAGGACTGGAGCTCGATCTGGTTCGCCGCGGACTCCGAGAAGCTCTTGAGCACCGCGTCGGTCGTCGACAGCCCCCGGTGCGTGGCGGACCCCGCGACGGAGGTCGCGAGCCCTGTCATCAGCGCGACGACGCCGAGCGCGACGACCATCAGCGCGAGGAGCACCTCGATGAGGGTGTCGCCAGCGTCGGGGTCTCGCTTCATGACGTGGAGAACGACCGCGTCGAGGTGGAAGCCAGACCGAGGCTGTCGCTCGTCTGGACCTTCAGCGTGTAGGACGTCGCTGCGGCGAAGTTGGCGTAGGCCCAGCTCACGGACCAGGCCGACTGGGTGAACGTCGTCACGGGCAGCCACGCGCACGTCGCCGTCCACGTGGTCCCGTTCCAGCACTGGTTCGCGGCGTTCGCGATCTGGTACTCGACGGTCGTGATCGTCGCGCCCGCCGTGTCGCTGACGCTCCCGCAGAGCGCGCCGGACGGGGTACAGGGGTCGGCGTTCCAGCCGTTCTTCGAGTACTTGGCGGTGCCGGGCCAGGTGAACGCGGCGCTCGGACCCTTCACGACGAAGCACCCGTCCGTGGAGGTGTCCGACGAGGCGCCGTAGTTCGGGTGGCCGTTGGGGTTGTACGTCGCGACGAAGCACCAGGTCCCGGGGGCCGCGTACGCCATGGTCTGGCTCGTCGCGGTCGACGTGTCGCTCGCCCCGATCGTCAGCGGCACCGGTGCGCCCACCTGCTGCCACGAGGCGGACGTGCACGAACCCGGCGCGACCGACGGGCCGCACACGTAGAAGGTGATCGATCCCTCGGGGGCCCCGAGCCCGGGGCTCCCGATCACCGAGACCGTGTCCGCGTCGAGGTCGCCGCTCTGGATCGGCGAGAGCTGTGGGGCGCTCGAGATGACGGCGAACCCCACGGAGATCCCGCCGTTGCCCACGCAGCCGAGCGACGTGGCGACGATGCTGCCCGTGGCCACGGAGCCGTTCCCGTTGGAGCTGACCGATGCGCTCGGGGCGTAGATGACGCCGCCGTAGGTGTTGCTCGCCCCGTTGCCGGAGATCGACATCTGTGTCGGGTCGCTCCTCGACTGGAAGACGGAGATGCCCTGGAAGGGGCCCGTGGTGGGCGCCGTCAGGTTGATCGAGGCGCTGCCGGAGACCTGGTATGCGGCGGTCTGCACGACGTCGGCTGGCGCGTTCGGGATGCCGATGAACAGCAGGACCCCGCTCCCGGTGAGGCTCACGCTGGAGTTGCCCGAGAGGCTGAGTCCGTACTCGAAGATGTAGTTGCCCGGCGCCAGGTTGACCGCGCTCTGCACCGTCACCCCCGCCGGGTTCGTGTACTCGCCGGGGCCGACGATGGACGTCCCCGTGTACACGGCCGAGCTGGTCGGGTCGGGAAGCCCCGCGTACGGATCGGGGAACGCCGGCCCCTCCACGACCGGCCCGCCGTAATCAGACGGCGGCGTGACGGGCGACGACGCCGGCGGCTCCGTGTAGACCTGGGTCGCGGTCAGGCCGCTCGAGACGGGGCCGAACGAGATCGAGCTGTTCTGCGAGGAGTCGACCGCAACGGCGCCGTTGACCGTCACGCCGCTCTTGTTCTGACAGCTGAGGTCCGGCGCGGTCGAGCCGAGGAGGACGAGCGGCGGCCCTGCGCTCCCCGGCGGGAGCAGGATCTGGGACGCCTGGTTCCGGGGGGCGGCCGTGAGGCTGTACTGGAACTCGCTCGGGTACTCCGTGATCGTGATGACGACCCGGGAGATGCCCGGTGATCCGGACGATGGATACGTCGCGATCAGGCCGGCGTTCGCGCACGCCGTCCCACCGTCCTGGCAGCGGACGGTCACCGTGACGCCCGTGTGGGACCCGCTGGTCGCGCACGTCGAGGAGCCGGCGCATCCGTTCGATGCCGTCGGGGGACCGAGGCCGGTGAACGACTGGTTCGAGACGATCGTGGTCACAGGGGCTGCGGCGCCCGCGCAGTAGCTCCGCATGAGGTAGGGCGAGCTCGTGTTGGTGGAGAGCGAGTAGGTCACCGAGCTGGTCGTGCCGCGAGACGACCACCGAAGGCCCAGCAGCTGCGATCGCGTCGTTGGGGTGGGGCACACCGGTGCGGTCGTCGACGTCGAGATGAGGCTGGCGGCCTGCACGTCGCGGACGAAGTACGCCGACGTGATCTGGGCGTCGTGCGAGTCAGCGAGGCGGGCGGTGACCGCTCCCTCGTTCTGGAAGCTCGCCACCATCGCGACGGCGATCCCACCGATGACGAGCGGCAGGATCCCGAGGACGATCAGCAGCTCGAGGAGGGTGAAGCCAGCATCGCGTGCGCGGCCCGCCGCGCGCGTGGCGCGGATCCGTTGACGCGCTGCATGACTCACCGTGGCCCCCGCCCCGAATGTGGACACGGAAGCGTAATGTCCACCCCAACTTCTCATCAATCGGTGTGTCGTCGAATTGTGATTGGCGACCGCGTCGGGACACAGACGCGTGAACTCGTCGACAACGCCACACCGCGGCGTGCGAGTTTGTCAGCGTCCCCCTCGCCCACACCCGGGGACGCTTGGGCTGTTCGGGGTCACGCGACCTCGGCTGGGATCCTCGAGCCCGGCAGCTGACCGCGCGGCACGGTGACGTGAGCGCCAGCGGGCCCGAGGGCGCGCGAGGCGGCGAGGACGCGCTCTCGGACCGACCGAGCTACGCGCCGGCGGCGACGACGTTCCAGTGCAGAACGGTCAACGTGGTGCCCCAGAACCCGGGTCCCCACGGGCCCGCGCCGTAGCACCCGAAGGTCGCACCGCTCGCGCATCCTGCCTTCACGTCGCTGTACACGACGGACGCCTGGATGAGCGCGCCGGTGCTCTGACACGACGCCGCGTTCGCGGCTTCGCACGCCGTGAAGCTCACCTGGCGCCCCCAGTAGGCGGGCGGGATCGAGATGCAGTACTGCACGATGAAGCTCCGTCCGTTCACCGTGAACGTGGGCTTGCCGGCGGGAGGGAAGGTCGACGGGCTCCCCACGCACGGCTGATCGCACGGCTGGCAGGCGAGCGGGAACGCGGGCGCCTGGTACCGGACCGACTGGATCGCCGCCTCCAGCGCGGCGTCAGCGCCGTACTCGACGTTGCGCTGGCTCTGCAGCCCGATGGTGGTGAACAGGCTCACGTTGCCGACCGAGAGCAGCCCGATCGTGATCATCCCCACCGAGACCATGAAGACGAGCGCGAGGATGAGGATCGCCCCCTCGTCGGAGCGCCTCGGGACCTGGCTTCGCGGGGTCACGTCGGCACCCGGACGACGAACTGGAGCGACTCGTGCGACCTCGTCGGCGACGTGGCCGTGATCTGGAACAGCTGGATCCCCGACTGGTCACCGCCTGCGCTCATGCACGTGGTGCTCGAGTCGCCGTTGAACGAGTACGTCGTGCTGTTCCAGTAGTGGAGGAAGTCGAGTTGGACCGAGTAGCCCGCCGGCGGCGTGAACGTCAGCGGCGTCGTGGTGACGACGCCGCCGGACTTCGTGTTGTACTGCGCCGTCGGGATCCCACCCACGTTCGTCGTCGTGATCCAAGCGCAGTCCTGGTAGAGCGGCGCGGCCTGCAGCTGGACGTCGGCCTTGATGGTCTCGGCGTAGCTGCGGACAATGGTGTCGAGGGTGGCGAGGTTCCGGTGGGTCGCGGACGCGCCGATCGAGGTCGCGAGCCCCGTCATGAGCGCCGCCGTCGTGACCGAGATCACGAGCAGGGCGATCATCACCTCGATGAGCGTGTCACCGTCGTCGGAGCGGGGTGCCCTCGGCATCAGCTGATGGTGAACGAGATGGTCGTGGTCCGCGAGAACCCTGCGTTGTCGATCGCCTGGATCGTAAGGGTGTAGGTCCCCTTGCCGAGGTACGTCTGCGACCACGCCTGGTACCACGACGTCCCCGACGAGCTCACGGTGATGTACTTGGGGCAGCTCGCGCTGAAGCTGGCCTTCCCGCTCGGCAGCGTCCCGTCCCAGCACTTGCTGCCGGACTGCAGGCTCATCTGGATCGTCGTGACGACGCCGGAGAGGTCCACCGCCGTGCCGCAGATGGCCTGGTTCGGGGAGCACGGGTTCTGGCCGGCCCACGAGCCGGGGTTGCTCCCGTTCGTGGTGTACGACTGCCCCGCCACGGGGAAGGTGACCTGGGGGAACGGCCCGCCGATCGACGCCCCGCCGTTGCCACCGCACGACATCGAGTTCGAGACGATGCTCCCTGTCGCCACGCCGCCGTTGCCCGAGGTGTCGACCGTCGCGTCGGGTGCGTAGATGGCCCCGCCGTAGGTGCTCGTCGAGCCCAGCCCGGCGATCTGCAGCGTGCCGATGTTGGTCCGCGCCTCGAAGATCAGCACGCCCGCGTATGGGTCGGTCGTCATCGGCGAGAGGTTGGCGACGGCCGTGCCGATGAGCTGGAAGCCAGCGTTCTGCGCGGCGGACGAGTTCGGCACGCCGATGAAGATGAAGACGCCGGACCCGGTCAGCTTCGTCGTCCCGCTGATCTTGATCCCCTTCTCGAAGATGTACGTGCCGCTCGCCATGGTCGTGGTCGACGTGACCGAGACGATGCTCGTGTAGATGCCCGGCCCGTTCAGGCCGCCGGAGCCGTAGGTCGTGAGCCCGGCCGTGCTCGGGTCAGGGAGGCCGGCGTACGGGTCCGAGATCTTCGGTCCCACGACGTACGGGCCCGTGTACGCCGACGCGGGGCTGACCGGCGCGGTGCTCTGGGTGTAGACCTCGCTTGCCTGCAGCATGTCGTTGCCGTTGAGGACGATCGAGCCGGGGCTCGATGAGTTGACCGCAGCGGCGCCGTAGACGGTGACCGGGCCCTTCCCGGACCCCGAGCACTTGAGCACCGCGCTGCCGGATCCGAGCAGGACGAGCGGAGGGCCGGTGGACCCGGGAGGGGTCGCCCCCGCCGCTGAGTTCTGGTTCCTCGGCGAGGCCACGAGCGTGTACTGGAACTTGCTCTGCCCCTCGTGGACGAAGAGCACGATGCTCTTGATCCCGGGCGAGCTCCCGGCCGCGTACGTCGTCACCGGACCGCTGTTGGCGCAGGTCGTCGTGCCGTCCCCGCAGTTCACGGTCACGCTCGCGATCGTCTGCCCACCGCTGACCGCGCAGGAGGTGGGTCCGCCGCAGCTGTTGGAGACCGTCGGCGTGCTCAGCCCGTTGAAGAGCTCCACCGAGACGTTGGTGGTGATGGGCTTGGCGGAGTCGACGCAGGACCGTCTGACGAGGAAGGTCGGGTTGGTGCCGATCGAGAGGCCGTAGGAGACCCTCACGGCCTGGCCCTGCGCGTTGGTCCAGCTGAGGCCGAGGAGCTGCGTCGAGCTGCCGTCCGACGAGCAGGTCGAGACGCCCGTCTGCGACGTCACGGTGATCGCCGACTGCACGTCGCGCACGAAGTACGCCGCAGTGATCTGGGCGTCGTGTGATGTGGCGAACCGGCTCGACGTGATCGCTTGGTTGTGGAAGCTCGAGATGGTCACGACCGCGATCGCGCCGATGACGAGCGGCAGGATGCCGAGCACGATGAGGAGCTCGAGCAAGGTGAAGCCGCCGTCAGGACGGTGATCGCGAGACGAGCGCCGTGGATGCGGTGCTGCGGGGTCCGTGCTGCCCCGCGTCGACACGAGCATGACGAGGGGACGTTACTCGCAATAGAGCATCAAACCGCGCATCTTCTTTATCAAATTGACGCGAGGGTCCAGTGCACGACGCACCACAACGTCTGATCAACAACACACCAGTTGCACCGTTCCGCAGGGGTCACTTTGTCCTGCACGATCGACCGAGCGTGTCGCGAGCTCGTGCGGCGCGATCCCGGCCCCTGCGCTCGTCTTGCGCTACCGCGGCGGCTGCGTGGCGACGATCTCCTCGATCCGCTCGAGCGTGCGCTCCATCGCCTTCAGCCAGACGGTGCCGTCGCTCATGATCTTGCGAGCGTGGTCGGGCGACCGCGAGAGGTCGTACGTCTCCGTCACCGTCGTGGCGTCGGGTCCTTCAGGGTCGAGGGAGAAGATCCATCGGTGCTCCCAGTCCTCGTCGTCCTCGATGTCGTGACGAACCGGAGCCCAGCCGATCCGGCGGTCCGGCTCGAACTCGACGACCACGTTTCGCATCACGTAGTCGCCGAACTGCTCGTACCACATCCGCATGAGGAACTCGTCGCCCACCGAGCGCAGCTCACCGTCGAACTCCGAGCCCCGGAGCGTCCCGGAGCCGTCGAACTCCAGGTGGTGGCTCGGCGTGGCCAGCAGCGTGAAGATCTCGTGGGTGGACGCACCGATCCGGCGGGAAGTCCTGACAGGCAGCACCGGCTCGGACTCCATGGCTCCCTCCAGCGACGCCCCCGGGCGACGGTACCCGGAGCTCGCCGAGACGACCTGACCGCCCGCCTCAGTCGCCTGCCCGTTGGCGGAACTCGAGGCCCTCGAAGGTCCCGGAGCGACGCCAGCCGTCGATGTAGGAGAAGAACGCGACCGCACCTTGCGGGTAGCCCCGCCACGAGTCCTGCTCCTTCGCCGGCTGGCCTTCGTTGTTGTAGTAGCCGGGCGTGCACTCCCCGGAGCCGAGGATGGTGACCCCCGAGCGCAGGAGCTCCATCCACGCCTCCTCGGCGTCCGCGGTGACCTCCACCTCCGCGTACCCCCCGCTCGTCGAGTGGCCGACCACGCACGCGATCGTCGCGGCGGAGTCGACGAGGTTGTGGGGGACGTTGGAGATGAGGTTGGCGCCCTGGGTGAACTGGACGAAGAACGCGTTGGGGAACCCGTGCGTGTGCACGCCGTGCATGGACCGCATCCCGTTGGCCCAGTGCGTGGACAGGGTTCGGCCACCCCGACCCACCATGTCGAAGCCCGCCCGGCGGGTGTAGGGGGTGCCCACCTCGAACCCCGAGCCGTAGATGATGCAGTCGACCTCGTAGGGGACGCCGGCCACGACCACGGCGCCTTCCGTGATGCGTTCGACGCCGCGCCCGTCGGTGTCGATCAGGTGCGTGGTCGGCTCGTTGAACGCCTGGAGGTACTCGTCGTGGAAGCAGGGGCGTTTGCAGAGCTGCCGGTACCAGGCCTTCAGCCGCTGCGCGGTCGCCTTGTCTGCGACGATCTCGTCGACGCGGGACCGGATCTCCTCCATCTTCTCGAAGTCGGAGTCCTCGAACGCGGCGAGCATGCGCTCCGGGGTGAGCTCGCCCGGTGGCAGCGCCATGACCTTGGCGCGGATCCGCCGTGCGATGTCCGTCCACCCGTCCATGACGAGGTCCGTCTCGGGCATCGCGGCGGTCTGGTTCGCCGCGAAGTTCTCCATCCACTCGCGCTGCCATCCCGGCGCGGCGATCCCCTCGAACCAGAGCGGGTCCGTCGGGGCATTGCCGCGAACGTCCACCGATGACGGGGTCCGCTGGAAGACGTAGAGCGTGCCGCAGGCTCGGGCGAGATGCGGCACGCACTGGACCGCCGTCGCCCCGGTCCCGATGATGGCGACCCTCTTGTCACCCAGGCGGTCGAGCGGTGCGCCGGCGGGGTCGCCCCCCGTGTACTCGTAGTCCCACCGGCTCGTGTGGAACGAGTGCCCCTTGAAGGTCTCGATGCCGGGGATCCCGGGGAGCTTCGGGACGTGCAGCGGGCCCGTGCCGAGCGCGACGAACTGCGCGGTGAACGCGTCCCCCCGATTGGTGCGCACGGTCCAGCGCGTGGAGTCCTCGTCCCACTCGAGCGCGGTGACCTCGGTGTGGAACATCGCACGGTCGTAGAGCCCGTAGTGCGCTCCGATCCGTCTGCAGTGCTCGAGGATCTCCGACGCATGCGCGTACTTCTCCGTCGGCATGTGCTTGGTCTCCTCGAGGAGCGGCATGTAGACGAAGGACGCGGTGTCACACTGTGCGCCGGGGTACCGGTTCCAGTACCACGTCCCGCCGAAGTCCCCCGCCTTGTCGAGGATCCGCACGTCGTCGATCCCCGCCTCGACCAGCCGGGCGGCCGTCAGCATGCCTGCGAACCCACCCCCCACGATGGCGACGGTCACGTGGTCGGTCGCCGGGGCGCGCTCCACGACCGGGGTGTACGGATCGTCCAGGTAGTGGGCGAGCTGCCCGGTCAGGCGCAGGTACTGATCGTTGCCGTCGGGGCGGAGGCGCTTCGCGCGCTCCTCCGCGTACTTGCGCTTCAGCGCCGGGACGTCGACGGCCGTCATCGGCTGCGCCCGTCCCCGGACGTCGGGGTGTCCCTCGTCCCGGTCGGTGTCATCGGCCGAGTGTACGCATCGGTCCCCGGCGGGTTCGTCGCTAGCGTCGAGGCGCCGCGAACGGGAGGGCGCCATGACGGCTGGACCTGAGGAGCACGTCGACCTCGAGGCGGCCACGCACGCCGCGCTCGTCCGCTCGCTCGGCGGCCAACGGCGACACGTGCTCGGCATCGTCGAGGGGCTCTCGGACGAGCAGCTCCGTGCCACGATGCTCCCGTCGGGGTGGAGCTGCCTGGGGCTCATCCAGCATCTCACCCGCGACGTCGAGCACTACTGGTTCAGCGTCGTCATGGGTGACGAGCCGCTCGACGAGGCCTCGAGCGATCGCGACGATGCCACCGAGAGCTGGCAGGTCGAGCACGACGTGCGTGCTGACTCCGTCCTCGCCGCCTACCGCGCGGCGATCGAGGCGGCCGACCGGGTGATCGGCGCGACTCCGCTCGACGCCCCGCCCAAGAAGCGCGACCCGTGGTGGGGCGAGTGGTCGGTGCCCGACCTCCGGTTCGTGCTGCTGCATGTGATCGCCGAGACCGCGTGCCACGCCGGGCACCTCGACGCCGCCCGCGAGCTCATCGACGGCACGCAGTGGCTCACCCTGTAGCCGACCCGCTCGCGTCACGGCCGGCGGCTTGTGTGCCATCTTCGCCGCGCCGACCGTGCGGCTGGACGGCGAGAGTCCCTTGAGGGGACAAGGGACGCCCCGTAGCATGGGCACGCGGCTCGGTTGGACAGCGCGAGCTGCGTCCACGTGCCACGGAACGGTTTCGCGCTCGGTCATCCCCGAAGTGGAGCGCCGACGAAGCAGGAAAGGTGTGGGGTTGAGCCGAGCAGGGGCGCCGATCTCGACGAGCGGGCACCCGCGGCGGACGGACACGGGACGATGAGCGACGTCGCCACGACCATCCGCGGCGTCCTGGACGCGCACGGGCGGCTCCCGGTCTCCGCCGCCTCGCTCAAGGAGGGCGACGACCTCTACCAGCGGGGGCTGTCCTCGCACGCCAGCGTCAACGTGATGCTGGCGCTCGAGGACGCGTTCGACGTCGAGTTCCCCGACTCCCTCCTGCGTCGGGACACGTTCCGGTCGGTCGCGTCCATCCTGGGCGCGCTCGAGACGCTGGGCGTCGGCGCCCCCTGAGTCGGCCGTCGTCGCACGTGAGCCCCGACGGATCTGGCGTGACCGCCGAGCAGTTCCGGGACCGGCTGCTTGCCGAGGAGCTCCTCGCGGACGGCGCGGTGCCTGGCATCTATCACCGGTCGTTCGCCCTCGAGCACATCATCCAGCACCTGAGCGCGTACATCTCGGCAGCCGGTGAGGGGACGGCCATGCGCAGGCTGCACCTCGGTCCCGTGCAGGCGCGTGCGACGCTCGAGGGGAGCGGGTACGTCACGTCGTTCCCCAACCTCGTCGGCGTCGTCACGAGCTTCTCCGGGACAGAGGCGGACGTGCCGGGGTTCCTGGACGCCGTCGAGGCCGGGGGCTCCTGGCTCGACCACACCGCGCCGACGGATCTCGCGCTGTGCTCGGCCGGGTGCCATCCGCTCTACCCGATGCTGGCCAGCTCCGTCGTGCCGACCGACGGTGAGCTGTTCGAGGTCGAGACCTGGGTCTTCCGGCACGAGCCGAGCGTCGACCCTGCGCGCATGCAGACGTTCCGGCAGCA
>Ga0318534_10000997_pt1 | contig 10653 bp, 8 predicted proteins | sample GRESIP117b4f26_FD_202502 | JGI IMG/M metagenome (GOLD analysis project Ga0318534, IMG submission 202502) | Tropical soil microbial communities from Luquillo Experimental Forest, Puerto Rico - GRE.SIPMG.117b4f26 | ecosystem: Environmental > Terrestrial > Soil > Tropical forest > Bulk soil...
ACCACTGCCGTTGAGGAACCTAACGTCTCGGATCTCGTCTGCGTTCACCAACGCTCACCGGTCATTGCTCTCATGAGCAGGAGTGTGACACCAGCAGCGCCATCCGGCTCGAGGGCTGATTTCATGGCCAGCGGCTGGAGCGAAGATCATTCCGTATATCTCGCAGATCATGTCGAGCCGGGTCCGTGGGCCGTCCCATGCGGCTAGTGTTCCGTCCGGGTTGTGCCGGAGGTGAACTGCTCCCGGAGGACGAATTTCTGGACCTTGCCAGAGGCGGTGAGGGGAAAGGCGTCGACGAAGATCCAGTACCGGGGGGTCTTGTGGGCGGCCAGGCGGGCGCGGCAGTAGGACGCCAGCTCGTCTTGCGTCGCGGGGCTGTCGGGGGCCGGCCGGACAAACGCCGCGACCTGCTCGCCCCAGTAGTCGTCGGGCACCCCGACCACGGCCACGTCGGCGACCCCGGGGTGGGCGTACAGGAGCTGCTCGATCTCGCGGGGGTAGATGTTCTCGCCGCCGCGGATGATCATCTCCTTGACGCGGCCCTCGACGCGGCAGTAGCCGCGCTCATCCATCGAGCCCAGGTCACCGGTGTGCAGCCAGCCCGCGGTGTCGATCGCCTCGGCGGTGGCTTCGGGGTTGTCGAAGTAGCCCGTCATCACGTGGTAGCCGCGGGTGCAGATCTCACCCGTCACGCCCGTCGGCACGGTCTGGCCGGTCAGAGGGTCGCTGATCTGGACCTCCACCTGGGGATGGGGGCGCCCCAGCGTCTCGGCGCGGTCGGCGGGGGAGTCAGCCAGCCGAGTCTGGGTGATGACCGGCGAGGACTCGGTCTGCCCGAAGACAATGGAGAACGGCACGCCCAGCGCGGATTCGACCCGGCGGACCAGCGCCGGGGGCGCGGTGGCGCCGCCGCAGAAGGCGCACCGGACCCGGGACAGATCTCGCCCCGTGAAGTCAGGATGATCGAGCTGTGCCAGCAGCATGGTGGGCACGCCGCCGAATATGGTGCCGCGCTCGGACTCGATCAGGTGCAGCACCAGGCCGGGGTCGAAACCGGGTGGCAGGACCTGGGTGAACTGGCCTTGCACGGGGCCCAGGGTAAACAGCACACAGCCGGCGGTGTGGAACAGCGGCATCGGGTTGACCCATACCTCACCCGGGCCAGCCTGCAAGATCTCCGCGCAGAACCGGGCGTTGTTGGTGATTCCCCGGTGGTGCAAGACCGCGCCCTTCGGGAAGCCGGTGGTCCCGGAGGTGTACTGGATCTGCGCGGCATCATCGGGCTGCACCTCGGGCAGGCGTTCGGTCGGCGACCCGGAATCGGCGAAGCTGTCCCAGTCCGCAAACGAGATCACCTCGCGCAGGCCGGGCAACTGGCCGCGGACCTGCGCCAGCGTCTCCGCCAGGTCGGCGCCACGGTAGACCGGGGCCAGCGCCACCCCCTGCACGCCCGACTGGCCGAGCACAAACGCCAGCTCACCTGTGCGCAGTGCCGGATTGACGGTCACCAGCGTCAGGCCGGCCAAGGCGGCCCCGAACTCCAACAGCAGCCACTCCGGCGAGCTGGGCGCCCACACCGCGACCCGCTCACCGGGAGCGAACCGGCCCAGCAAGGCGCGGGCGACGCCCTCCGACGCCGCCAGCAGGTCGGCATAGCTCCAGCGGCGGCGCGAACCCGGATCGGGCGTACCCTCCACCAGAGCGACAGTGCCCGCCGCGCGCTCGGCCGCCTCCCGCAAAACTCCGCCAACGGTGGTCTCCAGCACCGGCCGGGACGAATCCGCGCGCTGATAGGAAGCCGAAGAAGTGATCTCGGTCATGCGACCAAGCATCGCGCGCCACCGCCGGGCGCGCCAGAGCAGAGGCACCGCCCGGCACCCGCGCAAAGAACTCGTGATATGAGCTTGGGAGCGGTCTTACAGACCGGTGCCGCTGCAACCTAAACATGCGTAGTGAACTGGGCAAGTTCCGGCTGTTGACGGCGTTTCCTAGCCCGCATGTCTCACGGATATCCCATGTCGAGGGGCCCTGGCCGATCCGCAGTCAGGGAGCCGTGATGCGCTGCGGCTCCCAGGACGGAACCCGAAATTGCTGCGGCAAATGGCGGCGCCGTCGCCGATCTGGCACGTACGTGGCACGCGCCTGCCCTGAGCTACCTGCGACCGGAACGCACCCGGCCCCGGAGGCCGCTCCTGCCGTCCCGCGAGTTTCGGTCTCTTACCTGCCGGAACTGGGCGGGGTTGCTGGCCGAGGCGCGGCGATCATTCCGTGTATATTCCGGATCTAGCCCGGGCGCGACAGATGAATCCGGACTCCCGGGCATGTCTAAAAGGTGTCCACGACGTCATCAGAGCCGACGATTGCCTGCGGCTGACGATCACACCCGGGAGTTCCAGCGATGACCCACGTGTCCGGCCCCGACTTTCTGTCCATCCAGGTTCGTGACCTGCAGCGCTCAGCGGGCTTCTATGAGCGCGAGCTTGGCCTGCAACCCATGGCAGCGTCCCCGCCGGGAGTGGTGGCGTTCCAGACCTCGCCGATTCCGTTCGCGGTACGCGAGCCGCTGCCCGGCACCGACCTCGACGTCGGCCCGGCTGGGCTTGGCGTGTTGCTATCGCTGCGCGCCGATGACGCCCAAGCGCTGCATGACCAGCTCAAGACCCATGGCGTGCCGATCCTGACTGACCCGTTTGACACCCCGTTCGGCCGGACCTTCGTCTTTCAGGACCCGGACGGCTACGCGGTCGCCATCCACGGAGCAACCCAAGGCTGAGACCCACGTCCGCGCGGAGCAAGCCAATGGCCCGGAACGGCGCCGCGGAAGGTGCAGCTCAGGATTGTCCATGCCGGAAAGCTTCTCAATTGGACCGCTCGGACGGCGGAATACGATCACTGCCCGGGTGAATCCCGGGGGGCCTGGCACGACTTCACGGACGCGCCAGCCGTCCCTCACTACTCCCCCGGTCATGCTGGATCACCGATCCGGTGTCAACCTGACCTTGATACGGTGCCGCGATGAAGCTTCTCCTCACCGATTCTGGTGTCAGGAATGCAAGCATCCTGGCGGCGCTGGTCGATCTTCTGGGCAAACCGATTGCCGAGGCCAGCGCCCTTTGCATCCCCACCGCAGGGTACGGGGGCCCCTACGGGGATCCGGAGGGCCCATGGCGTTTCATCAGCGGGCGGTCCCCTAATCCCATGACCGAGCTGGGGTGGAAGTCGGTAGGGGCGCTGGAGCTGACCGCCCTTCCCAGCATCGATAAGGACCGCTGGGTCTCCTGGGTCCGGGAGGCAGACGCTTTGCTGGTGAACGGAGGCGACGCGCTGTATTTGTGTCACTGGATGCGGGAGTCCGGACTGGCCAGCCTCCTCCCGTCGCTGCGCGACACGGTTTACGTCGGGCTCAGTGCCGGGAGCATGGTGCTGACCCCCCGCATCGGTGAGAGGTTCGTTCACTGGGAGCCGCCCACCGGTGATGACAGCATGCTGGGAGTTGTCGGTTTTTCCATCTTCCCGCACCTTGACAGCCCGGACTGCCCGGACAGAACCGTGGCCGAGGCGGAACGGTGGGCCGCCGGGATAAAGGGCCCGGCGTACGCCATCGACGATCAAACCGCCATCAAGGTGACCGGCGGCAGCGTCGAGGTCATCTCTGAGGGACGCTGGAAGCTGTTCAACCCGGCAGGATGAACGTCGGCGCCTGCACCTGCCTCCCGATCACCGCCGCGATGAGCGTTTAGATCTGCGAATCGATGTCAGCCTGCCCGGGCCGCTGCGGCGGGCGGGCCTCCCAAGGCCAGAGCCCGCCGCGAGCGGAACCGGGCGCGGCGGCGCTAGCGCCGCCGCCTTGATCAATGGATCGAGGCCCATGCCGTAGACGTCAAGCCAAAGACACTGAATGACTACCGGCGCCTAGTCGACCGGCACGTCAACCCACGTATCGGCGCGCTGCGTCTCCAGGCCGTCCGGACCGCTCAGATAACGAAGCTCTACCGGGATCTCCTGACAACAGGAGGCCAAAGCGGCGCAGGCCTGTCACCGAGGACGGTGGAGTACGTGCACGCGGTCCTGCGCAAGGCTTCCGGGACGCCGTTGTGATAGATCAGCTTCTTCCGTCGAATCCCGTTGATCGTGCCAAGCGCCGCTGGCGAGGCAGGTGGCGCAGTCGTTCGCGCAGCGGCGCGGGCGCGGTGACCAAGATCGCGGCCAGCGCGGCGCGGGCGGTCTTGGCCGACTGGACGGCGTTGTCTCGGTCGATCATCAGCAGCCGCAGCGCCTCCCGGTCTCCATCGGCGCGCATCTGCGCCGGGTACGGGCGGGCCAGCAACTCGCGCGCCGCGCGCACGGCGTCGATCGCGTCGCTCTTGCCCGCACGCCGCTTGCCCACGTGACGGCTGGCATCAATCTCCGCGACCTGCTGGCCCGCGCCGGCCAGGTACCGGGAAAGGCCCAGCCCGTAATGCCGCGTGCCCTCCACCGCCCAGGCCACCGGCCGCCACCGCATCCGCCCACGCCAGCAGCTCCCGGTACCCCGCCTGCGTGGCAGGCACCCGCAGCTGCGCCATCGCGCGGCCGCGCGCATCGCAGATCGCTGCAGTGTGCGCATCGAGGTGGGTATCCACTCCGACGATCAGCTCAGCGCTATCGGCAACGCTCATCCTGGGTCCTCCTTCGGTGCGATCCTGGAACGGCGGCACCGGCCTGGAGGGAAACCCCGCGGCAATCCTGTGATGAGTCACAGCCCCGAAGGGCTGGACAAGCTCCTGACCAGGCCAGTCGAAGGTGGCCAGGCCGGTGCTGGCAGCGCCAGGGACACGTCATTAGCAAGACACGCCGCAAAAGCGGTCGGGCACGCTAGGAGTCACCCGGCACCACCAGGCACCAACCCTGGCCGGCTCCAGCCGTTACGGCCGGTACCGACATGCCAAGACTCACAGGCACAGGGGCGGTGCGGGACCTCGCGCTTGGTCAGGCCGCGCTGCAGAGAGCGGTGGTCTGTTCGATCTCGGATGCGGGTCGAGGTCGTAGCGGCATCAGCGCTTTGATTGCCGGCCTGGGGCGTGTGGCCGCCGCCCCGATCGCGAAGCCTTCGCCGCTGGCTGCGCGGATGCAGCCAGCGATGCCGAGATAGGCGCGGGGCCAGAAGGCGGCTGGTGCGGTTGGGGTGTCGGACGTGCCGCTTCCCCGCCACTGTTCGGTCAGCGTCTTCGATCCCGGGCCGTCGTTCTCGAATCCTCCGGCCGCGATGCAGGACGACTGGGAAGGGCAGGCCACGGAGAAGTTACCGATATCACCAACTCCGGGAAGAAGCGGGGTGGGCTGGATGCGCCAACGCGTTCCGTTCCACCGCTCTGCCAGGGTCTGCGGGGGGAAGCCTCCTGGGGCGCCGAAGGCCAGCCCGGCGCCAGTGCAGGCCGACAGCGAAGTGCAAGACACGCTGCTCAGGAAGTCACCTTGCGTGTCCGGCGGATTGGGGGTAGGCAGCACGCTCCAGGTGGTTCCGCTCAGCCGTTCGGCCAGCGTCCCAGCGTTCGTGCTGCCGGTCGCGATGCAGGCGGTCGCCGACTTGCACCAGACGCCGCCGAGGAAGCCACCCGGGGTGCTCTGCGTGGGTGTGTGTTGCAGCGTCCAGGCGTGGCCGTTCCAGCGCTCGGCGAATGACCCGGTCGGGGGGGCATTAGGGTTGCTGGTGAACGAGCCTCCGACGCCGATGCACGCGGAGGAGGCTGAGCAGGCGACCCCGGCGAAGAAATTGTTGGGCTGCCTCGACGGGGTGACAGCGGACACGACGCGCCAGGTGTGGCCGTTCCAGCGCTCGGCCAGGACGTGAATCTCACCCGTTGCGTCCATCCACCCGCCGGCGGCCATGCAACTGGACGCAGCGGCGCACCAGACCGCGTTCAGCGCGGCGAACTGCGCCCCGGCCGGTTTCGGGGTGGGCTGCACCGTCCACTTCACGCCGTCCCATCGTTCCGCGAGCGCGCCCGCGCCCGGCCCGCCGACGGCGACGCAGTCGGTTTCCGAAACGCAGGACACCGCGTTCAGGATCCCTCCGGGGAGCGTGGGGATGTGCTGCAGGCGCCAGGTCCGGCCGTTCCACCGCAGGGCCTCGGTCGACATGACGCCGCGGGTCGGGCCCGCGGTACCGACCGCCTCGCACGCGTTGGTGGCCGGGCAGGCGATCCCGTTGAGCTGGTTCTCCGCGGCCCCGACCGGGCTCGGCACGGCCTGCAGGCGCCAGCGGCCATCGCGCCACCGCTCGCCCAGCGTGACGGGCGTCCCGGCACCGTTGCCCAGGCCTACCGCCGTGCAGTCCGAGGCCGAAGGACAAGACACGCCGCTGAGGCCGTTGCCGCTCGCCTGGGGCGGGTTGGGGGTCGACTGGACGCGCCAGGCCCTCCCGTTCCACCGCTCGCCCAACGGGACGAACGCCCCGGAACTGTCGACGTACCCGCCCACCGCCTCACACGAGGAAACCGCGCAGGAGACGCTGACCAACTGAGCGAACTGCGCCCCAGCAGGAGCCGGGACGGCCTGCAAGCTCCAGCTCGCCCCGTTCCACCGCTCAGCCAGGCCCCCCGCGTTCAACCCGCCCACCGCCGTGCACGACGACGGCCCGGCACAGGCCACGCCGAGCAGGCCCGCCCCGGCCTGGGCGGAGTCCGGGGTCGGCTGAATGACCCAGCTAGTGCCGTCCCACCGCTCGGCAACCGTGCCGAGCGGGTTGCCGACGGCGTCGAACTTGGCGCCCACGGCGGTGCACGACGACGGCGCGGTGCACGAGACGTCGTTGAGGAAGCTGAACCGGGACCCGGCGGGGTTCGGGGTCGGCGTGATGTGCCAGCTGCGGCCGTTCCACTGCTCAGCCAGGGTGAGCCCGGCGCCCGCGCTGGTGTCACGGCCCCCCACGGCGGTGCACGACGACGGTGACGCGCAGGACACCGCGGCCAGGAGACTGTGCCGCGCGCCGGGCGGGTTAGGGATCGACTGGATGCGCCAGGCCCTGCCGTTCCACCGCTCGGCGAGCGTCAGCTGCGCCCCCGACCCGGCAAAGAACTCCCCGACCGCAGTACACGCCGAGCCGGACGGGCACGACACGCCATTGAGCGCACTGGCCGCCGCCCCGCGGGGGTTCGGGGTTGGCTGGACAGTCCAGACGCCGCCGCTGCGCCGCTCGGCCAGCGTCACCCCGAGCCCGGACGCCCTCACGTGCAAGCCCACGGCCGTACACACCGACGTCGTGGGACAGGACACCGAGTTCAGCGCGCCGTTCCCGGCGCGAGGATTCGGGCTCGGCGTGATCGACCACCCTCGCACCGGCGCGCTGGGCCACCCCGCGGGCGCACCGTTCGCCTGCGCTGCAACCCCTGCCGCGGGTCCCAGCAGCACCACTGCCGCACCGGCGGCCACTGCGGCCCGGCGAATCAGACCACGCATCGCAACCCCCCACTATCTCCCGGGCACATGCTGCTCGCCGGCGCGGGTGATCGCGGGCAAGCCGGGCAGCAGCACCCAGCCCCGGGGGGAGCGTTGCGCGGAAACCGAGAATGACCCCCCTTGCGGGCAGAGCATGGCACGGAGGTCAGATCAGCGTCAACGTCCTGACCTGCAAGTTTGTCCCGGCTTTACCCTGGCTTTTGCCCCTGGTGAACCCCGGCGGCGGCCTGTCGCCCGGCCACGCTCGCAGCCATGCCTCACACGACGGCTATGCCCAACTACCGCTGGAATTTGACCCCTGACCAGCCGCACCGTGCAGGAGTTGGCCCCCTACCCTAGCCAGGCTCGCTGCCTGGCCGTTGGTTTCTGGCCAGAGTGCTTCCGGAGGCTCGATGTCAAGGGTGGCCGAAGGACATTTCCGAAGGAAACGCGAAGCGCGCTTGATATTGAGGGCAAGCACGTCACAATTCAGGGGCCATCCCGGATCTGAGCCCGGCTAGAACCCTTGCACCTTCCTCCGGTATGCGACCGCCCTATCTCTCCAGCCTGGACCGGGACCGCTGGAATCCGCTTCGGCTAGACGGGCCTTTACGCGCTACAGGGGCCAGGCCACACCGTCCCCTACCCCTCGCTCCTGTGTGTAGATCGTGGCTGCTTCTGTTCGGGTGCGGACTTCGAGCTTATCGAAGATGTGTTCAAGGTGCTTGCGGACAGTCCCGGGGCTGATGAAGAGGGCTTGCGCGATCATGGCGTTCGTCTCGCCTACAGCAGCCCTGGCCAAGACCACCCGCTCGCGCGGGGTCAGGCGCTGGAGCCTCGTCCGGGCCGCCGCCGCGGAATCCAGAAGCGTCAGGTAGGCCTTCCGGGCGTGCGCGTTGCGCCGCAGTTGCACCAGATACGGGATGAGCCGTTGCAGGGCGAGGCGGTCGGTGTCGGTGAACCTGCTCCTGGTGGTGTCGAACACGAACGACGCGCCGGTTGCGCCGCCGGATGGCAAGAACACCTTCATCACGGCCCGCACGCCGAGCGGCTTGCAGATCTCCGCGTATAGCCCTCCGCTGCGGAACTGGCGGTCGCTGATGAAATCGGAGATCATCAGGGCCTGGCCGAGCCGTTCACGGTCTGGCAACGGGCCCCCGTCCCCTGCACCGCCGTTGAGCGGATCATCGTGCCTGACGTGCCGGTACGCGGCCCAGACCCCCAAGATCGCCTCCGGTTCATCGGCGGCAAGGGATAGCTCCATCAGCTCGTGCGGGCTCCACTCGAAGTAGGAGACCGTCTCACACCGGACCACCTGCCGCAGGCCGGCCAGGACATGCTCCGGAAACGGCGTGGTGTCCTCGTCCGAGATGGCGTCCAGCAGGAAGTCCAGCAGCGCCTCGTACCGGTCTGCGCGCACCGCATCACCCCCTTCGGAAAATACGCCGATCGACCCATAGCCACCAACCCGCGGAGGCGTTTCGATTTCTGCCAGGCACTCAATCAGCACGGGGGGAGGCCTTCGATGACCCGGCTCAGGCGCCACAGCCTCGCAGCGCCCGCGATGACCCACTGGCTTCCGGTAGCCGGGGGCCACCTTCATCGCTACGAGGGTGTGGTGCCCGCGCAGGTAGCAGGCCAGCGCCCGTGGCCCCACCGTCATCGTGCCAGGCCGCGGACCTCCTGATGGCGGCGGCCGCCTCTTGCCGAGCGCAGTATCCAGATCCATGCCGTCGGGACCGCCGTGCCCAAGACAGCGGGGATGAAATGCGCTACCCGCTGTCCCCGGGTGAGCAGGCCGCGGAAGACCAGCCCAGCCACAAGGGAGGAACCATGAAACGACTGCTCATACCCCTGCTGGCCTCAGGGGCCATGCTGCTCCTGTCTCCAGCGTTTGCTTCACAAGCAATGGCCGCCACAAGCACGTCAGTAAGCATGACCTTCACCGAGCCCCTCGTCCCCGATGTCCATAGTGGGTGCGTGGCGTTCCCAGAGACCCAGCGTTGCGGGCATGGGCAGGTCATCCCCTACGGCCAGGCCACTGAGATCGTCGTGTTCGGCGGCGCCTGCGGCGGCAGCTGCGACCTTCGCACCATCACCCTGGCGGGCGGATCGATCACCCTCGATGAGACGTTGAGTAACGTGGTCTGCCCCGGCGCGTGCACACCCAATCCGGCGGACCCTTTCTCGGGCACGCTCACCGATCTCGTGGCTGGCGGGACCGGGGAGTTCGGCGGCGCGAACGGGAACTTGAGCGGGTCGGTGACACATGCGGGCGGAGCTGGCGTAATCAAGCTCTCAGGAACGATCGCGCTACCCTAAACCGGCAGGGCCGGGTACAAGGCCGCCAGTGACCGCGTGCGACGGCAACGGCGCGCCTTGTGGCGACGGCCAGGGACCCGGACTCCGATACGCCCAGACGGGTGCGCGCGGCTCGTAGGGCCGCTGACCTGGGCGCGCTCGGAGGGACTCGAACCCCCAACCTTCTGATCCGTAGATACATGTCGGGCGTTCAGAGTCGTCCGGATCAGTCCGTGGGCTGAGGCGATCGCCATGCGCCTGTCCCTATCCGTTCGCCTGCCGGAGGAAGTCGTTCGCCCGGGTGGCTCCCACATTGGCTCCCCGGTAGGCGTCCGTGGGGACTGCGAGAGACATGCTGGTCGCGTCTCATGAGCCAGCGCGCTCGGGTGTCTGGATCACTGGCCAGCGCGGCGGGCCCCGACCATGAACACCGCCATGCCCCGGCCTGTTGCCAGCAGCACAAAGGCGGAGAGATGCTGGGCTTACTCCGGCCTTTGCCGAGCCTTGATCTGCAATTGACCGTCCGGTGTCTGCAAGGGGTCGGTTCCGCGCCGTCAGCAGCCATGCAGTCTCAGGTGGATTGCCTGTCCGGCTTCCGCCGCTAAAGCCCGCAAGGTCTGGGAACGGGGGTTCCTCATGGCCTGATCTGCCGCCCGCCTGCTCACCCCGGTCGGCCCCGGCTCCGCCTGGAACGGCCGACTGGGCATGGACCACCACACCAAGCCAAGGAGGCCCTTATGCCTGGCACGACCGAGATCCGTCCCTTCCGGGTCGACACGCCCGATGAGGCTCTGGAAGACCTCCGCCGACGCGTCGCGGCCACGAACTGGCCCGAGAAAGAGACCGTCGGGGATCAATCGCAGGGCGTGCCGCTCGCAATGATCCAGGAACTCGCGCGCTATTGGGCGACGGAGTACGACTGGCGCACCTGCGAGG
>Ga0318534_10000999_pt1 | contig 10646 bp, 4 predicted proteins | sample GRESIP117b4f26_FD_202502 | JGI IMG/M metagenome (GOLD analysis project Ga0318534, IMG submission 202502) | Tropical soil microbial communities from Luquillo Experimental Forest, Puerto Rico - GRE.SIPMG.117b4f26 | ecosystem: Environmental > Terrestrial > Soil > Tropical forest > Bulk soil...
GTCGTGCCCCGCGGCACCACCGTGACCGAAAGCACGATGAACGGGGTGCGGGCCGAGGTGGTGACGGTCGGCGGGGCGCGCCCGGAGCGCACGGTCGTCCACTTCCACGGCGGCGGCTACTGCGTGGGCTCGGCGCGCACGGCGCGGGCCTGGGCGGCGCACCTGAGCGCCCGGGCGGGGTGCCGCGTGGTGCTGCCCGAATACCGGCTGGCGCCCGAGCATCCCTATCCCGCCGCGCTCGAGGACGCCCGCGCGGTGATGAAAGCGCTGCTCCGCGACGTCACCCCGGCGTCGGTGGTGGTGTCGGGTGACTCGGCCGGCGGGGGCCTGGCCCTGTCCGCCATGCTGGCGTGGCGTAACGGCTCCGAGATCCTTCCGGCCGGGTGCATCCTGGTGTCGCCGTGGCTCGACCTCAGCCGGGACCGCCGGGACCGGCCCGACCTGGTACGCCGGGACGTGCTGCTCAGCCCGGGCTGGCTGGAGGCCTGCGCCGCGGCCTACGCCCCGTTGGACCGGGCGGACCCCTCGGTATCGCCGCTGTTCGCCGCGTCCGGCGGGCTGCCGCCGCTGCTGGTCCAGGCCGGATCCGACGAGCTGCTCGCCCCCGACGCCGCGCGCCTGGCCGCCGGTGCCTCGGCGGCCGGGGTGGACGTCACCTACACCAGGTGGCCGCGCATGTGGCACGACTTCGCGCTGCAGCCCGGCCTCCTCGCCGCCGCCGACAGCGCGCTGGCCCAGGCCGCCTGGTTCGTGCAGACGGTAACGGGCGCCTGAACGTCCGAGGTACTGGGCAATTCCGAGGGCCTGACCGTGTACGGTCTTAGTTAGTCAGCCCCTTTTCGGCGCGGTTAGTGTTGACCCCTGGTTATTCGAGTGATATTTGCCCACACATAACCCCAATGTTCGCTGGTCAAACGGTTCCAGCGAACCGCCCGGCCCGGGCGGCGCATCACCCGAGCTGGCTCTGATGCGGAGCCTGCTGACAAGCCTGCCCGCCGCCGTGGTCTACGTGTCCGGATTCGACCTGGCTGTCCAATTCGCTAGCGACGCTTCCTCCTGGCTGATCGGCGACCAGGACGTGCTCGGCAAGCCGCTGAGCGAGGTGCTGCCGGAACTGACCCGCCAGACAGAAATATTCGACCGGATTATGGAAACCGGGGAGCCCGTCCGGGGTAGCGGGGAAAGGATCCGGTCTCGCAGCGACGAGCGTGCCGAACAGCTATTCGTGGACTACGCCTGTCAGCCGGTCCGTGACGCCGGCCATGGTATCGCCGGGATTTTGCTGCATTTCACCGACGTGACCGCGCACGTCCGGGACCGGCAGGAACTGCAGGTGGCGGCGGCGCAGGGCGCCGACCTGCTGGACCGGCTGCGGGATGCGAACGTGCTCGGCGTGGTGGTCCACGGCGAGCAGCAGGTCTATGAGGCCAATGACGCGTTCCTGGCCATCATCGGCTACAGCCGGGACGACGTGGCCGCCGGGCAGATCTCCTATCAGGGGATCACGCCCCCGGAGTGGGCAGACCAGAGCCGGGACGCGCTGGCGGAGTTGCGCCGCAGCGGCGCCTTCCAGCCCTTCGAGAAGGAGTACATGCACCGGGACGGGTACCGGGTGCCGGTCCTGGTCGGCGGGGCGATGATCAGCCACGAACCGCTGCGCTGGGTCGCGTTCGTGGTCGATCTCAGTGCCCGGCAGCGCGCCGAGCAGGAACGCGCCCAACTGCTCGTCCGGGAACGCGCCGCCAAGGCAGAGGCCGACGGCGCGCGGGAGCGGCTCACGTTCCTGCTACGGGCCGGGGACATGCTGGCCGCCAGCCGCAGCCGGCATGAGATGCTAGAGCACGCCGCCCACCTGGTGGTACCCGTGCTGGGCGACCATTGCATGGTGTGGCTGGCGGCCGCCGACGGCACGCTGCACGCCACCTCGCTGGTTCACCGTGACCCCGCCCGGGCCCCGGTGCTCGCCGAGTTCGGGCAGCACGAGATCCCGCCGGTAGGCCCGATGTCGATCCAGATCGCCTACTCCACCGGGAACACTCAGCTCATGCGCGACGCCAAGGCGCAGTTGCCGCAGTGGGGCGACCTCACCCCGGACCTGGTCAACGTCCTGGGCCGCCTGCAGGCCGAGAGCGTCCTGTCGATCCCGCTGCTCGTGGACAAGCGCCCGGTCGGTGTCCTCAGCCTCACCCGTGACGCCGACCGGCCCGGCTTCACCGCCGTGGACATCGAGGTGGTCGAGGAGTTCGCCCGGCGACTGGCGGACGGCTTGGCCGCTGCGGACGCCTTCGCCCGCGAGCACACCATCGCGGAAACCCTGCAACGTTCCGTCCTGCCCGACACCCTGCCCAGCATCGGCGGGCTGGACCTGGCCGTGTGCTACCTGCCCGCCACCGGCGGCGCCGACGTCGGCGGCGACTGGTACGACGCGTTCCTGGTTGACGGCGACCGGGTCGGGCTCGTGATCGGCGACGTAACGGGCCACAACATCGGCTCGGCGTCAATCATGGGCCAGGTTCGCAGCATGCTGCGCGCCTACGCGATCGACCACGCGGACCCGGCCAAGGTAATGGAACGAACCAACACCGCGCTGGGCCGCCTGCTGCCCGAAGCGCTGGCTACAGCGGTCTACGCCGTCCTCGATCCCGCTACCGGCGAGCTGATCTACGCCAACGCCGGGCACCTGCCGCCCGTCATCGTCACCGGCTCCGGCGAGGTCCGCTACCTCGACGACACCACGGGAACCATGCTCGGCGCCTCCCCCGACACCAGCTTCACCTCTGGCCGCCGCCGGCTCTGTGCCGGAGACGTGCTCCTCAACTACACCGACGGCCTCATCGAGAACGGCCACCGCGACCTCATCGACGGCCTGGATGCGCTGACGGCGGTGATGCGGCAGCCGGCCGCCCGCACCGCGCAGCAGGCCTGCGCCCAAGCCCAGGACGGCCTGCTCGGCACGGACTCGCGCGACGACGACGTGTGCCTGCTCGCCGTCCGGCTCCAGGACTGAATTCCTTCAGGACGTCAGGCGGATCCGGACGGACTCGCCGTCGCTCACCGGGGTGGGCGGGCCGGCCAGGGGGTCCTCGTCGAGCGCGGCCGGCCCGACCAGCTCCAAGGTCTCCGCGAGCGTCTCGCCGGTGATCAGCTGCTGGTGCGCCCGCAGCGCCTGCTGCGCGGCGGGGGTCGCGGCGATCGTGAGGCTGATCCGGTCGGACACGCCGAGGCCCGCCGCGCGGCGCGCCTGCTGCACCGCGCGCACCGCGTCGCGGGCCAGGCCCTCGGCAGCCAGTTCCGGAGTGACCCCGGTGTCGAGCACGATGAAGCCGCCGCCCGGCAGCACCGCGCTCGCGCCGGCGCTCTCCGCGACCACGGTCTCCAGCGTGAACTCGCCCGGCTTGAGCTCGAAGCCGCCGCTGGTCACCACGCCGGATGAGTCCACCGACCAGTCGCCCGACTTGCTGGCCCGGATCGCCGCCTGCACGTCCCGGCCGAGCCGGGGACCGGCCGCCCGCGCGTTGACGGTCAGCCGCTGCGAGATGCCGACCTGCTGGGCCGCGGCGTCGGCGACGTCGAGCAGCGTCACCTCGCGCACATTTACCTCGTCGGCGATCAGCGCGGTGAAGTCGGCCAGCGACTCGGCGTCAGCGGCCACCACGGTCAGTTCCGGCAGCGGCAGCCGCACCCGCAGCCCGCTGGCCTTGCGCAAGGAGGCCGCGGCCGAGCACACCTCGCGGGTGCGGTCCATCGCGGCCACCAGGCCCGGGTCCGAGGGCAGCCCGGACACGTCCGGCCAGTCGGTCAGGTGCACCGAGCGGCCGCCGGTCAGGCCGCGCCAGATCTCCTCGGTGGTCAGCGGCAGCAGCGGAGCCGTCACCCGGCAGGTGACCTCCAGCGCGGTGTACAGGGTGTCAAAAGCCTGCCGCGCCACGGACGGGTCGCCCCCGGCGGTGTCCCAGAACCGCTCCCGTGACCGGCGGATGTACCAGTTGGTCAGCACATCGACGAACGCGCGGGCCGACTCGCAGGCGTTCGCGACCTCGTAGTGGTCCAGCTGCCACGCGGTCGTCTCCACGAACTGGCGCAGCTTGGCCAGCAGGTACTGGTCGAGCAGGTCGGCCGAGTGCGCGCCCGGCGACGCCTCGTATCCGGCGGCGTTCGCGTACAGCTGGAAGAAGTACCAGCTGTTCCACAACGGGATGAGCACCTGCCGGACGCCGTCCCTGATGCCCTGCTCGGTGACCACCAGGTTGCCGCCGCGCAGGATCGGCGAGGACATCAGGAACCAGCGCATCGCGTCGGCCCCGTCGCGGTCGAACACCTCCCGCACGTCGGGGTAGTTACGCAGCGACTTGGACATCTTCTGGCCGTCGGAGCCGAGCACGATGCCGTGGCTCACGCAGGTCTGGAACGCCGGCCGCTCAAACAGCGCCGCCGCCAACACGTGCATGGTGTAGAACCAGCCGCGGGTCTGCCCGATGTACTCGACGATGAAGTCGCCCGGGAAGTGGTACTCGAACCAGTCGGCGTTCTCGAACGGGTAGTGCACCTGCGCGAACGACATCGACCCGGACTCAAACCAGCAGTCCAGCACGTCGGTGACCCGGCGCATGACCGACTGGCCCGACGGGTCGTCCGGGTTGGAGCGGGTGAGCTCGTCGATGGCCGGCCGGTGCAGGTCGGTGACCTCCACGCCGAAGTCCGCCCGCAGCTCATCCAGCGAGCCGTACACGTCGACCCGGGGGAACCGGGGGTTGTCGGACTTCCACACCGGGATCGGGCTGCCCCAGAACCGGTTGCGGCTGATCGACCAGTCGCGGGTGTTCTCCAGCCACTTGCCGAACTGGCCGTGCTTGACGTGCTCGGGCACCCAGGTGATCTGCTCGTTCAGCTTGAGCATCCGGTCCCTGATAGCCGTGGTGGAGACGAACCATGACGAGACCGCCATGTAGATCAGCGGCTTGCGGCAGCGCCAGCAGTGCGGGTAGGAGTGCTCGTAAGTCTCGTGGCGTAGCAGGACTGTGCCGCCCGTGGTGGCTCCGACCGCGGTGGAACCGACCGGCGTGGAATCACCCGCCTGGACCGGGCCGCCTGCGTCGAGGCGGGTCCGCGCCTTCAGGTGGTCGATGATCGCGTAATTGGCGTCGAAGACGTGTATCCCGGCGTAGTCGCTGACCGGGTAGATGAACTTGCCGTCCGGGCCGACCGGCACCACCGGCGTGATGTCGTAGGAGTCGGTGAGCAGCTTGTCCTCTTCGCCGAAGGCCGGCGCGAGGTGCACCACTCCGGTGCCGTCGGCGGTGGTGACGTAGTCGGCGTGCAGCACCACGTGCGACTTCGGGTGCCCGAGGAAGTAGCTGAACGGCGGGGTGTACCGCAGCCCGACCAGCTCGGAGCCCTTGCACCGGCGGACGATCCGCGCGTCCGCGCCCTCGCCGAGCTCGCGGGCGTAAGCGGGCAGCCGGGCCTCGGCCAGCAGGTAACGCTCGGTCCGCCCGGTGACGGCCGACTCGACCACCACGTAGTCGACGTCGCGGTTTACGGCCATGGCCAGGTTGGACGGCAGGGTCCACGGCGTCGTCGTCCAGATCAGCGCGAGCTCCCCGGTCTCCAGCCGGTACCCGACGGTGACCGCCGGGTCCCGCCGCATCTGGTAGACGTCCTCGTCCATCCGCAGCTCGTGGGCGGACAGCGGGGTCTCGTCGTTCCAGCAGTACGGCAGGCAGCGGAAGCCCTCGTAGGCCAGGCCCTTCTCGTAGAGCTGCTTGAACGCCCACATGACGCTCTCCATGTAGGCCAGGTCCAGCGTCTTGTAGTCGTGGTCGAAGTCGACCCAGCGGGCCTGCCGGGTGACGTAGTCGCGCCATTCCTGGGTGTAGCGCAGCACGGAGTCGCGGCAGGCCTGGTTGAACTTGGCCACGCCGAGCTCGTCGATTTCTTCCTTGGTCTTGATGCCCAGCTGGCTCATGGCCTCGAGCTCGGCGGGCAGGCCGTGGGTATCCCAGCCGAAGCGCCGCTCGACCCGCCGGCCGCGCATGGTCTGGTAGCGCGGGATCAGGTCCTTCACGTAGCCGGTCAGCAGGTGGCCGTAGTGCGGCAGGCCGTTCGCGAACGGCGGGCCGTCGTAGAACACGAACTCGTTCGCGCCGTCCTCGCCCGCCGGGCGGTTCTCCACCGACGCCCGGAACGTGTCGTCGGCCGCCCAGTACCGGAGCACCCGCTCCTCGATCTCGGGGAAGCGCGGGCTGGCCGGCACGCCGGCGCCGTCGGCCTGGACTGCCTCGTCGGTCGAGGCCTTGGGGTAGCTCATAGGTGATCCTCCACGGTCGGTCCTGCCACACGAGGACGACATCGCCCGGGCCGCGCTGCGGCCCGGGCGGCACCGCGGTACCACCTCGCTTATCCCGGCCTGTCCCGTTGCGGAGCCGATGGGCCGGAATCGCTCATTCGCAGGCTGTGACGGGCCCGCCCGTCCGGTTCTACTGAAGTCCCCGCGCGGGCGGGTCACTCGTTCTTCCGGAGGCTCACCGGAGATAGCCGGATCAACGCCGTGTTACCTCTAATCTACCAATTCTGGTCAACGGCCTGCTCACTGATCAGACCGTTTCCGAGCTGGCCACGGTCTGCAGCGAGGTGACCGGCGGCGTCCGGGCGGGGACGAGCAGCCCGGCGATCACGCAGCCGACCAGGAACAGGGCTGACATCGCGAACGTCTGGGTGAACCCGGTCAGGGCCGGCAGGCCGCCCGCCGTACTCGCGGCCACGAACGTGGCGGCGAGCTGGCCGCCTAGCGCCCCGCCGAGCGTACGGAGCACGGTGTTCATCCCGCTGGCCACGCCGGTCTGGTGGGCTGGAACGGCCTGCACGATCAGGTTGCCGAGTGCGGCGAAGGCGAGCCCGAGCCCGACCCCCAGCAGCGTCGAGCACAGCAGCATGTCGTAGGGGTGCCTGCTGGTGAGCGCCAGCCAGCCGCAGGCGGCGGCGCTCACCGCCGCCCCGGCCACCAGGGCGCGCCGCGAGCCGAAGCGGCGCTCGATCCGGCCCGCCAGCGTGCCCAGCACGCCCATGCCCAGCGCGCAAGGCACCAGGTACAGGCCCGCAGCCACCACCGAGGCGCCGTAGCCGAACCCGGTGCTGACCGGGAGCTGAGCCAGCTGCGGCAGCAGCAGGAACCACGCGTACAGCCCCGCGCCCAGCAGGAAGGCCGCCAGGTTGACCGTCCATACCCCGCGGACCCGCATCATCGTCATGTCGACCAGCGGGGTGCGGCTGCGCACCTCCACCAGGATCCACAACGAGCAGACCGCCAGGCCGGAGGCCAGGAGCACCAGCGTGGCCGGGGCGGTCCAGCCCCAGACCGTGGTCTGCGCGATCGCGATGAGCACGCCCGATATGCCCGCGGTCATCAGCGCCGCCGCGGCCCAGTTGACCCGGCCCGGGGAGCGGACCCGCGATTCGGGGATGTAGCGCCAGGTGCAGACGGCGGCGACGATCATCGGCGGCAGCGAGAGCCAGAACAGCCAGTGCCAGCTCAGGTGCTCGTCGATCAGCCCGCCGACCACCAGCCCGAGGCCTCCCCCGACCCCGAGGATGGCCGACATCAGCCCGATGCTCCCCGCCACCCGGTCGGCGGGGAACTCGTCCCGGACGATCCCGAACGAGAGCGGGAAGATGCCGCCGGCCACCCCCTGGATCACGCGGGCCACGATCAGCACCGTCAGCGAGCCGGCCAGGCCAGCGAGCAGGGTCCCGGCAGCGAGCGTCAGCAGGGTCCAGACCAGCAGCCGCTGCTTGCCGTACATGTCGCCGAGCTTGCCGATGATCGCCGTGCCGACCGAGGCCGAGAGCAGGAACCCCGTCAGCAGCCAGGTGATGCCCGTCTCGCTGGCCTGGAGACTGCGCTGGATGGTCGGCAGCGCGGGGATCACCGAGGAGCTTAGGACCGAGTACACCAGGGCACCGAGCGACAGCACGGCCAGGATCCGGCCCGGCTGGACGCGCTCAGCTCCTCGAGGACCCGGCGGCATCCAGTTAATGTAATTGAATGACCGTTCCGGGCGGTGACAGGGCTCGGGCTGGTGACGATGTCCTGGAACAGGGCAGCTGGCGCAGGCAGGTCCCGCGGTGGCGGCTGCCGCGGGCCGCGCTGGTGGTGGGGTGCGTGGCGCTGCTGGCCGGCCTGGGCGCCGGCTATGCCGTCGGCGTCCGGCACGCCGGGAAGCCGTCCTCTCCGCCCCGCGCCGCCGCCTCGCCGACCGTGCCGTTCTCCGCCGCGGGCGGCTTCCCGCTGAGCCAGTCCGGCCCGGAGTGCTCCGCGCAGACCGATCATGAGCTGCAACTTGGGCTGGAGGTCACGAACCTGTCAGCGGCGGCGGTCAGGCTGCGCCGGGTCGCGGTGGTGCTGCCGCTGGGCGGGCTCAGGGTCATCTCGCAGGCCTGGGGACCCTGCGGTGAGCTGCCGGACGCGGCCGGGGCACCGGGCCATGCCCTCCCCCCGACGCTCGGTCCGGGGGCCAGCGCCTGGTTCACCGTCACCTTCCAGGTGCTGGTCAGGTGCCCGCAGCCGCTGCCCGTCCAGTTCGTGCTCCACTTCGACCAGGGCGGCCCGCCGGGGGCCATGCCGCTGCCCAGCTTCCCTGACCTGAGCCAGGTTCCCTATGGGAATTGTCGGTAATTGGCCGTTGCCACCCCCCGAGGGGACGGTTAGCGTAAGTAGCGTCCTGCCCGGCCGGCGACAGTGAGGTCCACGGTGAAGTCCCCGATCGGCGTGCCCTAAGAGCCCGGCCACACGATGAATCCCCCGCCTCAGCTGTTCGGCCGGACCGACGAGTCGGAAATCCTGGGACAGCTCCTGGCGGATTCCAGGAACGGCCGCAGCGCCGTCCTCGTGCTCCGGGGAGAACCGGGGATCGGCAAGACGGCGCTGCTGCGCTACCTGACCGGCGAGGCGCCCGGCTTCCGGGTGGCCCGTGCGGTCGGCGTCGAATCGGAGATGGAGCTGCCCTTCGCCGGGCTGCACCAGCTGTGCGGCCCGATGCTCGGCCGGCTCGGCTCGCTCGCCGAGCCGCAGCGGCGCGGGCTCAGCGTGGCCTTCGGGCTGGCCTCGGGAGACAGCCCGGACCGGTTCCTGGTCGCCCTGGGCGCGCTCAGCCTGCTGGCCGAGACGGCCGAGGAGCAGCCGCTGCTGTGCGTCGTGGATGACACGCAGTGGCTCGACCAGGCCTCGGCCCAGATTCTCGGATTCGTCGGGCGCCGCCTGCTGGCGGAGCCGATTGCGCTGGTGTTCGCGGCCCGGACGCCGGCCGGCTCGCCGGATCACCTGGCCGGACTGCCGGAACTGCGGCTGGACGGACTGGGCCAGGGGCCGGCCCGCGCGCTGCTGGCGACGGTCACCTCGGGCCCGCTCGACGAGAGCGTCCGCGCGAGGATCATCGAGGAGACCCGCGGCAACCCGCTCGCCCTCCTCGAGCTGGGCCGGAGCCTGAGCCCGGCCGAGCTGGCCGGCGGGTTCGCGCTCCCTGACACCGGGGATCTGCCCGCGCGGATCGAGGACCGCTACGCAGCGCGCCTGGGTGAGCTGCCGGAGGAGGCCCGGCGGCTGGTCCTGCTCGCGGCCGCCGATCCGGTGGGCGACTCGGCGCTGCTGCTGCGGGCGGCTCAGGTACAGGGCCTGGACATCCGGACCGCCAGGCTCGCCGTGGAGTCTGGCCTGCTGGACATCGGCGCGAGCGTGCGCTTCCGGCATCCTCTCGTGCGCTCGGCCGCCTACCGGTCCGCCGCCGCCGAGGACCGGCGAGCCGCACACGACGCGCTGGCCGCGGCCACCGATCCGCGGGCCGATCCCGACCGCCGGGCCTGGCATCGCGCCCACGCCACGGCCGGGGCCGATGAGGAGGTGGCCCGGGAGCTCATCACGTCCGCCACGCGGGCCCTGCGCCGGGGCGGGGTCGCCGCGGCCGCCGCCTTCCGGGAGCGAGCCGTGGCCCTGACCCCGGATCCGGCCGAGCGTGCCTCGCGGGCTCTCACGGCGGCCGAGGCGAAGTTCGCGGCCGGGGATTTCGAGGCCACGCAGGCCCTCCTGGTCGCGGCCGAGATCGGCCCGCTGGACGAGCTCGGCCAGGCGCAGGCGCAGCGGATGCGGGCCCAGATCGAGTTTGCCCTCAGAAGGGGCAGTGACGCGCCGCCGCTGCTGCTCCGGGCGGCGCAGCGCCTGGAAACCCTGGACGCCGGGCTGGCCCGCCAGACCTATCTCGAAGCCCTCGTGGCCGTGATCTACGCCGGCCGGCTCGCCCGCGGACCGGACGCCAGGCAGGTCGCCCTCGCCGCCAGATCCGTGCCGCTCGGACCCGAGCCGCTCGCCCACCCGCAGCTGCTCCTGCGCGGCCTGGCCTTGCGCCTGACGGATGGATACCTGGCCGCCGCCCCCGCGCTCAGGCAGGCGCTGTGCCGCTACCGCGCGCAACCGCCCGAGCTGGACTGGCTGTGCGTGTCGTTCAACCTGGTCGCCATGGACCTGTGGGATGACGAGGCCTGGTTCGAGCTCGCGACGGAGCAGGTCCGGCTGGCGCGCGCGAACGGCACCCTCAGCTGGCTCCCCTTTGCCCTGGACTACCTCGCCGAGATCCACATCCAGGCCGGCGAGCTATCCC
>Ga0318534_10001002_pt1 | contig 10636 bp, 10 predicted proteins | sample GRESIP117b4f26_FD_202502 | JGI IMG/M metagenome (GOLD analysis project Ga0318534, IMG submission 202502) | Tropical soil microbial communities from Luquillo Experimental Forest, Puerto Rico - GRE.SIPMG.117b4f26 | ecosystem: Environmental > Terrestrial > Soil > Tropical forest > Bulk soil...
CCGTAGCCATGAAGGCGGTGAACAGCGATCGCGAGTGCATGCGTGGAATGATATCCGCGGGCGCCATCTTCAGTGCACAACGCTCCGCAGCCACTGCTGCGCGCGGTCGATGAGTCCCGCAGCGGTGGATGAGGCGCCCTCGGGGAGGCCGCAGCCGGGGCGTGGTGGGACGGCCGCATCGGCCGGCACGGCAACCGCGACGATGTCCGTTGCGCAGCTTGGAACCGCACGGAGCCCCGTCGGGTACTCGATGCGAACCTCGACGAGCGACTCCGGCATCGGGGCGTTCCAGGAGGTCGTGCCGAGGCCTGCCATGATGCGGGCCCACACCGGCAGTGCGCCGGCGGAGCCAGTAAACCCGGTCGGCTCGTTGTCGTCGTAGCCCACCCACACCACCACCAGGTGACTGCCGGAGAAGCCCGCGAACCAGCTGTCACGATAGTCCGAGGAAGTGCCCGACTTTCCGGCCACCACCAGCTCCGCCGGTAGCAGGGTGCGCGCGGAGCGCCCGGTACCGTGACCCATGACGAGCACTAGCATGCGATCGAGCTGATACATGACTTCCGGCGAAGCCACCGGCGTTACTTCGAGCGGGAATGCCTTGAGCGGCTTGCCATCGGCGCTGATCACGGCGCGCACGGCGCGCAACGGGTTGCGAAAGCCGCCGTTGGCAAGACCGTTGAAGAGCTGCGCGGCTTCAATCGGCGTCACTTCGACCGCCCCGAGAAGCATCGCCGGCACCTGCACGGGTGGCTGTGGGAGCCCGAAGCGCTGCAGGGTGTCGGCTACTTTCGGCAGGCCAAGGTCGAGTCCCACGCCGACGGTGGCGAGGTTGAGTGATTCGGCGAGGGCACGCACCACAGGCACCGGTCCGTAGACCTCGTGGGTGAAGTTCTCCGGGGTCCAGTGCTTATCGCCCGTGAGCTTCACATCCACCGGCGCGTCCTGAACCACGGTCGTGGCGTTGTAGCGGCCGCTCTCGAGCGCGGTGAGATAGATGAAGGGCTTGACCAGTGAGCCCATCGAACGGTGCGCATCGAGCGCGCGGTCGAAACCGTCGTACCCGACGTCGCGCCCGCCGACGATCGCGATCACATCGCCGCTTTGCGGCGAGGTGATGACCACTGCGCCTTCGAGAGCCTGCGCGCGGTTCTTGTGTTGCCGATCGAGGCGCGCCAGCTCGTGCTCGAGCGCGTGCTCGGCCTCATTCTGCGCCCGCGGATCGAGGCTCGTGTAGATGCGCAGCCCGGCCTCGGTGAGGTCCTGCTCGTGATAGTCGCGCCGCAGCGTCCGGCGCACGAAATCGAGGTACGCGGGGTAATAGGCACCCGCTGGGCGCGCGGTGACACCGAGCGGCCGATGCACAGCCGCGGTGGCATCGGCCACCGCGATGACGCCCTGCGCGCCCATCTCCTTCAGAACGAGGTTGCGCCGGGCAAGCGCGCGCTCGGGGTGGCGCCGCGGGTCGTAGTAGGAAGGCCCCCGCACGACGGCGACCAGCAGCGAGAGCTCCGACAGCTCGAGCTCCGAGAGGGGCTTGCCGAAGTAGAACTGGCTCGCGAGGCCGAAGCCGTGAATGGCCCGGTCACCATCCTGGCCGAGGAAGATCTCATTGATATAGGCGTTCATGAGATCGGCCTTGGTGAAGTGCGCATCGAGCGCGATCGCCATCACCGCTTCGCGGAGCTTGCGTGAAAGCGTCTGGCGGGAGCTGAGGAAATAGCTGCGCACCAGCTGCTGAGTGAGGGTACTCCCGCCCTGCTCGATCTGGCCGGCGCGCATGTTGACCCATGCCGCACGCAACATCGCAAACGGGTCGACTCCGTGGTGCGTGTCGAACTTGCGGTCTTCGACCGCCTTGAGTGCCTCGGGCAGGAGCGGCGGCACCTCTTCGGGCGAGAGGACGATGCGATCCTCGCCGTGGATCGGGAAGATGCTGCCGATCAGGAGCGGCTCGAGCCGCAGTACCGGCAGTTCGTGACCGGCGCCATCGCTGAGGGTTTCGATACCCTTCGCCCCCACCGTGATGGTGAGCCGCTGCGCGGCGCGCGTCTCATCGGCAAAGCGCGCCGGGCGCAGCGCCAGCTCGACGTGCTCACCCGTCAGGCGGTAAGTGCCCGGATGATCGGGCCGGTCGGCGCGGCGATAGTGCAGCCGCTGCAGCTCGCGCTCGAGCTCGGGGGGCGTCAGTGGCAGTCCCGCATAGAGCTCGAGCGGCGCTGCGTACACCTGTGCCGGCAAGGTCCAACGGCGGCCCTCGAACTGCTTCACCACGAGGTGATCGAGGTACAGCACGTACAGCCCCACCGCGAGGAGCGCACCGCCGACGATGAGGAGCAACGCGCGCCTCACAGGAGCAGCTCCTCGGCCGGTGCGCGCAGGTTGTACCCGGAGCTCATCGTGTGTCCGTAGGCACCGGCATTGGCGATGAGCAGCACGTCTCCCTCGCGCGTGGGGGGCAGCAGCCGATCGTGACCGAGCACGTCCGCGCTCTCGCAGATCGGACCGACGACGCTCACGAGCTCTGTCGCCGGCTCGTCGAGGCGCGTGAGGTTCGCGATCTCGTGGTATGCGCCATAGAGTGCTGGACGGATCAACGAGTTCATGCCGGTGGCGATGCCGACGAAGCGCACTCCGCCCTTCGCCTTGAGCTGCGTGACGCGCGCGAGCAGCACACCCGCGGTCGCGACCAGGAACCGTCCGGGCTCGAGCCAGACTTCGAGCTGCGGGTGCGCGGCACGCACCGCCGTGAGCAGCGTGTCGAGTCCTGCGAGATCGACGCCAGGCTGGTCGCCACGCTCGGGGACTCCCAACCCTCCACCGACGTCGATGACACGCACTCCGGGGAAGGCTTCGGCGGAAGCCGCGAGTAGCCGCGCCGTGTGCTCCCAGCTCGTCACGTCAAAGATGCCGCTGCCGACGTGTGCCTCGAGCCCCACGACCTGCGCCCTGGCCGCACGCGCGAGGCGCGCGGTCTCCGGAAGCTCGGCGATCGGGATGCCGAATTTCGAGCGGCTGCCGGCGGTGCGCACGTGCTCGTGGTGGCCGCGCCCGACTCCGGTGTCGACGCGGACGAAGATCTCCTCGCCGGCAAACAGCTGGGGCCACTCTGCGAGCGCGTAGGCGTTGTCGACGGTGACGCGCACACCGGCGGCGAGCGCCCAGGCGTACTCCGCGCGCGGCGCGAAGTTTGGCGTATAGAGGATGCGCCGCCGCTCGAGGTCCGGAAAGAGCTCGAGCACCCGCTCGAGCTCGCCGCGGGAGACGCACTCGAACTCGATCCCCTCCTCATGCAGCGCTCGCAGCAGCTGCGGGTGCGGGTTGGCCTTCACCGAATAGTGTACGCGCGCGAGTGAGCCGAGCGCGCATAAGGAGCGTGCTGCGGAGCGCGCGACCTCGAGATCGTAGACGAAGGCGGCGTCCCGCATGCCGAGCGCATCGAGGAGCGCCTGGCGCTTTGCCTGCCACCAGGGCGCCGCGCTGGTGGAGGATCCGGGAGGCCGTGAGAACAGCTGTTGCCAGGTGGGGCCGAGGACCTTGTCCCCGGGCACCGGGCGGATGAGCAGCTCATGCAGCTGTGCGACCAGGCGATCACCCTGGTTCTCATCGACCACGAAGGTGAAGTTCAGATCGTTGGCGGCCTGGCTGACCAGGTAGATTTTCTGCTCCTCGAAGAACTCGAAGGCGCCGCCGAGCTGATGGAGGATCGCGCGGATGTTGCGGCCGACGAGGCTCACCGAGGCGCACGGACCGATGACCTGCACTCGGCAGAGCCTTGCTAGGTCGGTGACCAGGTCCGACACGCAGGTGTTGTCGAGCGTGTTCGCCGCGGGATCGAGCGACACGGTGACGTTGGTCTCGGAGGTCGACACGAGATCGACCGACATGCCGTGCTGCTTGAAGACGTGGAAGGCATCGGCGAGGAAACCGACCTGGTGCCACATGCCGGGACTCTCCAGCGAGATGAGCGTCAGGCCTTTCTTGGTGCACACCGCTTTCACTTGGGCGGTGCCATCGCTCCCTTCGGCCGAGAGCACCGTACCCTCGAGGTCCGGTACCTGGGTGGAATAGACGTGCAACGGAATACCGTACTGCCGCGCGGGCAGGATGCAACGCGGGTGCAGGACTTTGGCCCCGCTGGTAGCGATTTCCTGCGCCTCGTCGTAATGCAGGGTGCGCAGCAGGCGCGCATTCGGCGTGGCGCGCGGATTCGCACTGAACAGGCCGGGCACATCGGTCCAGATCTCGAGCCGCCGGGCCGAGAGCTTGGCCGCCAGATAGGCCGCGGAGGTGTCGGAGCCGCCGCGACCGAGGAGCACCGTTTGGCCGTCCTCGTCACTTGCGATAAATCCCTGCGTGATGAGGACAGGAGCTCCCGCCTCGAGCCGGTCGCGTAGTGCCACATCGGGCGCGAAGCCGCAAACCGCGGAGAGCACGCTGCCACGCGCCGCGCCGGGCTGTCGCTCGCCACGCAAGAGCGTGCGCGCATCGACATCCTGGACGGGCAGACCGCGCGAATCGAGGAAACGCGCGGCGATCGGCGTCAGGAGGAGCTCGCCCGCCGCCATGACGCGCGCCCGGGTGCGCTCGCTCACTTCCCGCACCATGGACACACCCGCTGCGATCTCGCGCAGCTCCGTGATGTGCTGCTCGACCTCGGACGGAAGTGTTACGCCGAGCTCCGCGGCCAGGCGATGGTGGCGCTCTTCGATCCCCCGTAGCTCCTCTTCCGGCGCCGCACCGATCGCGGCATCGAGGAGTCTTTCCAGGCGGTCGGTGACCCCGGCCACCGCGGAGTGAACGATCAGGACGCGTGCGCCACTCGCCTGGCGTGAGGCCACGACACGCGCGATGTTCGTCCAGTTGGCAAGGCTCGAAACGCTCGTGCCGCCGAACTTCAGGACCATCCAGGCCGAGGGCGTACGGGTCACTGCTCTTTACGTCCTTGCGGCGCATGCAACGGGATGGACGCAAACGATCGAGCACCCGCAGCTGCGCCAGCGCTTACGATTGGAGCGCGCCGGACGCGGTAAGTGCTATAGCTCGTCGTCGAAGTCTTTCAGGTCTTTCTCGAGCTTTCGGTCGGCCAGCACTTCCTCGAGCCGGCTCCAGGCCGCCTTGCCGCGCTTGCCCTGGTTCCTCACGCGCTTGTCCACGCGGTCGAGAAGACGGTCGTAATCGGTGCCGTCCTCGGGCTGTCCGCTCAGGAACTCATCGTCGAGGTCGAAGCTCTCGTTGTCCCGTTCCGACATCTGGCCCTGTAAATCCTGAATTAATTCAACAGCTAAGGTGGCAAAGGCGCACTAGCAAGGGTGCGAACTATAGCGGATTCGCGCCTGCGATCAACTTCTTGTGTGGGGGGCCGCGCCGTGCTTTCCAATACCCGGAGCGCGGACGCGAACTGGGGCGCTCAGACTTGCGGCCTCCCTGGCCCTACCCCTCAAGGCTGATCCGTCCGGTCCCGCACTACAACCGGTGCCCCCCGGCTCAGGCCCAGGCCGTCGGCTGCGCTGTTCTCGGCGCGCGCGATCTCGATCACTCCGAATGAGTTGACGAGCGCGAGATATTCCCCCGGTCGGGTGTCACCGTAGGTGCGCAGCAGCGGGAAGGCGTGGTTACCGGCGTGCACGAGCGGCAGTCGGAAGCGCTCGATGAGCCCGGCATCAATATTAGTGATCAGGTTGCCGAAGTGATCGATGGTGATGACGACACCTGAAACGCTGCGGGACTCGACCGTAGGATCCTCCACCCAGGACGGCACGAGCGAGGTCACCGCCTCGCCCAGCTCCTCGATCCGGCAGCGGCCGGCGGCGAGCTCTGCGGCCACTGGGGCGAAGATGTCACGTCCGTGAAAGGTGGCGCTCGGCCGCTGCACCCCCAGCCGCGCGAGCTGAGCCGCCCCGACGCGCACGATGAGGGATTCCCCGGCCCGGGCGATGACCGGCGCGAGCAGGCCGTTGTCGGGAGCGAGGAAATAATGGCCGCCGGCACGAACCGCGACGATGTGGCGCGAGGTGCCAACGCCCGGATCGACCACGGCCACGTGCACGGTCCCAGCCGGGAAATAATTGAACGAGCGGGCGAGCCAGAAGCCGGCCTCGGCGGGCCAGTGCACGACGATCTCGTGGGTGAGATCGATGAGGCGGGCCGCGGGGAATCGCGTGAGGATGCAGCCCTTGATGACGCCGACGAACGGACCCTGGTGACCGAAGTCGGTCGTGATCGTGATAACCCCGCAGGGCGCCGGAGCCGTCGCCATCGTCAGCTGCGCGCGTCGCGACCGGCAGCCCGGTGGCCCCCTTCCGCACACGTCCGGCACCGGTCGGTGTAGGGCACCGCCGCCAGACGCTCCGGCTCGATGTCCTCACCGCACACCGCGCACGTCGTATAGCGCCCCGAGGCGAGGCGGCGCAGCGCCCCCTCGACCTGTTGCAGCTCCGCCTGGGCAGAGCTCGAGATCGCGCCGAGGACATCATCGTGCTCGCGTTGCGTCACCTGCTCGGCGAAGTCTGCCGACAGCGGGTCGGCTTCGTGGCGCAGATCCGCACTCGCTTCGCTGGCGCGCTGGCGCAGCTCGTCCCGGCGTTTGAGCAGTCGCTCCCGTACGGCGTTGATGTCCACGTGAGTCCCCCGGGGAAAAATCAGCTCAGGACGACCGCTGGCTGCGGCGCTGGTCCTCGAGCCATTTCTGCAGCTTCTCGAAGGGTTCGACGAATTTCGCCACGCCCTCGCGCTCGAGCTGCTGCGCGACGCCCTCGAGATCGACGTCGAGTCGCTCGAGGCCCTCGCGCACGTCACTCGCTTCGGCGAGATGACGCTCGAGCGTGAGCTCGGGGCGGCCGAGTCGCCGGTAGGCGTCGAGTGTCTCGAGCGGCATGGTGTTGACGGTCCCGGGCACCACCAGCTCCTCGACATACTTGATGGGACTGTAGGCCGGGTCCTTGGTCGAAGTGGAGGCCCATAGCAGCCGTTGCGGACGCGCACCGCGCTCGGCGAGTGCCTGCCATGCAGGCTCCGCCGTGATTTCCTCGTAGACCTCGTAGGCACGGCAGGCGCTTGCGATGGCGGCTTTGCCGCGCAGCGCACGAGCCGCCGGTTGACCGCGCCCCGCCAGACCATCGAGCAGCTTGTCCACCGCCGTGTCGATCCGGCTGAGGAAGAAACTCGCAACCGATGCGACGGACGCGAGTGGTTTCCCCTCGGCGGCCCGTCGGCTGAGCCCCTGCTCGTAGGCATGCGCCACCGCGCGGTAGCGCTCCGGAGAGAAGAGCAGCGTCACGTTGACGTTGACGCCGGCGGCGATCAGGTCACGGATGACCGGCAGCCCTGCCTCCGTGCCCGGGATCTTGATGAAGGCGTTGGGGATGTTTAAGCGTTGCCACAGGCGTTGCGCTTCCTTGTAACTGCCCGCGCTGTCATCGGCGAGGTGTGGCGAGACCTCCATGCTGACGTAGCCGTCGCCGCCGACAGTCGAATCGTAGAGCGGTCGCAGCAGCGCCGCGGCGTCACGCAGGTCTGCGAGCGCCAACTCCTCGTACAGCGCGGGTGCCGAGGAGACACTCGGCAGGAGTCGAGTGATGCGCTGCGCATAGGTCGTGTCGTTCATGATGGAGTGCGCGAAGATCGCCGGATTCGAGGTGAGCCCGGCGACACCATCCGCGCGGATGAGGCGCGCGAGACTGCCGTTGTCGAGCATGCCGCGCCCGATGTCATCCAACCAGGCGCTCACGCCCAGCTTGCGCAGCTCCAGCAGCGGATTCGGAAGAGGCGCGCTCATGCGTTGCACTCCAGTGTCCGAGAGTAGCGCAGCTAGCCGTGCGAGTCTCGCGGTTTTAGTACGGATGTGCGTAAATCACAGGCTGAGGTATAGGGGGATGTAGCTCAAGCAAAGGAAAGGGATAAGGCCATGGCTGACAGGAATGGTGGCGGACAGATCGCCGAGGACCTGCGTGCAATCGTGACCGACGCCGAAGCTCTGTTGCGCTCGACCACGAACGCGGGCGGTGCGGAGACGCAGGAACGCGCCCAGGCAACGCTGCAGGAACTGCGCGCGCGCCTGAACGCACTCGAGGACACGGTGCGCTCGCGCGCCCGCGATGTCGACAGCTACGTGCGCGACAACCCGTGGCAGGCGGTGGCCGCCGTCGGAGGCGTCGCTCTGCTGCTCGGGATCATCATGGGCCGCAGATGATGGATGCGCCCGCGCCGTTGCCGGAGGCCACTCCTTCGACCGATGCCCCGGGCACGGTGCGCGGACTGATCGCGGCGTTGCTCGAAGCGCTGCACACACGGCTCGAGCTCGCCGGGGTGGAGCTCGAAATCCACCTGCGTGCGCTGCTGCGCTCACTCATCTGGGCGGTCGGCGCCGTGGCGTGCGCGACGCTCGGTCTCGCCTTCGCCGTGATGGCGGTGATCGCGGCGTTGTGGAGCACACACCGCATGCTCGCGTTTCTCGGCGGGACGCTGATGTTCATCGCCCTGGCCGCGATATTCGGCTACCTGGGGGCGCGGGCACTGCGCACCCGTCCGGACGTGCTCGAGGGATCGCTCGGACAGCTCGCCGAGGACGAGCGGCGCGCGCGAGGTGGTTCGTGAAGCGCCTCGCGGAGCTCGAAGCGCGCAGGCGTGAGCTGCTGGCGCGCTGTGAGACTGAGCGCGCCGAGCTCGCCTGGCGCCTCGGGCGGCTCGGTCCGAAGCGTTGGGCGCAAGCCTTTGCCGGCAGCGCTGCCGCCGGCGCCGTCGGAGCATTGCGCTCGCAGAAGCGACATCCGCTTGCCTGGGTCGTCGCGGTCGCGGCGCTGCTGCTGCTGCGACGACCACGGGACGCACTGTTTCTGCTCGGGCGAGCACGCGGGGCGATTTCGTTGGTCGCACGCGCGACCGAAGTGTTGGCCCTCGTCGGAGCGCTGCGCAGTAAGAGGCGAGGTCCCCGCGGGGTGCCTTAGCGCTCGCGCGCTGATGCGGTCGAAGCCGACTGCATTTTCGCATCGCCCGCATTGGCCGCGAGTCCGACGAGCGTCGGCATGCCGTTGGCCGTCTTGAGCGTGGCGCGCGCCAGATCCCAGTGGACCGCAGCGGTGTCATCACCGAGGGCATGCCTGAGCTTCTGCGACAGCTGACGCACATCCGGCGCGACCGCCTGTCCCTCCTCGTCCACCGGCGGATGCGCCTCGAGAAACAGCCGCCCATCGACCCACGCAACCTTCACCGGCTCATTCACCAAGCGCACCTTGGTGCCGACCGGGATCAGCGCAAAGAGCGCCGCGACATCCTCCGGGTACATGCGGATACAGCCGTGTGTCACCGCCATGCCGACCGCCACCGGATTGTTGGTCCCGTGGATCATGTACTCGCCACGGCCGGCGGCCAGGCGCAGCGCGAAGTCTCCGAGAGGATTGTCGGGACCGGGGCCCACCATTTTTGGCAGCGGGTCGCCGTTTTTCTCGTGCTCCTTGCGGATCGACTCCGGCGGATACCAGGCCGGGTGAACAATCTTGGCGATGACGTGTGTTTCACCGAGCGGTGTACGCCAGTCCATCTTGCCGATGCTCACCGGGTAGGTGATCACGATTGGCTTTTCATGTGGGCGGGGCTTGGGGAAATAGTACAGCCGGTGCTCGGCCAGGTTGACGACGATGCCCTCGCGGGGACCGGCCGGGAGAATGTGACGCCCGGGCAGGGTCAGCTGTTTGCCCGCGCCCGGCAGCCATACGTCGACTCCGGGATTGGCACGGATGATCTCGTAGTAGCCGAGGCTGAAACGATGGGCGATGTCGGGGAGCGTGTCCTCGTAGACCGTGACGACATTGGAGTCTCTACCGATGACCGCCGAGCCATTAGGCGGCAGCGCGTAGAGACTCGCTGCAGCGGTGCCGGCCGCCGCCGCCGTGACAGCGCCCGCAACAAAACTCCACAGGAGGGACCTCATGTACCCCGCTGATCGAATGCGCATCTCAAAATAGAATCTCTATGTCCTTGATTGTACAGCAGGCGTCCTGCCCGTTGCTCCCCACGGCGCCTATTGTAGTGGATTCCATTACTCTGTTGTGTGGTGAGTCGCAGCCGAAAACTTCCGCGCAGCTTCTTCGAACGCGGCACGCTCACCGTCGCCCGCGCACTCATCGGCATGCGACTCGTCCACGATGACGGGCACGCGGTGCGCGCGGGACGTATCGTCGAGACCGAAGCCTATCAGGGCCCGCGCGATCTCGCGGCCCATTCCGCCCGCGGACGCACGCGGCGCACTGAAGTCATGTTCGGGCCGCCCGGACACGCGTATGTATATTTCATCTACGGATTCTGGAACTGCCTCAACGTCGTCACCGGGCCGACCGGCGTGCCGCACGCGGTGCTGCTGCGCGCGCTCGAGCCGCTCGACGGTCTCACCGAGCGCACCTGGGGACCAGGCCTCTTGTGCCGTGCCTTGCACATCGACCGCCGCTTGAACGGCGCCGACCTCCGGGGCGATGAGCTGTGGCTCGAGCAGCCACGGCGGCGCGTGCGGGTGCGTATCGCACGATCGACGCGCATCGGGGTCGACTATGCCGGTGATTGGGCGCAGCGCCCGTGGCGGTTCTTCGATCGTGACTCGCCGTTCGTGTCGACGGCGCCGGCGAGGCTGCGTGCACGTGCTGCC
>Ga0318534_10001003_pt1 | contig 10628 bp, 9 predicted proteins | sample GRESIP117b4f26_FD_202502 | JGI IMG/M metagenome (GOLD analysis project Ga0318534, IMG submission 202502) | Tropical soil microbial communities from Luquillo Experimental Forest, Puerto Rico - GRE.SIPMG.117b4f26 | ecosystem: Environmental > Terrestrial > Soil > Tropical forest > Bulk soil...
GTGGTACGCGGCCCGCCGCCGCATCTGGCCGGGCCGCGTACCACGCGGTCGACCTGATCCGGGCCAAACGCGACGGCGCGGAACTCACCGGCGACGAGATCCGCTGGCTCATCGGCGCCTACCTCTCGGGGGAAGTCGCCGACGAGCAGATGTCGGCCCTGCTCATGGCCGTCTACTTCCGCGGCCTCGACGACGGCGAGCTGCGCAGCTGGACCTCGGCGATGGTGGACTCCGGCGAGCGGCTGGACCTGAGCAGCCTGACCCGGCCCACCGTGGACAAGCACTCGACCGGCGGCGTGGGCGACAAGGTCTCGCTGATTCTCGCCCCGCTGGTGGCCGCCTGCGGCGCGGCCGTGCCGCAGCTGTCCGGCCGCGGGCTCGGGCACACCGGCGGCACCCTGGACAAGCTCGAGTCCATCCCCGGCTGGCGGGCCACCCTGCCGCCCGCCGAGATGCTCGCCATCTTGCGCGACGTGGGCTGTGTCATCTGCGCCGCCGGGCCGGGCCTGACCCCGGCCGACCGGCACCTGTACGCGCTGCGCGACGTCACCGGGACGGTCGAGTCGATCCCCCTCATCGCGAGCTCGATCATGTCCAAGAAGATCGCCGAGGGCACCGGGGCGCTCGTGCTCGACGTCAAGGTCGGCGACGGCGCCTTTATGCGCGACCTCGCCGACGCCCGGCTGCTGGCGCAGACCATGGTGACGCTGGGCGAGGAGGAGGGCGTGCGCACCTCGGCGCTGCTGACCCGGATGGACACGCCGCTCGGTCGCGCCGTAGGCAACGCCATCGAGGTCGAGGAGGCGGTCGCCACCCTGGCCGGGGGCGGGCCACCCGACCTGGTCGAGGTGGTGCTCGCGCTGGCCCGCGAGATGCTCGGCCTGGTCGGAGTCGCGGCCGACCCGGCGGCGGTGCTCGCCGACGGCCGGGCGCTCGCCCGCTATCGCGACATGATCGCCGCCCAGGGCGGCGACCCGGACGCCCCCCTGCCCGTGGCCCCGCACGTCAGGGTGGTGGCCGCGCCCGCCACCGGCTTCCTGGTGCGGCTGGACGCCCGTGCGGTCGGCGAGGCCGCGTGGCGGCTCGGCGCGGGCCGGGCGCGCAAGGAGCACCAGGTGAGCCCGTCCGCCGGTGTGCTGTGCCTGGCCAGGCAGGGGGACTGGGTGCAGGAGGAGCAGCCGCTGCTGGAGTTGCGGACCGAGGAGGACGCCCGCTTCGACGCGGCGCTGGCCGCCCTGGGGAACGCCATCGAGATCGGCCAAGAGGGACCCGAGGAGATCGCCACGGTCATCGACCGGATAGCGGTGTGACAATGGGGACATGAACGCCGACGTGGTGACGGGAGCGGCCGGCGTCGTCGCGGCCGGGGTGGCAGGCACCGGGGTGACCGCCGCCGGGGCCGCCGGGGCCAGCGTGGTCGGCTCCGACGCCGCGCTCCGGCAGATCCTGCACGGCCTCCCCGGCGTCGACCAGGTCGGGGCGCAGGAGCGGGCGGCGTCCCTGGCCACCCGCTCGATCAAGCGCGAGGCCAAGCTGTGGGCGCTGGAGACGGCGGTCAAGATGGTGGACCTCACCACGCTGGAGGGCGCGGACACGCCCGGCAAGGTGCGCGGTCTGTGCGCCAAGGCGCTCCGCCCGGACCCCGATGACCCGTCCGTGCCACCGGTCGCGGCCGTGTGCGTCTACCCGGACCTCGTCGCCGTGGCGCGCGCCGAGGTGGCGGGCAGCGGGGTGGCGGTCGCCTCGGTGGCGACCGCGTTCCCGTCCGGGCGCGCCTCGCTCCCGGTGAAGCTCGCCGATGTGGCCGACGCGGTGAGCGCGGGCGCCGACGAGGTGGACATGGTCATCGACCGGGGCGCGTTCCTGGCCGGCCGGTACGCGCAGGTCTACGAGGAGGTGCGGGCGGTGCGCGAGGCGTGCGGCGCCGCGCACCTCAAGGTGATCCTGGAGACCGCCGAGCTCGCCACGCTGGACAACACCGCCCGCGCCGCCTGGCTGGCGATGCTGGCCGGCGCCGACTTCATCAAGACCTCGACCGGCAAGGTGACGCCCGCCGCCACGCCGCCGGTGGCGCTGGTGATGCTGTCCGCGGCGCGGGACTTCGCCGACGCGACCGGGCGCCGGGTCGGCGTCAAGGTCGCCGGGGGCATCCGGACCGCCAAGGACGCCATCCGCTACCTGGTGCTGGTCAAGGAGATCGCCGGGCCGCAGTGGCTGACGCCGGAGCTTTTCCGCATCGGCGCCTCCAGCCTGCTCAACGACCTGCTCATGCAGCGGAGCAAGCAGCTCACCGGCGCATACGCCGGACCGGACTACTTCACCCTCGACTAGCGTCCAGGCTGGTCATGACGCCCTCTGGGCCGTAGAGGGGGCTTCTGGGCCGTGAGAGGCCAGGACGTAATTGATGGTGGTCCGGGCAATGCCGGTGACCCGGAAGGTCCCGGCGAACACGGTGCCGCTGAACGCGGGACCATATTGGCTGCTGACCGTAGACCAGCTATCGGACGCCGTGCCCAGGCCGCTGTAGAGCCGCTAGGGACTCGGTGTCACCGTTATCGAGTCCGTTGGTGTCGGTATCACCGTGTCGGTTGGCGTTGGCGTAACGGTATCGGTAGGCGTGGGTGTGATCGTGTCCGTCGGTGTCGGCGTTGGCGTCACCGAGTCCGTCGGTGTGGGGACGACGGAGGGCGATGGTGTCGGCGACGGCGGCGCCGTGGACGGACCTGGGCTCGGCGCAGTCGACGGCGGCACCGGCGGGAGGGGCGTTCCCGCTGGCGTGATCGCGACCAACGGCTGCGGCGTCGGGTGGGTCGTGGGCGCCCGTGCCAAGATCGGTGTGCCGTTAGGGATCGCCGAGCCCGGCGGCAGGGTTGCGCGCGGTGAGGCGGTTGGCACCGCCGCCGGAGCGGTTGGTGATGGCGTACCGAGAATGGGATAGATCACGTGGTGGTTGAACCACGGCTTCGCGAAGCGCGCCGCGCCGAGAAACGCGCCGACGCAGAGGACCAGCGCTCCGGTGAGCAGCACCCACGTGGGCACCCGGCGCGGCTTCAGGTGCCTGCGGGGCCGCTTTGGCTCGGGCTCCACCAGCGCTGCGAGAGCCGGCGGTAGCTCCCGCGGCAGCACTTCGGTTTCGGTGTCTTCTCCCACCGCCGTCATCCCCCTTGCTCCTCGATGATCTTCAGCATCCGGCTGTGCGTCGGGTCGGTGCACTTGCTGCGTGCCAGGTCGGCGATGCGCTCTGCGAGCTCGGGGCGCACCGCGGCCACCGCGGACTCCATGACGCGCCATGAGTCAGCCTCCAGGTCCCCGGAGACCTCCACCCGGCGCCCGAAGCGGAGAGGGAACGCGTCCACCGCCTCGTACGGTTGGTGCGCGGTGTCCGCCTCGAAGGCGTTGATCAGCGGGGAGTGATCGAACGCCGTGTCTGGATCGTAGAGGCCCGGGAACGGCGTCTCCTCGTAGCCAGAGTCGTAACCCACCACCTGAATCAGCGAGCTCGAGCCAAGGTCGTGGATCATCTCGGCGGTCATCGCAGTAAGGTCGACCGGAATACCCAAGTCGCGGATAGCGTGGATTTCGGCGGCGCCGGTTCCCGCGTGCTCGGCCGCGCCGATCAGCAGCTGGGCTGACTCGATAGCCGACTGCGCGTAGAATATGATTCCGTCCGCGTGGAGACGGATGGGTTCGCCGGCCCGGGCCCACCGCAGGAGCCGCTCGTGGATGATCGAGTTGTCGACGACGTGCGTGAAGCGCGCGCCCGAGCGGCGGGGAATCGTGCTCTGCGCGAGCAGGCACTCGGCCACCCGCTTGGTCGCGGTGTAGGTGTCCGGGGAGAAAGGCCGCAGCGCCTTGCCGGTGGAGGCGTAGACGAATCGCTCCACGCCGTGCCGCTCCGCCGAGGCGAGGGCCGCGGCCATCCCGAACACGTTCGTCGTGATGGTGAGGCGCTGCTGGCGCTCGGCGAGACCGGGATCGCGCTGGGCGGCGGTGTGGAAGACCGCGTCCCAGCCCCGCGCCATCAGCGGCCCGATGTCGCGGATGTCGCCCCGCCAGTAGTGGACGCCCTCCACTTCGGGCCCGCTCCGGTTTGCTAGGCAGGCGAGCTCCCGGCAACCGAGCCGCGCCAGCTGGCGGAGCAGCTCGGTGCCGATGCAGCCTGTTCCACCGGTGACGAGCACCCGCTTGCCGGCCAGCGACTCGCCAGTGCGTGGCGGTTGCGGAAGCCGGCGCTGCCCGATCTCCAGGAATCTCGCGTACTCGCCCATGGTCCCGCCCCTTGTCTCGGTGGGTTTCTACGTCCAGCAGTGGACGTAGTCCACCAGCATCTTCGCGGGGAGGAGAGCCGGGTTTGGCTGCACTCCACCTGTCCCGGTTCCGTTGACTGCGATGTTCAGGAGGCAGTACGAACCTCCGTTGCTGTCGAACGGCCACGGCGTCAGGTTCACTGAGGTCGCGGACGTGTACAGCGTGTTGTCGTAGTAGAGGTTGATCGAGCCCTTGACCCAGTCCATGCGGTACGTGTGGAACCGGCCGTCCATCGTGCTGGTGGAGCGCCCGTGCTGGTTCCTGGTCGCGGTCGAGTTCCAGATGGTCCCTTCCGCGAACCCGGTGCCGTAGTTCTCCATCACGTCGCACTCGCCGCAGCCCGGCCACTGTCCCTGGCCGAGGAACCAGAACGCAGGCCAGCAGCCCGCAACGTTCGGTATCGCGATTGACGCTTCCCAGTGTCCGAACAGCTGGTGGAAGTTCGACTTGATGCGCGCGCTGTTCACGCGGCCGGCGCCGTCGCTTGTGGCCGCGATGACGAGGTGCCCGTTGCCGTCGAGGTAGCTGTTGTTCGATGACTGGACGTAGTTCTCCGTCTCGTTGTTGCCGCCGATGGACGCTCCCGGTCCGACGTCCCACAGCCACTTCGTGGTGTCGGGAAGCGATCCCGCCGGACCAGTGAACTCATCCGCGAAGGTGTAGGCCGCGGGAGCGGGGGTGGGAGTTGGCGCCGGTGGCACCGGCGTGGCCGGCGGCTGGTGCATAGTTGCCGGCTGGCCTGAGCTGCACGCCGGCTGCGCCACGCCCGTGATGGCACCGTGGGCGCCGAGCGGGTTGCGGGCACGTGCTGCCATGCAGACACCCTGTTTCGGTTGGTCGGCTACCAGACCGAGTGCGAGGAGCCCTGCTGCTCCCGCGAGAAGCTGGCGCCGGGTGGGCTTCGTCATCTACGTCGGTCGCGAATTACCCGTGTGAGCGATTTCGGGAACAGCTCGAGGATCGACACCGCCAAGGTCATCACGGTGACTGCGAGCAGAATGTCCTTGACCACTGTCACGAATACGGCGAGATTCATCGGTTGAAGACTCCCTGCGAGATAAAGCCGTTGAGGATGGTCACGAACCGGCTGAGCGTGTACCGCCCGTTGATGTCCATGCGGAAGCGCTCGTGCCTGATCCCGTTGCGGCTGGCGTCCTCGACGAACACCGCCCGGAAGCGGCGTGCCGCGTAGTGGACGAGCCACGGGTTGCGGTTCTGCGGCGTGCAGTCGGACTGCGCGCAGCGGTGGTAGCCAAGGTCGCTGTACGGAACCGTCCACGCCGCGGCTGAAAACCGCCGCCCAAGGTGGCTTCGCGCCTCGCGGATCCCGCGCACGATCTCGGTCTGGACCATGGCCGGCGAGTGGCACGGGTAGAACGCGGTGCAGCCGCGTCTCGGTGGCACGAAGTGGCCGTACTGCCCCGCCTCGAGCGCGAACGAGTAGACCCTCGGGCTCAGCCGGTAGAGCTGCGGCCAGGTTGCGTCCCAGCCGCGGTTGCCGGTGTAGCAGCCGGGCTGCAGCTGTCGGCTCAGGCAGTGGTGCGAGGCTCCGTCGGCGAAGCCGGTGACGATCATGGCGGTTGCCGTGAAGCGGTAGCGGTAGAGAATCGGTTGGGCGCCGCGGAGCAGGTTCTCGATGCCGTTGTCGAAAGTGATCAGGATCGGCCTCGCCGGCAGCGCGGCCGTCGGGTGGCGCAACCAGGTCAGGTATTGCGTGAGCGTGATGGCATGGTGGCCGCTGCGGTACAGCCAGGAGATCTCGGCGGCAAACTGCCGGGTGGAGACGGTCTCCGGGTCCTTGCCGCTGCACACCGGCGCGGTCGGGTCGCAGCCGTTGTTCATCTCGTGGTAGACCAGGATGGGCACCGCTGTTGCGGGGCCGCCTCCCGGGTCGAGCAGCGGGAGCTGGCGAATGCCCGCGACCGGGTTCGGCAGCGCGACTGACGGCAGCTGTTGCTCTGCAGCGCCCATGGCGGCCGCGCCCGCGAGAGCCAGAACCCCGAGCGCGAACGCCGACAGCAGCGCGCCGGTGACCCGGCGTCGGCCCGCGGTGATCCCCGCGTTGCCCCTCACGCCGACACCTCCTCGCGGTCATTGGTCCCGTCGCAGGCGTACTGCGCGTCCCACATGTCCTGCTGGCTGTCAGTGACGGCCTTGTACCACGACGCGATGATCCAGCCCATCGACAAGATGGTGAACGCCATGATCTGGATGAGCGACGCGGCAAGGATGAAGTCCAGCGGCGTGCGGCCGCGGATCTTCCTGGCGTGCATGACCTCGATGAACGAGAAGATCGCTGGGAAGAACAGCCACGACCAGGACGGGTGCAGCCCGCTCGTGAGCAGCAGCGTGGTGTTCAGCGCCAGCCACAGCGTCCAGAACATGATGCACACGAGACCGAACGCCTGCTGGCCCCACTCGCGCCAGTTGAGCCGGTTGCAGCCGAAGCGGATCAGGTCCGCGCACGTACCGGTCTGCCACTTTATCCGCTGGTGCCAGAGCGCCTTCACCGTGCGCATCGAGCCGGTCTCGCACCACACGGTCGGCGACATCTCGCACAGCCAGCCCAGGCGGCGCAGCTGGTAGGTCAGGTGGTAGTCCTCCACGACCGACAGGTAGGTCCACGGCCCGAACTGCCCCTCGATGCGCGACGCCTCGCGGAGGGCCTCGCCGCGGTAAGCGCAGCCGGTGCCCGAGATGACCCGACACCACCCTCGGCGGAGGCTGAGCTCGGCGCTCTTGGAGAACTCGGCGCGCTGCATTCGCGGCAGGAAGCCGTTGCCGACCATCACCGGCTGGGAGGACGAGCCGCCGAGCCGCGGGTTGGCCGCCAGCTCGCGCTCCCAGTCCGCGACCGCGTGGGGCGGCAAGAACGTGTCGTCATCGCAGCAGACGACGATGTCCGCGTCGACGGCGTACTGGTGCCACGCGCGGTTCAGCGCCTCGGACTTCTTGTGCTCCATACGCTCGAGCTCGAACACCGCCACCAGGTGGCCGCCGGGGACCGACGCGTTAGTGAGCTCCCGGGCCGCCATGGTCGTGCGGTCCGAGCAGCCGTTCGGTATCACGACGATCCTGTCGGGCACCCGCGTCTGCGCGAGCAGGCCGAGGACGGCCTTGCGGATGCAGTCCTCCCCGTTGTAGACCGGGATCATGGCCACGATGTAGCTCACGGCGCACACCGCTCACGCATTTGGTTCCCCCCCGCGGTGGTTGTTCCCAGATCGAAAGGCGTGAATCGTAGGCTGCGCGGACCTCGTCCTGCGCGTCGCCGATGGTGTAGTGGCCGATGCCACCGTTGTTCTCAGTGTCACTACCGCGGAAGCTGCCGTATAAACAGGACCCTCGGGGTTGTCCTCTGTACTAGTTAGGAGGCCGCGGGCGCGGCTGATACATCGTCCGCCTCGTCGGGCGAGACGAGCTGGTAGACCTCGCCGATCCGCTCACCGTCGGGGAGCGTGGCGATCGACTGGATGTCCATGGAGTCCTCGGGCGCGGGGTCGCGCCACTCGAGGTCGGGCTTGCCTGTCACGACTAGATCACCCCGCTCGGGCGCGGGTGGCCCAGAACGCCGAGCAGCCGCTCGAGCATCGGAATGATCCTGCGATATGCCCCACCCGTGCGCTTGGGAGTGCGCGGGTAAACGAGACATGCAGACTGATCTCGTGCGGTGCTGGCACCGTGGCCGCCTGGGACACGCCCAGGGGCGCCAGCGCCATAAACGCCGCTGCGATGGCGGCGATGAGCAGCGTCGGATCCCTCATGATCCCCCCGTCTTGACGTGGGTCCGGGCCCAGATACGGTGCTCAGCCACCGCCCGGCCCGCCACACGGCTGGCAAACTATACCCGCAGTTACCGGACCACCTGGCCAAAAATCATGTGCGGGCCGCCGAGCGCTCCCGTTCGCTCCTGTTCGCTCCCCCCGCTCGCCTTGTCGTGCCGTTCCGTGCGCTGAACTTTGAGACAGTCGCGCTCGGCAGTATCTGCCCGGTAAGAGGGAGCTTGAGCACTTCGCCGACGGGGTCGCCTTCCGGGTCGGATCGGATGGGTGGCCAAGACCCGCCGCACCGTTCGCGTATGCGGCGGTGCTCAGTAAGGGGCCGGTGGAGTGCTGGGCCGTGGCAGGGCCGTGAGTACGGCGATCAACGGCAGCCTGAGAGAGTCCAGATGCATCTACTACGCGCAGGTCAGAGCGATGCAGTGACGGCCATGCTGGCATCGTGTCAAAACGCCCTCGATTAGCGCAGGGCTCAGGGCACATAGGCTGGCTGGCCAGGGTCTCCGGCCGCGTCCGTGCGGACAGGCACCCGGGAGGAGGGGCGTGCGCGGCATACATCTACGGCCCGGGCGGCCGCTGCTGGCTGCCTCCGCGCGTCCCTGGGCTGGCGGGCTGCTGGCTTGCTGCGCGATCCTCGTCGCCGGGCTCGGCGTGCTCTTCGCGCACCAGACACAACCGGACTGGCTTGACCGCGCCATCGACGCCCCGTTCAGCGCCTGGCTCGGCGGCCATCTGGGTCTCGGGCTGTGGCTCATCGCCCCGGGTTCGTCGGTCCCGGCAGTGGTGCTGAGCGCGGCCATCGCCGTCGCCTGCCTGCTTGCCGGGCGGCTGAACGGCGCCGTGCTGGCCGCGGCCGCCGTGCCGGTGGCCAACGGATTGGTCGAAGGCCTGCTCAAGCCGCTGGTGCACCGCACCTATCTGGGCAACCTCACCTACCCGAGCGGGCATACCACGGCCATCTTCGCGCTGGCCGCGACGGTCACCGTGCTGCTTCTCGTCCCGCCCCGGCCGGCCACGGCGGGCGCGCTGCTGGTACTGATCCCGGCGGTCGCGTGCGCGGCGGGGGTCGTCACCGCCATCGGCCTCATCGGCCTGCGCTTTCACTACTTCACCGATACCGTGGCCGGCGCCGCGGTCGGGATCGGCACGGTGTGCGGCCTCGCGCTCCTGCTGGACCTGCCGCGCATCAGGCGGTGGCTGGCGTGGGTTGGCCGGCCGCGGCCGGCGGCCCGGGAGCGCCAGAGCCACCCAACGCGGGCCGGCACCGGGACGTCGTCTCCCTGAGAGAATCCAGATGCATCTACGCTGTGCAGGTCGGGGCGATGCGGCGACGGGCACGCCGGCGCCGGGTCGCACCCCCTGGACTGAGAACGAGCGGAGGCCGGCGCACAGTGGCGAGCGTTAGCACCACGACGCCCGGCGCGGACTGGGAGTACGCGCCCGCGCCGGAGTCACGCGAGATCGTGACCATCCGGCGCGAGTACGGCCTGTTCGTGGACGGGGAATTCGTCCCGCCCGCCAGCGGGGAGTCGTTCACCACGCTCAACCCCGCCTCGGAGGAAACGCTCGCCACCGTGGCCCAGGCCGGAGCGGCGGACGTGGACCGGGCGGTCGCGTCGGCCCGGAAGGCGTTCGAGGCGACCTGGGGCCGGCTGCCCGGCCGGGAGCGCGCCAAGTACCTGTACCGGATCGCCCGGGCCATCCAGGAGCGCGCCCGCGAGTTCGCCGTGCTGGAGAGCCTGGACAACGGCAAGCCGATCAAGGAGTCCCGCGACGTCGACATCCCGCTCGCCGCGGCGCATTTCTTCTACCACGCGGGCTGGGCGGACAAGCTCGGCTACGCCGGGTTCGGCCCGGACCCCCGCCCGATCGGGGTCGCCGGGCAGGTGATTCCGTGGAACTTCCCGCTGCTCATGGCGGCGTGGAAGCTTGCGCCCGCGCTCGCCACCGGCAACACGTGCGTGCTCAAGCCGGCCGAGACCACCCCGCTGACCGCGCTGCTGCTGGCCGAGGTCATCGCCGAGGCCGGGCTGCCGCCCGGCACGGTGAACATCATCACCGGCGACGGCCGCACCGGGGCCGCGCTCGTCGGCCACGGCGGGGTCGACAAGATCGCCTTCACCGGGTCCACCGAGGTGGGCAAGGAGATCCAGGCGGCGGTCGCCGGCACCGGCAAGCGGCTCACGCTGGAGCTGGGCGGCAAGGCCGCGAACGTGGTGTTCGACGACGCGCCCATCGACCAGGCGGTCGAGGGCATCGTCAACGGCATCTTCTTCAACCAGGGGCACGTGTGCTGCGCGGGCTCGCGGCTGCTGGTCCAGGAGTCGGTCGCCGGCCCCGTGCTCGACCGGCTGAAGCGGCGGCTGGCCACGCTCCGCCTCGGCGACCCGCTGGACAAGAACACCGACATCGGCGCGATCAACTCGCGCCCGCAGCTCGACAAGATCGAAGGGCTGGTGGCGGCGGGCGAGGCCGAGGGCGCGCAGCGCTGGTCGCCGCCGTGCCCGCTGCCGGCCAAGGGCTACTGGTTCCCCCCGACGG
>Ga0318534_10001004_pt1 | contig 10628 bp, 9 predicted proteins | sample GRESIP117b4f26_FD_202502 | JGI IMG/M metagenome (GOLD analysis project Ga0318534, IMG submission 202502) | Tropical soil microbial communities from Luquillo Experimental Forest, Puerto Rico - GRE.SIPMG.117b4f26 | ecosystem: Environmental > Terrestrial > Soil > Tropical forest > Bulk soil...
CGCCGCCGGATGGGTGGTGGTCCTGCGTGTCTAGGTAGTGCCGGTGGGAAAAGGGGTGGCGCCCTACTCTCAGGCAGTGGACCGGCAGTCTCGGCGCAGCTCGGCCGCGATTCCTGGTGAGCCACCATCGTGTTACGCTCGGCCCATGTCGCGGCGGGTCGAAAAGCCTTGGGGACACGAGGAGATCTGGGCCGAGACCCCCCGCTATCTCGGAAAGATCCTGGCCATTCGGGCAGGACGGCGGCTCTCGCTGCAGCTGCACCGGAAGAAGGACGAGGCGATCTACGTGCTGCGCGGCATCCTGCGGCTCACGCTCGAGAACGACAGCGGCCAGCTCGAGGTGGTCGACCTCGGGCCGGGCGCCAGCCGGCGGATCCATCCCGGGCGGCGCCACCGCTTCGAGGCGGTGTCGGACTGCGAGCTGTGCGAGGTGTCGAGCCCGGAGATCGACGACGTGGTCAGGCTCGAGGACGACTACGGCCGCGCGCCCGCGTCGTCGTAGCCCAGCTCGCGCAGCCGCTCCGCCGCCTGCTCGAGCATCGCGCGCACCCGCTCGGGCGGATCGCCGCGCCAGCCGCCCACGTTGGGCTCGAAGCCGCGCGACGCCACCGCCTTGATGTCCTGGTGCCCGGCCCAGCGGTCGTGCGGCTTCTCGTGGAAGGCGAGCACGCCCGGCTCCCACGGCTCGCCCAGGAACTCGAACAGCGCGCGCGCCTGGGCCTCCGGCTCGGCCACCAGCTTCTCGTAGAACAGCTCGAACAGCTGCGGGTGATGGCGCGCGGCGAACGCGCGCATGACACCACACTGTGTCGCCCAGTAGCGCGCCGCTCCCGCGAAGCGGTCGCCCCCGCAGGCGGCGACGTGCGGCTCGGCCTCGGGGATGTCCGGGATCTGCGCGATCGAGCGGGCGGAGTCGAGCCCGTGGCGGTACACGAACACGTACTGCGCCGCCGGGAACAGCCGGTCGATCGCGTCGAGACAGTCGACGTAGGACGGGGTCTTGTCCGCCCAGCGCGGCTTGCCGTGGCTGGCGGCGTACATCTCGAAGAAGTAGGCGGCGTGCTCGCGCATCCGCTCCACCACGTGCTCGGGCTGGAACCCCATCGCCAAGAGGCCCTCCATCGCCTTGGGATCGGCCAGCAGGCGCGTGGCGGGAAGCAGGAAGAACGACTCCGGCGGGCAGGCGATCCGGGAGTGGCTGTCGAGGATGAGCCGCACCAGCGTCGTCCCCGAACGGTGTACCCCGACGACGAAGATCGGCCGCTCGCTCCGCGCCCGGCTCTCGGGCGCGACGATCTCGCGGCGCGTGCGCTGGGTCTCGTCCAGCACCGCGCGCAGCGTGCGCCGCAGCAGGTCGATCATGCGGACCGACAGCGCGCGCCGCTCGCTCATGCCCGCGGCTCCCGGGGGGCGCGCGACTTGACGCCCGCGGGCGGCGCCGCGACGTTCGCCGTCTCTCGGGGTGAGGGAGGGCGCGAAGCGTGGAGCCGAGCGGGCGCGAGGCCGGGCCGGCCGTCGTCGCGGTGATCGGAAGCACCTTCCCGATTCCGCCCGAGGCCGGGACGCCCCGCCCCTTCCAGCTGCTGAAGCGGATCGCGGCGCGCACGCGGGTGCACTGTCTCGCGGTGGTGCCGCAGTCGCCCGAGGAGTGGGAGCGCTTCCGCGAGCACCCGGGCCTGCGCGAGGTGTTCGCCAGCGCGACCGCCTTCCACCGTCGCACGGAAGTGTCGGCCTTGGCGAAGCTGATGACCCTGGTCAGCGCGCGCCCGCTGTTCGACCAGCGCTTCCGCGACCCTGCGGCGCTCGCCGGCGCGCACGCCCACGCGCGCGCGCTGGTGCGCGAGCACGCGCCGGTGGCGTTCTACTGCTGGGAGCGCGACACCCTGCAGTACGTGCCGCGCGAGCTGTGGCGCTCGACCGTGTGGGACCTGGTCGACGCGCCGGTGCTGGCGACCGAGCGGCGGCTCGCGCTCGACGAGACGCTCGGCAGCTGGGAGCGCTGGAAGCTGCGCGCGGCGCTCGTCCCGCTGCGGCGTTTCGAACGGCGGGCGCTGCGGCGCGTCGGCCGCGCGGTGCTGAACTCGAGCGCGGACATCGCGATCCTGTCGCAGCGAGTGCCTGGCGCACCGATCGCGAACGTGATCGACGGCGGCGACGCCGACTACTTCTCCGCAGACCAGGTGCCGGGCGCGGTCGAGGCCCCGGCCGACCTCCTGTTCTTCGGGAACCTCGCCTTCCCGCCGAATGCCGATGCCGCGCTCCATCTGGTGCGCGACATCATGCCGCTCGTCTGGCGCGCCCGCCCCGACGCGCGTGCGATCGTGGTGGGCCCCGACCCGCCGGAGGGCCTGCGCGCGCTGCAGGACGGCCGGCGCGTCGTGGTGACCGGCTTCGTGCCCGACGTGCGCCCGCACCTCGCGCGCGCGACCGTGATCGTGAGCCCGCTGCGCTTCGGCACCGGCATGAAGAACAAGCTGCAGGCGGGCCTCGCGATGGGGAAGGCGATGGTCGCGAGCCGGGTCACCTGCGAGGGCTTCGACCGGCTCGAGCCGGGCATCCATGCGCTGGTCGCGGACGGCGCCCAGGAGATCGCGCGCGCCGCGCTCGCGCTGCTGGACGATCCAGCCCGGCGCCGCGCGCTCGGCGCAGCGGGGCGTCTCCTGATCCGCACGCACTACGGATGGGACGCCGCGGCGACGGTCCTCTGGGAGAACCTGCGCCACCTGGCGCCGGCCTCGGCGAGCACGGGCACCTCGGCCGAGGCGTACCGCTCGACGTAGGCGCGTGCCGACATCGCGTACAGGATCCAGAAGTACGCCGAGATCTGCTTCGCGTAGAGGAACGAGTCGGTCGAGAGCGACGCGACCAAGACGTGCGTCCCGCTGGCGAGCAGGATCCCGCCCAGCCGCCATTCGGGCGAGTCGGAGCGCCACAGCCGCCGGCCGCAGCGGAACACGGCCCAGATCAGCCAGGCGAGCGTCCCCAATCCGATCATCCCGGCTTCCGCGGCGACCTTGATCACGAAGTTGTGCGGGTCCTTGTACTCGAGGATGCCGTACTTCGCGCCGAACTCGCGGGTGCGGAAGAAGAAGGCGTTCAGCCCGTTCCCCCAGATCGGCGAGTGCTTGAGCATGTCGATGCCGATCTTGGTGAACACCACGCGCGTCGCGGTCGACGACTCCAGGCCGACCGACCAGGGCACGCGGTAGACCGCGTTGCTCGCCTGGGTGGTGACCTCGATGCGCTCGCGGATCGGCTTGGGCAGGAGCGGGTAGCCGACGGTCGCCACCAGCAGCAGCGCCACCGCGCCCGCGACGAGCAGGAGCCGCGAGAACAGCAGGCAGAACACCGCGTGCGCGACGACCAGGGCGATCCAGTTCCCGCGCGAGTACGACAGCACCACCATCCCGAAGGCGAACAGGTACACGCCCGCGTGGAAGAGCCGGCGGTAGAGCGGGAGCTCCCGCACGTAGAGCGCGAGGTAGAGCGAGACGAACATCATCGAGCCGATCGCCTCGGCCATCGCGTTCGGGTCGCCCTGCAGCCCCGACGCGCGGCCCTCCTCGGTGGTCACCGTGATGCCGAGCAGGAAATCGGCGAACCCGGCCAGGCAGGAGATGAACACGCCGATCGAGAGCGCCTCGAGCAGCCAGCGGCGGTCCCGGGGCCGCGAGAACCACCAGTAGGTCGCGAAGAAGAATGCGGAGCTGAAGGTGATGCTCTTCCAGAACTTGAAGATGAACCACACCGCCGAGCCGCCGTTGTTCACCAGCTCGAGATTGCGCGCCCAGGGAATGGCCAGCGCGAAGGCGATGCCCGTCATGCCGATGAACGCCAGCACCGGGCCCGAGTAGCGCAGCGGCGGCAGGCGCGCGCCGAAGCGCAGCGTCGTCACGGCGAACGCGAGGCCGAGCAGGAAGGTCTCGGTGTTGATGCCGGGAACGGGCAGCCGCGGCGAGTACGGGTCCATCGGGAAGATCGCGATCAGGAGCAGGATGCCCGCCACCGGCCGCCACAACAGCAGCCCGAGCGTCACCACCGCGAGCCCTCCGTAGGGGATCTGGATGTAGTCGAAGAGGTTGGTCGCGCCCACGTCTCAGCCCGCCGCCCGGTGCGAGCTCGACGCGAGCTCCGGCTGCTGGCCGCTCGCTGCGAGCGCGGCCTGGGCCTCCCGACGCGCGGCCCGGCGCTCGAGCGCGCGCAGCGCGGCATACCCCGACACCAGCAGCGCTCCGACCAGCCCGAAGCGCAGCTCGGTGCTCATCGCCCGCGTCTCGAGGCCCAGCGACGCCAACGCGATGCAGAGCGCGTAGAGCACCACCAGCGACTCGCGCACCGAGAGCCCGTTGCGCAGCAGGAGGTCGTGCAGGTGGCCGCGGTCGGCGGTCGTGACTGCAGCAAAGAGCTCGCGCACGGTGAGCCCGCGCGCGCCGTGCGCCGAGAGATGCGAGAGGCCGCGGCGGATCACCGCGAGCGAGGTGTCCAGCAGCGGCAGGCCGAGCACGAGCAACGGCACGATCAACGCCACCGCCGCAGGCGCCTTCTGGTACGAGGCCAGTGCCAGCACCGCGGTCAGATAGCCGATCGAGAGCGCCCCCGCGTCGCCGAGGAAGATCCGCGCGGGGGGCAGGTTGAAGCGCAGGAACCCGGCCAGCGCCCCGGACAGCGCCAGCGCTGCGACCACGGGCACGGTCGCGCCGTTCTGGTTCGCGAGCAGGAACACGGTCAGCGCCGTCACCAGCGAGACGCCCGAGGCGAGCCCGTCCATCCCGTCGATCAGGTTGAACGCGTTCGCGACCACCACGATCCACGCGATCGTGACCGCGAACGACACTGGCGGGGAATCGACCAGCATGAACCCGAACGGCAGCTCGATCGGCCCGACCTTGAAGCCCATCGCGAACGTCAGCGCGGCGATCCCGACCTGCCACGCCGCCTTGTGCAGCGCGGACATGTCGTACAGGTCGTCCCACAGGCCGAGCGCCACCATCAGCGCACAGCCCAGCGCGAGCGCACCGAGCGATCCCTCACCGAGCGCCAGCTCGCGCAGCTGCGGCACGAACGGCAACAGCGCGCCGATGCCGATCACGACCGATGCGAACACGGCGACGCCGCCGAGCATCGCGACCGGCTCCTTGTGCGTCTTGCGCGCGTTCGGCAGGTCGAGCAGGCCGTGGCGACGCGCGAAGCGGATCGTCGCCGGGGTCAGCACCAGCGCCATGACCCAGGGCACGACGAGGATTGCTGCGAAGATCGCCATCGCCGCTTCGTCCCGGGCCGCCGGCCTCGCTAGGACTTCCCGTATCCGTAGGCGCCGAGATAGCCGATCTCGGCCGGATCGCAGCGGTTCAACACCACGCCGATCACCTTGTTGGCGTCGAGCCGCTCGAGCGCCGACTCGACGTCTTCGCGCGGCGAGCGCCCGGCGCCGACCACGAACAGCGCCGCGTCGCAGTGGTCGACGAGCGTCACCGTATCGGGCAGGCCCAGCACCGGCGGCGCGTCGATGATCACGGTGTTGAAGCGCGTGTGCAGCTCGGCGACGAGCTCCGTCATCGCACGCGCGGACAGGAGCTCCGAGGGCGCGGTCGGCATCGCCTTCACCGGAAGCACCATCAGCCGGGTGTTCGGCACCGCGATCAGCGCCTCCTCGAGCTTCGCGTCGCCCTCGAGCACCTCGGCCAGCCCCACCAGCGACGGCGGGAATGCGCGGTGGACCTGCGGCGTGCGCAGGTCGGCGTCGACCAGGCACGTCGCCTGCTCGCGCTCCAGGCCGAACGACAGCGCGAGGTTCACTGCGGTGGTGGTCTTGCCCTCGCCGGGACGGCACGAGCTCACCACGATGCTGCGGATCTCGCGGCTGCGGCGCAGCGACTGGATGCGGGCGCGCAGCGTGCGGTACTCCTCGCTGCAGGGCGAGTCGCCGGCGCCGACCAGCACGCTGTCGCGGCTGCGCGCGACCGTGCCCGCGCGGGCGGCCTTCGCGGCCTTCGCGGCCGTCGCCTTCGCCTTGCGTCGCGCGCGCCAGCCCAGCCGCGCCGGCTTCTCCGGCACGGGGATCGCGATGTCCGCCGCGGTGAGCTCTGCGACGCTCGAGGCCTCACTGCCGCGGCGCATCGCTTCAGCGCGCTGGAGCGCGTCGTGGATCTTTCCCATTGCCCTCGGACCTCCTGGCTACAGCTCCGGCCGCGAGCTCGCGTCGCCCCTTCGCCAGAGGCGGCCGAGCCAGCGGCGCCGAGCCCTTGGCTCGGCCGTGCTGCGCTCGCGAACGAAATGCGGACCGCCCGGGCCTGCGGACAACCCGAGCTCGGATGCCACTTCCTCGACCAGCTTCGCCGACACCTGCGCGGCGTCGCGCGAGAACGCCGCGATCAGCGCGTTGTCGCAGAGCACGTTGATCACGCGCGGGATGCCGCGCGCGAAGCGGTGCACCGCGCGCTCCGCGGCGCCGGTGAAGAGGTCGCCCTTCGCGTGCCCGGCGACGAGCAGGCGCTCGCGGATGTACGAGGCGGTCTCGTCGGGCTGCAGCGGGCGGATCGCGTGACGCTGGCGCAGCTGCCGCAGCGCCGGCTGCGACAGCTTGTCCGCGAGCTCCGGCTGACCGACGAGCATGATCTGCAGCAGCTTGCGCTCCGGGGTCTCGAGGTTGGAGAGCATGCGGATCTCCTCGAGCATCTCGCCGGAGAGATTCTGCGCCTCGTCGACGATCAGGAGCGTCTGCAGCCCGTTGGTGAGCCGCTCGATCAGATGGTGGTTCAGCGTCGACAGCGCGGCCGTCTTGCGGAAGGGCTGCGGCCAGGGCAGCTCGAGCTCCTCGAACAGCGCCGCGAACAGGTCTTCGGTGGTGAGCGACGTGTTGAAGATGTACGCGGTCTGCACCGTGGGGCCGAGCTTCTGCAGCAGCGCGTTCAGGATCGTGGTCTTGCCGGTGCCGACCTCGCCGGTCAGGGTGATGAAGCCCTTGTGCTCCTGCACCGCGTAGACGAGCGTCGCGAGCGCCTCGGCGTGGCTCTCGGACATGTACAGGAAGCGCGGATCCGGGTTCACGCGGAACGGTTCCGAGTCGAGCCCGAAGAAGCGGTTATACACGCGAGGCTCCGAACTTCGGCAGCAGCCGGAAGCGGCGCGGGGGCGCGGCCGCCTTGGCGGCGAGCTCGGGCACCGCCGCGAGCACGGGCAGGCCGAGCACGTTCTGCAGGTCCATCACGCTGTGGAAGCTCTGGTCGCTCATCTCGCGCACGACCAGGAGCCCCACGCCGAGCATCATCCCGAGCACCACGCCGGCGACGAACCACACCGGGCGGTTCGGCTTGATCGGCGAGTCGGGCAGCTCGGCGGACTCCACCACGCGGAAGCGCTCGCCCTTGCTGCTGGTCTCGATCGTGCGGCCGATCTCGGCGTCGACCTGCTTCAGCTGCAGCGTGCGGATGGCCTCGGTGGTGTTCTTGTACTGCGACTCCAGGTGGTCGAGCTCGGCCGCGCGCCGCGGGGTGTTCTCGATCCGCTGCTCGTACTCGGCGATGTCGGCCTTCAGCCGCTCGATGTCGCCCGCGTACACGCTGGCGTCGACCTCGTAGTCGCGCAGCTTGTCGCGCATCGTCATCTCTTCGCGCGAGGCCGGCGCGGGGTCGTTCTTCTGCGCCTCGATCAGGTCGTCGAGCTTGGCCATCTCGGCGCGCGTCTGCACCACGTCGGGGTACTTCTCGGTCTTGCCCTCGGCCAGGAGCTTGTTCAGCTCGAGCTCGAGCGTGCGCTTGCGCAGCGACGGGTCGGTCGCGTCGCTCGCTGCGGCGGTGTGCATGTCCTGGATCTGCTGCGTGATCAGCCGGACCTGGTCCTTGGCGGCCTCGGCCTTCGACTCCGCGGTCGCGAGGTCGAGCCGGTTGCGCTCCAGCCGATCGCGGTTGAGCTGGAGCTGCTCGGGCAGCTCGCCCTGGTAGTTCTCCTTGTAGTCGCTGATCTGGCGCGCGGTGTCGGCGAGGTCGGTGCGCGCCTTCTGCAGCTGCTGGTCGAAGAACTCGGTGGTGCCCTCGGCCAGGCTGGTGCGGTCGCGCAGGTTCGCGGAGATGAAATCGCGCGCCAGCCGGTTCGCGCCTTCGGCGGCGATCTTCGGGCTGCGGTCGCGGAAGGCGATCGAGAACGAGTTCAGCTCGATCGGCTTGCGCGGGTCGACGATCGCGGGCGGCAGCGGCTCGATCGTGATGCGCTTGCGCAGCTCCTCGACCTGGTCCTCGCGCGACTTGGTGGACCCCTCGAACAGCTTCAGGTCGCTGATGATCGAGGACAGGCTGTCGCGGGCGAGCAACTGCAGCTTCAAGTTCTCGTAGCGCGTCTCGGTCTTCGCGTTGATCGTGTTGGTGGCGAGGATCTCGGGGATGACCTGCGGCTCGACCGTCACGGTCGCGGTCGCCTCGTAGGTGGGCGGAAGCGCCAGCGCAAGCACACCCGAAAGCACCGTCCCTACGATCGTGGGGATCAGGAACCAGGCGCGTCGGCGCCGGAAGCTTCCGTAGAGCTCGCCGAGGCTTACGCCGGCTTCGCTGCGCACGTCTCTCGCGGTCATCGGATCACCCTCGTCGTGCTCGGCGCTGCGCGCGCTCGCGATCGCCGACGCGCAGGTACACCGCGGCGGTCATGCCGGGGGTCGGCTGGCGCGGACATCATGCCACAAGCGTGCCAAGGCCCGACGATGGCCCCGGAACGCAGCGGAGGGGGGAGGTGGGAAGCGGCCTACATATTACGGGAAGAGCGCGACTATCGAGCGATTTTTCCGCGAAGAAACGCCGCCGATCACTCCCCCAGGCCGGTCTCCTTGATCTTCTGGAGGAGCGTCTTGTAGGACACCTCCAGGATCCGAGCCGCCTTCTTCCGGTTCCAGTTGGTCTGGTAGAGGACCCGCTTGAGGGCCTCCCGTTCGGCGTCCCGAGCCGCCTTGCGGCCGATGTCGCGCAGGGAGATGGGAGATCCGTCGCCGGCCGGATCGGGCTCTGCCGGCACCGGGGCGCTCGCGACCTGCGCAGACGCAAGCCGTGCCTTAGAGGCGGCTGCCCCGAAGATCTCTTCCGCGATCGCATCCTCGCTCTGTAGGACGACAATGCGCTTCACCATGTTCTCCAGCTCGCGCACGTTGCCGGGCCAGCTGTAGTCGAGGAACCCGCGCATCAATCGGTCAGAAATGGCCGCGAGCTCCCGGCCGTACTTCGCGCTGTACATCTGGCGGAAGTGGTCGACCAGCACCGGGATCTCTTCCCGGCGTTCACGCAGCGGGGGGATCCAGACGTTCACCACGTTGAGCCGGTAGTACAGGTCTTCCCGGAATGCGCCCTTGCGCACCATCTCCTCGAGGTTGCGGTTGGTGGCAGCGAGCACGCGCACGTCGACGTGCACGTCGGTGTCGCCGCCCAGCCGGGAGAACTCGCCGTCCTGCAGCACCTGCAGCAGCTTCGCCTGTAGCTTCGGGCTCATCTCCCCGATCTCGTCGAGGAACATGGTGCCGCCGCTCGCGACCTCGAACTTGCCGGCCTTCCGGGACGAAGCGCCGGTGAATGCTCCGCGCTCGTAGCCGAAGAGCTCGCTCTCGAGCAGCTCCTCGGGCAACGCCGCGCAGTTCACCTTGACGAAGCGGTTCTCGCGCCGGTTCGAGAGGTCGTGCGTGGTGCGCGCGACGACCTCCTTGCCCACGCCGCTCTCGCCGTGGATCAGGATGGTCACGTCGGCGTCGGAGACCTGCTCCAGGATCTCCTTGATGCGCGCCATCTTGGCCGACGCCCACAGCGACGAGGTCCGCTCGCGCGCCTCGTGCTCGCGCAGCCGCTCGCGCAGGTCCTCGCGCTCGCCCTTCAGGGTCTCGATCTCGAGCACCTTCTTGAGCGCGATCTCGAGCTCTTCCTCCTCGAAGGGCTTGTTGATGTAGTCGGCCGCCCCGAGGTTCATCGCGTCGACCACGGTGCCCGCCTTGCCGACGACGGACAGCATGATCACCGGCACCTCTGGCAGGAGCTGCTTGATCTTGCGCAGCGCCTCGATCCCGTCGATGCCCGGCATCATCACGTCGAGCACGACTACGTCGGGTCGGGCGCCGCCGTTCAAGAGCTCCATGGCCTTGAGCCCGTCCTCCGCCAGGAGCACGTCGTACCCCTTCATGGGCAGGAGATTCTTCAAGTAGGTGCGGATCACTTCGGCGTCGTCGACGACCAGGATGGTCTTGCGCTGCGGCACCGTGCGCGGCACCCCGGATCGCTTCATGGCTCCCTCTCCGTCCTCTTGCCCGGCAGGCTGACGCGGAAGAGGCCGTACCCCTGGTCCGGCACTGCTTCGATGCGGCCGCCGTGCGCGGTCACGATGCGCTGGCAGATCGCGAGCCCCAGCCCCACTCCGGCCGAGCTCGAGCCCGGCGCGCGAGGGCCGCGCACGAACGGGCGGAAGATGCGCTCCGCGTCGGCGCGCGGGATGCCCGGGCCCTGGTCGCGAATGGCGACCTGGAGCACCGCGCCGTCGCCGAGCTCGGCCAGGTCCGAAGCGACCTGCACGCGCCCGCCCTCGGGCGAGAACGCGGCCGCGTTCGCGAACAGGTTGACGAACACCTGCTCCAGGCGTTCGGGGTCGCCACACAGCTCGTCGGGCGCGGC
>Ga0318534_10001008_pt1 | contig 10625 bp, 10 predicted proteins | sample GRESIP117b4f26_FD_202502 | JGI IMG/M metagenome (GOLD analysis project Ga0318534, IMG submission 202502) | Tropical soil microbial communities from Luquillo Experimental Forest, Puerto Rico - GRE.SIPMG.117b4f26 | ecosystem: Environmental > Terrestrial > Soil > Tropical forest > Bulk soil...
AACCCGACGCCCACGCTCACCTCGTACTCATTCCCAATCCTCCGCACCACCCGCGCGGCGATTTCGGACTCGACGGCGATCGCGTGGTGAACCGTGAGAGTGAGCGTCTCACCTACAGCGGTGTAGGCATCTACAGTCCCGAGTTCTTCGAGGGCTGCACCGATGGGCGGTTTCCGCTCCTGCCGCTGCTGAACCGCGCCATCGGCCGGGGAAAGCTGCGCGGAGAAGTGCACCGCGGGCAATGGTGCGATGTCGGCACGGCGGAGCGCCTCGCCAGCCTCTCGGCACGGGTGTCTGCGCTAGAATGAGCGCATGTCCGAGCTTGGGGGCATTCCCGTCGTAGCCGAGACCGCGCGACCGCGCAGCGGCGAGAAATACGTTACGCCTCAAGGGTTTACCGCCGTCCGTGACGGCATCAAGGCGAGGCCCGGATCGAATCCGCCGGCCGCTGAGCCGCCAGGGCAGCCGCGTGCGGCGCGCCTGCCCGCGTGGCTGCGGGCGAGAGCACCCACCGGCGCTGGCTTCCATGCCGTGCGCACACTCGTGCGGGAGCACCGTCTTTCGACCGTGTGCGAAGAGGCCCACTGTCCCAACATAGGCGAGTGTTGGAATGCCGGCACGGCGACGCTCATGCTCATGGGTGCCGTGTGCACGCGGGCATGCCGCTTCTGCTCCGTGGATACCGGCAACCCGCACGGCTGGCTCGATGCGCACGAGCCCGAGAACGCGGCGCGCACCGTCGAGCTGATGAAGCTCCGGTATGTGGTTCTCACTTCGGTGGACCGCGACGATCTGCCCGATGGCGGTGCGGCCCACTACGCCGCCTGCGTGCGCGCGATCAAGCGCCGCAACCCCGGCACCGCGGTCGAGGCACTCACCCCGGACTTCCGCGGCGTCCCCGCCGATGTGGAGACCGTGGTCGATTCCGGCATCGAGGTGTTTGCGCAGAACATCGAGACCGTGCGCCGCCTGACACACCCGGTGCGCGACCCGCGCGCCGGTTACGAGCAGACACTCGCAGTGCTCGCGCACGCCAAGCAGTACCGTCCCTCGGTGCTCACCAAGAGCAGCCTGATGCTCGGATTGGGCGAGACCGAGGAAGAGATCGAGGCGACGCTGGCAGATCTGCGCGCCGCCGGGGTGGACCTGGTCACGCTCGGACAATACCTGCGCCCGACGGTGAACCACCTTCCGGTGGAGCGGTTTGTCACGCCGGCGGAGTTCGATCGCTACCGCGCGCGGGCGCTGGCGCGCGGCTTTCTCGAATGCGTGGCCGGACCGCTGGTGCGCTCGAGCTATCGCGCCGAGCAGGCCCTGAACCGCAACAACGCCGGTCTCGACAACTCGCGTCTCGGGGCATGAGCGCGGGCGTGCAGGGCGTGCCGACAGCAGCCACGGTGTCGCCGGCGGCAGCCAGGCCGGCTGCCCCGCAGTCGTTGCCGCCACCCATCGTGCGCCATCTCGGGTTGGTCGAATACGAGCCGACCTGGCGCGCGATGCAACGCTTCACCGCGCAGCGCGACGCGGGCACCGCGGATGAGATCTGGTTCCTCGAGCATCCACCGGTGTTCACCCTCGGTGTCAGCGCGAGCCGCGCTCACCTACTCTCGCCCGGCGACATTCCGGTGGTGCAGATCGACCGCGGCGGGCAGGTCACCTATCACGGGCCCGGACAGCTCGTGGTCTACCCGCTGGTGGACCTCGCGCGCGCCATGCTCGGCGTGCGCGAGTTCGTGAGCGCGCTCGAGTATGCCGTGATCGGGCTGGCTGCCGACTACGGCATCGCCGCCGAGTCACGCCGCGACGCACCCGGGGTCTACGTCGAGGGCCGTAAGCTCGCGAGCATCGGGGTACGTGTGCGCCGCGGCGGCAGCTATCACGGACTCGCCCTGAATGTAGCGCTGGATCTCGCCCCGTTCAGCCGCATCAACCCCTGCGGCTACGCGGGACTGCAGATGACTCAACTCTCCGAGCTCGGTGGTCCGCGCGAGGTCAATGAGTGCGCGCGCGCCCTCGAGCCGCACCTGCGGCGCGCGCTGCGCCTGGCGCCATAACCGCGCTGTAACCGCGCTCCGACTGACAAGACTGCCGGGCGCAGCTAGCATCCGCTGATGCAATCCACGCGCATAGTTTTCGGCGCACTCGGGATGCTGGCGCTCGCGGCACTGCTCGCCTGCAGTCAGAGCGGAAGCAGTGGGGGCGGATCACGCATCACGCTGCGCAATGTCTCCTACGACCCGACGCGCGAGCTGTACGTGGAGTTCAACGCGGCCTTTGCCCGCTACTGGCGGGGTAAGACCGGACAGCAGGTGCGTGTCGAGCAGTCCCACGGCGGCTCGGGCACCCAGGCCCGCTCGGTCATCGAGGGCAACGCCGCGGATGTCGTGACGCTGGCGCTGGCGGCCGATATCGATGCGATCGCCGCGACCGGCCGGCTCCTGCCGGTGAACTGGCAGAGCCTGCTGCCGGACAACAGCTCTCCCTACACCTCGACCATCGTGTTCGTGGTGCGCAAGGGCAACCCCAAGGGGATACATGACTGGGGCGACCTGGTGCGTCCGGGTGTGGCGGTCATCACCCCCAACCCCAAGACCTCAGGCGGCGCCCGTTGGAACTATCTCGCCGCCTGGGCTTGGGCGCGGGCGCAGCCGGACGGCAGTGACGAGCGGGCACGCGAGTTCATGCACCGGCTGTATGCGAACGTACCCGTGCTCGATGCCGGCGCGCGCGGCGCCACCACGACCTTCGTGCACAACGGCCTCGGGGATGTGCTGCTCACCTGGGAGAACGAGGCGATGCTCGCGGTGCGTGAGATCGGGGGCGACAAGCTGGAGATCGTCATGCCTTCGGTGAGCGTGCTCGCGGAGCCTCCGGTGGCGGTGGTCGACGGTTTCGCGCTGCGCCACGGCACCCGTGAGGTGGCGCGGGCCTACCTCGGCTATCTCTATAGCAAGGAAGGCCAGGAGATCGTGGCGCGGCACTACTATCGTCCGCGCGACCCGGAGATTGCGGCACGCTACGCGGAGCGTTTCCCGCAGCTGAAGCTCGCGACCATCGCGGACTTCGGCGGCTGGGCGAGCGTGCAGCGCACGCACTTTGGCGACGGAGGAGTGTTCGACCAGATCTCGGCGCGCTAGGCGTCGGCGCCGCGCCCCCGCTTCAGGGAACGGGATCCGGTCCCAGGATGCTGCGGTTGATTTTGGCGTGACGCGCCCCTTCGCGCCGTTCGGTGCGCCGCAGGATGACGGCCACTGCCTGCAGGAGCGCGGCGGCGCGCTCGAGCTCGTTGCGGGTCTCGGCACCGGTGACCGTGAGGCCCGGAATGCGATCGACAATGGCCGCAACTTCGTCGGACGCCGTGGCTACCTCGTGCCAAAGCGACTGCGCCTCCGGGTCCATCTTGAGGCCAGTTGGGGTGCCCATGGGCTCGGGTGTTCCTTGAGGATCAACAGCCGCGCCGCGTGCGAAGCGGGCCGGGTCCCTTTGCAAGGCGCGCATCTTGCCCCGAAGCCGACGCTCGCTGCAAGCCCGCGACGCCGTCCGCAGAGATGCTGTGGTCACTTCGGAGATTTTTTCGACTCTTCGCTCGCCGGGCGGGGCGGCTCGTCGTAGCGCGCGAACTCGCGGATGCGCTTGATCTGCTCGCTGAGGCGCCGCATGTCATCGAGCGTTCGCCGCGGCCGCTCGCGCACCTGCGCGGCAATGTCCGTGCTGTAGGGGTCAAAGCTGGGGGAGGGCGCGCTGCTGCTGGCGCCTTCCTGCAGCATGGACTCGGGAAGCACTCGAATCCGCACCGTGTCGCAGTACGGGTCCACGGTACCGGCATCGCCGGCATTTGAGTCGATGGCCATGGGCGTTTCGCTTGACGCGCCTCCTTCAACAAGCATGGCCAGCTTGCGCCGCCGGACAGCGGCCGCGCAGGTCGTCGACTGCAGTCGTCGGTGAATGCAGACGCGCCGGGAAGATAAAGTCAAATCGATTGGCGGTGATTCGGGAATCGTGAACTGGGCCTCAGTCGACCATCAGCTTGTACCCGGCGGCGGCGGTCCGCAGCAGCGCCGGCGCTGCCGGGTCTGCTTCGATCTTGTGCCGCAGGCGATGCACCAGCTGCTTCAGCAGCTGCCGGTCGCCGCCGCTGCGGTGGCCCCAGACCTGCACCAGCAGCCGCTCGGAGCTCACCGTGTGACCGGCATTCGCCAGCAGCATCTGCAGCAGGCGCAGCTCGAGCTTGGTGAGGCGTACCGCCTCCGCTTCCCCGATACGCACGGTGTGCTCGTTGAGATCGAGGGTGATGCGTCCGGCCGCCACCGGGGTGGTGCTCTCCATGCCGGCGCGGCGCAGCAGCGCGCGGATGCGCGCGAGCAGGGTGCGCGGGCTGAAGGGCTTGGTGAGATAGTCATCGGCGCCGAGGCCGAGCGCGCGCACCAGGTCCTCTTCCTCGCCGCGCACGGTCAGCATCATGACCGGTACGCGTGAGCGCGCGCGGATCGCCTCGCAGACCTGGAACCCCGACAGCGCAGGCATGTTGATGTCGAGGACGACGAGGTCGGGGGATTCCTCGGCAAACAGACGCACCGCTGCGGAGCCATCGTTCGCCTTGATCACCAGGTAGCCCGCCTGGCCGAGGGTGAAGGCGATCAGCTCGCGCAGCTCCGCGTCGTCATCGGCTACCAGCACCTTCATGCCGCCTCCCGCTCGACAGGGAGAGTGAGGCTGAAGCGCGTGCGGCCCGCGGCAGTACGCTCGAAGACGACCCGGCCACCATGGCGGTCGATGATCGACTTCACCAGCCACAATCCAAGTCCCAGTCCCGCCGGCTCCGGCTCGCTGCCGCCGCGGCGAAAGCGTGCGAACAGCTGCGCATCATCGACCGCCGAGGGTCCCGCCCCCTCATCCTCCACCCAGGCGTGCACTACGCCTGCCTGCGCCTGCGCCCCGATGCGCACCACGCTGTCCTCCGGGGCGAACTTGTTGGCGTTGGCGAGCAGGTTGACGAACACCTGCGTGAGCCGCGTCTTGTCGCCGCTCACGGCCGGCAACTGCTCCGGCAGGCTGACATCGAGCGTCTGCCGCCGCTGCGCCAGCAGCGATCCGACCAGCGCGCGCGCTTCATCGACCACCTCGGCGAGTGCGACACTCTGTTGGCGGATGGCGAGCTGCCCGGACTCGATGCGCACGCTCTCGAGCAGGTTGTCGATGAGCTGCGTGAGGCGCAGCGTGCTGCGCTCGAGCGAGGTGATCAGCTCGCGCAGCTGCTCGCGCGGCATCTGCTCGAGGCCGGTGAGCAACAGCTCGATGGAGGCGAGCTGTGCGGCGAGCGGCGTGCGGAACTCGTGCGAGATGTTGGCGAGCACCGAGTCGCGCGCGCGGCGTACCGCCTCCAGCTCGGTCTCATCGCGGATCACCTGTACCTGCAGACCGTCAGCCGGCGCGCTGCTGGTGATGACGGTGGTGCGGGGATCGCCAGGCCGTGCCGCGAGCTGCTCGACCGCCTTGGCGCTGCTCGCGCTGCGCGCCTGCACGATCGGGCAGCGCAGATCGCACGGACGGCGGCCATCCTCCTCGCGCGGCTTGAGCACATCGCCGCAGAAGCGCCCGACAGCCTCTGCGGAGGAGACGCCGAGCAGGCGCTCGGCCTGCGGATTGAGGTAGAGGATGACGCGGTTCTTGTCGACCGCGTACACGCCCTCGACGATGCCCCCGAGCACCGCGCGCGCCTCGGCCTCGCGCCGCCGGAGCGTGCTGGTGAGCTCGATCAGGTTACGGCGCATGTCCTCCATGGTGCGCGCCAGCGCGCCAACCTCGGCGGCGCCGCCGGCGGGTATGGAAGCGGAGAAGTCCCCGCTCCCGAGGCGCGTGGCGGCCGCGGTGAGCGCCCGCACCGGGCCGGCCACCAGGCCGCCGAGGACTACCGAGGCAAGCACCGCAAGCGCGGCGAGAAACAGTGCCGCCGCCAACAGCCGGTGGAGAAAGTGACGCGCCGGGGTATCGATTGCGCTCGTAGGCAGACGCGCCTCGATGAGCGCGATCGCCTCGCCGCTCGCGGCGAACACCGGCACCGCGGCCGCGTAGCTGTCCTGTGAGTCGATGCGCTGGACCGCGGAGTGACCGTCGGCGAGCGCCGCGGCGTAGAGCGGCGTGAACGCACCGACCGGTGCATTGAGGTAGGAGCGGTAGTCGATGAAACGGACTTCCGCCCCGACCCGCGCGCTCAGGGTATGCGCCAGCGCCGCATCGAGCCGCCGTACCACGTACAGCGTCAGGCCCTGGTCCACAAGCGGGGCGCGCGCGCCGAGCAGCGGCACGTGCTCGGTGGCAGGCAGTGCCATGAAAGTCGCGCCCTGCTCGCTGGCTTCGGTCACCACCTGCTGCCAGTCGAGCGCGGGACCTGACAGCGCCAGCACGGTCCGGCCCGAAAGCAGCGCACAGGCATCCATGCTCGCCGCTTCGCAGGCTCGGCCCAGTAGCGGCGAGAGCGCTTCGTTCCTGCCTTCCGCCAGCAGGCGCTGCAGCGTAGGCCGCTCGGCGAGCGCCTGCGCGGCGGCATGGGAATCCTCACCCATGCGCCGCAGCTCCTCGCGTGCGCTCGTGGCCGCCAGCTGCACGCGCGCCTTGCCTTGTGCGTCGGCGAGCTCGCGCAGCATGCGGCTCGCGGACCAGGTAATGCCCCCGGCCACGAGCAGTACCAGCCCGAGGTGGATCGCCGCCAGCCACCAGGTGAGGCTGGTGCGGGCCGGGTCGGGCCAGAGCGATTCCCACAGGCGCCGCAGACGCTCGAACATGGGCGGTCAGCGCCTGCGGTAGCCGGTGCGCTCGACCAGCGTCTTGACGAGGAGCGTCAGCACCGCGAGCAGCGTGAGCAGTGAGGCGACGGCAAAGGCCCCGACGAAGTTGTATTCGTTATAGAGAATCTCGATGTGTAGTGGCATGGTGTTGGTGAGCCCGCGGATGTGTCCGGACACCACCGACACTGCGCCGAACTCGCCCATGGCACGCGCGTTGCACAACACCATGCCATACACCAGTCCCCAACGCACCTTCGGCAGGGTGACGCGGAAGAAGGTCATCCAGCCGCCGGCGCCGAGGGTGATGGCCGCTTCCTCCTCGTCGTTGCCGAGCTGCTGCATCAGCGGGATGAGCTCCCGTGCCACGTAGGGGAAAGTCACGAACATGGTCGCGAGGATGATGCCGGGGAGCGCGAACACGATGGAAATGTCGTGCTCCTGCAGCCACACACCGAACCAGCCGTGCAGCCCGAACAGCAGCACGAACACCATGCCGGAGATCACCGGCGAGATTGCCAGCGGCAGATCGATGAGCGTGATGAGCACGCTCTTGCCACGGAACTCGAACTTGGCGATCGCCCATGCGGCCGCGAGCCCGAACACGGTATTGAGCGGCACGACCACCAGCGCGGTCGTGAGCGTGAGGCGGATCGCGGCCAGCGTATCGGGGTCGGTGAAGCCATTCAGGTACGCCGCGAGGCCGCGCCCGAGCGCCATGGCGAACACCGTCGCAAGCGGCGCCAGCAGCACCGCGGCGAGGAAGGTGAGCGAGATGGTGATGCACAGCCAGCGCACGATGGCGTGCATCCAGGTGTGCTGCCCGGGACGCGTGGCGGCATCGTCGGCGAGCGCGCCGTGCGGCAGGGCGGCAGCCATCAGTGCGCCGCCCGGACGTGCCGCCGCCGTCCCCACGCCTGCAGCAGATTGATGGCGAGCAGGATGACGAAAGAGATCCCGAGCATGACCACCCCGAGCGCCGCGGCACCCTGGTAGTCGAATTCCTCGAGGTGAATCACGATGAGGAGCGGGGTGATCTCGGTCTTCATCGGCAGATTTCCGGCGATGAATATGACCGAGCCGTATTCCCCGACCGCGCGCGCGAACGCCAGCGTGAAACCGGTGAGCAGCGCCGGCAGCACCGTCGGCAGGATGATGCGCCAGAGCACATACATCCGTCCGGCGCCGAGGGTCTCGGCGGCCTCCTCCAGATCGCGCTGCACCTCCTGCAGCGCCGGCTGCACCGCGCGCACCGCGAAGGGCATGCTGATCAGGGTCAGCGCCAGCGTCACGCCGAGCCAGGTGTAGGCCACCTTCACGCCGAGCGGCTCGAGGTAACGCCCGATCCAGCCGTTTTGTGCGAACACGGTGGTGAGCGCGATGCCGGACACCGCCGTGGGCAGCGCGAAAGGCATGTCGATCAGCGCGTCGATGATCTTGCGACCGGGAAACTCATAGCGCGCGAGCGTCCAGGCGATGATGAAGCCGAACACCACGTTGATCGTCGCGGCGAGCAGTGAGGCGCCGAAGGAGAGGCGGTAGGAGCCGAGCGCGCGCGGACTCGACACCACGCGCACGAAATCGCTCCAGTGCATCGAGGCCGCCGACAGCACCAGCGCCGCCAGCGGCAGCAGCACGATGGTGGAGAGAAAACAGGTAGTGAAGCCGAAGGTCAGCCCGAAGCCGGGCAGGACGCTGGGCTTGCGGAAGCTCATGTGGCGCCGCGCTGCACGATCAGCACCGGCCAGCGGCCGCCATCGAGCAGGGTACGGAAGCTGTCGGCGAACTGCCTGAGCTCGCTGATACCCAGGATCAGCATCTGCGCCGGCGCTTCGGCAAGGCGGCGGGTGAGCTCCTGGGCGACATCGCCGAAGTGCAGCTCGGTGCGCATCTCCAGCCCGTGCGCGGCCTGGGCTTCCGAGCGCGCGTCGAGCAACTCGCGCATGCCGTGCGAGTGACGCTCGCTGTCGCTACTGCCCGGAAAGATCCCGACGTACACGGCCTCGGCGGGTACGTGCCGCAGCACACTCGCCGACACGGCAAGCGTCGCGCTGCGCGCGGCCTCGCTCATCCAGTGGATCAACACGCGTTGCGGCGGAGCGGCATGCTCGGGCAGCACCAGCAGGTCCTTCACGCCCCGGCGCAGCAGCCACTCGGCGCGTCTCACGTTATCGCCGGCGGCGGCACTCACCGTCGTGCCGAAGAACTCCCCTTGCGCCTGGCAGGGCTCCTCCGCGACACCGAGCGAGGGCTCGATGCGCACCGCGATGCGCGTCTTCATGCGCGCCACCAGCTCGGTGAGCAATGGCTGGCGGCTGAGCTCATCCGCAAGCGGCGCACTCTGTGCGCAGGCGGTGAAACTCGAGAGCGGTGTCGGCAGCACGTGTACTCGGCGCAGTCCTACGGCGACGCTCTGCCCCTGGTGCACTTCGAAGCCGCGGTAGGCATGGCGGGTGCGCGTCACCTGGAGTGTCGACCTGCCATCGCCATCGCCGGCGGCGAGCAGCGGTGCATGCACCGCCTCATCGAGACGCACGCGCAGCCGCTCGAGCGCGCCGGTAAAGGTCACCTCATCGACGACGCCGTTTCCGAGGTAACGCGAGCCAAGGGCGTCACGCGCGGGCGCGACCTCCACTTCCTCGGGACGCACCACCGCGACCACCTCGTGCTCGGGCCCACCCGCGGCACGCTCGGCGCCCCCCATGGTCTTGCCGCCCACCTGGATGCCATCGGGGGTGCGACGCGCGAGGAACAGGTTCGCCGCGCCGAGGAAGGTCGCCACGAACCGGGTCGCGGGCCGCGCATACAAGTCATGCGGCGCGCCCACTTCCAGCAACCGCCCCTGGCTCATGATGCCGATACGGTCCGCCATGGCGAACGCCTCCTCCTGGTCGTGCGTCACCAGTACGGTGGTAATCCCGAGCTCGCGCTGCACCTGGCGGATGGTGCGGCGGAGCTCTTCACGGATCTTGGCATCGAGAGCGCCGAAGGGCTCATCGAGCAGTAGCACCTCGGGCTTGTGCGCGAGCGCGCGCGCGACCGCGACCCGCTGCTGCTGCCCGCCGGAGAGCTGCGCGGGTAACCGGTGATCCATGCCCTCGAGTGACACCAGCCGCAGCAGCTCTGCGCGGCGCTGCCGGCGCGCGCGCCCACGCATGTGGCGCACGCGCAGCGCAAACTCGATGTTGTCGGCCACGGTCATGTGGCGGAACAGCGCGTAGTTCTGGAAGACGAGCCCCACCCCGCGCTTGCGGGCAGCGACGTGGGTGACGTCCCGCCCGTGCAGCGAGATTCGGCCGTGATCGACGCCCGAGAGCCCGGCGATGGCGCGCAGCAGCGTGCTCTTGCCGCTGCCGCTCGGGCCCAGCAGCACGAAGAACTCCCCGTCACCGATGTCGAGTGAGACGTCGTTGACGACCGGGACGCCGCCGTAATGCTTGGTGACCTGGTCGAGGGTGATGGACATCCGCGCAATGCTACCGAGGCGGTCGCGAGAACGTCAGTTTCGCCCCGGTAACAGGCCGGTTACAAACGGGTTATGCCGGTCAGCGTTTAGACCTGGCTCACAACGACGCCACCCGGGGTCCCCAAGAAATTGCGCATCCTGCTGAGCGGTTTGAGCTCATTGAGCATGTCGAGCGCAAGTTTCCTGGGGTTCCTTAGTGGGGTGGGTCACCAGGGGGTTCCGGCGAGCTCCTGCTTGTAGCGCTGAAATTCCTCGTACACCCGCCGCCACAGCGGTCCCGGGCGGCCGCTGCCGATCGGCCGGCCGTCGAGCACGGTAACGGGCTGGACTTCGCGCGTGGCAGAAGAAATCCACACCTCGTCGGCTGCGCGCAACTG
>Ga0318534_10001022_pt1 | contig 10583 bp, 8 predicted proteins | sample GRESIP117b4f26_FD_202502 | JGI IMG/M metagenome (GOLD analysis project Ga0318534, IMG submission 202502) | Tropical soil microbial communities from Luquillo Experimental Forest, Puerto Rico - GRE.SIPMG.117b4f26 | ecosystem: Environmental > Terrestrial > Soil > Tropical forest > Bulk soil...
CCCCGGCCCGTCGCGCGCCCGCGGGCCCGCCGCCCCACCCGGCTCCCGCGGGCGGGTAGGAGCACAGCGGTCTTCCCGCAGCGGGTACCGTTATCGGCCATGTCATGGCGGCGCGCGATCGGCCAGAGGTGGCGGGCGGCTGCCTCCGCCGCGGTGCACGCGTCCTGGCGGGCGATGCAGCGGGCCGGAACCGTGACCGGCGAATCCCCGGCGGGCCGCAGGTTCGCGGCGTTCGGCCCGGGCTCGATGATGGCGTTCCCGACCGGCGCGGTGTTCGGCGAGCGCTGGATCGAGATCGGGGAAGACACCATGATCGCGGAGCAGGTGACGCTGTGCGCGGGCATGATGCCCGGGCATGACCTGGGTGACCAGACCGTGCTGCGGGTGGGCAGCCGCTGCGTGATCGGGCGCGGCAGCCACATCGTGGCGCACCACTCCATCCTGATCGGCGATGACGTGTTCACCGGCCCTTACGTCTACATCACCGACCAGAACCATGCGTACGCCGACCCGGACGTGCCGATCGGGCGGCAGTGGCCGGTGAACACGGCGGTATCGATCGGCTCGGGTACCTGGCTCGGCGCGGGGACCGTCATCCTGCCCGGCGCGTGCGTCGGCCGGAACGTCGTGGTGGCGGCTGGCTCGGTGGTCCGCGGCACCGTTCCCGACCGGTGCGTGGTGGCCGGCGTTCCGGCCCGGGTGGTCCGCGAGTACGTCTCCGGGACCGGCTGGGCCCGTCCGGCGGGCTGACCGGGCCGCGGCTCAGCCCGGCCGGCCCGGGCTGGCGCCGCGCCGGCTCTTGGCGCCGCGCTCGCCCTTGAGGCCGCGCTCGGTCTTGCCGTTGCCCTCGCTTCTGGCACCGCGCTCGCTCTTGGGGCCGCGTTCGCTCTTGCTGTTGCCCTCGCTCTGTACGTCGCGCTCGCTCTTGGGGCTACGCTCGCCCGGGGCGCCGCGCCTCTCGTCCTGCGTGCCGCCGAGCTGAGGCGTGAAGACCTCGCCGCGTAGCGCCCGCCCGACCAGATCCACGGCGCGGGCCGTGTCGACCAGCCTGCTTCCCTCGGTGCGGTAGACCTCCAGCACGGCGTCGACGCCGCCGGGCGGCAGCTTGCCGCCGAGCTCGGTGCGCGCGGACCGGTACCCTTCGCGCGCGCCGCGGACGCAGGCGGCTATGTGATGCCTGGCCAGCACCGCGAGGGCCACCGGGTGCCGGCGCAGCACGCCGTGCAGCCGGTAGTCGGGCGGCACCACGTCGAGCAGCCAGGTCACCGCGGTCTGCTCGAACTCCTCGCTGTCCGGCGGGTGAACCCCGGACGGCCAGCCTGGCGGAAGGTACGCTGCCACGCCACCAGCATACCGCGGCTATCGAACATGAATTCGAAGCAGGCATGGGATCCCGGAGTGTCCCCGGGGTTGCCGATTTCATGATCCAGATACCCGAGAGGGCTGGATCCGGGCGTCCGGATACCCGGGTCATGTACCCGGATCATGAACATGCCCTGGTTTCTGCGGACTTGCCGGGCTAACGATCCGCCCGGATAGTTGGATGTGATGTGAGCGGGCGCGCGGACCCGAGCCGGCGCCCGGGAAACATCCCGCAGTAGTTCAGCTAGGGCCAGATGTGTTGTGCAATCTTTTGTGCGCTGAGTTCGCGGGCAGCGAGGGCGGGCCGTGCTGAGCGCGGAGCGCGCCGCCCGGCTGGCTCGCCTCGTCACGCGCCAGCGCGGCGACGGCAGCCGTTCGGCGAGGGCCTGGCGGGCCTGGCGGAGCCTGGCGGAGGCCGGCGACCGCGGCGACCAGAACGCGATCGGCGCGGTATGGCAGGCGTGGCTGCGCGACCCGGGCGACGAGCTCTGGGAGGCGCTGAACCGGTGGCGGGATCCGGCCCTGCTGGCCGACGAGGCGTGCCGGGCGGCGACCGACCGGAGCCGGGCCACCGAGGAGCGGGCCGCGATCGGTGAGTTCTGCGCCCGCCGCGGCCTGGCTCCCGGTGATGACACCCAGCGCGCCCTGTTCTACGTGCTGACCGGCCAGGCGGCCGAGTACTGGGCGGCTGACCCCGACGGATCCCGGCTCGCCACCGGCTACCAGAGCGCCGACGAGCCTACCCGTGCCATGCTCCGCCAGGTCATGGCCGACGACGGCGACCTGGACCTGCCGCACGTCCTTGCGGCCGACCGACCGGACCGGGCCGCGGCATTAACTGCCGAGGAAGCCCGGTACCTGGCCAGCAACCTCGTGGGCCGGCGCGACTGGCCCGAGCTGTGGCGGCTGGCCCGGGATCTGCCGCTGGTGCAGGCGGTAGAGGTCACGCAGCTGTTCAGCGACGGCTGGCGCCCGCCCGATGAGGGAGGCCGGGCCTTGTTCGTCCGGCTCGCCCAGGCCGGCCTCGACGGCATCGTTCGCGCCCTCGGCGCCCTCGAGGCACCGGCGCTCCTTCACATCCCGATGGACGACACGCCCACCCACGGCTCGTTCTCCCCGGATTCCAGGCACCTGCTGGTGGCGACGGAGCAGAGCGGGTGCTACTCGGGATGCCGGGTCTATGAACTGCCCCGCGGAACCGTCACCGAGCGGTACGACTACCGCGGGGGCCGCCCTCCGCAGACGGTGCTGCACCTCGGCGAGGCGTTCTTCCTGGTCGGCTGCAGGGGATTCGAGACCTGGGAACTGGTGCGCTACACGGCAGGGCAGCCCTCGGTCATCGACTGGAACCAGGCGCCGATCAATGTGGCCCAGCATCCCGCCGGGTTCGTTATGGATAAATGGCTGCTGGGCGGGCGGCGGCTGCGTTTGTGCGACGCGCGCGGGGAGGTCACCCGGGACGTGACGGTCCGGGTGGCCGACCCGGGGCCGGGCCTGCACCTGGCCGCGGCCGATCCGCGCACCGGGCGGCTGGCGATCCGCGGAGCCTACCTGTGGATCCTCGACAGCGACGGGATAAGCGTGCTCGGGAAGATGCGGCTGCGCGAGAATACCCCGCCCCGGATAGCTTTCCTCGGGCCGGATCACGTGGCCGCGATCGACGCCACGGGGCGCGCGGTGGTGTACGGCGTGACCGGCGGGCTGAGGCTTCAGGTCGTGGCGGACCTTCCGGCCGTCTGCCGGGATTTTGTCCCGCTGCGCGGCGAGACCGCCGTCCTGCACCGGGGGGCCGTGCGGTACCTGAGGCCCGAGCTCTTCGATGACGTGCGGCACTCGCGCCCGCTGGCCGGCGTCCGCGGCCAGGCGCTGTGGGGATCGGCCGACGGCCGGTCGCACGCGCTGGGCGGCAGGCGCGACGGCCACGGATTCGCCGACGTCGTCTGGGGCGGTGACACGACCGTCCAGGAACTCGCCCAGCGCCCCATGGCCGGGATGGGATCCGGTGAACTGGCCGCGGTGACGGCCACGCTGGGCGAACCCGTGCCCGGCGCCCGGGCCCGGCCGTTCCTCGAGTTGCTGCGCACGTGCCTGGAATACCGGGTCAACGCGGGATGACACCAGGAGCGGGCCTCAGCTAAGGTGGCCCGCTGTGGTCGGGGCGGGCCGCCAGCGAGAGCACGCAGGGCCGCAACAGCCGGATGACCTGCGCCGGGTCGGCGGTGGCGAGTTCGTCGGACTTGATGAGGTGCCGGGAGACCGTGATGCCGAGGGTGATGGCGCTGATGATCGCGGCCCGCAGATCCGCGTCGTCGGCCGGGATGGCCTGGGCGATCTGCGCCTGATAGCGGGCGATGCCGGCGCTGGCGGCGCTGGCGGCCTCGGGGTTGGTCAGCATCGAGCGCAAGAGGGCCAGCGACGCTACCGGCTCGCTCGCCAGCCGACTGGCGAGCCCAGCGAGGATCTGCTCGGTCGCTGGCCCGGGCGCTCCGCTGATCTCGGGGACCGGGGCGGCGTCGATCACTCGCCGGAACAGTTCCTGCTTGGACCCGAAATAGTGCATGACCAGGCCCGCGTCCACGCCTGCGGCCGTGGCCACGGCCCGGATGGTGGTCCGGTCGTACCCGGCGCTGAAGAAGGCCTTGGTCGCGGCTTCGAGAATGCGCGCTTCGGTGCGGCGGCGCTGCTCGGCCCGTGAACCGGGCCGTGGAGTGGTCATCGTTTCATTCTACGGATGTTGACCGGAGGCCGATTTGATTCTACGATTGTTCAATGAACGCCTGTTGACCGAACTGCCCCAGTGAAGGGAAGCCCGCATGTCATCCCCCACGCCTGCCGACGTCCTGGCCCGGCGCCGCCACCTGACCCTGAACGGCGATGCCGACGGCCTGGCTGACCTGTTCGCGCCCGATGCGGTGATCGAGTCGCCGTTCGCGGGGCCGCCGGGCGCGTCCGCGCGCCTGGAGGGCCGGGAGGCGATCCGCGAGTACTCGCGGCACGTCATGGCGTCACCGCTGCGGGTGGAGAACTACGAAGTGGCGGAGCTCTACCAGACCCAGGACCCGGAGGTGGTGATCGTGGAAATGCGGGCGAAGGGGACCGTCACCACGACGGGCCGGTCGTTCACGGCGACGTCCGTCCAGATCCTCCGGATCCGGGAAGGTCATATCGTGCTCTTCCGCGACTTCGCCGATCCCCGGGTCCTGGCCGACGTGATCGGGGAACCGCGTCCGGGAAGCTGACGCGGGTCCCGGAGACCAGCCAGGAACCAGCCGGCCCAGATCATCGACCGCAGGAGAGCAGATGTTCGCGCGCGTCATTACCGCACAAGCAGGAATCCAGGGGTTCGACAGCTTCATCCGTCTGGCCCGGGACCAACTGCCCGGCGCCCGCCAGCAGCCCGGCTTCAAGGGCTACTACGTGCTCACCGATCCGGAGTCCGGCAAGATCATAATCATCTCGCTGTGGGAATCCCGCGAGCAGATGGAGGCGGTCGGGGCGGCCGGCCGGCCGGCATTCACGACGAGGCCATCCCGGCGACCGGACTCACCCAACCGCACCTCGAAACCTACGAAGTCAGCATGCACGAATGAGTCACGGCCGGCCACGGCAGTTGCGCGGAGAAGTTCCAGGCCGGCTCGGCGGGACACCCGCCGCGTGGTCGTCCAGGCCGCCCCGGCGGAATGCCCGGGCGAGGATTTCCGTTCACTATTGGGCAGCGATTAGACTGTCCGCGCCGTAGTCCCGGCGCTTCCCCTGTCAACCTGGAGCCTTCCGGCATGCCCACGCACTCGGCCCGCCTGGCCACCCGCGACGATCTGCGCAACGTCGCGATCGTCGCGCACGTCGACCACGGCAAGACCACCCTGGTGGACGCGATGCTGTGGCAGTCGGGAGCGTTCCGCGCGGGCGCGCAGGTGGCGGAGCGGGTGCTCGACTCCGGTGACCTGGAGCGCGAGAAGGGGATCACGATCCTGGCCAAGAACACCGCGGTGCGCCACGGCGGGCTGACGATCAACATCGTGGACACGCCCGGCCACGCGGACTTCGGCGGCGAGGTCGAGCGCGGGCTGTCCATGGTCGACGGGGTGCTGCTGCTAGTGGACGCCAGCGAGGGCCCGCTGCCGCAGACCAGGTTCGTGCTGCGCAAGACCCTGGAGGCGCGGCTGCCGGTCATCCTCGTGATCAACAAGGTGGACCGCCCCGACGCGCGGATCGCCGAGGTCGTGGACGCATGCTACGAGCTGTTCCTGGACCTGGACGCGACCGAGGAGCAGATCGAGTTCCCGATCGTCTACGCGTCGGCCCGCGCCGGGCGGGCGTCGCTGACCCGCCCCGCCGACGGCTCGCTGCCCGACTCCCCGGACCTTGAGCCGCTGTTCGCCGTGTTGCGGGAGAGCGTGCCCGCGCCCACGTACGACCCGGACGAGCCGCTGCGCGCGCACGTGACCAACCTGGACGCCTCGTCCTACCTGGGCCGGATTGCCTTGTGCCGGGTGTATTCCGGGCAGATCACCCGGGGCCAGCAGGCGGCCTGGTGCCGCCGCGACGGATCCATCGAGCGGGTGAAGATCAGCGAGTTGTTCCGGACCGAGGCGCTCGAGCGGGTGTCGGCCGCCGCGGCGTCCGCCGGGGACATCATCGCGGTGGCCGGCATCGGCGACATCATGATCGGCGAGACGCTGGCCGACGTCGACGACCCCCGGCCGCTGCCGCTGATCACCGTCGACGAGCCCGCGATCTCGATGACGATCGGCGTCAACACCTCGCCGCTGGTGGGGCGGGACAAGGGATCCAAGGTCACCGCGCGAATGGTGCGCGACCGGCTGGACCGCGAGCTGGTCGGCAACGTGTCGATCCTGGTGCTGCCCACCGAGAGGCCGGACACCTGGGAGGTGCAGGGCCGCGGCGAGCTCGCCCTCGCCGTGCTGGTGGAGACCATGCGGCGGGAGGGCTACGAGCTGACCGTGGGCCGGCCCACCGTGGTGATCCGCGAGGTGAACGGGGCCCGGCACGAGCCGGTGGAGCGGCTCACGGTGGACGTGCCCGAGGAGTATCTCGGCGCGGTGACCTCGCTGCTGGCCCAGCGCAAGGGCCGGATGGTGAACATGACGAACCACGGGACCGGCTGGGCCCGGCTGGACTTCGTGGTGCCCGCGCGGGGACTGATCGGGTTCCGCACCCAGTTCCTCACCGACACCCGGGGGACCGGCATCGCGCACCACGTCTTCGAGGGCTACGAGCCCTGGTCCGGGCCGCTGCGGATGCGGCCGACCGGGTCGCTGGTGGCCGACCGGTCCGGTCCGGCCACGCCGTACGCGATGTTCTCGCTGCAAGAGCGGGGCACCATGTTCGTGGAGCCGGGGACCGAGGTGTACGAGGGGATGATCGTCGGCGAGAACTCCCGGTCCGACGACATGGACGTGAACATCACCAAGGAGCGCAAGCTGACCAACGTGCGGCAGTCCTCGGGGGAGGAGCTCGAGCGGCTGATCCCGCCGCGGCTGCTGTCGCTGGAGCAGGCGCTGGAGTTCTGCGCGGACGACGAGTGCGCCGAGGTGACGCCGTCCGCAGTCCGGCTGCGCAAGACGGTACTGGACGCCAAGGAGCGGTCCCGGCTGCGGGCCCGCCGTTCCCGCGGCGGGTGAGCCCGGCTACTTCACCGACAGGTAGATCGTGCTGGCCAGCCCGACCACCACACAGTAGATGGCGAACGGCGTCAGCGTCCGGGTCGTGAAGTACTTCATCAGGAAGCGCACCGACAGGTACGCGCCGACCCCGGACAGGACGCTACCCACGAGCACCTGCCCGTGGATCCCGTTGCTGAGCGGGCCGGTCAGATCCTTGAGCTTGAATACGCCCGCGGCGAAGATGACCGGCGTGGAGAGCAGGAACGAGAAGCGCGCCGCGTCCTGCCGCGACAGGCCGCGGAACATGCCGGTGACCATCACGACCCCGTCCCGGCTGATGCCGGCCAGCAGCGCCAGGATCTGCGCCGACCCGATGATCAGGCCCTGCCAGTAGCCGATCTTGGTCAGCCGGGAGTCGGCCTGGAAGGCACGGGCGGCTTCAAGCTGCTTGACGGCCCGCTGGCCGGAGGCGTGCATCGCGGTCCCGGGCCCGCCCGCCACGGGCGCCGCTGGGCCGGACGCGGCGTCCTCGGGCGTGGCCGTCCGAGATGCCGTGGCGCTGGATGTGGTGGCGCTGGATGTCGTGACTCTCGGTGCCGGGCGCCCGGGCGCCGCGCGGGGGTCGGCCAGGTCGGCCTCGGCGATGACTTCCGCGTCCGCGGCCAGCGACTTGCGGGTCCGGAACCGTTCCCCGGCGTACAGGATCAGGCCGTTGACGATCAGGAAGATCGCGGCCCGGACCGGCTTGCCGAACAACACCCGGAACTCGTGCTCGAACTTGAGGCCGACCAGCCCGACCGGGATCGTGGCCAGGATGATCATCCAGGCCATTTTCTGGTCTACGGTCTTGGCCTCCCGGTCACGGATCGAAGTGAGGAAGCCTCGGATGATCCTGACCCAGTCCCGCCAGAAGTAGATCAGCAAGGCGATCGCGGTCGCAACGTGCAGCCCGACGATGAACGCCAGGTACGGCGACTCTGGCGCGGCGACGTTCAGGTCGGTGGCCCAGTTGCCGCCGATCAGGGCGGGAAGCAGCACGTTGTGGCCGAGGCTGGACACCGGGAACAGTTCGGTCACGCCCTGGATGAGACCGACCACCGCGGCCTCAAGGTAGGTCATGTGCGGCATAACGTGCGACATGGCAGCCTTTCGCTCCGCAGGCAGGGTTTCAGCCTGCGTCAGTCAGAATATTGACGCCTGACGGGCGCTGGAGGCCGGCTCCCGGGCCCGACCAATCGCGGCGCGGGGCCGGGCCTGGCCTGCCGGGTCCGTGCTCGCCGATGCGCCCGCGGTGCGCTGCGTCGCCCGCACCAATAGTGCGCTGCACCCGCCCGGCCCCGGTGCGGTCCGTTATGGCGGTGTCTTATCTAGCTCTTGGCGGGGACCTCGGGCGTGTCGTGGGCCCCGCGCGGCCGCCGGGTGATCTTGGATCCGAGCCAGACGAGCGGGTCGTACTTGCGGCCCACCACGCGCTCCTTCAGCGGGATGAGAGCGTTGTCGGTGATCTTGATGTTCTCCGGGCAGACTTCAGTGCAGCACTTGGTGATGTTGCAGTAGCCCAGGCCGAAGTCGTCCTGGGCGATCTCGCGGCGGTCGGCGGTGTCGGCCGGGTGCATCTCCAGTTCGGCGATCCGCATTAGGAACCGGGGCCCGGCGAACGGGCGCTCGTTGTCGGGGTGGTCCCGGATCACGTGGCAGACGTTCTGGCACAGGAAGCACTCGATGCACTTGCGGAACTCCTGCGAGCGCTGCACGTCGGCCTGCTGCATCCGGAACTCGCCCAGCCCGATCGAGGGATCCGGGGTGAACGACGGGATCCGCCGGGCCTTGGCGTAGTTGAACGAGACGTCCGTGACCAGGTCCCTGATCACGGGGAACGTGCGCAGCGGCGTGATCGTGATCGTCTCGCTGGGCTCGAACAGCGACATGCGGGTCATGCAGGCCAGCCGCGGCCTCCCGTTGATCTCCATCGAGCAGGAACCGCACTTGCCCGCCTTGCAGTTCCAGCGGACCGCCAGGTCGCCGGCCTGGGTGGCCTGCAGCCGGTGCAGGACGTCCAGGACGACCTCGCCCTCGTTGGCCTCGACCTGGTAATCGGTCAGCTGTCCCTGCCCGGCGTCGCCGCGCCAGACCCGGAGCGCTACCTTCTCGCCCATTAGCTCTTCTCCTCGCTGGCCGGCGGCGTGGCCGTGGCAGCGGCCGGCGGCAGTTCCGCGTCGGTGTAGTACTTCTTCAGCTCGCCGGTGTCGAACAGGGCGAGCAGGTCCGGGCGCATCGGGGGCATCGGCTGCTGCCTGATCGCGATCCGGTCACCGTCCAGCGTGCAGATCAGGTTGATCTTGCGCCACTCCGGCGACATCTGCGGGAAGTCATCGCGGGTGTGCCCGCCGCGGCTTTCCTGGCGCTCGAGCGCGGCCTCGGCCACGCAGTCCGCGATCAGCATGATGTTGCGCAGGTCCAGGGCCATGTGCCAGCCGGGGTTGTACGCGGTGCCGCCCTCGGCGCTGACGTTAGCGGCCCGCGTCCGCAGCTTCTCCAGTTCGGCCAGCGCGGCCTTGATCTCGTCTGCCTTGCGGATGATGCCGACCAGGTCGCTCATGGTCTGCTGGACCTCGGCGTGGACCGTGTACGGGTTCTCGCCGCCGGAGCGCTCCAGCGGAGCCAGCGCCTCGGCCCGCGCTGCGTCCAGCTCGGCGTCGCTCGCCCTTGGCCGGGCCCCCTCCAGCGAGTCCAGGTACTGCACCGCGCCCATCCCGGCGCGGCGGCCGAAGACCAGCAGGTCGGACAGGGAGTTGCCGCCGAGCCGGTTGGAGCCGTGCATCCCGCCGGACACCTCGCCCGCGGCAAACAGCCCGGGGACGATCGACGCCCCGGTGTCCGGGTCGACCTCCACGCCGCCCATCACGTAGTGCTGGGCCGGGCCGACCTCCATCGGCTCCTTGGTGATGTCGACGTCGGCCAGCTCCTTGAACTGGTGGTACATGGACGGCAGCCGGCGCAGGATCTCCTCGGCGGGCCGCCGGGAGGCGATATCGAGGAACACGCCGCCGTGCGGCGACCCGCGACCCGCCTTGACCTCGGCGTTGTTCGCGCGGGCCACCTCGTCGCGGGGCAGCAGCTCCGGCGGCCGCCGGTTGTGGTCCGGGTCGTCGTACCAGCGGTCGGCCTCCTCCTCGGTCTCCGCATACTGGGCCCGGAACACGTCGGGCACGTAGTTGAACATGTACCGCTTGCCCTCGGAGTTGCGCAGCACGCCGCCGTCACCGCGGACCGACTCGGTGACCAGCAGTCCGCGCACCGAGATCGGCCACACCATGTGCGTGGGGTGGAACTGCACGAACTCCATGTTCAGCAGGGTGGCGCCGGCCAGCAGCGCGAGCGCGTGCCCGTCCCCGGTGTACTCCCAGGAGTTGGAGGTGACCTTGAAGACCTTCCCGATCCCGCCGGTGGCCAGGATCACCGTCGGTGCCTCGAACAGGACGAACCGGCCGCTCTCGCGGATGTAGCCGAACGCGCCGGCGATCCGCTCGCCGTCCTTCATCAGCTCGGTGATCGTGGTCTCGGCGTAGACCTTGATCATCGCCTCGGGGTCGC
>Ga0318534_10001024_pt1 | contig 10563 bp, 9 predicted proteins | sample GRESIP117b4f26_FD_202502 | JGI IMG/M metagenome (GOLD analysis project Ga0318534, IMG submission 202502) | Tropical soil microbial communities from Luquillo Experimental Forest, Puerto Rico - GRE.SIPMG.117b4f26 | ecosystem: Environmental > Terrestrial > Soil > Tropical forest > Bulk soil...
GCTGCGCGGCCTATGGTCTGTGACCGGATCGCGCCACCCGGAAGCACAGTGCCGCCATGCCGGCTGCGATGGGGGCCTGCAGGTAGCGTTCCCAGTCGCTCGATGATGCGAGGTTCATCAGCACGCCGAGGGTGAGCAAGACGGCAAGCGCCCGGGTTCCGGCGCGGGCCACCCGGGCTGAGAAGACGGGCACCCATCCGGACAGAGCGCCACATCTCCCGGCCCCCCATCCGCGGAGAACTCGAAGCCCTCGAAACCGGGCTGGAGGCCATGAACATCCCTACAGCCGCATCCGGCCGACGCCAGAGTAAATAAACTCCGGCCGCTCCGGGGCTGTCCTTCCGGGGACTTCTGGCCGCTGCTCGCGGTGCGGTCAGATGATACCAGCCAGGTCGCACGTTTCCCGCGCAGCACCGGTCATCAATTCCTCAGGCCCGCGCGCCGGCCTGAGGAATTGATGGTTTCAGGCCTCAACTGCGCCTGGCAGGATCGGTCAGCCGTCACCTAGCTACGTGCTCTACTGATTGCTAAGATCAGCAATTGCCAAGCTGCTGACACGTGCCGGGCTGTTTTGCGCACATGGAAGCGTCAGTGAGGTGATGGGCCATGTCATCGGGGCACCTGAGCAAGACGGCTACATCCGCGGGCCAGGGAATCTGCCGGCTGAGCGCGCCGTCATGGCAGCTGACCGGGGGATTCTCCTGCCTCCCGCGCCATCGCGCCGGGGACCGGCGCGGCCGTGCGGAACGGGCATGGCAGCACGAGCCTGCGGGGTGGCGGTGGAAATGACCCAGCAGTACCTGGCCGGCGAGCTGTCGGTGCTGCTGGAGCGGGTGCAGGCGGCCGCCACGAGCGAGACGGCGGGCCGGGACGCGTGGTCGCTGCGGCAGGCCGCCGAGACCGTGCCGGTTCAGGCGCTGGGCTGGGTGACGGTGCGGGCGCTGGCCCTGACCGAGCGGTTGTGCTGGGACTCGCTGAACCGGGGCGACACGGCGGCGTTCACCCGGCAGGCGGCGGCCGGTGCCGCACTGCGCGAGTTCGGTGTCTGCGCCAGCCTGCTCAGGGACGCTTAGCGCAACATTCAGCACTTTCGGTAAGCATCAGGCAGGAGGACACGGTCATGGCAGACGAAGACGCGGACCCGGAGGGTCCGGGAGCGGAGGTCTCCGAGGCGCAGATCGCGGTGCACTGGCGCGAGGAGGAGTACTACCCGCCGCCACCCGCGTTCGTCGCGCAGGCTAACGCCAGCGATCCGGCCATCCGAGAGCGGTTCGCTGAGGACAAGTTCCCGGAGTGCTTCAGGGAATACGCCGACCTGCTGACCTGGGACCAGACGTGGCACACGACGCTGGACACGAGCGACGCGCCGTTCTACAAGTGGTTCGTCGGGGGCAGGCTGAACGCCTCGTACAACTGCGTGGACCGGCACGCGGCGGCCAATCCGGACAAGACCGCGATCATATTCGTGCCCGAGCTCGAGTCCGACGAGCCGGTCTACGTCAGCTACGCGGACCTGCACCGGCAGGTGAACGAGTTCGCCGCCCTGCTGCGCGACTTCGCCGGCCTCAAGGCCGGCGACCGGGTGACCCTGCACATGCCCATGGTCGCCGAGCTGCCGGTCACCATGCTCGCCTGCGCGCGGCTGGGCGTCATCCATTCGGAGGTGTTCGGCGGCTTCAGCGGCCGCGCCTGCGGGAGCCGCATCGCCGACTCGGGCAGCCATGTGCTGATCACCATGGACGGCTACTACCGGGCCGGCCAGTTGACCGATCACAAGGTCAAGGCCGACGAGGCGGTCGAGGAGGCAGCCAAGGAGGGACAGAACGTCGACAAGGTGCTCATCTGGCGGCGCCACCCCGGCCAGTACGCATCCAAGACGCCGATGGTCGAGGGCCGGGACTCCTTCGTCGACGAGCTGCTCGCCGAGCACCGCAGCAAGACCGTCGAGCCGGTCTCGATGCCGGCCGAGGCGCCGCTGTTCCTGATGTACACCAGCGGCACCACGGGCCGTCCGAAGGGCTGCCAGCACAGCACTGGCGGCTACCTCGCGTACGTGACCGGGACGTCGAAGTACTACCAGGACATCCACCCGGACGATGTGTACTGGTGCATGGCCGACATCGGCTGGATCACGGGTCATTCCTACATCGTGTACGGACCGCTGGCCCTCGGCACTACCACCGTGGTCTACGAGGGCGTGCCCAACTATCCTGACGGCGGGCGGCCGTGGCGGATCGCGGAGCAGCTCGGGGTGAGGATCTTCCACACCTCGCCCACCGCGATCCGGATGCTGCGCAAGGTCGGCCCGACCGAGCCGGACAAGTACAACTACCAGTTCAAGCACATGACGACCGTCGGTGAGCCGATCGAACCCGAGGTCTGGCGGTGGTACTACACCGAGGTCGGCAAGGGCACTGCGGCCATCGTCGACACCTGGTGGCAGACCGAGAACGGCGGCTTCCTGGGCAGCACCCTGCCCGCCCTGGAGCCGATGAAGCCGGGCAGCTGCGGCCCCGGCGTGCTGGGTGTCTACCCGGTGATCTACGACGAGAACGGCAACGAGGTGCCCAAGGGCAGCGGCAAGGCGGGCAACATCTGCATCCGCAACCCCTGGCCCGGCATGTTCCAGACGATCTGGGGCGACCCGGAGCGGTTCCTGTCCACCTATTTCCGCAAGTACAACAAGGACCCGGACAGCACGGACTGGCGCGACTGGCCGTACTTCACCAATGACGGGGCGGTCCAGGCGGCCGACGGGTACTTCCGGATCCTGGGCCGGGTCGACGACGTGATCAACGTGGCCGGGCACCGCCTGGGCACCAAGGAGATCGAGTCGGCCGCGCTCACCGTGCCCGAGGTCGCCGAGGCGGCCGCAGTGCCCGTCATCGACGACATCCGTGGCCGGGTGGTGGAGATCTACGTCTCGCTCAAGCCCGGCTTCGAGCCGAGCGAGGAGATGGCGGCCAAGGTCAGCAAGGCGATCGAGACCGTGATCGGCAAGATCGCGCGGCCGAAGAACGTCTGGATCGTCGCCGACATGCCCAAGACCCGGTCCGGCAAGATCATGCGCCGGGTCATCGCGTCCGTGTCCAACTTCGCCGACGTCGGCGACGTCACGACGCTCGCCAATCCGGAGGTCGTGGAGCAGATCCGGCACCACGTGCAGGCGGAGAAGCTCGCGCACGGCGAGGTACCGCGCGAGCTCACCAAGGAAGAAGCCGAGGAAATCAGGTCCTTCGGCGCCGAGTAACCCGTACGGCCAGCACGGCACTGACCAGGCGTGCTACGCCGGACCTGGCTTCGACCCGGCCCGAGATCGACACCATGCCGTCACGCACGGACACCGCCAGCCGCCGCGGATCCGCGCCGCGCACAGGGGGAGGACCTCGGTTTCGATCTCGGCGCGGATCTCCTCGCCCGGGCGCCGGTAGACGCGCAGCAGGTCAAAGCGGGTCACGATACCGGCCAGCCGTCTGGTGAGCGGGGATGTGACCGGCAGCCGCCCGACCCGGTGGCGGCGCATAAGGCGCGCGGCCTGGTCGATGGTGGCCTGCGGGGCGACGGTGATGGCGGGGGCGGTCATCAGCTCCCTGGCGGTGCGCGCCAGGGCCCGGCGGCGCTCCCGGCGCCGCGACCCGAACCCCGGGCACAGGCCCGCGGTGGCGGCCAGCCCGGCCGTTTTCGGGATGAGGTCAGGTCGTGATACCACGCCCAGTAGCTGGTCGGCCGGCGCGACCACAGGCACCGCCCCGATGTCCCGGGCGTACAGCAGCGCCGCCAGGTCCCGGAACGGCATCGCCTCGGTAGCCGTGACCACCGGCGTGGTCATGACCTGGTCCACCAGCGTCCTCTTCCGGCCGGCGCGCCTCCTCCCGCCTGCGTTCCCAACGCTCAGCGGGCGGCCTTCAGGCGCTCCAGCAATGCGTCGTGTTCCTCCCACAGCTGTGCGAGCAGCCGCCAGCCGAAGGTGGCCAGATGCTCGCCGATCAGGTCGGCCTCCTGCTGCCAGGCGGCCGGGTCGACCGACAGCAGCACGTCCAGGTCGACCTGCTGCTGGAGGTCCACGGCTGGACCGGGTTCCTGGACGAATACACCCACGTCGGCGAGCGGGGCCCCAGGATGGACGGCCTGCCGGTCAGCGTGGCCGCGCTGCTGGTCGCCGAGGCGTGCAACGTCGGCCTGACCCCGGTCACCGACCTTACCTGCACCGGGATCGTATGGCCGGTGCCGGCGGCAGTCCAGGTCCGGCCCCGGCACGGTGTCCGGGTGCGATCAGCGGTCGCGAGCCGCCATTCAGTGAGCGCGGAACCTGGCCGGGTCAGCACCGGCCGACACCTGCGCCAGGGATGACCCACAGGCAGTAGACGCCTCACCCGCGTCCGGACTGATAGTCACCCGCCTGACCGGCCGTCGCGCTAGCCGCCAGCCAATACCCGCCTGATTGTGCGGGCGGGCGGTGGCTGATGTCTGGTCGGCGACTAGTGCCGATGGATTGTTATGCGGGCACGGCTCGTTTGCTTCTCACCTTCTGCGGTGGCTCACGGCTAACTGTCCATTCTGGCATCGCTGGCGCTTGCCCGGGATTGATGGGCGCCATCGCTTTCGGCGCCTTCATCGCCGGCAAGCCAGGAGGCGAGGCCTCTGGTCGCAGTCCCCTGGAGGCGAGCCGCTCCGATGGCAGCAGCTACTTTCGGAGGGGGCTGGTCGGGACCTTTGACGCTTTGCGGCCGTGAACGGCTGGTTCATCCTCCCTGTAACAACTAGCTTGTGAGGAGGATCACATGACTTCCATCGACCAGAACACCACGCTCCGGGAAGCCGAGCCGGCAGTTCAGGGTCCTGCCGCGGTGGCCGGAGGGATGGCCTGGGGGAATTCGGCGCCGCTGGGCCTGGCGGCTTTTGCCGTCACCACGTTCATGCTCAGCATGATCAACGCCAAGCTCATGCCCGCCGAGATCACGCCGGTGGTCTTCGGCGTGGCGCTGATGTACGGGGGGGTGGCCCAGCTCATCGCCGGGGTGATCCAGTTCCGCACCGGGAACACGTTCACCGGAGTGCTGTTCAGCACCTTCGGCGCGTTCTGGCTGTCCTTGTTCGCGATCGTCCAGTTCTTCTTCAAGGACATCCCGGCCGCGCAGCAGGGGCACGCGCTCGGGCTGTTCCTGTACGGGTTCGGCATCTTCACGGTGTGGATCGCAGCCGCCTCGTTCCGTACCAACGTGGTGGTGGTCGTGGCGCTGGCCGGCCTGGCGGCCACGCTGTTCGTGCTGGGCGCCGGCAATTACTATGGGAGCGGCCTGGCGGTGGAGACCGGCGGCTACATGGGCCTGGGAGTGGCCGCGCTGGCCGCCTACCTGTCCTGCGCTGAGCTGTGCGAGGCTTCGTACCATCGCGCGATACTCCCGCTCTGGCCACTGGCCGGGCACTGACCGCTACTGCCGGGACGGAGTGCCGACATGGGCCGTTACGCCGAAGTGTTCCGCAGGAGCCTGGCCGACCCCGAGGGTTTCTGGGGTGAGGCGGCGAAGGAGATCGACTGGTACCGGGCGCCCACGGTGGTGCTGGATGCGTCGAATCCGCCGTTCTACCACTGGTTCGCCGACGGGGTGCTGAACACCTGTTTCAATGCGCTGGACCGGCACGTGCTGGGCGGCCGGGGTGATCAGGCGGCGCTGGTCTATGACAGTCCGGTGACAGGCACGCAGCGGACGTTCTCCTACCGTGAGCTGCTAGGCGAGGTGGAGCGGTTGGCCGGGCTGCTGCACAGCCTGGGGGTGAGCGCGGGCGACCGGGTAGTCGTCTACATGCCGATGATTCCCGAGGCCGTGGTGGCGATGCTGGGGTGCGCGCGGATCGGCGCGGTGCACTCGGTGGTGTTCGGCGGCTTCGCGGCGGCCGAGCTCGCGGCGCGGATCGATGACGCCGCGCCGAAGGTGGTGGTCTCGGCCTCCTGCGGCATCGAGGTCGGCCGCGTCGTGGAGTACAAGCCGATCCTGGACCGCGCCATCAGCCTGGCGCGCCATAAGCCAGACCGCTGCGTGATCCGGCAGCGGCCGATGGCGACCGCTACCCTGACAGCCGGCCGCGACCTGGACTGGGACCGGGCCGTGGCCGGGGCCGAACCCGCGGGCTGCGTTCCCGTCGCGGCGACCGACCCCCTGTACATCCTGTACACCTCCGGAACCACCACCCGGCCCAAGGGCGTGGTCCGCGACAACGGGGGGCACGCGGTGGCGCTGCGCTGGAGCATGGAACACATCTACGACACCAGGCCGGGCGAGGTGTTCTGGGCCGCCTCCGACGTGGGATGGGTGGTCGGCCATTCTTACATCGTCTACGCCCCGCTGCTGGCCGGGTGCACGACCGTGCTGTACGAGGGAAAGCCGGTCGGTACCCCGGACGCGGGCGCGTTCTGGCGGGTCATCGCCGAGCACCGGGTCAAGGCGCTGTTCACCGCGCCGACCGCGTTCCGCGCGATCAAGAAGGAAGACCCGGTGGGCAAGCTGGCCCGCCAGCACGACCTGTCTGGCTTCCGGTACCTGTTCCTGGCCGGCGAGCGGCTTGACCCCGAAACCTACCGGTGGGCGGGCGAGCTGCTCGGCGTCCCGGTCATCGACCACTGGTGGCAGACCGAGACCGGCTGGCCGATCGCCGCCGACCCGATGGGCCTGGAGCCCCTGCCGACCAGGGCGGGGTCGCCCACCATGCCGATGCCCGGCTACGACGTGCGCATCGTGAACGCCGACGACACCGAGGTGAAGCCGGGTGAGACCGGCGAGATCGTGGTCCGGCTGCCGCTGCCGCCGGGATGCCTGCCCACCTTGTGGCGCGACGACGAGCGGTTCGTCAGCTCTTACCTGTCGCAGCACCCCGGGTTTTATGTCACCGGCGACGGCGGGTACCGCGACACCGGCGGCTACCTGTACGTGATGGGCCGCATCGATGACGTGATCAACGTGGCCGGCCACCGGCTGTCCACGGGGCAGATGGAGGAGGTGCTGGCCAGCCATCCGGCCGTGGCCGAATGCGCGGTGATCGGGGTGAACGACGATCTCAAGGGCCAGGTACCGCGCGGGTTCGTGGTGCTCAAGGCCGGCATCAGCGCCGAGCCGGACGTCCTGTCCGCCGAACTCGTCCGGCTGGTCCGTGACCGGATCGGGCCGGTAGCCGCGCTGCGCCGGGTCGACGTGGTGGCCGCCCTGCCCAAGACCAGGTCCGGCAAGATACTGCGCAAGACCATGCGGGGAATCGCCGACGGCCGGGCCGAGCCCGTGCCTTCCACCATCGAAGACCCAGCGGTCCTTGACGAGCTGCGCCCGGTCCTATCCGACGGGCGCGGGCCGGGGGCGGGTCATGTCATCCGCGGCTGAGCTGATCGCGCGGACGCTGGCGCTGCAGCAGACCACCACGGAGATCCTGACTGCGTCCGCCCGGATCAGCCGGCAGATCCTGGGCACCGACAGCACGTTCATGGCAGTCGCCGACGGGACCGGCGCCTACCCGATGTCGATCACCGACGGAATCCGCGATCCCCAGTTCCGGGAGATAACCGTCCGGCCCGCAACTGGGCTGGGCGGGCAGGTGCTGCTGCGCGGGCGCCCGCACCGGGTCGCCGACTATGTGACGGACCCGACGATCAGCCGGGACTTCGTCCATGTCGTCTGCGACGTCGAGGGACTGCACGGGATGGCATGCGTGCCCGTCAACGGGCCAGACCGGATCGAGGCGCTGCTATACACCGGCACGCGCACCGCCGGGCCCCCGCCCGACCAGATGCTGCGCACGCTGGAACTCGTCGCCGCCCACGCCGAGCTTTCCCTGCACGCCGAGGCAGTGCGCAAACAGGAGACCGAGCTGGCGGTGCTCCGAGACCGGCAGAACATCGCCACCCAGCTGCACGACTCGGTTGCCCAGATGCTGTTCACCATCGGCGTCGCCGCCCGCCACGCCCGCCGGCAAGGCGACCTCGCAGCAGTCACCGCCGCGCTGGAAGAGATCGAAAGCACCGCGGCTCAAGCGCGCAGGGAGCTGCGGGCTTCGTTGCACCGGCTGAGCGAGCCGGCCGAGGGACTGGCGTTCGAGGCGCGGCTGTCTGGCGAAGCCGCCTGTTCGAACGGACCACAGGCTGCACGGTCAAGATCACCGGGCGGGGCGAGCGCCGCGACATCCCCCAGCCCATCGAGGACCTGCTCATCGACACCGCCCTGGAGGGGCTCCGCAATGCGGTCAAGTACGCCCAGGCGCGGGCTGCCATCTTGCACCTGGCCTACCAGCGCGACGCGGTCACGCTGGTCCTGCAAGCCGGCACCCAGACCCTGCGGCCTAGGCATCCGGGAAAAGCCGACCAGGCCAGCACCGGCTCGGGGCTGTCCATGCTACGCCAGCGCGCGGGCCAGCTGCGCGGCACGCTTGAGCTGACATGTGATCCGGCCGGCCACACCGTGCTGTGTCTTGAGCTGCCGACCCGGCCGTTCTGGCGGAGTCCGCCGTGAAGGTCCTCATCGTCGATGACCACCCGGTGGCACGCCGCGGTCTGCGGATGATCGTCTCGGAGGCATTCGGGGAAGCGCCCTGCGCCGAGGCCGCCGACGCCGCCACGGCGCTGGCCCTGGCCGAGACGCTCCAGCCGGACCTGCTGCTGCTGGACATGCACATGCCAGGCGAACTCACCGCCCCCGCGCTGTGCCGCATGATGCGAGAAGCCCTGCCGGACTCAAAAATCGTGATCGTGACCGCCTTCGACAGCACCGGCGAGATCCGCGACTGCCTGGTAGCAGGCGCCGACGGCTGCCTGCTGAAGGACACGTCAGAAGCAGACATGGCGGCGGCGCTGCGCGCCACGGTGACCGGCGCACCGCCGCTAGACCCGCGAATCGCATTCCAGCTCGCCCGCGACCTCGCCGCCGAGCCAACCCGCGCCGGTGCGCCACACCTGAGCGGACGCGAACGGGAAGTGCTCCGCCTCCTCGCCCAAGGCCGCTCCAACCGGGCCATCGCCCGCCAGCTGGGACTCTCCGAAGCAACCGTCAAGGGCCACGTCAGCAGGCTGCTGGACAAACTCAACGCCTCATCAAGGCTCGAAGCCGTCGTCCGGGCCGCCGACACCGGGGTGATCTGACACAACCCTTATCGCTCCCTTCAAATAGTCATCCAGGACACCCAGAAGCGACTGATCTGTGCCCGGCCAACCGCGCACCCGTGCAGCTTGCAAGCTGCACCTATTCGGCAGGGAGGATGTGGATAGTGCTTCCGGCCCTGCTTCCGTGGGATTGGCCTGGTTTGGGCGTAGGGTCGGGGACCGGGTCCGGCCTGACCTCCGATTCGGCTGACGCCGCTCGGGCTGTCCTGGGAAACGATCTGTCGGCCGGGCCCAGTCTTAGGCACCCACCGGCGCTGCCGGTCTGATCTGCCTGGCCTGGGCTATAGGCCGGGGTTCACAGGTCCGGGCGGCCAGCGGGTGCGTGCCATCCCTTAACCCGTCAACCTGAGAAAGGGATGACAGTGACCATCGTAGAGACAGGTGTGCGGGCACGCGCCATCACCGGCGGCGTGGATACCCACGCCGACGCGCATGTCGCCGCCGCGCTCGATCCGATCGGCGGGCTGCTCGGCGTCCGGGAGTTCCCGGCCACCCCGGCTGGGTATGCCCGGCTGCTGGGCTGGCTGGGCGGGTTCGGCACGGTGTGCCTGGTCGGTGTCGAAGGGACCGGCAGTTACGGCGCTGGCCTGGCCCGGCACATCGCCGCGGCCGGCATCCGGGTCGTCGAGGTGGACCGTTCCGACCGGCAGGACCGGCGCCGCCGGGGCAAATCCGACCCGCTGGATGCGGTCAGCGCCGCCCGGGCGGCCCAGTCCGGGCGGGCGGCCGGGGCGCCCAAGGGCCGCGACGGGCAGGTAGAGGCGATCCGGGCGCTGATGGTCGCCAAGCGCAGCGCGCGCTCGGAGCGGACCCAGACGATCTGCCAGGCCCGGGCGCTGATCGTGACCGGTCCCGACGACCTGCGGGCCCGGTTCGCCAGGCACGCCCCGGCTGACCTGGCCGCCGAGCTGGCCTCGCTGCGGCCCCGGCCGGGCAGCATGGTCCGCTACCACACGCTGCTGTCGCTGCGCGAGCTCGGCCGCCGCGCCCAGTTCCTGGACGCCCAGCTGGCCCGGCTCGATGAGTTCATCGTTCCCCTGGTGACGGCCCGCGCGCCCGGCCTGCTCGCGCTGTATGGCGTCGGCCCCGACACCGCGGCCATGCTGCTGGTCACCGCCGGCGATCATCCCGGGCGGCTGCGGTCGGAGGCTGCCTGGGCGCACCTGTGCGGCACCGCTCCCCTGTCCGCATCCTCGGGGAAGGTCACTCGCTACCGGCCCGGCCCCGGCGGCGACCGGCAGGCCGGCCACGCCCTGTGGCGGATCGTGTTCACCCGCATGGGCTCGGACGCGGCCACCCGCGCCTACGCCGGCCGCCGCACCAAAGAAGGCCTGTCGAAGAAGGAGATCATCCGCTGCCTCAAGCGCTACGTCGCCCGCCAGGTCTACCCGCACCTGCGCCCTGACGCCGGCTGACGCCTATAC
>Ga0318534_10001026_pt1 | contig 10549 bp, 9 predicted proteins | sample GRESIP117b4f26_FD_202502 | JGI IMG/M metagenome (GOLD analysis project Ga0318534, IMG submission 202502) | Tropical soil microbial communities from Luquillo Experimental Forest, Puerto Rico - GRE.SIPMG.117b4f26 | ecosystem: Environmental > Terrestrial > Soil > Tropical forest > Bulk soil...
CACGTCGCGCACGGCCAGATGGGAGACGAAGCGCGCGCCCGAGACGTTGTCGCGATACTCTGCCTCCAGGTCCGGCAGCGTGATACCCAGTCGCTCCAGCTTTTGCTCGACGCGCATGGGCGCATTCTACCGCCGCTACGCCACCCGGTTGCGGCGGTCCCCTCGATGGCCTACCGTGCCGAGGGTGACCGACCGGAGAGACCATAGCTGGCCTGGGCTCGTGTCGCCCCTGGACACGTGGTTCGCCGACGAGCGCGCGGTGGGCCGCTTCCGCCGCCTCTGGCTCGCCCGGCGACCCGTGACCCTTCGGGCCCGAGACCGCGGCTGGCGCCGCCTCGCGCCCGGCTTCGACGAGGCCGTGGCCCTGGCTCGCTCCGGGGTGCCGTTTCAGATCGCGGCCGACCAGCGCTACGACCGGAGCGGGGACCCCGGCCGCCTCGACCCTGCCCTGGCCTCGGGGGCGACCGTCTTCCTCCCCCAGGTCCACGAGCTGCTGCCTCGCCTCGCCCGCCTCATGGTCGCCCTGCGCCACGCCTTCTTCGGCCCCTTCCGGGAGGAGTCGTCCTTCCTGTTCATCGTCGAGGGAACGGGGCGTCCCGGCATGGGACTGCACCATGACGGCGAGGTGGACAGCTTCTGGCTCCAGCTCAACGGCCGCCGGACCGTGACGATCGGTCCGCCCGTCGCTCCCGGTACTCCGTCGGACCTCGACGGCCAGCTGGCCGACCACGCGCTCCGCGCCCGATCCGCCCGGGAGTCCCCCGGCCCGGCCCGGTGGTGGACCGCCCTCCTCGAGCCCGGCACGCTGCTCCACCTGCCGCCCAGAACACCGCACCGGGTCGTCTGTCGTGGCCGGTCCCTGGCCGTGACGCTCACCTGGGGAGGCCGCACGCGCCGACGGAGCCTCCGAGTCTCGAGTCGGACGCGGGCCGTCGCGCTGGCCACCTGGCCCGTCACCTCCGGCTACGTCGACGCCCTGCCACGGTCGAGCCGCGAGCGCGTGTTCGTCCAGGTCCCGGCGATCCCCGGGGACGTCGATGCGATCGGTCGGGTGTGGCTGTGGACGGGGGACGGTCGAGGCGTGCGGGTGCCACCGCGGCCGCCTCGGGTTCTCGGAAGCCTCGGCCGGATGCCGAGCCTCCCGCGAGAAGCGGCCGGGTCGCTCCTGGGCCCACTGCTCGACGCCGGGATCTTGGGGCCGCGCGATCTCCCGCTCCGCATCCTCGCGGACAATCCCTCCGGTCTGGACGGCTGGCGCTTCGCCTAGGGCAAGGGACCCGGCCGGGCGGGGCCGAAGCTGGACCATCGAGAAAGGAGGCCTCCTCATGTCCGAACGTCCGTGGACCTACCTGCCCACGACCCCCGGCGGTCCCCTGGCCGTGGACCGCCCCTTCTACAACCGGCTCGCCAGCGAGACGAGCCGCCGGACGCTCGTCGAGCGCTTCGTCATCCCCATCCGGTCCGGACGGGCGTGGCCCCTCCGAGCCGGCCAGCTCTGTCGGATCGTCATCGTCGAGGGCCCCCAGGTGGCGGACTTCAACTGCTGGAGCCTGCACAACCCGCGGGAGCGCTTCTGGGCCTCGCGGACCAAGCAGCTCCACCGCGCCCACGTCACGACCCATGACCGGCTCTGGTCGAGCCTCCCCTACCTTCGCCCCATGCTGACGATCACCAACGACACCCTCCGCTATGGTCAGGACGCGGATGGCGGTCGCTGCCACGACCTCCTCGGAACGCGGTGTGACCCCTACGTGAACAAGCTCCTCACCGGCGTAGAGTCCGACGTCTGCTGTCACTCGAACCTGGTCCGGGCCATCCTGCCCTGGCATCTCGGGGAGACCGACGTCCACGACGTGCTGAACATCTTCCAGGTGACCGGACTCCAGGACGACCGCTACTTCATGAAGGCGAGCCCGGCCCGCCGGGGGGATTTCTTCGAGTTCCTGGCCGAGATCGACCTCCTCTGCGCGATCTCGACCTGCCCCGGGGGCGACCTGTCGATCCCGCTGTGGGGCCCGGACGCGCGGGATCCTATCGAGGTCTGCCGGCCGCTCGGGGTGGAGGTGTATCAGCCTGATCCCGCCCTCTTGGCCGGCTGGACGTCCCCCCTTCCCTCGGACTACCGGGGCAACCACGGCCTCCGGATCGGCGTCTGAGACGGGCGGCGACCGGAGAGCGCGGCCGACGCGTAGGGCCGCTACGGTGCGACGATGCGGCCCCCTCCCATCGCGCGAAGGAAGTCGCCCAGCCCGAAGCGCATGAACTGGTTCCGGCGTTTCTCGTCACCGATCGTGGAGGACGGACCGCCGTAGTTGTGGCCTGGGAAGAGGAGCGTCTCCTCCGGGAGGCTCCCGAGTCGCCCGAGACTCTCGTGAAGCTGGGCCGGGTCGCCTCCGGGCAAGTCGGTCCGGCCGCAGCCGCCGATGAAGAGCGTGTCCCCAGAGATGAGGCGGCCGTCCACGAGGAAGCACTGCGAGCCGGGCGTATGGCCCGCGGTGTGGATGAACGTGATGGTGAACCGGCCGACGGGAAGCTCCGTGCCGCCCTCGACCTTCACCAGATCCGAGCCGAAGCCCCGAAGGAACTCGCGCTCCGCTCGCTGGACGTAGACCTTGGCCGGGACCTGGGTCAAGAGCTCCTCGAGACCCGGGATGCGCCCCGGCATCCCCCAGTCGGCCAGGCTCCCCCCGACGTGGTCCTGGTGCGTGTGGGTGACGAGGGCCCCCGTGATTCGCATCCCGTCGGCCTCGGCGGTGCGGACGATGGTGTCGATCGCCCACGCCGGGTCGATCACGACGCAGTCTCGAGCCTCGCGGTCGCCCACGAGGTAGACGAAGTTCTGCATCGGCCCCAGCTCCATCTGTTTGAGGTAGAGCTCCCCGACCATGCGGCCGCTCAGCGCCCGCGGAACCGGGGCTCCCGCCGCTCGCGCCCGGCGATCAGGCCCTCGCGGAGGTCCTCGCTGCCGTAGGTGATGGCCTGGGCGAAGGCCTCGTAATCCAGGGCCGCCGCGACGGACTCCTCCAGGCTCCCGTACACCGCCCGCTTGAGCATCCGGACCACCAGGGGGGCGTTTCGCGCGATCCGTCCGGCGACCTCCTCGACCGTCGCCGAGAGCTCGGGGGCCGGCACGGCCCGGGTGACCAGGCCCAGGGCCTCGGCCTCGCGACCCGAGACCAGGCGGCCGGTATAGAAGAGCTCAAGGGCCCGCGACACGCCGACGATCCGAGGCAGGGTGAGGGTCGAAGCCAAACCCGGATGCAGGCCGAGGCGCGCGAAGGTGACGCCGAGGCGAGCGTCCTCGGCCGCGTAACGCAGGTCGCAGGCGAGGGCCAGGGCCAGGCCGCCGCCGACGGCGTGGCCGTGCACCTGGGCGACGGTGGGAATCGGGAGCCGCATCAGCGACAGGTAGCGGTCGTAGAAGGCCAGCATCTCTCGCTGCCGGGTAGCGGCCGGGTCGGCGATCCTCGCCTCGATGAGCCCGAGGTCGCCGCCCGCGCAGAAGGATTCCCCCGCGCCCCGGAGCACCAAGACCCGCGCGTCGTCCCTGGCGCCCAGCGAGCCGAGGGCCTGGGCGATCTCCTCACCCATCCGGGCGCTCAGGGGATTCCGCTTGGCCGGCTGGTTGAGGGTCAGCGTGGCGACCCCGTCGACCACATCCAGGACAATGGTCTCGGGCATCGCTCGGCCTAGAGGAGCAGCTCGTCCGGGCTCCCTGGCAGCTCGCCCAGGCCCGTCGGGTCGATCGCGTACAGGGCCGGCTCCCCGGGAACGCGGACGTAGGTGTGGCCGCCTTCGGTCTTCCCCACCGCGAGCGCGGCCACGGTCTTACCATCCTTGCCGAGGAAGGTGATTGTGGCCACCGGTCGGTCCAGGCCGTAGCGGGCCGCGTCCCAGCCCTGCTCCGCGACCAATTCTTTCCAGCGGAGATTCCGCAGCGCCCACACCAGGTCGGTCACGCGGCCGCCGCGGACCTTCCCGGTCTTCGGGGCCCGGAGCGTCCAGTCATCCTCGCCCGCGCGGTCGAGGGTGAGGGTCTGGTCCCCCTTCTGGATCTGGACCCGGTTCACGTCCTTGGCCTCGAAGCTTCGCTCGAGGGTCTTGTCGCGCAGATCGAGCGCCGAGCGGCCCAGGTCGGACAGGGCGCTGGCCGCCACCGACACGACGGGGCCGCTCCCGGGCACGGCGGCGTAGGCGCGGTCCTTCTCCTTGGCCGGGGCGAGGACGAGGACCTTCGGGTCCTTGCCGCCCTGCTCCCAGATCGACAGGCGGACCTGGGGCCGATCGAGCCCGAACGTGGAAAGGCGCTTCTGGTCATCGGCCACCCAGTCCGTGGCCCGGAGATCCCGGGCCTTCCAGAGCAGATCGGACACCGCGCCCTCGTCGGCCTTGAGCGCGGCTGGGGCGGTGATCTTCCAGGCCCCGCTCTCGAGCGCGAGGTTCACCGTGCCCTGGGGGCCGTCGACCTCGATGCGCTCGGCCTTGGCGCGGTCGAACGGGAAGACCGTCTTGTCCCGCAGCCCCGCCAGCGTCGTGGGGACCGCCTTCAGGAGGTCTTCCTCCACGAGGAAGACGCCGGCCTCGCCTTCGCGCTGGGCGTAGACCGCCTTCTTGTCGGCGACCACCTTCCCGAACTGGAGTCCCTTCTCGGCGCGGTCCTTGCCCTCGCCCACCACCAGGCCGAGGCGCAGCGGCTTGTCGAGCCCGTACTCGCCGAGGTCCGTGGGCGCCTCCGTCACGAACTCCTTGATCTTGGCCGTCCGGAGCTTGTCGAGGAGGCCCGTGACCTGGGTGCGATCGGCGGCGACCGGCGCCGGCCTGGTGAGCTCCCAGTCGTCGGCGCCCTTGCGGACGGCCTCCACGGCGGGGCCGGTGGGTGGGCGAATCGCGAGACCCTTGACGTCCTTGGCCTCGAAGGCCACGACCGTCTTGTCGCGAAACTCGGCCACTGGCTTCCGGGCGTCCTGGAGGAGGGACTCGGGTGCCAGGAAGACCGCCGGCTTCCCCGTCTCTTGGGCGTAGACCCAGGTCCCCGTCGGGCTCTTCGCGCCGAGGCGGAGCCCGTGCGTCTGGCCTTTGGCGGCGAACGTCACCTCGGCCGCGGGCGGCTCCAGTCCGTAGTCGGCGAGCCGGGCCGGCTTCGGGTCGATCTCGCGCTCGACCCGGGCGGTGGCCAGCGAGGAGGTGAGGAGCTCGACCGGCCCGGCCTCGGCCCGCGCGGCCACCGGAGCGTCGAGCGCCCACCGGTCTTCGGTCCTCTTCAAGTGAACGGTCTCATCGCCGCGCTTGAGGACGACGTCGTCCAGATCCTTGGCCTCGAGATCCTTGAAGAGCCGATCCTTGGTGGCCGCGGTCTTCTCGCGCTCGGGCGCCTGACGGATCTCGTAGACGTAGTAGAAGGCGCCGAGCCCGAGGAGGAGCGCGGCCAGGACCGCGATGGTCTTCCCGTGCATGCCGGACCGGACGACCCCTAGTGGCCCCGCTTCCGCGCCACCGCGTACCCCCCCGCGACGATCATGGCGAGCGGCAGCAGCACGACCGGCACCCAGAACAGGACCTGACCCTGAGCCGCCGTCAGGAAGACCGGATTCGTCCGCGGCTCCTTCGGCCGGACGGCGATCAGGTTCTCCTCCTCGGCCAGCCACGACACGGTATTGAGGAAGAAGTCCCGGTTGCCCGACAGGTTCAGGAAGGCGTTGGAGGCGAAGTTCGAGTTGCCGACGGCCACCACCCGCGCCTTGGCATCCTTGCGGTCGGCCGGCGCCTCCTTGGCGTCGATGGTGGCGACGGCCGCCACCGAAAGAGGCCCCCGAGCCTCGCCGGGATCCGGTCGGACCTGACCGGTCCGGATCTCCTCCTGGTTCGTCTCCGCCCAGCTCTCCGGGCTCGTCCGCGCCAGGGCCTGGACGGTCACGCCGGCCGGAGGCTTGTCCGTGGGCGTGACGGTGCGGGCCACCGGAAACAGAGTCGCGAAGCGGAAGTCACGGGTGATTGGGTGGCTCACGTAGTCCACGACGACCGGGATCTCCGGCCCGGCCCCGAGGATCCGACCCTCCGGGTTGATGTCGATGATGACGTCATTGCCGAGGACCAGGCCGAAGCGCTCGAGCAAGGGCGTGAGGTTTGGGGCCTGGAACGGGTCGACGAGGAACAGCATCTTGCCCGCGCGGGCCCCGTAGCCCTGCAGGGCGTCGAGCTCGTTGGGGAACAAGTCTTTCTGGGGGCCGGCCACCACCACGATGGCGGCATCGTCCGGCACCTTGGTCTCGCGGGCGAGCAGCAGATCCTTCACCTGGTAGTTCGTCTTCTCCAGGGCGCTCTTCACCTGCGAGAACCCGGTCTTCTCGGTGTCGGCCGTGTCCTTCTCGCCGTGGCCCTTCACGAAGTAGACGACGCGCTTCCCGGATCGCGTCACCCGGACGAGCCCGTTCGTCAGCTTCTCCTCGTCAGCCTCCGTGAGCTTCTCCTCCTTGACCTGGCCGTCGGCCAGCCGCCCCTCGAGGATCACCGTCCCGTAGGTCTCGACGCCGTACCGCTTCGCCAGGAGAGGGTTCCGGTCCGCGTCGACGACCTCCCACGTGAACTTCCCATCCGACCGGGCGGCGTACTGCTTCAGGAGGTCCTCGGCGGTCCGCTTGCCGGGCTGGTCCGGCCGAAAGAAGGCCGTGGCCTTCACCGGGACCGCGAGCCCGCGAACGACCTGGATCGTCTGGGCCGAGAGGCTGTTGCGCTTGTTCTCGGTGAGGTCGAGTCGCCAGTTGTGTCGATAGGAGACCGCCTCCACCATCACGATGACGCCCAGGATGAGCGCGATCATCACCAAGGCGTTCAAACCGTACTTGGCGGTCCGACCGCTCAAGACCCGCCGGGCCGGCGACCCGGCGCCGCCCCCAGCGCCAAAGGACAGGTACAGGCCGGCCAGGAGGAGGAGCCCGCCCACGATCAGCGCAGCCGGCCAGGCGGTCACCCACGACGGGCGATACACCCGCAGGACGCCGCCCGCGGCCAGCCCCAGGAGCCCGAGGACCAGCGCCGGAGTGCCCAGCCGCTCCATGAGGGTCACCCTCGCCACCGCTTCGACTCGAGCGATCGAAGCGTCAGGAACAGGCTGAGGATCGCCAGATTCAGGTAGTAGATCACGTCCTTGGTGTCGAGCACTCCGCGCGCGAACGAGTCGAAGTGCTCGGTGATGGAGAGGTGGGAGATGACGCGCCCGAGGGCGCCGCCCGCCGAATCGGCCGCCCACGAAATGACCCAGAAGAAGAGGAGTATGCCGAAGGTCGAGACCGCCGCGACGATCTGGTTCTCGGTGAGCGACGACACCAGGATCCCCACGGCGATGAACGCGGCCCCCTGCAGGAGAAGCCCGAGGTAGCCGGAGGCGAGCGGTCCCCACTCGAGGTTGGTCGTCCACGCCATCAGCACGGGGTAGACGAGGGTCAGGGCCAGCATCCCCGTGAACACGCCCAGGGCCGCCAGGTACTTGCCGACGAGAACCTCCCCGTCGCGCACGGGGTAGGTGAGGAGCAGCTCGATCGTTCCGCTCTTCTTCTCCTCGGCGAATAGCCGCATGGTGAGGATCGGCATCATCAGGAGCATGATGACGCTGATATTCTGGAAGAGCGGTCGGAGCACGCCTTCGGTCACCGACAGGTCTCGGCCCATCATCGGGTTCATCGCCGCCTGCATGCTCATGAGCGCGTAGAAGGCGAACACGTTGTAGAAGAACCAGCCGGCCACCAGCGCGAAGATCGTGAACACCGCGTACGCAATGGGCGAGCTGAAATAGAGCCGCACCTCCTTCTTCAGGATCGCCAGCGCCCTCACCGAAGGCCCCCCTCGACGCCGTCGTCCCTCGCCGACGCGGCTGAGCCGTCGCCGCTCTCGGGACCCCCGGCCTCCGCCCCGTGGGCGTCGTGCTCCTCGCCCGCCACGACCCGGATGAAGAGGTCCTCGAGCGAGAGAGCGAGGCTCCGGAGCTCGAGGAGGCCCCAGCCCTGCTGGGTCACGAGCTGCACCATCTCCTTCCGCACGTCGTGGGCCCGGTCGACCTCGACCACGAAGGTCGTCGTCCCCGCCACCGTGTCTCGGGTCTCCACGCGCTGGACCCCGGGGAGCGCCCGCAACGAGGACGCCACCAGGCCGGCCGGCCCTTCGACCTGGACCTGGAGGCGGGCCACCGGGGACAACTCGTCCATCAGCCGGTCGAGCGGCCCCGACGCCACGATGCGGCCGTGGTTGATGATCACCACACCCTCACACACCATCGACACTTCGGGCAGGATGTGCGTCGAGAGGATCACCGTGTGGGCGCCCGCCAGCGACTTGATCAGGGCCCGGATGCCGATGATCTGCTTTGGATCGAGACCGAGGGTCGGCTCGTCGAGGATGAGGACGTCGGGATCGGCGATGAGGGCCTGCGCCAGACCCACCCGCTGGCGGTAGCCCTTGGACAGCCGAGCGATGAGCCGATGCCGCACGTCGGCGATCAGGCACCGGTCGAGGACCTCGCCCACCCGCCGCCGCCGATCCCCGCGCCCGAGCCCCTTCACCTCGCCGACGAAGTCGAGGTAGGTGCTGACCGTCATGTCGCCGTAGAGGGGCACGTTCTCCGGGAGGTACCCGATGCGCTTCCGGACCTCGATCGATTGCGCGAAGACGTCGAACCCCGCCACCCGGGCCGCGCCGCTCGAGGCGGGCATGAAGCAGGAGAGGATCCGCATCGTCGTGGTCTTGCCGGCGCCGTTCGGGCCCAGAAAGCCAACGATGGCGCCCTTCTCCACGGAGAAGGACACGTCCTGGATGGCGGCCAGGGAGCCGTAGAACTTCGTGAGGCGGTCGACCTCGATCATGGCTCGGCCCTACGTACGCCCGACCGTCGGCCCGCCCGACGGCCCGGATGCGCGGTGTCTCTCATCGACCGAACATGCTACCGACCGAACAGCGGGGCGGGACGCCGTGGCCTCTGGGCGGCGACGCGGGTTCGCTCCAGAGGGCAAGTATAGCACGGGCCGACGCCGCCGATCGGCCGGGCGCGCCCACGTGGGATAATCCGCCTCGTGAGGGTCACGGTCCTCCTGGCCGATTCCGCTCAGGCCGTCAACGGCAAGCTCTACGTGCTCGGGGGCGGCTGGACCGTCGTCGGGCCGGCACCGACACCGATGGCCCTGGCCGGCGTGATCGAGGTGCCGTGGGACGAGGCGAATCGGCGCCACGGTCTCCGGTTCGAGCTGGTCGACGACGACGGCCAAGCGGTCAGCGTGCCCACCCCGACCGGGGAGCGGCCCGTCGAGGTCTCGATGGAGGTCGAGGTCGGGCGACCTGCCGGCACGAAACCCGGCACACCGTTCAGCGTGCCCTTCGCACTGAACCTCGGGCCGCTGCCGCTCCCTCCGGGCGGTCGCTACGCCTGGCGCTGGACCGTCAACCGCGAGACGGCCCCGGGCTGGGAGGTCGCGTTCTCGACGCGGCCGGCCGAGGCGGCGCCCGCCGAGCCGCGCTGACGCGCCCCGGCCCGACGCGCGGGCCGCTCACACGAGCCCGCGGATGCGCCCATCCGCGTCCACGTCGATACGCTCGGCGGTCGGCGTCCGGGGCAGGCCCGGCATCGTCATGATGTCGCCGGTAATGGGCACGAGGAAGCCCGCGCCCGCCGAGATCCGCACCTCTCCGACGGTCACCGTGAAGGCCCGGGGCCGCCCGAGGAGCGTCGGGTCGTCGGAGAGGGAGCGCTGGGTCTTCGCCATGCAGATCGGCAGACCGCCATAGCCCAGCGCCTCGGCCTGGGCGAGCTGGGTCTCGGCGCGCTTCGAGTAGACGACTCGCTCGGCGCCGTACATCCGGGTGGCGATCGTCTCGATCTTGGCCCTGGGGGGCAAGCTCCAGTCGTAGAGCGGCTTGAACCGAGTCGGCTCGCGCCCCAGGAGCCCATCGAGGGCGCGGGCGAGCGCCTCCCCTCCGGCCCCGCCCTGGCCGAAGACCTCGGCCACCACGGCCAGGACCCCGAGGGCGCCGCACTCGTCGATGATGCTGACCAGCTCCGCGTCGGTGTCCTTGGGGAAGCGATTGAGGGCCACCACCACCGGCACGCCGAAGAGCCGGATGTCCTCGATGTGCTTCTCCAGGTTCGCCATCCCTCGCGTGATGGCGGGGAGGTCCTCCTCATCGAGTGCCGACATCGGCACGCCCCCGTGATACTTGAGGGCTCGGGCGGTGGCGACCAGCACCACGGCGTCCGGGACGAGGCCGGCGTACCCGCACTTGATGTCGAAGAATTTCTCGGCGCCGAGATCGAAGCCGAAGCCCGCCTCCGTCACGCAGACGTCGCCGAGCTTGAGGGCGAGCTTGGTGGCCACGACGGAGTTGCAGCCGTGGGCGATGTTGGCGAAGGGGCCTCCGTGGATGAGGGCCGGCGTGCCTTCCATCGTCTGGACCAGGTTCGGGTGGATCGCGTCCTTCAGCAGCGCGGTCATGGCGCCGGTCACCTTGAGGTCGCGGGCGTGGACCGGCTGGCCGTCGAAGGTGAAGGCGAGGAGGATCCGGCCCAGGC
>Ga0318534_10001031_pt1 | contig 10535 bp, 7 predicted proteins | sample GRESIP117b4f26_FD_202502 | JGI IMG/M metagenome (GOLD analysis project Ga0318534, IMG submission 202502) | Tropical soil microbial communities from Luquillo Experimental Forest, Puerto Rico - GRE.SIPMG.117b4f26 | ecosystem: Environmental > Terrestrial > Soil > Tropical forest > Bulk soil...
GGCCAGCCGGACCGCGAGCCGCGTCTTGCCGATGCCACCGGGACCGCTCAAGGTCAGCGCGCGCACCTCGGTGAGCAGCTTGGCCAGTTCAGCGAGGTCGCGGTCACGACCGATGAAGCTGTTCGGCTCCGCGGGCAGGTTGCCCGCGAGCAGAGCGGTGGCGGACTGCATGGGTCCTCTGGGGTTCGCGCGCTAAAGATGGATAAACAAGCGGAGTCTCCTACGGTACATTGTTCGCCGGCAGCGTATGGCTTTCTAGCCCGCCACGATTGTGACCGGTATGGCCGGGCTGTACCGGACGCGGCCGAAGTACATCACCTTGACCAGCGCCCACCAGGTGGACCCGGGCCGCGCCGTGGCCGGTACGGTGAGGCCGAAGCGCAGGATCGCGGGCTCGCCCGGCGCGGCGCTGAAGCCCTGCGCCGGCGGCGAGAGCATCGCCCAGGTGCCAAACGGCGATACCAGTTGCGCCTCGCCGTGCATCTGCGACGCCAGCCGGCTGGTCACGCTGAGCACTAGCTCGCCCTGGCCCCCAGGCGCCGCCCGCAGCTGCGGGGTCAGCATGGCCAGCTCCACCTCGGCCGCGGCCGCGCTTGTGTCGGCCAGCATCAGCTCCAGGGCCTCCTCTGGCGGCAGCGCCGGGTCGGGCCACCGGCGCTCGCCCACCGCGATCATGGCCGTGTCCTCGATGAGGTGGCCGTGCTCGTCCCGGATCCGTGCCGCCGCAAAGTAGCGGCCGGAGCCGGTCCCCGGCGCCGCCCGCACGGTAAGGTCCCAGGCCGCATACCCGCTAGGGGTCAGCTCGTAGCGCAGGTCCTGCCCGGCGGTGACAGTGATCCCGTCGGGCACGATGAGTTCTACCGTCCCCGAAGCGGGCTCTGGCCCGCAGCCCACTGTCAGCGTGACCAGGCCATCCTCGCCTGGCTCGGCCAGGGCGACCCTGGTGGGCGACAAGTGGACCGCGACCGGGAGGTTTCCGGCCGGGGCCGGGCCCTTCCCGTGCAGCCAGTAGCGCGCGTAGACCGGCTGGACCGATTCGGCGGGCGCCAGGCTGCCGTCCCCAGGCGCGCGCGAGCCCGTGCGCAAGACCAGGGTCACCGTGCCGAAGGCCGGCATGTCGACAATGGCGGCCCCGTCCACGACGGGCAGGGCAGCGCCGTCTGCCTCCTCGAGCAGGTCGGTCAGCCACGCCGCGGAGATCGGCCGGGCGAGCCGGACCCGCGCCGCGGTAGCCTGCCCGGCGGTCTCCCGCAGCCGCACGGTGATCTCGGCCTCTCCCGCCCCGGCCCCGGGCACGCCACTGGCCAGGCTCCGCCCGGAGGCGAGCGGGCTCCGCCCGGAGGCGAGCGGGTTGCCGCGGGGCTTCACCGCCCCGAGGGTGACGTGAGCCGGCTCGACCGACAGCAGACCCGTGCCAGCCTGGGCGCCCTCACCCGGCACGTCGCCCGCCACCGCGAGCAGGTCGTGGTTGTACTCCTCGGCGAGAGCGGAAAAGCCCGCCGCCCGCCAGTCGCCCGGGCCCGAGGCCAGCGCGTACTCGAATGTGTGGCTCCAGTGTTGCCAGGCGAAGCTGCTTCCGTCCGGCGCGGTACGGGGGTCCCCGTCGATCCAGATCCGCGAGGGCCATCCGCTGCACGAGCGCATCAGCGACATGTGCAGCGTGCCATCGGGCGTGACCACCCCGCCTGGCGTGCCCCGGTTCAGCAGCGCCACCGACCGGTCGGCCAAAGGCTCGGCCCGCACCACCGCGTCCGGCGCGTCCTCGAGCCCCTCCACCACGGCGTCGGCCAGGTCCCCGGCCAGGGCGGCGACCGCCGCGGCCAGCTCGCCGGGCCCGGTGCCCGCCACGATCAGCACCGGCAGGTCGGAAATCCCGCGTACGTCGGCACTGGGCGCGAAGGCGTCCGCCCGGCTGCGTGCCGCGGGCACCCACACCCGGGCCATCCCGCCTGCGGCCAGTGCCTTCGCGTAACCCGGCCCGGCCCCCGACAAGACCTCGGCGGTGAACGCGTTCACGTCCGGGCCGCCGACCGCGATCCTGACGTCGGGCAGGTTGGAGTCCGCGTCCAGCCCGCCGTACCTCGGGCCGCCCGCCTGGCTGCAGGTGGCGGTCACCCCGGCCGCGGCCAGGGCCACCATAAGCTCGCGGATCACCTCTCGCAGCGCTTCGGCGTCCGGGCTGTCCGGGCAGACGACCTCGGCCACCCCGATCGCCTGGACCGGACCGGTGGCGCCCGCGGTGCGGACCCGCGCCGTCGACCCGAGCCCGAACCATTGGTAGGCGGGATTGTCCAGCGTGTACCCGTGGTCCGCCGAATCCACGTCCGCGGCCCCGAACGACCGGCCGATCACCGCCGTCGCCGTCTGGTACACCGGCAGCCCGCCGGGTACGTCGGCCGGGAAGCGGACCCGCAGCAGCCGGTCCTGCCCGCGGTAGCCGTCGACGTGGGTACGGAACTCGACCCGCTGCGCGTTCTCCCACAGCACCGTCTCCTGGGTCACCTCGAGCCCGTCCAGCGTGAACGAGGCGACCAGCCGGGATCCGGCCGGGCACCGCTCCACCCGCACGGTGCCCGGGGCCGACGAGGACCCGGTCCCCGGCCCCTTGGGCGACAGGTGCCACGGGCCTTCCCCGTGCCGGGGATGCTGCGCGTACTCGTCCTGGAGGACCAGTTCGTTGCCGGGTCCCGCGAGCACGCTAGCCCTGATGTCTTTGTCGGTCACGCTGACCGTGCCGCCCCGGGCCGGGTCCGCGGTGACCACGTATCGTTCGTTCTCGATGACATATGGCGCCCTGGCCAGCTCCACCCATCCCGCCGCCGACGCCTCGTCCCCGCCGGCCGCGACGGGCACCGCCCGGTATACCCGGTAGCCGAGGGCGGGTACGTCGCAGGCCAGGAAGGTGAGCGTCACCTCGGCCAGTGACCCGTCCTCGCGCCGCCGGACGCCCTCGGCCAGGGCAGGCACCCGGCGCCCCGCGTCGTCGCGGAGTTCGACCCAGCGCATGCTGTCCTCCGGCATCGGCACGGTGACCGTGACGATCTGGTCCCGCGACCGGGCCAGCCCGTTGAACACCCGGACCGGCACCCCGGCCTGCCCCGCGCCACCGGACGTGGACAGATAGGCCGAGGCGGCCCGGCGCGCGCGGGAACCAAGCTCCCATGCCTCCCGCCAGCAGCCCAGCAGGTCCAGGTACACTTCGTCGGACTCCACCCCGGTGATGCCGTCGTGATGGGCCCCGAAGGCCAGCAGCCGCCACGCCTTGTCCAGCGCGGCGTGCGGGAACGGCGCGCCTGCCAGCCAGGCCAGGGTGCCGAACCGCTCCGCGTCGCTGACCGCGGTCTCGATGGCCCGCTGAGCCTGCTTGGTGTCGATGTAGGAGACGTCCTTGCCGGTGTACACCGGGTTCATGTCCCTGGTCTGCGGCGTGATCCACGCGCCCGCCGAAGCCCCGGAGCCGGCTTCGGCGCGCACGGCGGCGAAGAACTCGCGCGGCACGGCCGTGACGAACCGGGGCCATACGTACCGCTGGTTCCAGTCCCGGTGAATGTCGGTCACCCAGCGGGCCGGGATGACGTGATCCGAGCCGACCGGGAGCAGGACGTTACGCGTGGCCGCGACCTGCGCCAGCGCCCGGAACTGCCCGTACGCCTCGGCCTCGGCGGCCGGCAGGTCCGGCAGCGTATGCAGCCGCCAGCCCGCGCCGTAGTGATGGGCCATGTACGCGGTGAGCAGCCCGCGGCCGTCGGGGGAGATCCACTCGAACTCCGTGCTGAACTGCATCCGCCGGTCGCCGCCGCCTTCGGCTCCGGACGGTCCCCACTGATGGAACGGTCCGCGCGCCCACCCCGAGGAGGTCAGCCCGGCCGCCGCCATCAGGCCCGGATACCCCGGGTCGTGCCCGAACGCGTCGAGCATCCACGCCGACTTCGGGTCGCCGCCGAACACGTCCCGCTGGAACCCGATCCCGTAGACGGCGTTACGGACGATGGCTTCGGGGCCGATCAGGTTGGTGTTCGGCTCGTTGTAGTTGCCGCCGACGATCTCCACCCGGCCCTCGGCCATCAGCCGCCGCAGATCCTCGCGGTCCTGCGGGAAGGCGTCGAAATACGGCTTCAGGTAGTCGATCTCGGCCAGCACGAACTTGTAGTCGCCGTCCTTCCTGGCCTTGTCCAGGTGCGCGCTGACCAGCTCGAAGGCCGCCCTGACGTCGGGCATCTGGCCGTCCTCGTCGGGCAGGCTGAGCCGGGCCTCGGCGAACTGCCCCTGGGTGTTCCACCACACCGGGTCGTAGTGGAAGTGGCTGACCATCCACATCGTCCAGCCCTGCTCGGCCACGGTGAGGTCCGCCTCGGCCTGGGTACGCCCGGACCCGGTCTCGACCGTCACCGTGACCCGGCGCGTGCTGCCGGGCTGGTAGGGCGCCGTAAACTCGACCGGGATTTCAAAGTCTTTCCGTTCGCCCAGGTTCAAACCCGTTATGCCGAACGGGCCCGGGTCTCTGGATCCTGGCCCCTGCACGTACACCGTGGCCGCGCCGTCCGGGGCGCTACCTGGCCCGTCATTCTCCAGCGTCACCCGTACGACCTGCAGCGGGCGCTGCGCAGTCCCGGTGAACAAGTCAGTCGATTCCACCCCTGCGATCCGCATGGTTTCAGTATTACCCGGTGGGGACGACCCCCCGGGATCCCCGCTCCCCTAGGCCGAGGCCAGGCGCCGGGCGAAGGCCCCCGCGGCGGCGGCCGGGTCGTCGGTCTCGGTGATGGCCCGGACGACGACCACGCGGGTGGCCCCGGCCGCGAGCACCTCGTTGAGCCGGGCCAAGCTGATCCCGCCGATCGCGAACCAGGGACGGGCGGGCGCCGACTGTGTCACGTGCCTGAGCAGGCTGAGGCCGGTGGCCGGGCGGCCCGGCTTGGTCGGCGTGGTCCAGACTGGCCCGGCGCAGAAGTAGTCGACGCCGGGTTCCGCGGCGGCCGCGTCCGCCTGGGCCGGGCTGTGACTGCTCCGCCCGATCACCGGCCCGGGTCCCAGGATGGCTCGCGCCACCGGGACCGGCAGATCGTCCTGGCCCAGGTGCAGCACGTCGGCACCCGCCGCGAGCGCCACGTCCGCCCGGTCGTTCACCGCCAGCAGGCGGCCGTGCCGCCGGCACGCGTCGGCGAATACCTCGAGCAGCCCGAGTTCCTCCCGTGCCTCCAGACCTTTCTCCCGCAGCTGGATGATGTCCACCCCCGCGCCGAGCACGGCGTCCAGGAACGGCACCAGGTCACCGCGGGACGCCCGGCCATCGGTGCACAGGTAGAGCCGCGCACCGGCCAGCCGGGTCCGCACATCGTCGGTCACCGCGCCATCCAATCATGGAGATAAGCTGTTAGTTGACCACGGGAGCCCATGGGCTGAGAGGGAGGTAGCGCACCCAAGGCGCGCTCCTCCGACCGTCGAACCTGATCCGGGTAATGCCGGCGAAGGGAGCGCACATGGCCGAGATCGCAGACGTCGTCGTCGCGGGCGGCGGCGTCATCGGGACCGCCATCGCCTGGCGCGCCGCGGCCGCCGGGCTTGATGTCGTGCTGGTTGACCCCGAGGAGGGCCACGCCGCGTCGCTGGTGGCTGCGGGCATGCTCGCGCCCGCCTCGGAAGCCCTGTTCGGCGAGGGCGCGCTGCTCCGGCTCAACCTGCTGGCGCTCCGCCGCTTCGGGTCGTTCGCGGCCGAACTCGAGGAGGCGGCCGGCCGCCAGGTCGGGCTACGCCGGGAAGGGACGCTCGCGGTCGCCTACGACCCCGGTGACTACGCCGCGCTGACCCGGCTCACCGCCTTCCGCCGGTCGGCCGGCCTGGAGGCCGAAGAACTCGTCAGCCGGGCCTGCCGCCAGCTGGAGCCGTTCCTGGCCCCGGACGTGCACGGCGGCGTGCTGTTCGCGGACGACTGGTCCGTCGACAACCGCCGGTACGCGGCGGCCCTGCGCGAAGCGGCGCGGTCGGCGAAGGTGCGGTACATCCGGGACCGCGTGCTGGAGGTAAGGCTCAGCGGCGGACGGACCGGCGGGGTCCGGCTCGACGACGGCGACCACGTCGACGCGGCGCACGTAGTTGTGGCCGCCGGCTGCTGGTCCGGCGCGGTGGGCGGGCTGCCGGACGCGCTGCGGACCGTGGTCCGTCCGGTCAAGGGCCAGCTGCTGCGGCTGCGCCACCCGGTCGGCGTACCGTCCGTGATCGGCCACACGATCCGGGCCATCGTCCGCGGTACGGACGTCTACCTGGTCCCGCGGGCCGACGGCGAGCTGATCGTGGGCGCCACTCAGGAGGAGCGCGGGCCGGACCAGACCGTGACCGCGGGTGCCGTTCACGACCTGCTGCACGACGCGATGAGCGTGCTCCCGGTAACTAGCGAGCTGATCCTGGCCGAAACCTGCGCGGGCCTGCGGCCGGGCACGCCGGACAACGGCCCGGTCGTCGGGCGGTGCGGCCCGGCCGGGCTGGTGCTGGCCACCGGCCACTACCGCAACGGGATCTTGATGTCGCCGGTGACCGCGGACGCAGCCGTGGCTCTGCTGGCCGGGCAGGCGCCCGCCTCGGAATGGGAGCCGTTCACGCCCCAGCGGTTCACCGGACAGGACGGGTCGCGGTGAGCGTCCAGGTGAAGCTCAACGGCGAGCTACGCGACCTACCGGACGGCGCGAGGCTGACCGAGGCCGTCGCTGAGCTGACTGACCTGGCCAGCGGCGTCGCGGCCGCTGTCAACGGCGACGTTGTGCCGCGGGGTTCCTGGGCCGCCACGCCGCTGTGCGACGGCGACCAGGTCGAGGTCGTCACGGCCGTGCAAGGAGGGTGAGAATGACCGATACCGAGGTCCTGCGCCAGGCGGCCCCGCCGTCGCCGGCGGAACCATGGGTGCTGGCCGGCCGCGAGCTGGCCTCGCGGCTCATCCTGGGCACCGGGGGAGTGCAGAGCCTGGAGGTGCTGCGTCGGGTGCTGGACGCCTCGGGCACCGCGCTGACCACCGTGGCCATGCGCCGCGTCACGTCCGCCGGAGACGGAACGGGCACCCTGCTGGGCACCTTGCGGGAGGCCGGGGTGAGCATCCTGCCGAACACCGCCGGTTGCCACACCGCCAGTGAGGCGATGCTCGTGGCCCGGCTCGGGCGGGAAGCGCTGGGTACCGACTGGGTCAAGCTGGAGGTCGTGGCCGACGACGACACCCTGCTGCCCGACCCGGTCGAGTTGCTCGACGCCGCCCGGAGGCTCGTCGCCGACGGGTTCGTGGTCCTCCCGTACACCAACGACGACCCGGTCCTGGCCCGCCAGCTCGAACGGGCCGGGTGCGCGGCCATCATGCCGCTCGGCGCCCCGATCGGGTCCGGGCTCGGCGTGCGGAACCCGCATAACATCGCGATGATCGTGGAGCAGGCCGGTGTCCCGGTCATCCTCGACGCCGGGATCGGCACCGCCAGTGACGCGGCCTTCGCGATGGAGCTGGGCTGCGACGCCGTCCTGGTCGCCTCGGCCATCACCCGGGCCGCCGAGCCCGAGCGCATGGCGACCGCGATGCGGCTGGCCGTCGCGGCCGGATACGCCGCGCGGACCGCCGGGCGCATTCCCCGCCGCTGGCATGCCCGGGCCTCCAGCCCGGTCGACGGACGCCCGGAGCTGCCACAATGACCGCGACCCGGCCGCGTGTGCTGAGCATCGCCTCGTCGGATTCGGGCGGCGGCGCGGGGATCCAGGCGGACCTCAAGGCCTTCGCCCGCTGCGGCGCGCACGGCATGTCCGCCATCGTCGCGCTCACCGCGCAGAACACCCTGGGCGTGACCGCCATCCACGAGCTGCCGCCCTCCTTCGTGCGCGCGCAGATCGACGCCGTCCTCGACGACATCGGAGCCGACGCGGCCAAGACCGGCATGTTGTTCTCCAAGCCGCTGATCGAGGCCGTGGCCGACGCGCTGGCGCAGCGGAACCTGCCGCTGGTAGTGGATCCGGTCATGGTGGCCAGCTCGGGCAGCAGGCTGCTGCTGCCGGACGCCGTCGGAACCTTGATCGCACGGCTCTTCCCGCTGGCCACCGTGGTGACGCCCAACCTCCCCGAGGCCCAGGCGCTCACCGAGATCGCGACCGAGGATCGCGCGAAGCTGGCCGAGGCCCTCGTGGCCATGGGCGCGCGGGCGGCCCTGGTCACCGGCGGGCACGGCGCCGAGCCGGTCGATCATCTCTTCGACGGCTCACGGCACCTGGCCATCCCGGTCGCCCGCCGCCGCATCGCCGCGACCCACGGCGCCGGGTGCACCCATTCGGCGGCACTCGCGGCCGGCCTGGCGGCGGGGCTGTCCCTGGCCGAGGCCGCGCAGCAGGCTGCCGTAGTGGCCGGCGACGCGGTGGCCCACGGCCTGCCCGGGCTGGGCGGCGGCGAGGGACCGGTGCACGTCCTGCACGACCTCACGCCGCCATCCAGCTGACCGCCCGCTAGCTCACCTGCTCTTGCAGCCTCCACGTCTGCTGGGCCGCCACGCCGAGCAGCGCCTGGCTGTCGAGCTGGTCACGGGGGACGACGGCCACGCGGCAGCGAGTCTTGGCCCGGATGGTCACGTGCTGTCTGCTCTCGGGCGCCCGCATCGCCGGGTCGAAGATCGCTCCGGGGCCAGCGTCGATAGCTGGCCGTCCGTCAACTTCGATGACCAGCAGCCCATCCAGCAACACCCGCACATCGCCGGGCGATACCGGCAGGTCGGCGAGCATGGCCCCGGCGGGTAGCTCGTACTGGCGGTAGCCGCCGGAGACCAGGATGCTGTCGGCCAGGGAACCTTCCACGCCGGACCTGACCGGTGCCAGGGGAATAGCGTCCCCGGCGCCTCCCCAAGGACTGGTGGCGTGGTCTGACCGGTGCAACCAGGCGCGGTACTGGATGAGAGCGCTCTTGGCGGTCAGCCTCCCGGTGGCGTCGTACATGTAGTGACGCGGGAACGGGCTGCCGGCAGCGAGTTCGGCGCGGGAGGACCCGTCGGACCAGATCGTCAGGGCGATGGTGGACCAGGCCAGCGGTGCGGCGAGGCGCACGAAGGGCGGGCGTGATATGTGTCTCGGGACTGAGGCCCCCGTGTGGCCGCCGGCCGTCTGAGTGAACCGGATCCGGTCGGGATAGACCTCCGGCGCAGGCCTCAGATCGGGCAGGGCGACGCCAGCGAAGGTGATTACCCGCGACGCCAGCCGGACCGTCGTGTTGCCTAGGCGCCCGCCACCGTCCATCCCGTAACCGGTGATCTGGCCGTCTGTGAGGTCGATCCACGCCTGGAGTCGGTTGGCGAAGCGGATCGCGTCCGCGGCGAGCAGGCCGTCGACGTCGGGTGCGGAATGTGGCGGGGGAGCGTCATAGTGGGCGACGCCCAGGTTGAAGGGCAGCTTGAACGCCCCCTCGACGGCCTGCGGCGGGATCCAGGACAGGCAGGTTGCCGAGGCCGCGACCCGGGTGTTTCCGGCGAAGACGGTCATCGGGCTAGCCTCTTGTCGGGGTCGTGAGTGGCGCGGCCGCCCACGATGGTGAGTGCGGGCGTGAGCTCCGCTAGGTCGTCGAGATCAGCGGTGAGCGGGTTCAAGGGGTAGGCGACCAGGTCGGCGAGTTTGCCTGGGGCGATGCTGCCGAGCCGGTCGGCTTCGCCGTTGAGGGCGGCCGAGCCCAGCGTGTACAGCCGTAGGGCGGTGGGGACGTCGATGGCGTGCTCCGTGCCCTGGATGCCCGCGGACTTGGTCCCGCGCGTCGCCATGCCCCATACGTTGGTCATCGGGTTGAACGGCCGGGCGATGTCGGTTCCCGCGGCCAGGCTGGCGCCTAGGGCGAGCCAGTCGTCGAGCGGGTTGACCTGGCGAGTGCGTTCCGGGCCCCAGGTCACGAGCATCTCGCTGCCCATGTTCCACAGCAGTGGGTGCTGCACCGTCACCCCGAACCCGCCCCGCACCGCCCGCTCGCGCTGGGCCCGGTCACTGAGCAAGGCATGCTCGATGACCAGGGTCCACGGCGGCAGGCTGCCCGTCTGCGCCACGACCCCCTCGTAGACGTCGAGCAGGGTCCGCACCGCGCGGTCGCCCGCCGCGTGCGTGCCGATCCGCCATCCGCGCCGGACGGCCTCAGTGCAGACCTCGGTCATCGCCGCCGGATCCCAGTTCAGGTGGCCGGAATTGGCCGGGTCGTTGGCGTAGGGCTGTTCGAGCGCACCGCCCTCCACGCCGCCGTCCATGACAAACTTCAGGCCCCATATCCGCAGCCAGTCATCGCCGAATCCGCTCCAGGTGCCCAGCCCGCGGATCAGCGCGAGGGCGTCGGCGGCACTCAGCTCGTGGCCGACCCTGATCATCGCCCGGACCCTGACGTTCAGCAGCTCACCTCGCCAGGCCTGCTGGTAGGCCAGCAGGTCATCAAGCGTGACCATCGGCTCCCGGATGGTGCCGACCCCCAACGCCGCGTACTCGCCCGAGCGTGTCCCGATGGCTCCGGCCAGTTCGTCGGCGGATGCTGCGGGCGCGAAGGCAGCCACCTGGTAGACCGC